>Ga0307376_10006524_pt1 | contig 10306 bp, 9 predicted proteins | sample TR2MG_FD_202536 | JGI IMG/M metagenome (GOLD analysis project Ga0307376, IMG submission 202536) | Soil microbial communities from Risofladan, Vaasa, Finland - TR-2 | ecosystem: Environmental > Terrestrial > Soil > Coastal area > Acid sulfate soil | place: Finland: Risofladan, Vaasa | collected...
ATCCAGCGGCGCGCATATGGGTTGCGCGACGAGGAATATCTGCGGCTGAAAATCCTCACGTCCATGCTCCCAAAATTGTGATTCTGATGCCATTTTTACCCACACTCTCACGCGAAGAGCCAGAAATGTTATGCACGAATTAAGAATGTTGCTGCAGAAGATTTTATGCCGGGAATGACGGCTCATCTGGTCGTTACCCGAGATGGGGTGACGTTACCTGATTCCCAGTGCACACACCTTTCGCCAACGGCTAGCAGAAACTGCGGCTTTTCTTTTGGCTGTGATCCGAATCAGGCTATTTACTTCACAATTTTTAAGTGTGGCTTTCGCGACGCCGACTTGTGCTCTGCATCGCCACTATTTGCGGTCGGCGGTGTTGGTTGCGGGTCACCGCCCTGAAATACCAACCCCTGGCCGGTTTCCTTGGCAAATATGCCGATGACCGCCACGACAGGCACCATGACATTAAATGGCACGCCGCCAAAGCGCCCGTTGCAGGTAATCATTTCGTTACCCATTTCCAGGTTGCGCACCGCGCCCTCGCTCAGGTTCAGGACAATTTCACCGTCCTTCACAAAAGCATGTGGCACCTCGGTGTGTTCGTCGACGCGTACCGCCAGATAAGGGGTCAGGCCGCTATCCACGCACCACTCGTGGGTCGCACGGATCAGGTATGGGCGCGTGGACAGGTCGCTCACAAAAACCTTTGCACGACGTGGCGAGTGCCGGCGAGACAAGGAGAAAAGGGACAAAAAACCGGAATGTATGCGTTTATACAGGAGGATTTTGAGTCGCTTCTCGACGGAGTATCGCCAGGCACAGCAGTTGTGCGGGAGCCTTTCACTTGCGCATCGCCCTCTCGGAAGGGGTCAACGCATCGATAAAGCCCTGCCGGGAGAACAGCCGTTCGGCATATTTCATCAATGATACGGCGTCCTTGCCCATCTGAATGCCGTGGTGCTCAAGCCGCCACAGCAACGGCGCGATCGCCACATCCAGCATGGAAAACTCGTCGCCCAGCAAAAATTTCTGCTTGGTCAAGATCTGCGCAAGCTGGGTCAGATTGTCGCGGATGATGGCGCGCGCCTTGTCGGCCGTCTTGCCGCCCTGCTCTATCACATCTACCTGGCTGTAAAGCTCCTGCTCAAAACGGTGCAGGAACAACCGGGCCCGTCCACGCATGACGGGATCCGGCGGCATCAGTTGCGGATGCGGAAAACGTTCATCAATGTATTCATTGATGATGTTGGCTTCATACAGGATCAGGTCGCGTTCAATCAGTACCGGCACCTTGTTGTAGGGATTGATCGCCGCAATATCCTCGGCGCGACTCATTAAATCTATATCAATAACTTCAAAATCCATGCCTTTTTCGTACAGCACAATCCGGCAGCGGTGGGAGTATGGGCACGTCGTGCCCGAGTAGAGTCGCATCATATAAGTAACCTGCTATCAAAATAAACTGAACGGAAAACCAAAAGGCAGAGCCGACAGCCCCGCCATCATGGCATTTGGCAAAACAGTTGGAAAGCTACCACAAGCGACCAACAGAATTCAACCTGTTAGTGAGTATCTCCCCGTATTTACTGGCTTTCCCTGGGTTCCCCGAATTCATCCGGCAAGGGGCTGCACCGCGATTTTGAAAATTATCTTGCGAATGTTCCCTTCACTCACCAACGGTGCGTGTGCGTCATCGGGGAAAAAAATGCAGAAATGACCCGGCGGCGTGGCGATCCATGTTGCTGGCGCATCGTGGAAAAATCGGATGTCCTTATCCACACTGTAATCATTCACCGGCTCGCGACAATCCGCCAGTGCTTTCCAGCCCATCTCGTCCGTGCCTTCCAGCACCAGCTGAATATCGATGTACTTGCGGTGGCATTCCAGCCTGGCCGTCTCGCGCGTGCGTCCCGGCACGCTCTCCACGATGGCGAATAGCTCGTCGCCGACAATGGGATAGCGCCCCGGCGCAAGCGCCAGCAAGTCGGTGTCGCACATGAACCCGGAGACGTGTGGAAACAGCGGGTGCAGGGCGGCGTAGCGTTCGGCTTGGGAGATGTTGGCAAAAACCATGGCCGTTTTATTTTCGCTCCGGCAGCATCAGTGTCAGGGTGTTATCACGCAGAAACAAGTGATGATACAAAGCTGCCACCACATGCAAGCCAATCAGGTAATACCCCACGGTGCCGATAACTTCATGCAACTCCTTGATCTGTTTTGCGAGGCCTTTGTTTTCACCAATCAGCGCGGGCAACTCAAGGCCGAAAAATGGGATCGGCTTTCCGGCTGCACTGAGGGTCAGCCAGCCGAGCAACGGCATGACGATCATCAATCCATACAGCGCCAGATGACCCAATTTGGCGGCCAATTCCATCCAGCCCGCCGGTTTCGGCCTGATAACGGGAGTGGGTCCGGAAAAACGCGCGGCCAGACGCGGCCATACCAGCACAAAAATCAGCATGCCGAGCATGAAATGCCACGTCTTCATCACCTCGCGCGGGTCACTGCCCTTGGGGAATAGCTCACGCAATTCTATGAAGGCATATACCGCAATGAATAACAACAGCATCAGCCAGTGAATTCCGATCGAAAGCGACCCATACCTATTCGTAGTATTTTTCCAGTTCATCATTTCTCTCCTTGATCACATGAGTAACGGCAATTTGTTGTTGCCTTGAGTTGCGCGCGCCTGTAAACAATTATGGCAGCCATTCCTTAAGCCTCGCTTAAATCGAATGTGGTTGCCGATTCACAACTGCTGATGCGGTACTTTCCCCTGCTGTCTACACAAACCGCGCCACCATGCCGCCCGCCAGATCACCCTGCAACGGTATCTGCACACGATGGCCACTACCCGGCGCAACCTTGATCGCAGCACCCGTGAGCGTTTGCATCCCGGCAAGTTCCATGACACGGTTGCCCGACGGATGGATGATTTCGAGCTTGTCGCCGACCTTGAATTTATTCTTAACGTCGATCTCGGCGCTGCCATTCTCGCAACTCACGATGTCACCAACATATTGCTGGCGAAAATTTTCAGAATGACCGCGCATATAGTTCTGTTGTTCGTGGGTATGGTGGCGTTCGTAGAAGCCATCGGTGTAACCGCGATTCGCCAGCGCATCGAGCGCGCCCAGCAGGCTCAAATTGAACGGGCGCGCCGCTGCCGCATCGTCGATCGCCAGGCGGTAAACTTGCGCGGTGCGTGCCACGTAGTAAACGGACTTGGTACGGCCTTCAACTTTCAGCGAGTCGATACCGATTTTGACCAGCCGCTCGACATGCTCCACCGCGCGCAAATCCCTGGAATTCATGATATAGGTGCCGTGTTCGTCTTCCAGCACCGGCATCAGTTCTTCCGGATGATCCGGGCGTGAGATAAGGTAGACGCGGTCGGCCAGCGGATGACGCGGTTGCGAACCGCAGTCGGATAGCGTGCTTTCGCTGAGCGCTTTATCGAAGTCAAAATCGATTTTCTGAATATCCCCGGTGCCATCTTCGGTGGCGCTTTCCACCTTGTAATCCCAGCGGCAGGAGTTGGTGCAGGTACCCTGATTCGCGTCGCGGTGATTAAAGTAGCCGGACAGCAGACAGCGTCCGGAATAGGCCATACACAGCGCGCCGTGGATGAATACTTCGAGTTCGATATCCGGACATTCCTGGCGGATTTCCTCGATCTCATCCAGCGACAGTTCGCGTGACAGAATAATGCGCGTGAGTCCCAGCGATTGCCAGAATTTCACCGCCGCATAATTGATGGTGTTGGCTTGTACCGAGAGGTGAACATCCACTTCCGGCCAGCGCTCGCGCACCATCGCGATCAGGCCGGGATCGGCCATGATCAGCGCATCCGGTTGCATGCTGATGACCGGCTGCATGTCGGCCATGTAAGTCTTGAGCTTGGCGTTGTGCGGCATCAGATTGCTGGCGACGTAGAATTTTTTACCGAGCGCATGTGCTTCGCGAATACCCTGTTCGAGCTGCTCCAGCCCGAATTCGTTATTACGCACGCGCAGCGAATAGCGCGGCTGTCCGGCATACACCGCATCCGCGCCATAGGCGTAGGCGGTGCGCATTTTCTCCAGTGAGGCGGCAGGCAGTAGTAGCTCCGGAATCACGACAGCCCTAACCGCTTGCAGATTTCCAGCGACGGGCCGGCATGATTCAGCGTGTAGAAATGCAGGCCCGGAGCACCGCCCGCGAGCAGTTTCTCGCACAGTTGCGTGACCACATCAAGGCCAAACGCCTGTACCGATTCGCTGTCATCACCGTAACCTTCCAGTGTCTTGCGTACCCAGCGTGGAATTTCCGCACCGCACATATCCGAGAACCGCGCCAGTTGCGAAAACTTCATGATGGGCATGATGCCGGGCACGATGGGAATAGTGACGCCGATTTTGCGGCATTCCGCGACGAAATAAAAATAGCTGTCGGCATTGTAGAAATACTGGGTAATCGCCGAGTCGGCCCCGGCTGCAACCTTGTGCTTGAAATTGACGAGATCATTACGTGCCGATCTGGCCTGCGGGTGAACTTCCGGGTAGGCTGCCACCTCGATGTGGAAATGCTCACCGGTTTGCGCGCGAATAAACGACACCAGCTCGTTGGCGTAGTGGAACTCGCCGGTAGTGGCCATGCCGGAAGGCAGGTCTCCGCGCAGCGCAACAATACGCCTGATACCGAGTTGCTGGTAGGTTCGCAGGATGTCGCGGATATTATCGCGCGTCGAGCCGACACAGGACAGATGCGGTGCAGCTTCAAACCCTTCCATCCGGATTTGCTGCACGACTTCCAGCGTGCGCTCGCGTGTGGAACCGCCCGCGCCGAAGGTGACGGAAAAATAAGCCGGATGGAGTGCCGCCAGTTGTTTGCGCGTGATGGTAAGTTTTTCCGCTCCCTCCGGCGTCTGCGGCGGAAAAAATTCGAAACTGATGGCAGGTTTATTCATGGTGTTTCCTTGTGATTTGCCTGCCCATGATCTGCATTGCAGCGGCACTAAGTCCCCACGAAAAAATACTGTACAGGACTGCACCGAATACGCCGTACCAGAGGCCGTCCACGACGAAGCCGCGCAATACCGAGCCGACAAACCAGAACAACAGCCCGTTGATGACGAAGATAAACAACCCCAGCGTGAGCAGCGTGACCGGCAGCGTGAGCAGCAGCAGCAACGGGCGGATCAGCGTATTGACCAAGCCAAGGAAGAACGCGGCGATCAAGGCCGAAGCAAAGCCATCGACATGGATGCCGGGAACAAAATTTGCCACGGCCAACAGGGCCAGCGCATTCAGTGTCCAAATCAGGATAAGCCACATACGAATCTCCTTTATCGTGAGCGGTGATCAAACAATGTCAGATCCCCGCCTCTCAATCCCTGCCTGCTTTAGTAGCGATAATGATCGGGCTTGTACGGCCCTTCCTTGGGCACCCCGATATAGGCAGCCTGTTGGTCGGTCAGCTCGCTCAACTGCGCATTCAGCGTGGTCAATTGCAAACGCGCCACTTTTTCATCCAGATGCTTGGGCAAGGTATACACACCGACCGGGTAGTCCTTGGTGCGGGCAAACAGCTCGATCTGCGCGATGGTCTGGTTGGCGAACGAGCTGGACATCACGTAGGACGGATGGCCGGTACCGCAGCCAAGATTCACCAGGCGACCCTTGGCCAGCAGGATAATCCTTTTGCCGTCCGGGAAAATGACATGGTCGACCTGTGGCTTGATTTCATCCCACTGGTATTTCTCCAGCGAGGCGACGTCGATCTCGTTGTCGAAGTGGCCGATATTACACACGATAGCCTGGTCCCTCATTTTCGCCATGTGGTCATGCGTGATGACGTGGAAATTGCCGGTGGTGGTAACGAAGATGTCGCCCTTGGCGGCGGCGTATTCCATGGTTACCACGCGGTAGCCTTCCATCGCGGCCTGCAACGCGCAAATCGGGTCGATTTCGGTGACCCATACCTGCGCGGACAGTGCGCGCATCGCTTGCGCGCAACCTTTGCCCACGTCGCCGTAACCGATAATCACCGCGACCTTGCCCGCGATCATCACGTCGGTGGCGCGCTTGATGCCGTCTACCAGCGATTCACGGCAACCGTACAGGTTGTCAAACTTGGATTTGGTAACGGAATCGTTGACGTTAATCGCGGGAAATTTCAGCTCGCCGCGCTCGTGCATCTGGTACAGGCGGTGCACACCGGTGGTGGTTTCTTCGGTGACACCCTTGATCTGTGCAAGACGCGTTGAATACCAGGTTTTATCTACTGCCAGTTTGGCCTTGATCGACGCGAACAAACAGGTTTCCTCTTCCGAGGTCGGTTTGCTGATCAGCGAAGCATCTTTTTCGGCGCGCGCACCGAGATGCAGCAGCAGCGTGGCATCACCGCCATCGTCGAGAATCATGTTGGAGTAGCCGCTGTCCGGCCATTCAAAGATGCGATGCGTGTAGTCCCAGTAGTCGGTCAGTGATTCGCCCTTGACCGCAAACACCGCAATGCCGCCTGCAGCAATCGCCGCAGCGGCGTGATCCTGTGTCGAATAAATATTGCATGAGGCCCAGCGCACTTCGGCACCGAGCGCGGTCAGCGTCTCGATCAGCACCGCGGTCTGGATGGTCATGTGCAGCGAACCGGTGATGCGTGCGCCCTTGAGCGGCTGAGTCTTGGCAAATTCTTCGCGAATCGCCATCAGGCCCGGCATCTCGGTCTCGGCAATGGCGATTTCCTTGCGCCCCCACGCGGCGAGGGACAGGTCGGCGATTTTGTAATCGGTAAAAGCGGCGTTCATAAAGCACTCCATTCATAAAAGATTAATGAATAGGTGCCGTTGAAACGATTGCGACTCCGAGCCTGACGGGGGAATGGTGATCAAACCCGCTGCAGCACCTCTCGGAGGACGCGGATTATAAACGCAATAAAGATTTTTTGCTTGAATCAGCCGTTTCTGATGACAAAAATCAAACCCGAAATTTTGTGAATGGTGGCGACGAGGAGAACCGGATTTCCGACCTTCACATTGCGAACGCAACGCTCTCCCGGCTGAGCTACTTCCTCACGGCAAGTGAATGCTAAACAGAAGCCCGTTGTCCGGAAAATAGCAAATCAGCTGAATTGCAGAAAGCTGGCAGTTCAATTACCGGTTACTGATCAGCCTGCCTCCGGTGCCGCAACGAATCCGGCTATCTGCCGCAGCAATTCATCTTCCTGATAAGGTTTGCCGAGGTAGGCATTCACACCCAGTTGCATCGCGTAATCACGGTGTTTATCCGCAGTGCGCGAAGTAATCATGATGATCGGCAGATTTTGTGTTTTGGCATCGTGACGCAAGCGCTTGGCCAGCTCGAAACCGTCCATGCGCGGCATTTCAATATCGAGCAGCATCACGACCGGGTTGATATCGTTGAGCTGCTCCAGTGCATCCACGCCATCTCTGGCGGTGACGACCTGATATCCGGCGCGTGCCAGCAGGCGTGTGGTGATCTTGCGTACCGTCAGCGAATCGTCGACCACCATCACCAGCGGCTGGATGTGCAATGTCTCCGGCACCGTTTCGATAGCCGTGGGTGCTGTCGCAATGCTGCGCTGCACCAGTTGTGCCGGATTGAGAATCAGTGCCGCCGCGCCATTCCCCAGTATGGCCGCGCCGGCAATCCACGGCAGCCTCGCCAGTTGCGGGCCGACGTTCTTCACTACCGCTTCCTGATTTCCCAGCAATCCGTCAACATGCAAGGCGATGTGCTGATCGCCGCTGCGCAGCAGCAACACCGGATTATGTGGCAAATTTTCCGGGATGCGTCCGGTATCACCCAGCAAGTGCGGTAGATAATGAAACGAATAGTTTCTGCCCTGCCACTCGACCCGGCGCTCGCCATAAAGTTGTGCCAGTTCCGCCGATTTTACCTGGCGTGCCTGCTCGACCATGGTGGAAGGAATCGCATAAGTCGCTTCGCCGGCGCGTACCGCCAATATATGCGCGACTGCCAGGGTGAGCGGCAGACGAATGATAAACTGTGTTCCCAGCCCTTTCTTCGAGCTCACGTCAATACGTCCGCCCAGTGCGGCAATTTCGCTGCGCACCACATCCATGCCAATACCGCGCCCCGCCACCGCAGTCACCTTGGTGGCGGTGGAAATACCCGACACAAAAATCAGTTGCGCCAGACGATCATCGTTGACCGCTTCATCCGGCTGCAGTAAGCCCTTGATCAGCGCCTTCTCGCGCAATGCGGCAAGATTCAACCCGGCACCGTCGTCGCTGAATTCAAATACCACCTCGTTACTTTCATGGCGCAGGCTCAGGCGAATTTCGCCAATGGGGTTTTTACCGCTCTGAGCGCGTGCCCGGCTGTCTTCGAGACCGTGCACCAGGGCGTTGCGCAACAGGTGCTCGAACGGCGCGGTCATCTTTTCCAGCACGCTACGATCCAACTCCGCATCCGTACCGAGCAACTCGAGATTGGCGCGTTTATCAAATTCTTTTGCCGTTTGCCGCACGATGCGGTAAAGCCGTTCGCTGATGCTGGCAAACGGCACCATGCGCACGCTCATCAGGTTCTGCTGCAATTCGCGGCTAAGGCGCGTCTGTGCCGTTATTGCGGCAGCTGTTTCATCAAAATTTCTCAATAGTGCCTGCTGCACGGTCTGTACGTCATGCACGCTTTCGTTCATGAAGCGCACTAACTCCTGCAAGCGGGTAAAGCGGTCGAACTCGAGCGGATCAAACTGCTCCTCACTGTCCTTGACCAGTGAGGCGCGCGCCTGCATCTGGCTTTCCGCCTGGATTTCCACTTCACGCAGTTGCTTGCGCAAGCGCGTTACACTGCCGGTCAGCTCCTGCAAGCCCTCCTTGAAGGCGCGCATTTCGGTCTCCATGCGCGATCGCGCCACGCTGATCTCACCCGCCTCATTCACCAGCTGATCGATCACAACGGAACGCACCCGCAGCATATTTCCGGGCAAAATATGTTCCGTCCCTGCCTCAGGCACGCGGCGCTCAGCTTCGGACTTGATAGCACGCAGGCCCTCCAGCTTGGCGCTGATACTGTCAAAATCATTTTCCAGCGCATCCAGAAGCTCCGCCTCGGGATTTGCTTGCGCCACAGACAGGATGCGCTCTTCCATCTGATGGACAATCTCGCCGATATGCATTGCGCCAGCCATGCGCGCACTGCCCTTGAGCGTGTGCAACAGCCGTTTCAGCAATTGCGGCTGCTGTTCATCGCCCGGCCGCTCACGCCACAAACGCAGCCCTGCACCTATTCTGGGGAACAATTCGCCCGCTTCCTCCAGGAATACCAGCAGCAACTGCTCGTCTACCTCATCACGAATTTGTGGCTTCTGTGCCTGGGTGAAACGCCCAGCTGCACCCATCGCGGGTATTTCCACCCGGGTAGACACGGCAAGCTCGCCGCCCAATTTATCCTTGCCGGCAGTCAACTGCCTTACCAGACCGGGATGCGACGCCGACATCTGTTTATCGCAGATACTTTGCGCCATTGTCTCGAGCGCATCGACTACCTGTTCCAGCAGCGCCAGCCGAAGCGCATCGAGCGCGACTTCCCTGTCGATATGCACCTGCAACCATCCCTCCAGGGCGTAAGCCAGTTCTGCCACGGCGGCAAATCCCATGGTGCGATTCACACTGGCCAGCGTGTGTGCGGCGCGCATGAAATCGTAGTGCACCCGCGCCACTTGCCCGGCGCGCAACCCGTCGAACTGCTGGCGCAGAACGGCGGCATTTTGTCTGGCCTCGGTACTGGCTATATCAAACAATGCCACCGGCAGTGTCACCTCGCCGATCACCAGCATCTCCTCCGGCGGCGGCGCAGGCGCAACCGGAGCGGATGGTACAGATTGAGACTCGGTGTCGGCTGGCTGATCCGGCAGGCCGCCGCTCTCGATTTGCTGTGCGGCGGCGATCAGCTCCTCCGCTTCAATGCTCGCCCCACCCTGACTATTGAGCGCATCGACCCAGCCGGTAAATTGCCGCGCCGCAGCGGTGATGAAACGCAGCAATCCCGGGGTGGCTGATTTATTGTCCTGTAACCACTTGTTCAGCGCGCGCTCGACACACCAGGCAACTTCGCCCAGGTCGGTCAAACCAACCATGCGCCCGCTGCCTTTGAGAGTGTGGAAGCCGCGCCGGATGATCACCAATGGCTCGCGGCTATCCGGATTCATCAGTATTTTCCAATACTGAAATGAGCCTGAACAAAGGTGCTTATAAGATGTAGTTCAGGCGGCGCGTTGTTGGGATTTATTTATCAGTTTAAAAAGTTTAGTCCTGGCCTCGTTGAGAAGTTTGGCG
>Ga0307376_10006525_pt1 | contig 10306 bp, 15 predicted proteins | sample TR2MG_FD_202536 | JGI IMG/M metagenome (GOLD analysis project Ga0307376, IMG submission 202536) | Soil microbial communities from Risofladan, Vaasa, Finland - TR-2 | ecosystem: Environmental > Terrestrial > Soil > Coastal area > Acid sulfate soil | place: Finland: Risofladan, Vaasa | collected...
GTGCGAGACACGAGTCTTTCGAGACAGGAATCTCTCAAACATCTTTATGACATGTGCGATGCTATTGCGGTCAAAGTCATTAAAAAGAAATATGACATTGACGTTAATGCATATGATTCATTGATCTTAGTATTTGAGAAGATTCGCCAGAGCAGAAATATTACCTTGAATTAGGGAGAAATAAATGCATCATATATTTAATAGTGGCGGAGGTATAATATATAACCCGCAAGAGTTGTGGTTTATTCTCGCAATGATCGCAGTAATACTCATTGCCATTGTGGTAATTGGGATCACCGGATCAGACGACGAGGAGGAGAATAAAGATGATAGTTAAAGTGCCAACCGAATCATTGCCAGAGTTTCATGACATGCTCGATATTTTAACGAGTTATGGTGTCAAACACGCAGATGATGAATTACTCGAAATGTTAGACAATATGGAAATAATCGAGGAAAAAGAGTAACCTGTCATCAGGACCAACAAACGAAGACATAGATCTCGAACATCTGATTACAGTATTAGACATCGCACTATCAAGCGATAATCACGCAGTGAAGGATCAACTACAAAAACTGTTGATGATATCTGTATTGGTATCGTCGAATAACCCAGCAGCAAGAGTAGCAGGTCCACTTAGACAATTACTGTCAGAGATTAACGGATTGCGTAATCGAGTAAGAGCAATTGAAAGCACTTTAGCACAAGTGCGCGGCGAAAGATATACAGAGTTCGATAGATATAAATCTACCATGGCAAAAAAATGGGAAAATCTTCCAGAAACAAAGCCGACAACAGAAGATAAGAATAATAGCGTTGAAAGAATTAAGAGGATACTTGGAGGAATATGAGTAATCGTTACTACAGCAATTCTAAACCAGTCAGATGGATAAGAGAGAAAATCTTTAAGATTGAGAAACCTACTTCATTGGGATGGGGACAATGGGGAGTCTGGGAAGAGGAAGTAAAGAAAAAGATGCCAGTTGGATACTTCTTTACTGAGGCACTGCCTGATCTATTAGAGAAGATACCCGAGTACATCATTGACCCTATCAAAAATGTAGGATATTACATAACTAATCGTCGACACTTTTCTCACGGAATGAGGTCCGATCTTAAAAAAGGTGAATATCACAGTTTCAACAACGTCTTACTTCACAGCATGTTTTGTTCATTTATTGACTTTATTGAAATAGAAGAAGCGTACTCGCATTTTGCCTGGGGAGAAGAAGAAGATATTAAAAAATACAATGTGAAATGGTACCACCGTTCTCGAATCGTTGGTTGGTTTAAGCAACGACGTTTTCCTCAAGCTGGAATAGATCACCTACTATGGGAGATGAAATTGGATGTTCCTGATCCTACAGATCCATCGTGGTATGCTTCTCCTGCTCAGGCGGCGGCAGCAAGAGAAAAGATGGCACTGTACACCTGGTGGAAAGATATTAGATCAGCGCGTGGCGATTCGTGGGATGCTTCTGGATTCTCAGCATTTTGGAAACAAATGGATGAGAAATATGGAGATAGCTGGCTTGTGCTGGGCGGAAGAGGTAAGCTGACTGCCGCAGAAAAAAGAACCTATGCTGAATTAAGCGAAGTACAAGCTAAACTTGATGAGCAATGGGATGCTGAAGACGAGCAGATGATGATCAGACTAATCAAATTACGCAATAATTTGTGGACATAACCCTTGACATTTCGGTAAAGGTGTGTTATAATAGGTTGTCTAAAATTAAATAAAGGTGGATTAAATGATTTTGTGGCTTGGAGCAATTATTTTAGCGGGTTATAATTTCGGCATCGGCGGAGTTTTCATCGCAATGGGAATTTTAATCATTGCTGATGCGATGACAGTCATTAAGAGAGCAAAGGCGCAAGAAGAAAGACAATACATTAGAGACAACAACGTTATTGTTCGCATTGACATTGCAGAACATAACGGAGAAAACATTTTCCTTGCTTACGCGCCGGCCAACAACAAATTCATTGTTCAAAGCATGACTTATGACGACCTTAAATCCGAACTTATTAAAAAGTTTGAGGGCAAGAGCATTTTCGTAAAAACCGAAAACGATATCACACCAATTTATCTTTCACCTGCATCGAACTACAAAGACGTATAATGCAAAAATCAACACACAGAGTTTACTGGACCGAGGACAATGTTTCTTGTTCGAAAGACTTTACTTCTGACGAATTAGATGCTAGTCTTAAACACTGCGAAAGCCTGAGGAAGTCTCGAATTGCGGGGAAAAATATCGGTTTTATTGCTATTTCTTCGGAAATACAAGATTGCGTAAGTTTGGACGGGGTTGATGCAGTTGACATCAACAACTATGAATGGAAAAAGAGAAGGAAATAAAATGAAATTTTTTATACAGTTGGCTGTTCTTTGGTGTTTTGCGTATTTTCTCGGTGATCTTTGGGAAAGTATGTTCCCAACATTTATTCATACGGGGACAGGATTGGCAATTGAACTAACAGTTTCCCTTGCCATTGGATGGTACTGGGTCAGAATGTGGAATTACGTTGAGTCAAAACTAATAAAGAAAGACACAGGAGAAACTAAAGAATTATGATAGAAACCTATACAGTAGTTATTTGCAAAAACCCTAATCCAGATTCATTGGATTTTTCAACCATGCAGAAAACTATCACCATTGCAGAATCAAACGACCAGGCTAGAAGAGAATTACAAAAGCGTTTCCTGAACATATTATTCTGAGTTGCGATTTAGACTTATCTATACCAGAATTAGAGGAATTTTCTCTTCACGAGACAAAATCAATTGGGCAGCGAATGCCAGCAAAGACAAAAGAATTTACAGTAATTAAGCCAAAAATTAACTGGTAATACGAGGAAATTATGGATTATAAAGCGCAAGAGCCAGCAGAGGGTGTCGTAAAGATGAAGGAATGGCCTGACATGAAATATTACAAAGTGCCTTGCGAATGTGGGTGCGATAATTCAGTAGATTTTTCTGTCGAAATAGACGAATTCAGTATAACTACTAATATGAGCATGAATACAAAAACTGCATACTGGCATAATCGCATATACATTGATTACAACGAAAGCTGGATCGTTCTTAATCTCAAGAAAACATTCAATGATTGGTATAATCGTCTTTCAATTTGCTGGAACGCATTGACAAAGGGTTACATCGAAACATCTGCAGATGTTATTCTTTCGCCGCAACAAGCATATAACTTTTCTGAAACATTAAAGAATGCTATTGCAGAATATGAAGTTACTGTAGAAGCAAGGATGGAGGTGCACCGTGAATCAACAAAAGATACGAAGTAGAAGGTGTTGCCCGCAGGACTTCCTGGTCGACAGGATTCCCGGCAATTCTCGGAAACACACTAAACCCAACAAGATGACCTGTCAGGGAGAGGGATATAATTGGCATGTTCGCAATAATGTCAAGCACGATTGCGTAAATCGAATCTTTGGCGAAGTTCATTATTTAACCGAACATGCTCCTATAAAGGTCCAACGTCGATGGAAACAGGCTGAGGTTCGTTGGAAAAAACGCATGGCGTGGTGGCGCGGAGGAATCAATGAGCGACTATAGTCACCCAAAAATACAGCCTTCCTCAATGACAATAAAAGAATTGGCACATTGGGGAGAGGATCACCCAGACCCATGGGTAAAAGCAATGGCCATATTGATTGGCGATGTTCATGCCTTACAACCATTGGATGGATTTAGCGCAGAAGAGTTTCAGAACTGGGAAGACAGAGTAAGAGACGCAGAACGAGAAGCAGAGTGGGCAGAAGAAGAGGCATCGATTGCTCGAGCAAACCAAGCCCGCGCAGAAGTAGATCGCGATGCAGCAAAATACGATCTATTAAAAACTGAACAAGACTATCAGATTAAATCTCTTAAAGAGAGGCTGCTTTATAAAGAAAGTGTAATAAATTCTCTATCATCTGAATTAACAGTGACTCGCAGCAACTTCAATGAACTACAGAAGAGTCACAAAGAACTGCAAGAGAGATATAATACTTTCAGGATACTTGCGACACCATAAATAACAATACACATACGGAGAACAACACCACCTTGGCAAAAGAAGAAGTTTTAGAGTTTACAGGCACAGTAATAGAATTACTGCCATCAGCAACATTTCGCATTGAACTTGATACAAACAAGCATATTATATTAGCATATTTGGGCGGCAGATTGCGTAAGAATACAATCAATATCCTACTCGGCGATAAAGTAAAGGTTGAGATGTCGCCATACGATCTGAATAGAGGTCGAGTCGTTTATAGGAACTAATCACATCACATTCCAAAAAACCAGTCTTCGGACTGGTTTTTCTTTATCTGCTCGATAAGCATAAATACTAAATAAAAGGAAACAACATAATGACGCAACAAGTTATTAACATTGGCACACAGCCAGGTGATGGTTCAGGTGATCCACTCAGAGTATCATTCAATAAGATAAATCAGAACTTTGCTGAAATATATGCAACTCTTGGAACATTTTTGGTTGATGTAAGTAGCGGCAACGATTATGGTTCAATAGTAGGAATTTATGGCGTAGACTACGGGTTTATTACTGACCTAGCAACAATATTTTTAGATTATGGGAGCATTTAATTATGTCTGAACAAGTACAGTTGAGAAGAGGCACTGCGGCACAAACTGCAACATTTACCGGAGCTCAAGGCGAAGTTACGGTTATTACGGACAATTATACTCTTACAGTCCATGATGGAATAACTGCCGGCGGTCACGAGGTTGCTTCCAAATCTTACGTAGATAGTGTCAGCGTTGCTGACTTAACCTCAGCAAACGTAACAACTGCTCTTGGATATACACCCCTCAATTCTGCAACCTTCACTGGCGCAAATGTTGTTGTTCAGTTAGGTTACACACCATATGATGCTACCATTAATGCCAATGCATTTACTACGCTTTCGGCAGTAGCCAATGTTGGTTATCTAACCGCAATTACCTCAGGAAACATAACAACTGCACTGGGATATACTCCATATGATGCAAATGTAAATGCGAATGCTTATACAACATTGTCAGCAGTTTCTGGTGTTGGTTATCTAACCGCAATTACCTCAGGAAACGTAACAACTGCGCTGGGATATACTCCGCTAGATGCAGCTTCATTCACTGGAGCTAATATTGTTTCTAACATTGGTGCAACTCAGGTTCAATCAGCAAATATCGCAGCCTACTTGGGCGGACTAATCGCAACAGATTATACTCTGAAGACAGACGTTATTGCAGAAGCAAATAACTCGGCTTACTTAGGTGGGATTCCTGCTGCTAGTTATGCTACAACAGCAAGTCAGGTTACTGTTTACAATGCAGGCGCAGATCAGATAATTTACACTGGTAATGTTCAATTAAATGGGACTACTCCTGTAATAGTATCTTTGCCGGCACCATATTCTAATGCTTATTATAGAGTTCAGGTTACACATAACGGACCACTCATCTCTACTCCAGGTCTTATTGCAGCAAACGTAATTTCTTCATCGCAGTTTACGGTTGAGTCCGTGGCAGGGTCAGATACAAACAATGTATTCTGGACAACTTTTGGAAGTGTAACAGCATAATATGAATTCAACATCCTTATCATCTGAACTAATCGTTTATTATGGCGCAGTCCCAAATGATGGCACTGGTGATCCATTGCGTGATGCATTTATTAAGACTCAGACCAATATTAATTATTTGTTTAATTTCTTAAATAATAATCCGTATTACCCTAACGCAACAATCGGAAACGCATTTATAACTGCGGCAAACATTAGCACGTTAACCACTACGACGTCAAACGCAACAATCGGAAACGCATTTATAACTGCGGCAAACATTAGCACGTTAACCACTACGACGTTAAATGCAAGCAATTTAGTTATTTCTGACAGCATAGTTTACTTGGCAGATAGTAACCCATCTGATTTACTTACGATTGGTATGGTGGCTGATTATAACACCAATGGCATTGGTGGTAACGTCCACACGGGTCTAGTCAGAAGTAGTGTTACTAAAGAGTGGTACTTATTTGACAATTACGGACCAAATGATCCTCAGTCACTTGTCAATTTTGACCTAATATCGTCAAATATTAATTTATCAACACTAAATGCAAACACAGTGACACAGGCTCCAAACGATAATTCTAATAAATTAGCGTCAACTGCTTATGTTGACAAGCTATCATACTATGATATTGCTGGTGGTTCTACTGGTTCGCCAACTGCAAGTGCAAAGTTACTAACGTTTGTCGCAGTTAGGAATATGTCTCTTCCTACAAACCTGACAGGTAGTTACTGTGTTGCTGGTACTGCTGCAACAGCGACCACAACAATCACTCTAAACAAAAACGGTTCTTCCTTTGGGACTATATCTTTTGCTGCCGCTGCTACTATCGCTACATTCACTGTGGCGGCAACGTCGTTTATCGCAGGTGATATCATCACCGTAGTTGCTCCTGCCACTCCTGATACAACGTTGGCAGATATTGGGTTTACATTAACAGGAACCTTGTAACGTGCCAACAATTAGCGGCCACTTTTGGGAAACCGGCACCATTGCTGGTCCAGTCACGCTAGGTGCTGCTGAGCCAGACCAGTTTGTTGTTTGCTCGACCTATGTTTATCTAACAGCAAGAGTAAACGGTGCTGCAATTGATCTACCAAACCACACATACCAATGGGAACAAATAAGTCCAACAGGCGCTGGGAATTGGGTCCAGTGGGTTCCATCAGCTGGAAATACAACACCAAATATTGCCTCGTCGATTACGCAAACAGTCGAAACAATACCTGATCCTAGCAGCATTGCTCTTGGATCACCAACGGCAGCAAGCGGCTCATTGAATGGCGGTACGACGATATATGCAAAAGTTGTAGCATTAGATGCAAGTGGTGGTCATACTCTTCCATCTGCTGAGGCATCATACACTGTTAATAGCGTATTATCTGGTGGTGCTCCTCTTTCAGCTGGCACAACTACTCTTTATGTAATGTATTCTGCTCCATCAAACTCAATATGGGTTACTAATTATGGGACAAATTAATTGGCTTACATCGGCCGGTTCATTAGGCACAATAACTGAAAATGAATATTTCGAATTTCAGTTAGATGCCTATGACACTAATGCTAATATATCAGAACCGATAGTTTTTTCAATTATTGCGGGAACATTAGCGCCAGGATTAGAATTATCTAATGGCGGACTATTATACGGTATCCCAAGCATTGTTCTAAATCCTCTTGTTCAACAGAGTTTTACTCAAGAATTTGCTATTAGAGCAAAGGTAACACACTCAGGCGTATCGTATCTCACTGACAGAACATTTAGCATTACGTTGAATCCGGTTGCATTACCGCAAATCTACCCGTCAGATGTGACATTAGGATACTATCAAGACGGTAGATTCTTAGATATTCCATTGTTACAGTACGACAAAGACCCATTAATTCCTATTACGTGGGAACTGGTGTCAGGAGAGATACCTCTTGGAACACAATTAACTGCCGACGGCAGATTATATGGTTACATACTGCCAACAGTTGTGACGTCGGCAGGATCATTGATAGGTTGGGACGCAACATCTTGGGACAATAATCCATGGGACTTACTAACGTCGGTTGCCACGGTTAAGACATATACCTTTACTGTCCAAGTATATGACGGGTCAAGAATTGACAAAACTACTTATTCAATTAATGTTACGTCTTCTGCATCTATTACCGTCGATAGCACGATTATATCAATTGACAATACCTATATTCGCATTGACACAGAAGGATTACATACTCCATACATTATTACTCCTCCACAATACTTGCCGGATCAACGCCAATTTACGAATTTTGACTTTCAAGTTGTGGGTGTAGACATAGATCACGCTAAAATTAATTATCAATTAATACCGCCGACAAATTTACAACTGAGTAAATCACCACCAGTTCATGCTACATTTATAGGCAATATTTCGGGATCAACACTTAACGTGAGCTCATTGACTGGCGACATAGTATTAGGGAGTCACTTGAATGGGACAGGCATTGATCCAGACACTAAGATTGTTGGACAGAGCTTAGGGCTGGCAGGTAAAGCAGGAACATATCAGATATCGATACCACAAAACATATCAACTCAGTTGATGACTATTCCTCCGCAAAAAGGCGATCAGTGGTGGGATACGGTTAATAACCAGATACTAATCTATAGTAAGGTTGATATTCCAATTGACCCTGCACAGGTAACAGCCGGACTAACTTATACAATATCAAGTCTCGGGAATGCATACGAAACTTTATATTTTAATCGAGGAACACTAGTGACTCCGGACACTATTGTCGGTTTAACCGGATCATATACCTTTTCATTGGGTGTAGACGGTTCATCGCCTATTACATATACTATTAGTACGCTACACACCGACACTTTAAGTAATATTGCAAGCAAAATGCAATCAGCTGTGGGGTCTGGGGTAGCAAGTATTCATCCTGTATATAATTCAATTATTATAAGCAGTCATACATTGGGATTAAATTCTGCTGTAGATTTAATTATACCTGCACTAAGCGACAATGACCTAATAGGCAACATTAATTCAACTTTATCCAGCACTACAACACTAACATCTGTTATGCCAACTGATTTTACTCAGATTGGTGCAGCAAGCAATACCATCAATGAATCATTTGTGGCTACGAAAAGATTAGATACACTAGCAGGCCACTTTATTGTTGGTCAGAGTTATACTATCACTTATGTAGGAAATACTAATTTTATTGCGTTGGGTGCGACAACGAATTCAAACGGTGCTAGGTTTATCGCTTTAGGAACAGGTACATTAGGAGAAAGCGGCAAAGCCCTTCAAGATTCGGGATCAGGATCAGCTACATTAACAAATACAGGATGGGAGGTAATGATTCCATCTACTGCATTGCAGAGTGTTAATCTCGCTGAATCCCCAATATTCGGTGCGCCATTGGGAATCGATATTAATCCAGGAACAGGATGGATTTCAGGAAACCTACTAGTAGATTCAACAGGAAACACCTTCCCTATTTCAGTTCAAGAACAGACTTATATATTTCAAGCGCAAGTATGGAAGACCTTGTACCCAATATACGAAAGCACACCTATTACTTTTGTTTTAACTGTACTAGGAAGTGAAGCAGATACTATTACCTGGATTACCCCATCTGAAGTTGGAACATTAAATGAGGGTACCATAAGCGACTTGGCTATTCAGGCTACTTCTTCAATGGGTTATCAATTAGTATATGAGATACAGAGCGGCGCATTGCCGTCAGGATTATCTATGCTATCGGACGGATTAATCATTGGTCAGGTGCCGTTTACTCCATCTCAGAGTTCTTCACCACTGTCTAATGCACCAATGACATTTGATATCTCATCAACTACTCCTGGTCCCACAACGTTTGACAAACAGACGACTAATTTCGATAGTCGATATACATTTACAGTACAGGTTAGAGATATTAATAGCACCATATTTAACTATAAAACGTTTACTATTGACATAAGCACATTTAATATATTGCCTTATGAAAACCTATACCTAAAAGCATTGACCACAAGAGACCTAAGATTAGAATTCTTGTCAATAATGAATAACACAGAAATCTTCCCAGATAATCTAATATATAGAAGAGATGATCCGTGGTTCGGTAAAGCAATTGATATCAAGTTTCTATTTGCTGCCGGTCTCAACGTAGAATCAGCGGCCACATATCTATCGCACATGCAAAATAATACCTACAATAAGGTTATTAACTTAGGCAATGTTAAGACTGCCGTAGCTTTAGATGCTAACTTTAACGTCAAGTATGAGGTTGTCTACGTAGAGGTCACTGACAGTATAACAGCGAATGGCAAATCGCCAGCAGCGGTCATTGACTTGCCAGCACCTCCAGCAGGAATGATTCCAGAAACACCAGACGTATACTATCCAAACAGTTTTGCGAATATGAAGGGCGAAGTAACTGCTGTTGGGTATGTTAATCAGGGTGCAATACCTGAGTGGATGTTAGCAACTCAACCTAACGGAACAGTTCTTGGCTTTACTTACGGGGTAGTTTTAGCATATACTGTTCCTGGGGCAAGCAACCTGATAGCATATAGATTATTACAGTCTGGTATCTCGTTCAACAATCTCGACTTTGTTGTTGATAGATATCAGTTAAATACAGCAACCGGATTAGGAAGTCAACCAGAAATCAATGACATCTACCTAAAATTCCCTAAAGTTAACTCTTTTGGGGCATAAAATTAACTAGTCG
>Ga0307376_10006526_pt1 | contig 10306 bp, 8 predicted proteins | sample TR2MG_FD_202536 | JGI IMG/M metagenome (GOLD analysis project Ga0307376, IMG submission 202536) | Soil microbial communities from Risofladan, Vaasa, Finland - TR-2 | ecosystem: Environmental > Terrestrial > Soil > Coastal area > Acid sulfate soil | place: Finland: Risofladan, Vaasa | collected...
AAGGTAATCCTTTTCCAGAGAATCCTAAACTGATAATTGAATGTACAGGCTGTCCATTCCACTGAATAAGGGTTCCTATTCCATTAATTTTTAAATACTCTTTCAACATATCCCTATTCTCAGCTTCTATTTCATAGTTCTGATAAACATCAAAATAGTCTTTGTCAGAATCAGGAGCAGGTGGCAATAAGGTTTCCTTCAAAAAACCCAACCTATCCTGATACATTTTTGCTATTTCACGTCGTCTTTTAATTTCAGATTCATAATATGCGATTTTATAATTCAGAATTGCTGCCTGCAGGTTATCTAACCTCGAATTAAAACCCCATCTGACAAAGATACCATTGCTGTCTCTTCCATGATCTCTTAATAACAAAACCTGCTCATACATTTCTTTATCATTTGTAACAAATCCACCTCCGTCTCCAAAACTACCCAGATTTTTCGCAGGGTAAAAACTAATTGTAGCTCCTTTACTATATGAACCAATTCCTTTTCCTTTAAACCTAGCTCCCAGGCCTTGTGCAGCATCTTCTAATATAATAAGGCCGTTTTCTCTCGCAATTTTCGACAGGGAATCCATATCACAACACCTTCCGTTTAATTGTGTGGGCAATATGGCCTTAGTTTTATTTGTAATTAATTTTAAAACTGACTCTGGATCAATCATATGATCTGCTTTACAGTCTGCCGGAACAGGTTTTGCACCGACAAAGTGAATGGCAGCGGCAGTTGCTATATATGTATGCGAAGCAAAGATCACCTCATCTCCTTTCCCAATACCGGCAGCCATTAATGCTAGCCATATTGCATCGGTACCATTTGCAAGACCTAATGAATATCTGGTCCCAGCGAATTTAGCCAGATTTTCCTCAAAATCTAGAAGGTCTTTTTGTAAAATATAGGCTCCTCTTGAGGCTACATCTTTAAAGATGTTTAAAAAATCAGCTTCTCTGGATTTGAATAAATAGGGATAATTAAAAAATGGAACGTTGCGCATATAAAATTAAATTTAGTTTTATTTATCTATGTATCAAACACTTAATAATCAACTCTTCCTTCTCTATTGGTAACAATTTTATTTGAGCCTGGGGGAGGATTTGGCACTAGAATACTCTTTCTTAACGATATTTGAATTAGTTCAACATCAGCACTCAGTTTTTTGAGCAATTCAGAAGTTTTATATAGTGCTTTATCACGAGAGATAATTGCAATAATCGTAAGATAAATCAGCTTTAAATCTAAATAAATACTTTGGTTTTCAATATAGAAAATCCCTAATTTGCTTTTCCATGGCCGTATTAATTGATTATAAGCAATATCCGGATCAGCCTGTTCTTTAAGGATCTCACCTTCATCAGAAAACACAATTGATGAGAAATCTGTAATACCTGGTTTTACTGACAATAGTTTTTTTTCTTCTTTAGTATACAGATCTGTCTCTCGTTTCACATTCGGTCTGGGCCCAACTAAACTCATATCTCCAACAAGTACATTTAATAATTGAGATAATTCATCTAATTTAAAATTTCTAATAAACCTGCCAACACGTGTAATTCTGTTATCATTTGATGACGTAGAATCAACACCACTTTTATCGGCGTGTATTACCATTGATCTAATTTTCACCATTTTAAAAATTTTCTCTCCTTTTCCAACTCTTTGGGCAATATAAAAAGGTGTATGCCAATCCTGTAACCAGACAATAATTAATATTGGGATCATAAAAGGTGAACAAATTATCAAACCGAACAATGACAAACTGAAATCTAGTCCTCTTTTCATTAAGATCAGTACTATTATATTAATATTTAATAATATTTCTAACTGCATCAAGAATCATCTTACTATTAATATAGTATTCAGACTCTAACGTGCGGCTTGCAGGAGCAGGAGCATCAGGTAAATTTATTCTAATCACAGGAGCCTTTAATGCCCCGAAAGCCTCTTCATTAACTGTTGCTGAAATTTCAGAGGTGATACTGTTAGTTTTCCATGATCCATCAACTAAAACCAGCCGTCCTGTTTTTCTTACTGACTTAATTATTAGATCCATATCCAATGGTTTTATTGATCGTAGATCAACAAAATCAATATATATTCCTTCTTTATGCAAAATATGGACAGATTTTAAGGCCTCTGTTGCCATAAAAGAGGACGATACCAAGGTAACATCGGTCCCTTTTGTTCTTAGAATTCCTTTTCCAATTGGTAATTCATAAAGATCCTCTGGGACATAATCCTCTTGCGAGTAAAGCCATCGATCATCAATAAAGACTACCGGATTAGGGTCCTTAATAGCAGAAATCAATAATCCTTTTACATCATATGCTGTGGAAGGTGCAATTATTTTAAGCCCGGGAATATGAGAAAATATTGAATGTAGTGCCTGAGAATGCTGAGCAGCTTGCTCACCGGCTCTATTTATAACCAACCAGAAAACTACAGGGGCAGAAGCTCTGCCTCCATTCATATAACACCAATTTGCAGCTTGATTAATTATAGGATCAAAAGCATATAAAGAGAAATCCATCCGAGGGTGCATTATAATAGATTTCATTCCAACAAGAGATGCACCTACAGCAGCTCCAGTCATAGCATTTTCTGAAATAGGTGTATCAATTACCCTTTCATTACCATATAGTTCAATAAGATCTTTACAGGTATTACCTACATACCAAGGACTTTTGACACCCTGTCCCAAAATAAATACTGATTCATCAACTGCCATTATTTGCTTCAAGGCTTCATTAATTGCAAGGCTGTATGACAACTTTCTATTCTTTGTAGACATATTTTAATAATTCAGAAGGTTTAGGATATTCACTTTTGAAAGCAAAAGAAGTTGCATCTTCAACTTCTTTTTTAACTTCATCATGAATTTTTGATATTTCACTATTAGTGGCTATTTTTTCATTGACAATTACATCATGCAAATGGGTTATTGGATCCTTTTTTAGCCATTTTTCAACTTCCTCTATTGGTCTGATATCAGTATGAGAACCTTGAATATTATCGTCAGGGCCAACATGCCCTCTGAATCGGTACGTTAAAAATTCAATAAAATAAGGCCCTTCCCCTATTCTGCATTTTTCTACTGCAATTTTACCGGCGTCATAAACATCCAGAACATTATTTCCATCAACTCTAAGACACTTTATTCCAAACGGAATGGCTGTTTCATAGATATTATCATTTACCCTAATTTCTTTTATCGGTAAGTGTGTCGAGTATAAGTTGTTTTCACAGGCAAATATTATAGGCAGTTTTTTTAAAGCAGCAAAGTTTAATGATTCATAAAGTACACCTTCGCCAGTAGCACCATCACCGAAAAAGGAGACAGTAACCCTATTATCTTTTCTTATTTTAGAAGCTAATGCTGCGCCAAGCGCAAGTGAAATAGTGCCAGCCACAATAGGAACAATACCCATTACCCCTTTTTCAGGATCAATCAAATGCATTGATCCTCCTCGACCTCTTGAGCATCCGGATTCTTTTCCATAGATTTCGGCAACCATTTTTCCCATGTCACCGCCTTTAGCTAGATAATGACCATGAGAACGATGGTTCCCAAACACATAATCAGATTTTGTAAGAGAAGCGGTTATACCTGTAGCGATAGCCTCTTCACCAGAATACAGATGAACAGGTGTTTTGATATCGCCAGTATTTATTGGTTCAACCAGGCTCTCTTCAACTAATCTTATGCGCAGCATTGTCCTATAAAGCTTGATTAACGTGTCCTTAGAATAAAGCATATAAGTATTACTATAATTAACATTCAAATTCAGGGTTCCAAAGGTAAAAATATTTTTATTAATCTGTGTAAAAATAAGTACTGATAACCCCATATTAGGTGCTTTACAATCATAATGCAAGTCATCTTTTTCTTAGATAATTTCGTTTGTTTTAGCTGCTTTTAGAAAAATGCAGTTTATAGAATTCGCTTGAAAAGAGCAGTTTTATTAATGCATTAAATGAACCTAGTCCATATGAAAGATGCAACAATGGAAATAAAAAAGGAATTATCAGAATATAGATTACACCATGTTTAATAAATTTAAGAGAAGCTATAAAAGACACCAAAAGATAAAGCGTAAGAGTTGCCGTTAAAATATATAGAAATACTAATGCAACATATGATAAAATAACTCCTCCAATGATTCCAAGCAAAAAGAATAATGGGATAAAATGCCTGAGTGATACCGGAATGTCATCAACGAATCGTAGAGGATAGATAGCCCAAAATCCATTTCTAAAATTGTTCATGATGAATTTTTTGAAGCTAGTCCGAGTGTAATAAGTGGTGATAATTTCAGGTACCAGATAAATTTTCCCTCCTGATTTTTTCAACCGCTTATTAAACTCCATATCAGAAGTGCTTATCAGATTTTCGTTAAAATTACCAATTCTGCCAAATACACTTTTGCGATAACACCCCCCAAAAACAGTATCAACTTCTGCTATTTTTTCCGAACCAGTTCGAAATGTAGAATTTCCCACTCCAAAAGAACTCGACAACACATATGTGATAGCTCTACTTATTAATGAATGATTTAACCCTATTGTATTTAGTACTCCACCAACATTATCGGCAGTTAATTTATTTAAATACTCAACACATTTTGAGATGTAATTTGGTTCATATTCTGCATGAGCTCCTAATATTACAACAACATCGCCTTCTGATTTGGAAAGAGCTAAATTAATTGCAGCAGGAAATATAATTTTTTCATTCGTTAAAATTTTCATAAATGGATATTGTTCAACATATCGATTTGCAATATCGATTGTTCTGTCTGTACTTAGTCCATCAACCAGAAATAGTTCCAATTTACTATGTGGATAATCGAATTTTACTACAGAATTTAAACAGCTGTCAATAAATAACTCTTCATTCTTACATGGGACAATTATTGTTACTAAGGGTAAGTCATTCATATTAATAGATTTATATTTTGTGCTTTAGTTAATTTTTCACTAATTTCCCATTAAATTATTATATATTGAATTCATACTGGAGACATTATCTTCCCAATTATAAAGTTCATTAATTCTAGCTCTGGCATTCTTTCCAAATTCATTTCTGGCAATTTCATTTAGAACTAGTTTTTCAATAGCATTTGCTGCTTCCATAGTATCTTTAGGAGGTATTTTATATCCTGTTTTTCCATTTTCAACTACTTCGGCTAGTCCTCCAATGTCTGAAACAACAACCGGCAATTCGCACGCACCAGCTTCGATCACAGCAACCCCAAAACTTTCCTGGAGTGATAATGCAACATAAATATCAAGCATATTGAGGTATTCAGGCACCTTATCTTGAGGAACATTACCTGTAAAAAGAGTTAAATGGTCTATTTTTAAGTCTTTTGTAAGTTGTTTAAGTTCATTTTCCATTGGCCCTCCACCAACAATCAGGAGTTTTAAATTCTTATCCGGATTCCTCTCAGATACAATTTTAAAAGCCCTTATCAAATAGTCAATTCCATATATTTTATTCAGCGTTTTTACAGTTCCTATTACTGTTTCATCAATAATTGCTTTGTTTATCTTATTATACCTAAAGAACTTATTTAAATCAATTCCAAATGGAGTAACAGAAACATTTTTGTTGGTAAACTTCTTTACCTGTACAGCCATAACATGACTTGTAGATAATATTATATCAGCTTTAGAAAGATTATATTTTAACAACATTTTATGAAAAATCGACTTAAACGGAAACTCATAAACATCAGATCCCCAGGCAGATATAATAAATGGATGAAATCCCGAGAGTGCACCGATCAAACCATAACTAGTAGCGTAATGTGCATGTACTATATCTGGCTCAAAATTTTTAATAATTTTCCTTATTTGCGGAATAGCTTTAAGATAAAATAATTTCGGTAAAGAATAATTTCTATAAGGTTTTGAGTCTTTGATATTCGTAGATAAGAAATTTATTCCCTTTAACAAATCTTCTATTTCCGGTGTTGGTGATGAAAAACCGTAAATCAAAATATCATGTGTTTCAGCAAGGGCCTTAGCCCACCTAATCGTATGGATAGAAAGTAGATTTGATAATAATAAAATTTTCATTCTAGCCGAACATTTATTAAATGAGTATCCTCAATCATTTTAAAGATTAAAAGTACATTGATCCAGAAATTATAAGTTATTATCTTTCACTGACATTGCCTTTTGTAAACACAGAATGGTATGGATACCATCTGGAATAGAATCTTCTTACCGGACCATTGTCAGATGTGTTTCTAAAAAGAGTCATTAAATGTACAGAAAATGGTAACAGGAATATAAACAGAACAATTGTGTATCGAAATCTTCTTACCCGAGGATATCTGAACAGCTCGTGAAGCATATTAGCAAGGAACAGATAGTATATAGGGTTTAAATAATTTAAAAACCGATAAGTGGGACTTAAAAAGATAGCAATCAAAGAAATCAAAATATACGCATATAGTAAAGATCTGAATTCAGATTTATATCCTACGAATTGTTCACTGACATATATAAGTGTAAAAGGAATTATTATATTAACCACAGAAGTATAAATCACTCCAAAAATATTTGCTTTGGCCCCAGGAGCCACAGTCTGTATTTTAGCTTTGCTTCTGATGTCTTCATTAGGTATAAGATCAAAAATCTTTTCATAGATATTAAATTTACTCAACAATATAAGCAAGACTAATATCACAACGAAAAAGATAAAATAAGAACGTTTTGTCCATATACTTGAAAAGAGTGGCAAGAAGAACAATACTATTGCACTAATGTGAAACAAAAAAGCAATGAAACAAAATATATAATATATTGTCCACTTTTTTAGCAGGTAATATCTTAAACTTAAAATAAACACACAAATTGCCAGTGTTTCCCTAAGAATCTCAGTATTGAAGTATAAATAATAAAAAATGAAATAAAACAATATACCTGTAAAGAAGTAATTGCTATTTTTTCTAATAAAGTAGAAAATTATTGAATTGGTAATTATTGCATGAACAAATTGGAAAAAAGTGAAATCACTGCTTACAGTTTTAGAGAGAGAGCATAATATAACCCAAAATGGTTGATATGAATCTTTAATAAATTCATGATAATTTAAATCTGCAATCTTTAATGTTTGATTATAATAAAGCATATAGGCATTTGTATCACCACCAACTCTAAATCGTAAACCAGCTAATAAAACAAATATTAACCACCACAGGAAAATGAGCGTATTACTCACTTTTTTATTATTTACGTCATATTGTATCGTAAACAGCAGTAAGATTATTATGATAATAATATATATCATTCTTATTTCCTGTTTTTTTTAACTCTGACTACAAGTTCCTTTAATTTTATTAGGTAAAACATATTAAGCAAACGTGTTTTATAAGTTTTTCTCTCTTAAGTTTAAAACATTATTAACTACGAAAAACAAATTTCGCAAAGTCCACCATTTCCTTCCACTTACCCTACCCTGATGTTAATATAAATGTGAACCGAAAAAATCTGTTTATAGATTGAGTTGTCAAATCTGTTTTTCCCCCCGCATCTTTGAAATACTTCTATCCACAATTACAAAGCGGTAAAAGAAAAACAAAATTTCCAAGCATATTTTATTGAATTAAAATTATTTATCCCAAATAACCGGATGATTGAATTCTTCTTTAAAAGCCTTAAGAAAATATTCTTTGCTAATTTCATCCAAACGGTTTAATTCTATCAGCATTGTTTTTATCAACAAATAAATTTTTTTAGGTTTGACTTTATATCTGATCAACATTAATAGAATTGCATAACCCAGGTTTAGAATGATTTTAATAAAGAACATAAAGGATGAAGAATATTGCCGATTATCAATTAATCTTGAGAGATAATGTATATAGATGGATCCTAAAATATTATTATTAATTTTTCTTGAGCTAACACTGATTTTATGATAAATTATTGAAGAAAAGCAACAAGCCATTTTCCTATTTGCTATTTTTTGTCTGAATGAAAAATCAAAGTCTTCCTCTCCAAAAAAAAACTTTTCTGATAAAATTCCAGTAACCGATGGTTTAAAAAGCATTGCGCAACCAGTTATAAATGTAATTCTTTTAAAGCCCGAAACAGGTACAATATCAACATTTTTATCTGCATAATAATATCTCCTGTTCCCAAACCACATTATCTTCCCTCCACAATTCCATACTCTGTCACGAGGTTTATAATAACGGATTTGAGGAGTAACAGCCACGTAGTCGCTATGCAAACGAATAAAATCCATCATGATATTAACTGAGTCCTTATCAATTGTTGTATCATTATTTAAAAGCATTACATAGGTTGCATTATTTTTTAACAGGTATCGAAGAGCAACATTATTACCAGCAGCAAAACCTAAATTTTCGTTATTTTCAATAAAAATCAAAGTTTCATTTGATTTTAAATGATTCATTGCTTCTTCATCATTTTTAGTACCTGCGATTTCAGCTTGTTCTTTATTATAAAACAGTACCTCACCGAAGTTATTTTTGCACCATGATTTCAACTGATTAAGACTCTCATTTTCTGAACCATTGTCAACTACAATTAACATATAATTGAGATAGCTGCTGGTCTTAATTGATCTCAGACACTCTATAGTATCTTTTGTCCCATTCCAATTTAATACTATAATGTAAACCCTATCATTCATCCTAAATTAATAAACGCATGACGTGAAAATTTCAGACTGACCTTCCAGATCAAATGTATAATTTATAATAGTACTTTGAAACCTACGATTTCCAATTTGGTTTATTCAATTATCAAAATACTCAGAATTACAGACCCAACTTTAGAGGTCCTAAGTACTGGGAGCTTTATTCCTTTCTGTCCAATGGGTACTTGTTGTAGAATGATCATTGTAATATTGTTCTTCCTCATTTAAATTGGAGCTATCAATATACCATGGCAGATGCCTGGCAGTAAAAGGATATGCAGTTCTATAAGTTTCATATGAATGTTTAACATCTTTCTTTATAAAAGGCCTATATAATGCAAAAGTTGTGTCAATTGGAGCAAAATACATCAGTTTATTAATTTTTTTTCGGTAGAACTGATCTTCCCATTTTATTACTGCATCTTTATTTGAAAAAGAATCAGGCAAATCATCGATCTTAAGAGAGAATCCAACCTTTTCCGCAAATATGTACTTTTTCAGGATTTGCAAGAAGACATTCATAAAATCTTCGGGACATTCATCAATGGGAACAACGTCAGAATCAGTATAAACGTAATAATCTTTTATAAACTTTTTATAGATATCTGTTTTCCACAATGCCAAATATCCAATATTTTTGCTCAAGCGATAAATATGATACGGACATTTCTTGTAATATTCTAATAGCGGAGGATAACTGGAATTGTTATCAATTATATAGATATTTTTATATCCTCTTTTCTCCAAATATTTTATCAATTGAATTAATGAAGTTATCCGGTTTCTATTGTTAATAATTATTGGAATTTGTTTATAGTCTTTAATTTTAGATGGAAACAACCACCCCAAAATGTATTTTATTAATCCTCTTGTTCGATAGTAAATGTGACGCAATACTTTTCTAATATTTTCATTCATCGGAGATTAATTCAATCATAACCTGGTTTTAAATAATTCAAATATATTTTTAGTGATAGATTCTCAAGAATTAGCTATTCAGACAAAAATATAGACCTAATATAATATCCTACTTTATAAAGATGAAGTTGAAAAACAGACATCAAAGCATACTTATTTTGTATTTGCATTGTTTCAAATATCAATTGCCTCTTTGACCTATTTGAAATTCCATTATTTCTGAAATTTGCAAGTATTTTTTCGATAAACATAAACGAAACTTCTTTAGATTTAAATCGAAGCATTAATTCGTAATCAGATACAATTTGATATTCACAACTATAATTACCATACTTTTCATAAGTACTTCTTCTTATAAAACATGAAGGGTGGGAAATCATACCGTTATTTAAAAAAAGATTTGTATGCCCAATTACCCCCAGCACTCCCCTATCGCCCCATAATCTATGCAAACCATGAAAAACATTAATATCCAAATTACATTTGTATTTTTCAACAACCACGGCAACAGCAAATTCTTCATACCAGTCATCGCTATTGATAATACCAATCAATTCTCCATTTGAAAGTGCAATACCTTTATTCATAGCATCATAGATGCCAGCATCCGACTCACTTATCCAATAATCTATTTTGTTTTCATATTTTCTTATTATATCGCGCGTTTTATCAGTAGAAAGTCCATCAATAATAATATATTCTAGATTA
>Ga0307376_10006527_pt1 | contig 10305 bp, 5 predicted proteins | sample TR2MG_FD_202536 | JGI IMG/M metagenome (GOLD analysis project Ga0307376, IMG submission 202536) | Soil microbial communities from Risofladan, Vaasa, Finland - TR-2 | ecosystem: Environmental > Terrestrial > Soil > Coastal area > Acid sulfate soil | place: Finland: Risofladan, Vaasa | collected...
TTCCTTCATAATCATTGACTGGTGAACAATCGACAACACCAACACCAACATAGATATAATCGCCCATTATAGTTATAGCGTCTGTCCTATACGCTGGACTTGGACAACTTGGTGGAATATATATACTATTCCAATCTTCACCTGAATCTACTTGTGCAAGTGTGTCTGCACGAAGTTTAACGAGATAGCCTTCACCAATATCTCCATAAGCAACATAAATATATGCACCTTCAACTGCGAATGCTGGTTCATTATTATGATATGTATAAGCACCAGATATTTCAAGTAACGATAAATCTGCTTCAGCATATTTATGAATATTAAATGTTGTACTGCCAGTATCTCTAATTATACCATAAATGTATCCTGCCATATCTTAAACCTTTACAATATAACTACCCACAAAAAAAAAGGGGCATGCATCGCTGTGAAACGATGTTACCCCTTTATTAAGAGTGATTGGGTTAGTCTTAGCTAATACCCATTGCAGCCAAGATACTTTCCAGTATCGTAGGCGCATGTCCTTTGTTTGACCCTTGTAGTGTCACTGTAGCCACAGCATCGTCTGTATCAGCAGCACCAGATGTTACTTCCATAGCAGTTGATTTGATTGCACTTCCATTGTCACCAACGAAATACCAATTTCCATCATTACCTTTGACAATCCCTACCAAAGTAGTAAGTGCCAAGTCATCTAATGTTTTGATTTTTGCCTGAGTCAGAGCAGCCACACTGAAAACAAGAGTTTGCTGTACAAATCTTGATACCTGACCAGCCTGAAGACTCTGTGTCAATGACGCAGAATTAAGTTCAGGTTGATATTCATACCAAGTTGCACCAGTTGTAACGCCAGTAACTTGTCCATCAGTATCGTAAGATATTGTACCCAAATCAGCAAGGTTTGTTAACCATACACTGCCTTGGAGTCCACCTACGGTGAAGTCACATGCTCTCGCTATTCCATTTGATATTAAACAACTCATGATTTTCTTGTGTTTTTAATTAAAATTATTTTTGCTCTGATTAAGCTCCTGTGAACTTAGCAGCTTCGCTTTCCCATGCTACGAGTACATCACCTCTTGCTTGCAGAATCAATCTAACGGCATTGTCGCCAGTAGTTTTCTTCTGGTCAAGAATCTGAAGTGCTTCGAAATCAGTCATTGAACCTACACCGAAAAACAGGTTGCTGGTTTGCATAGCGTAAATCTTAGTGTCTTTGATTTTAGAAATCGCAACAATAGGATACCCTTTGTAAGTAGCAGCAGTTGTGCCTTGTGGTGTCATTATACCCAATGCAAATAATGCATCAAAGTATAAATTCAGTGTTTTCTGATTCATGTAGATAGTCAAGTCACCTTGCTCAAGCACATCGTTTGGCAATGCAGCAATAAGTGCTGAAAGACTTGCGATGATGTTTGATGCAGAAAGGGTTGCCCCGGTAACTGCATTAGTTGTAACCTGTGCTTCGACACCTTCGAATTGAGTCAAGATAGTTGAACCTGTAGTACCGCTACCATTCCAAACTGCGTTTTCCCAACTCTGGTTGAATTTGCTCTGAAGCATTTCTGCCATTGAAGCACTAAAACCTGCTGCTAACTCCTGCTCGTTAAGAGCACCTGTATTCAGCGTGTTGTAAATCGGACGCAAGTCCTCGTAACAAAGTGAAATGTTAATGAAGAAATCTTTTGGCTCAAGTGTGCCTTCTGAAACAACAACAGTACCACTGTCGTTAAATGTACAGTTTTCACCTACTTGGACTAAAGAGCTTCCATCAAGTTTTCCAACTTTTTCCTTTTCAAAGATATCAGTAATCACATTCTGTGCTGGTACTGAACCAACAGTTTTGTTATCAGTAAACGCCTTCAATATATATGATTCAAGCTGTTCGCCATCATATGTAGTATTGTTAGTCAAGGTACTGACAAAATTGAATTTTCTTCCCATGATTTTTGATATTTTATTATTTAAAATTATTATGTCTTTCCTATATAACTAAAAAAGACTATTATTTTTAGACAGTAGAGATTCCCTTGCGTTTCGCAATCTTCTCGTATACTGTCAATTCCTGTATGTCACCTGAATCAATAGTTGAATCAGTTAACTTAGGGTCAGCGATAGGCTCACTTAGCTTAACTTCAAGCTCTGCGATTTTATCATTCAACTCAGTAGTCATTTTGATATTGGCATAAGTAGACACGCTACCATAAGTCAATACACCTGCTTCTTTCATGAACGAAACAAATATTTCACCATCATCAAAATCACCTGCGATTTGTCCAAGCCATGTAACAACTTCTGCTGGCATACCTGATTCTTCTGCAACTTCTTCTGCTGGCTCTTCAGTAACTTCTTCAACCACTTCTTCTGCAACTACCTCAGTTTCTTCAACCACTTCCGGTGCGTCTTCTGCTGGTGCTTCAGCTTCTCTTACTTCAATCAGCATAGAATTTTCATCAACCACTATTACCCTACCATCTTCCACAGTGAATTCGCCCTGACCAACTGGTTCAGTAACTTCTTCCTCTGCTTCGTTGGTATAAGTCTTAGTGACTTCTGCTTCAACCTCGCTCCAAGAGATGGTAAAACCTTCTTCTGGTACAAGTGCGTCTTCAAGTGTTATTTCGACAGTTTCAACAACTGCTACTTCACTTTCTTCTGCTTCAAGAGTTTCGAGAAAATCTTTGAATTTTTGAATTAATCCTTTTTTCATTTTCTTTCCTTTTTCTTTAAAATTATTTTTCATAGATTGCACTAACTCTTTGTTGAGATATGCCTCTATGCTGAAACCATTGAAATCACCATCCAATACCTTCTGAAAGATTTCCTCGTCTTCAATCTTGAATTGAGTGTACCACGCTCCAAGCGTTGCACCTTCAATACCTTGTGCCGTAACTTCTTCGACCCTTGCTTCAGTTGAAAGTAAATAACTCTCTATGAGATAAGCGTCTATGTAAGTATTTTCATCATGGTCAAGATTGACATTCGATGTCATCATTTCCTTGTGGTACTTATTTCTGATTTCTTCAATGGTTGTTTGACTGAAATAGCCTTGATATTCTTCACCAGTTTCTTCGTCAACTCTGTAAATCAATTTGTCGGGAATCATTGATAATCCCGCTACAACTTGTTTGTAGTTGTCACCTTCTTTGGCAAGCACAATATACTTTGGCTTTGGTTTCTCGTCTTCACTGAATGCGATGAACTCTGATTGCATAGCTGGTTTATCAACAAGACTTATTGTCTTTACACCAGTATCATCGTCTTCACCTATTAAAAATTCTACTATTTTCATACTATCCTTTTTTATATAACTAATTTTTGTCTTAAATTGCAGCAGAGCTTTCGATAACCCTTACACGATTCTGTGTATCAGTGATTTCTAACACTGAAACAACAGGTGGATTTCTTCTCAGACTGTTGGCAATACCTTCAATCATCATATCCATGTCAAAGGCTTGGTCTCTGCCTGTTGTTGTTGGTGCGTGTACTTCACCACCATCAGCATACCCCTTGTAACCCCTTCTCATGGCTTCCAGTGTGCCTATCATCTCTGCACCAGTACTGGACTCCACTATGGACTTTGGAACCACATATTCGCCCTTATGGACGACACCAGCAACTTCATGTGATTCACCTTCTCCTGTGTAACCACCTACTGCAAACTTTGGAGGTTCTGGTTTAGGACTTATTGGCTGCGCTATGATAGTAGCAACACCTACTGCTGCCAGTACTCCAACAATCGCTGCCAGTATAACATTTGGAAGTGCTGATATAACTGCAATAACTCCTTGGATTGTTGCATCAATAATAGCTGCTGCCTTTCTGCGTTTCTCTGCTTTCCATTGTGCAACTTCCATCTCATATTGTGCCAGCATCGCCTTCTTGTTTTGCTCATCTCTGGCAGTCTGTAATTCACCTTCCTTCTCAATCGTACCATCAATGAGTGCAAGCAATTCATCATAGCGTTGACCATTGGCATCCTTGAGTTCTTCTTCGTAGTCTGCACGCAAGTCTTGTTGGTCACTGAGTTTATCATCCAATTCCTCCACTCTTTCCAGTGCCTTCTCATGCTCTCTACGAGCCATTTCAGCACGCCTGTCAGCGAAGGTTGCCCATAGCTCAAAGCTGGCTCCAATCAACTGCTGACCAGCAGCAATTTCTTCATTGTATTCTGAAAGGAATGTATTGAGTCTTGCAGACAGTCTTAATTGTTGCTCAACCTCGTATGTTATCTTAGCTTCTTCAATGGCTTTTTGCTCAGTCAGTGCCAATGCATCTTCATCAATTGCAGTGATAACTGATTTCTGTCCAGCTATCTCGTTTTGAAGATTTGCTATTTCAGTATCAGCATCCAGTACTGCGTCTTCAAGTCCAAGTAATTCAGCATCGATTGTGCTGAGTTTTGTCTTCCACTTAAGCTGTTCTTCCAGCGTCTTGGCTTTGTCCAAATTAGCTTGATAGATTTCACGCTCTGCTTCAACTTCTTTGATTCTTTCAATGGCATTATATGCTACGATATCCAGTAAATCCTGTTGGGTATATAATGCATCAATATTTGCTTTCACGCTTTCACGCTCTGTTTCCAATACACCCTGCTTGGCAACATAGAGGCTATTCATAGCATCAACCTGTGCCTTTAACTGCAACTTGGTTTCGAAGCTTAATGAACTCACATCGCCTTCAATACCTTGTAGCTCAATCATGCTATCAATCTCTGACCTTCTAAAGCCAAGTCTTCTTTCAAGTATTTCAAGTCCTATCTGGTCCTGTGGAAATGCCTTTGCTGCTTCTTCATAGATATAAGCCTGTAATTCTAACTCACGCTCTTTGGCAGCTACGATTGCTTCATTTCTGGTAAGCTGCTCATCATAACTCACCAACATGTTTTCCAGAATAATGGCATTCTTTTCAGTTTGAATACCAACATCTCTTTGTAGTAATTCGTAGTCCCTGCCTCTGTTAATTTCTTCCAATTGAAGCTTAAGGTCTCTGATACGCAATGCTTCCTTGCCTTCCAGTGCCTTGCGTTCTGCTGCATATGCATTCAGTGCTTCTCTCTGGCTCTTGCGTAATTCACCATTTGCGTCTCTTGCCAACTCAATTGCTTGCACTTGCAAGTCCAGATTCTTAATTGCCAATTCATATGACCTGCGTTGTGTGAATTCCAATCCACCCATTTCCTTGACAAGATTCTGCACTGCCTTTAATTGGTCCTCAACAGATGTGATTGTGGATATGTTTTTCATCTTAATACCAAACTCATCTAACTGTTGTCCACTCAATTCCCACTCAGCATTAAGTTGCAGTTGTCTTGCTGTTAATTTTTCAACTTCACTGGTTAATTCAGCAAACTTCTTTTTGGCTCTACCAGTAACACTATTATATTCTTTTCTGCCTTGTAAATCAAGTTTTAACTGCTCTAATTTTTTCGCATTTAACTTTAATTCAGTTTCAATTGCAGCTTGATTTTTAACCTGTGCATCAAACGCTGCTGCTGCTGCTTCATAATATTGCTCATTATAATCCACCAATTCCTTTCGTGCTGCTGCCTCTGCTTCAGTACCAGCAAGTACCTCTGACTGTGTTTCAACAACCCTTTCAAGCTCCTTTACTTCTCGCTTGAGTTGTCTTTGTCTACCACTATTTGACACAATGGCAGTTAATCGCTCCCAATTGGCAATGATTAATCCCACAGCTACCACCAATGCTCCAATACCTGTTGCCAACAAACTCGCACGCATAGCCAAAGACGCACTTTTTACTGTTTTGGCGAGTCCTCTGAAGCTACGCCCTACGCCTCTTAGACGCTTGATGTTTTCAGCACTGAATGCCTCAGTTACTCTACGCAAACCATCAAGTGCAAGGATAAGTCCACCTACACGCTGGATAACCTTCTCCAATTCCTCTGAGGTTCCACCCAATGCAGTAGCAAGTCCCTGTGCCCCAATAACAGCACCAGCGATACCTTCACCCATCTTCAGGAAACCCTCTGCTTTTTCAGTACTGGTTACACCTTCCAGTTTGGAATTGGCATTCTTTAGCTTGTCTTCAAGTCCAGCAATCTTATCTGCCATCACATCAAACTCCTTTGAGCTTGTGGCAATGCCTTTGATTGTGGATTTTAAGACATTCAATTCTTCTTCCATTCTTCCAATGGTATCAACACCATTTATCTTAATGTCAACTTGTGCTATTCGCTTTGCCATGACTTATGTTGTTTTAATTAACTTTATTCTTGCAGTACGCCTTACAGGGTCGTATCCACTTATTTCTACGATATGATAATTCTCCTTATTGTAAGTAATTGGTCTGTCTATCTGCATCTCGCCCCAATCGTAATCATTCATTCTCATATCTGCTTCCAGTATTTCTGCTGTCTGGTATCTCTGGTACTTCTCGTTATGAAACTTCGTCCATAGACTTTCATGGAAATACCCATTGTCGTCAAATACCAGAGAGAAGTCTGTTGTGCTGGTATCACAGCTACCATCGTCATTACTCAGCATGTTCCAGATAGTTTGGAGATAGGTAGCTGTTACAGCCTTCCTGCTGCCCACTCGTCTATCTCTGCGTGGTACTGACTCCAAGTAGTCATCAATGGGGTCTCTGTAGGTCTTCAACTGCATTGGACTACAGATACCAATAGGTACTCTATTCTGGGTTGAACCTGTAAATATGCTTAAATAAAAATATATTGACTGTGCGCCCTTGCCTGTCTTCTGAACAATATCTGAAGTACTGGCTCCATAGTAGTACATTAACATTGGCGAGTCCCTGTACTTAATCGTGTCTTCGTTATTAAATACATAAGTATGTCCTGTGTTCTTGTTGAACTTCCTGTTGGCATTATCACTTTGAGTCTGCTCAGACATTATGGGATGGAACAATATGTGGCTTCCTGCTGCTGTTGCACTTCCACTGTTGTTATCATCATTCCAAAGATAGGTACGCTTAATCGTTGGTTGTCCAAAAGGAATACTGATAGTATCTGTTGTGCCTTCCCTATTAAAGAACCTGCTGAAATAAGTGTTTGTTGTCTTGAACCAACTTATATCATAGCTATTGGTAGTTGTGCCTGATATGATGGTGTTATCGCCCATTACATTGAGGTTACTGGCATTCTCGAACTCAATGCTGGGGTCGTTGTTTTCTTCATATGACAAGTTGACAGATTCAGCAAATACTTTCTGGGTAATATCATAAGGATTGAAACTATCCCCAAAGAGGGTTTTATAGGTTTCGAATCTTATGATTTTATTCTGAACATCTATTTTTAAATAAAGATTGAACATGTTAATGATGCCATTCAAGAACTTGCTTTGCTCCATGTCAGGTAGCAGTCCTGCTGGTTGTAATGAAACAAGAGTGCTACCATTAATCTCACCAGTGGCTTGGTCATAGATGTCGTTATCACCTCCATAGGTCATGACGATTTTCTTGATGTTGCTATCGTTAATCCATTGACCTCCAATAGTCCAGCCAGCGTCTGTCATGATTTGCTCCATGACTCTCACGATGTAAAACGCAGGTGGAAACTGGTGGTGGTAGAACCTGTTGTCAGCTTTACTGGTGACAGTATTCATTGCATAGTAATACTGTTGGTCAGGGTAGCTGTCTTGGTCGAAGTACTTGCTGTTAAAGTCTTGCTTACCAGTGTATGTACTGAATGGTGTATAGACAGTGCCATAGTAGATAAAGGGGAACTGCCAAATAGTATCATCACTGTCAGCATAATTCGCATTGATGTGGTCGATAATTGTGTCTTCATAATCAAAATCAATTTCGTCAAAATCCAAATCTCTTAAATTCTTATCTTCAATAGCATCACTGAATTCTTTTAATTTAGAATAAAACACGCAGCCATAGGTTTCAGGGGTGACTGATTGCAAAGAAATAACACCATCCAACAATAACTTGTCGTTGTTGTAAACCTGACATGGTAAGTCCCGGTTAGGCTTAAATATGTTTTTGCGTCCATGTGCGTCTGCGTATTGAAATATTGTGCTGTTATTTTTGGTTACTGGTAGATTGAAGCTATAACTAAAATCACCAAATCGCTTATCCAGTGCTGTGAAGTCATCCACGATTCTGTTAAACTTAATACCCAAATCTGCTGCGCTTTTATAATCCAGTTCTTGGTCATAAACAATTATCCTTATTCTGTTAGTTACTGCCATTGTTTTTAATTAAAAACATTATACACTTATGTTATTCTGATAAAGCGTTTCAGTGAATGTTACATCAATTTGAAACAGGTCATCATTACTTGATTTACTGTAGTTCACACTCTCAACAATTAAGAAACTTTGGTCAGTCTCTGTGTAGTTGTAACACCTGTTGCTTTCAAGCAATTCCATAAGCCAATCAAAATGGTCCTCATCAATCCAGCCTGTGTTAGCTGCAATAGTCTTTGTGACTTTGGTATTGTACACAGTATTTGCTTGGAAGCCATATGGACTTGCGCCTTGCAAGTTAAGGCTTCGTGGAACCTCATAGCTTTCATTGCTGTGTGTGACGCTATTCACGATTTCACCAGCAAAGTCAAAGATGTCATAGGTTCCAAGCTTATTTAAGAAAGCCACTCCATAGCGTCTTGGTTGCTCGTCAATCTCGTAGCGATAACTCTTTTCTTCACTGAGTAAATAATCTCCATTGGTTGCGTCATATTGATACAGTGCAAAGTCTACCTTTCTAATCTTTCTTGTGCCTCCACTGTAAGTCTCATAGCTTGCCAAATCAAGCTCGTTATATCCTGCTGCGAAACAGAAGATTCCACCATAGTTTGTACCTCCTGTACTAACTGTATATAGGTCTTGTGCCAACAACTCAGTACCATCATAAAAATACAGGTCTGCTATAATTTTTAAATCCTTTCCATAATTCTTCGACAATGGAAGATACAGGAACTCAGAACTATTACGCTGTACAAATTTTGGATTAGGACTGTTAGTAAGAAATTGTACTTCATGCTGTACATTTGGGTCATAACTGCTGCTACTGATTGCACCAAAGCTATAAGGCTGTATCACATACCATGTCTTATTGTAACTAAAAGTAACACCCTCTGTAATACCACTCACATAGATTCTACCTGTGCCATAAAAGGTTACGCCTGTTATTACTGCTGTCGTGCCTGTCTGCCAGCCTGAGTCGAAGTCAGGACTTTGTACTGTCTCTGTAAATCTCCACGCAATATTTGTAGTGCCTGTCTCTGCTGGGTCAATCAGATATGATGTGATAGTTATAGTTACATCTGTTGCTGTTGGTGTTTCATCATCCACAGTACCTAAGAAGTTTGGCTTCACATTATGTAACCTGTTTCCAAGGTAATCTGTCATGTCGTTTTCATCCTCCCATGCCAGTGCTGAGTTAAGTACATACTGTGTAGCAGTTGTGCCCTTACTCCTTGATTTCTTGGTTGTACTGTTAGGTACTAATGGATACTGCTCTCCATAATCTACCCTATATCCACATAACATTCTACTGATTGTAGTATAGCCTGTCAATGTAAAATCTATCTTAGGTGTACTGACGAAATTCTTCAGCACTTCTGATAGGTCGAATTTATGATTATTAGTGTTTGGGTTGAATGGTAATACCAACTGACTCGCCTTATTGAAGGTGTTAATTGCAGGGTCTTCACCATACTGTACATTCGTGTTAACAAGTATATTGGCATAAAGTGAATAGTTCTGTGATAGTTGCCCATCGAACGCACTCACGCCCTGCTGTGTGCTTGTCACATCAAGATAGGTACTTGACTCAGTAACCACTGTGTTGATATCCAATAATGTGTTATTCTCTTTTGCTGTGAGATACACTACATTATTGCTCACCCTTAAATAATAAAGTCTTGATATAACGCTGTCCTTTTCCAGTACTTCCAGAATACTGGTTGCAATTTCGTCATCAGTGTTTGCACCTACTGATACGCCTTCAGCATCCTTCAATACGCTTGCCAGAAAGTATGTGTCCCGGTTTGGAAATGCTTTGGCATAAAAGGTTGCTGTGTATGCCTGTGGGTATGTGAATGTGAATGTCAAGCTGTCGCCATCACTAACTGCACCATCAACATCAATATTACCTTCACTTGGTTGTGGTGCTGCACTTGCCTGTGCTGTTTTTAAATTAAGAATAACAGGGTTTTCTACTGCACATAATTCTGCTGGTAGATTCACATTGAATGCACCTGTCCTGAATTCTCCATCAAGCACCTGCACATTTTCTTCTTGGTCGAAGCAGTCACCTTCTTCAATTCTGATATTGTAGTACCCTGCTTCGAGTCCAGTGAAAGTATAGTTATTA
>Ga0307376_10006528_pt1 | contig 10304 bp, 10 predicted proteins | sample TR2MG_FD_202536 | JGI IMG/M metagenome (GOLD analysis project Ga0307376, IMG submission 202536) | Soil microbial communities from Risofladan, Vaasa, Finland - TR-2 | ecosystem: Environmental > Terrestrial > Soil > Coastal area > Acid sulfate soil | place: Finland: Risofladan, Vaasa | collected...
GGGCAGACCATAATAGCCATCGGCCGTATCATAGCAGACCAGCGTCTCGGGATAATATTCCGACAAATCGAAACCGTCACTGTCAATGCGGTCTTGCAGATTGAGCAGAACGCCCCGACTTTGATAATCGGGATACAAAGGTGCATCCATCGCGAAGACATCAGGTGGGTTTCCGCCGGCCAGCGTGGTCTGCAGTTTGTCCCAATAGGTATCCCAGTCCGATACCGTCACCGTCACCTTAACATTTGGATTCTCGGCTTGAAAGTCATCGGCGATCTCCTGTAAGATCTCCAATTCTTCTGGATCGCCCCAGACACTGAAGGTTAGCTCAACCTCCTCGGCGGCCATTTCTTCTTCAGCGGGCGCTGCTTCTTCAACCGCCGCGGCCTCCTCATCCGGCGCTTCTTCATCCCCACCACAGCCAACCAACATTAAGCCGGCAATCAGCAACAACGTCAGCAAAATTAGGAACTTCTTCATGACTTCTCTACTCCTTTCTTTACGATATCGGTTTCCTGAACTTTCCGGGCAATAGTTCTTATCTCGGTGGATTTTGATGGATTATTCCAGTTTCACCTCCTTCAGTTGGCAGCAAAGGCTGCCGTATCCAGAGAAACTACGGCTTCCAGATTGCGGGGGTTATCGGGATCCAATCCCTTGCCAATAGATCGATGGTAGGCCAGTAACTGTAGCGGCGGCAGAAAGAGTACGGGTAGGGCCCAGTCCGGAATATCTTGATCATCAAAGAAAAGATTATATTCATATCCTGAATCAGGAGATGTGTTTAGCCCCAGGGTATGGGCTCCGAGGTTCACCATCTCGGCTAACACCCGTTCCTCGTGAGCGCGGGCAGCCTGAGAAAAAAGACCGACGATCAGCGCCTTGTCGTTGGCCATCGACATGGGCCCATGCCGGAATTCCATAAAGTGAAAGGCCTCACTATTCGTCAATGACATCTCCTTCATTTTGAGCATGGATTCGTTGGCGATGCCATATTGGTATCCTGATCCCAGGAAGAAAAGCCGTTTGAGATCGCGCTGCTTACCCAATCGTTCAAACAGATCGGCGCTATCATCGAGCAGGGTGCTTAGCCGGCCCGGTAGCGCGTCTAACGCGGTCACATCGATGCCGGCCACCGCGGCCGCCAGGGCCTGGGCCAGAATCAGCATACTGCTAAAAGAACGTGTCTGGGCAATACTTTGTTCTTGGGCGGCTTCGGCTAGCAAGGTAAGATCTCCGCTCTGGGCCAACTCGCTCTGGGGGTAACAACTGATCACCCATACGGCCGGTCCGCCCATCTTACGAAAGCGGTCTACTGCCTGTACTGTTTCTGTAGTTGTTCCTGAACGGGAAATGGCAACGAGCAGCGTCCGCTTCGTATCGGTTATCGTCTGTTCTGGGAACAACAAAAGCTCTGATGAGGGGGCCGCCTTGGATGGAATGCCGGTCAGACTCTGGAATAAGGCAGCCGCTATTTGAGATAGGTAATAGGTCGATCCGCAACCCATGAACAACACATTACTGGGCGTCAATGCCTTGTAGCCCGCAACCACTTGATCTTGACGAGGGTAGAATGATTCAATCACCTCCTTCCAAACCAGCGGTTGGGAGGTAATTTCCGATAGGGTATGTTGACCTTTTATCTTCATATTCCCTTATCCGTTTAGACGAAAAATTCGACGCGCGTTCGAATGGTAGACCTTTTCCAGGACATCGTCCGGTAGATAAAGCCCGTAGATAAACCAGCGGCCCTGACCGGGGATTTCGGCGCTGCCGTAGTTAAAATATTCATCGTCCGTTTCCAAAAAGCGATAATAAATACCATAGGTATCCAGGTCTGGCCCCATGTCGATGCCGAACAGGACCTGGTCGGCGTGCTTAATCATGAATTGGCGAGCCGTATAGGGTTGGCGGCCTAATTCGCTGATCCGGGCACTGATATCCACATAAAAATTCGAGCATTGTTCAAGTAGCCTACTCACCCAGGCCAGATTCTCGGAATAGCAACCGACATGGGCGCCGATGAAAGTCGTATTTGGGTGCCTGCTCACCAGGTTGGCCAGGTCATCCATGATGCTTTGGAAGGCTGGGTATGGTGGGCTGGGAAAATGCCAGTCGGGGTGGCCATGCAATTCTTCCCAGCGTTCGTTGTGAATATCCAAAGGGTCGAAAAAAGCCACCGGATCGGCCACATGGATCATGACAGGTAAATGCAGATCGCCGGCCGTCTGCCAGAGCGGGTCCAGGCGCTGATCGTTCACGGAGACTAGTTGGCCCAAGTGATCACGAACCTGGAGACCGAATTTCTTCCAGATCTTGAGCCCCTGGGCGCCGGCCGAGGCCTGGGCTCTGAGCTTGCGGGCAGCCCACTCGCCAAAATTATCCCCTTGTCCTGCCCAGGCAGCCCAATCGACGCCGCCGAAAAGTAAAAAACGTTCCGGCGCAGCCGCCTTAAAATGATCCAGGTGCTGACGAAGAATTTCCTCACCCCAGCCGCCATCCAAATCCACATAAACTTCCACGCCGGCTTCATCCAAAACATCAAGAAGCTCGGCAACCGGCCGTTTATCCCAACCACCGCCGAACGAATCACCCAGGTGGTTGTGAGCATCGACAACCGGGAAACGGGGCCTGGCTACCGGGGTCTTTTTCGTGCTTAGCCGGCTTTTGGGCCGGTATTCGTGAAGATAAATTTCTTTCGTTGGGGAAACATTTTCGACCATGATCAATTCCCGCTAGGCTAAATGTACTTTCAGGCCGCTTGCTTCGATAGCAGCCACAAATTTCGGGGGTGCATCCTTGTCGGTCACCAGGATGTGGGCGGCGGTGATCGGCGCCAGAAAAACCGTACTCACCAGGCCCAACTTGGAATGATCGGCCACGATGATATTGCAGGGTGCAATGCCTAAAATCGACCGGTCAGTGGTTGCTTCAGGTAAATAGTCGCCGGTAAAACCATGTTCGGGGCTAACGCCGTGCATACCCATGAACAGTTTATCCGCCCGCAGTTCTTTGATGGCCGCTTCGGCGATGTGGCCGACCATTGAGAGTTCGCTTTGGCGCAACATACCCCCAATGATCACAAGCTCAATGTTTTCACAGTTGACCAACTCATTAACGACATTGATGGCATTGGTGATGACTGTTAAATCAGGTACACGGCGCAGGTTGCGGGCAATCTCGTGGACCGTGGTTCCACTGCCTAAAAAAATAGTTTGCCCCTCGTCAACCAGGGAGGCGGCAAGCGTGCCTATTCGCTGCTTTTCAGCCGCGAATTTGCCCTGGCGGAGTAGGATTGGTGGTTCTCTATCGACCTTCTCAACTTTGACGGCCCCGCCATGGGTTCGGTAAACTAGCCCGTCTTGGGATAATTCATCCAAATCCCGGCGAATCGTCGCCTCGCTAACATCGAGAAGCTGATTCAACTGTTGAACGGTCACGTGACCATTAGAGTTGACCAGTTGTCGAATTTGAGTAAGCCGGGTCGATTTCAACTTCCACCACCTACAAATCAAATAGATCGCAGGAGATTAAACCGGCGACCATGCCGTCGCTGGGCGGGACATACCGGCTTGCGCTAACGCTCGCTCAATACTTTCTGATTCCGCTTCTGCTATTTGCAATAATGGCGGACGAACATAGGTTTGGCCGTGGCTGAGAACGCCGATATGGGCCAGGGCTACTTTGCACCGGGCCCTGTAATCCAGGACCGGATCGGCATAAATTACATCAACGAAAGCCTGTAATCGCGGTTTCATGGCCACCCCACGTTCATAATCGCCGCTGGTAAAGGCCTGGATCATGTCCGCTACCATTCCGCAGCCAATCGCGCCAAAGCCCAATAAAGCACCTTCGGCGCCAAGAAGGAAGCTTTCGGTAATGAAGCGATCATTGCCGGTTAACAGGGTGATTGGCCGCCTAGCTATCTCCACTGTCTCCTTGGTAAAAGCAAAAAACTGGGCATCAAAAGAAGCTTCCTTGATGGCTACGACCTGGGGGATATCCAGGAGGTGAAGTAACGTTTCCCGAGAAAAATTAACACCGCCAAATACCGGCGCCAATTGAAAAAGGATGATGGGCAAGCCGGTTTCCCGGGCGATGGCTTCATGGTATTTCACCGGAATTCGCGGGTCGAGAGGATCATTGCGGAAAGCAGCGTTTGGGAAGACGACAAGGCCATCAACCCCCGCGTCGCGATATATCCTGGCATTTTCAACCGCCCCGGCCGTGGTGCTGCCCATCACACCGGCCACAACCGGGCACGATCCGGCCGCTACTTCGACGGCGACCTCGGCCGCCCGGCGTCGTTCTTCGACGGTCAATTGTGGGCCTTCACCTGTATCCATATTGATGGCCAGGGCAATGGCCTTCTCGGCAATTAGCCAATCCAAATAACGAGCATAAGCACCGTAATCGGGCGCGTAATCCATGGTCATGGGTAAGACGGCTGCCGGCACCATACCTTTTAAATTGATGTCTTTCATCTGAATTCCTTCATCTTCACTTCAGCTACTTCGAACGCGGCCAACCATCGCTGATTCTAGGCTAGGAGCCGCTGCAGGCGTTCGGTCAGTGCCCGGGCACAACGAACCTTGGGTTCCATATGAGTTTCAACAGAAATGTAGCCGCCGTAGTTGTCAGCAACCAGGGCATTGATTTGACCGGCCCAGTCGATATCCCCGTTAACGGCATACCGATAGCTGCCGTCAGGGCTAAAGGCGACATCTTTGAAATGTACGTGTTTGACAAACTGTCGAACCGCCTCGTAGCCATCTGGATAGGGTATATCACCGGCAACAAGGGCATTGCCAGGGTCCCAGTTGATCCCCAAGGCAGGATGGGCAACCTCCTGTACTATCGTGGCCGCATTTTGCCCGGTATCGATCCAAAATCCGGCTTCAACTTCGATGACAAGTTCCAGCCCGGCATCGGCAACCTGCTCGGCCGCCTGCCGGAAAGTGAGTAAAATCTCGTCGGGTATCGTTGATCCGCCTAAGGAGAGACGCTCGAAGCCAAAGGCGATAATCCTCCTGGCTCCAATTTCCTTGGCGTATTCGATTGACAATGGGAGCAGTTCTTCTTGGTGATACTTGACCACATCTCGTGGCCGGCGCCACTGTTGGTAGAGAGCCTCATCGAAAGTGCGCAGTGGAAAACGTTCGCGCGGTCCAATGGGGTAGGGGCATTTAAACAAGCCCGGCGATATGGCCACGATCTGAACGTTAAACTCGGCCATTAACTCCCGGATGCGGCTCTTTTGGTATGGATTCAACACGGGCGCCCGGTCAGTGCCATAACCCCGTAACTCATAATCTCGTACCCCCCATTCCACGCCTAATTCGATAGCCGTTTCCGGATCAGCGCTGATTTCATCGGTCACGATGCTAATCTTCACCCGGTAGCCTCACATTGCCAGTTGCGAGAATATGACAGAAAAGTGCTGACAGACCCGACCTGGTATATAAGCATTGCTGCTCCATCAAATGCAAGAAATCGCAAGAGATAATCCATATTACAAAAAATACACGCAATTGTCAACATTATCAATCAAAATCAAACATCACCGCCGGTTGTTCTTACCAAATAGTTGCAGCCAGGCCGGCTGTACCGGGTAGGTTCATCATTTATCAGGCAGTAAGTTGAAAGCCCCCTGGTTAGTAATCGTAGGCAGAGGATGTTGGTAATAATTCTCCTTTGGCCCGATCCCAGTCACTGGTAACAGCCGCAAATTCCGTCGATGGTCGAATAGGACAGTTATTACAAGGTGGAAAGTTGCCGCTTCCATTTTGAAGAAGTTCCAGGATTGTTTCAAGGCAATCCTGCAGATTGAAGAGGGTAACCCGGCTCCGGCCAATAATCGCCACCTGTTCCTGACCGCGGCCCTTTATTCGACCGGCATAACGAGTTCTATCCGTGATCGGACAGTCACTGGCCCGATAACTCCAGGTCCGACCTTGAACAATACGGCCGCCTGGTAGCTTCACCGGATAGGTGCGGGTACGGAAGCCTAAGCAGGGTGCGTTATTCAGATATTCAGCCACATGATGCAGCGTATTGGCTTCATAACCAACACCCATCAGTAAACCGTAACCCCCATCTCGGGCCAGCAAACCCAGCGGCGAGTCAGGCCCCACGGTCAATGTCCGGTGGTGGTTTTTTACGTAATTCGCCGCGTTATTGCCCCAGCAGGCAAAGGCGTGTGTGGGGTTTAGGCTGCGAAAAACGCCGGGACACTGCCAAAAAAGCTGGGGAATCCGGCCATTCGTTGTCGGGCTGGTCAATGGATCATAGATGCCGGCCTCGCCTGGTTCAAAGATAGTGCCATGGTTAAAGGAGGGCATCATCAAGCTGCCGGCCGGAGTTATAACTTCCTGCAACGCGTTGATCACCGTCTGCGCGCCACCCTCAACGTGGCCGAAGCTCCGCAGCGACGAGTGCACCATCAACCGCATGCCGGCTCTGAGGCCAAGGCGTTGCAGGTCGTTGACGATCGTTTTTTGGGTTAGGCTCATCGAATTACCAGGTGCCAGATCGTTGATCTGATTGGGGCTCCTGACCAACGGAACAGGCCAGGCGGTAAAACAGGACTTTAATAAGTAAGAGTTCGCTGTTGCTATAGGTCATCATTTCCTTGATCCATGTGAGCGGCTTGGAGTTGGCCGTGGGTTTGGTCTGACAGGCTGGTTTCAATAGCGCCTCCGCCGCTAAACGAGATTGTTAGGGAAGTTGCCCGAATAATCCCTGATTAGCAACAGTGTAGATTAGATATGAGCAAATGTCATCCAACTTTTTTGGCCATGCCTGTGTTCATCATCCGGAATAGTCTAGAATTCACCCATGACCGGATTACGCTCCCCCCGTTTGCGGGCCATTCTCCAGGCCCTCTTCGTCACCACCCTCTGGTCAACCTCCTGGGTGCTGGTTAAGATCGGCCTGGAGGACATCCCGGCCGTCACCTTCGCCGGCCTGCGCTATTTCCTGGCCTTTTTGATCCTCATCCCCGTCTTTTTATTATCGAAAAAAGCGACGCCACTGCGCTCCCTTTCCAGGGCTAACTGGCTCAGCCTGGTTGCCCTGGGCTTCCTCTACTACGCCATCGCCCAGGGCAGCCAATTCCTGGCCCTCTCCTATCTGCCGGCTATCAACTTTAGCTTGCTGCTTAATTCTTCGGCCATCATCGTGGCCATCCTGGCCATCCCGCTATTAGGTGAAATACCCACCAGGCTCCAGTGGGCTGGGGCCTTACTCTTCCTGGTTGGCGTATTGCTCTTCTTTTTCCCCCTGGATATTCCCGCCGCCCTGTTCATCGGCTACCTTTTCGCCGCCGTGCATATCCTGGCCACCTCCTTCTCCAGCTTGCTCGGCCGGAGCGTCAACCGCCGGGCCACCATTCACCCCTGACCGTCACCATTGTCAGCATGGGCATTGGCGCCACCATCTTGCTGATTACCGGCCTGCTGACCGAGCCCTTACCCCAGCTAAAGTGGCAAAGTTGGCTCATCATCATCTGGCTGGCCCTGGTTAATACGGCCTTCGCCTTTACCTTGTGGAACCACACCCTGCGCACCCTTTCGGCCATGGAATCCAGTATCATCAACAATACCATGCTGATCCAGATCACCTTCCTGGCCTGGCTGTTCCTGGATGAAACGCTGACTTGGTTGGAGGTGCTGGGCCTGGCTCTGGCGGCCGTGGGTATCCTGCTGGTCCAGATACGCCGGGGAAAACGAGAGTCAGATCGCCCGGCAGAAGACGGCGCTTGAATCAAGCAACCTGAGTTACCAGGAAGAAAAGAAAGATTTTTTAATCGAAGACCAGCCGGGAGCGTTGGAAGCGGCGCATAGCCGCCCACACCAGGACCCCTGTCGCCGCCAGCAGTAAGGCCGCGGCGATCAGCAGGATCAGAGGCAAATCGAGATTAGCCAGCTCATCTTCTTTGCCTCTGAGAAACACGGTGCTGGCAAGACCTAACCCGAGGGGCAGCGTCAACAATCCGCCGATCAGCAGTTGGCTGGCTTCCTGGGCTGTCTTGGCCCGCATCGAAATCAGGACCCCGGCCCCGGCCGTCAATGTGGCCATGATCAGGCTGAAGCCCAGGTAGGCGCCCAGCACCGAAAACGAGTAGAACAGGAGTTGTTCTCCTCCGAGGGATATATTGGCCGAGATCAGGCTGATCACCAACACGAGCAGCCCAGTCGCCCAGCCCAGCAAGATGCCGAATAACATCTTGCCAAACAGGATAGCTCGATCGGGCAGCCGGCTGGCCAACAAGGTTGGTAGCGTATTGCGCTCTTTCTCGCCGGCAAAGGAATCAGGCACGGTTAGCCCGGCGATCATCGTTGGTACCAGGAAGGCCAGGAAGAGAGGTATGTATCCATTTAGCCAACTCATGCCGATTTGCCAGGGCAGCAACACGGCTACAAAAAGGGGGGTGAGCATAATGATAAGGATCCGGCTCTTGCTGCCCTGGTAGCGCAGCCAACTCCGCGTTTCCTTCCAAATGACAGTATAAATATCTGACAGCATTGAAGTCGCCTTTCACCCTATTTTGACGAGCTGCCGGAAAAGATAACCCGCTGGTTATCGCTTAATCAAAGACGAGTCTCGACCGTTGGAAGCGGCGCATGGCCGCCCACAACAGGACCCCTGTCGCCACCAACAACACGGCCGCAGCGATGAGTAAAATCAGCGCGCCATCGACGTTTTCAAGAAAGTTGCCTTGTCTTAGAAGCATCGTCCCGGCAAGACCTAACAAGACCGGGGGCATCAACAAGAGGCTTATCAACAACTGGCTGGCTTCCTGGGCAGTCTTGGAGCGCATCGAGATCAAAACCCCGGCGCCGGTGGTCATGGTCGCCATAAGCAAGCTAAAGCCCAGGTAGGCGCCAAGCACCGAGGGGGAGTAAAACAGGAACCCTTCGCTGTAGGAGATATTGGCCGCAATCAGGCTGATTACCAACATGAGCAACCCGGCCGTCCAACCCATCAGGATACCAAACAACATTTTACCAAACAGGATGGCCCGGTCGGGTAACCTGCTGGTCAACAAGGTCGGCAGCGTATTTCGTTCCTTTTCGCCGGCGAAGGAATCGGGCACGGTGAGCCCGGCGATCATCGTTGGTACCACGAAAGCCAGGATCAGGGACAGGTACCCTTCGGTCCAATCCGTCCCGGTTTCCCAAGGCATGTAAATGGTGATAAATAGCGGGCTGACCAGGGTCAGGATGGTCCGGCTCTTGCTGCCCTGGTAGCGCAGCCAGCTTCTGGTTTCCTTCCACATGACGGTATAAAGATCGGACATGAACGGAATGTTGTCTGCCATTACTTTTCTTCCTCCATCAGGGTCAGGAATACATCCTCCAGGCTGGCCTTACCTCGGCGCACCTCTTCAACTTCCACGCCGGCGCCGACCAACATATTAATCAAGGGCGAGACTTCAGCGTTGGCCTGCAGGTCCAGGGTCAGGTGGCCGTTTCGAGCCTCGGCCGACACAACCTCGGGCTGGGACCGGGCCAGGGCAAGAACCTCATCTGTGAAGCCTCGGCCATAAACTTCGACCCTTGGCCCGCCGGTCTGCCGTCGTAATTCATCGGGATGCCCCACGGCGACCACTTTGCCCCGGCGGATGACGGCCACCTGGCCGCATAGCCGCTCGGCTTCGGCCATATTGTGGGTGGTCAGGAAAATAGTCACCCCTTCCTGGGCGGCCAGGTCGGCCAGTTGCTCGCGCAAATCGTTGGCCGCCATAACATCCAGCCCGGCCGTCGGTTCGTCGAGGAACAACAGTTGCGGCCGGTGGTACAAAGCCCGGGCAATGCCCAACTTCTGGCGCATGCCCCGGCTCCAATTGCCAACCTTCTCATCGCGCCGCTCCCAATAACCAAGACGGGTGAGCAACTCCTTGGTGCGCGCATTGCGCTTGGCCACCGGCATATGCCAGGCCCGGCCGTAAAATTCCAGGTTATCGGCCGCGCTCATCTGCGTGTACAGGCCGGTATGCTCCAGCAGCGCCCCAACCCGCGCCCGGACCTGGTCGCCCTGGGTCGCCGTGTCTAAGCCCAACACCTCCGCCCGGCCGCTGCTCGGTTCCAGCAAGCCCAGCAGGATATTAATAGTCGTCGTCTTGCCCGCGCCGTTGGGGCCCAGGAAACCGTAGACAATCCCCGCCGGCACCGCCAACGACAGGCCGTCCAGGGCGCGCACGGTTTCAAAGTCACGGACCAGGTTCTGAACAGTAATTGCCGTATCACTCATAAGATGCCCTCCAGGCAAGCCAACAACGATCATGAGAAAACCAGTGCAAT
>Ga0307376_10006529_pt1 | contig 10303 bp, 10 predicted proteins | sample TR2MG_FD_202536 | JGI IMG/M metagenome (GOLD analysis project Ga0307376, IMG submission 202536) | Soil microbial communities from Risofladan, Vaasa, Finland - TR-2 | ecosystem: Environmental > Terrestrial > Soil > Coastal area > Acid sulfate soil | place: Finland: Risofladan, Vaasa | collected...
AATGCTGCGGCGCCCTCCTTTCTATACGCCGCTAATATTCTTATTACATGGCGTAGCGACAGACCTAACACCTCAGATGCCTTCCCTGGCGGTGACCCTGCTTATCTCTATTCCGTTCAACACCATTAACCTACTTTACTCCTTCTTGCTCAATGTCACCATCTCCTTCATGGGTGACATTTTCGCTTAACAGTTATATGGTGACAAAATCGTATAACATCAACAATCAGCAGCTAAAAGTTGTCACACAGGCATTTAAGGGTTATACTTAAAGGTTATGGCACTAAAACAAGATTATTATGAGGTGCTGGGAGTACCTCGACACGCTAGTGACGAGGCACTCAAGAGAGCTTTTCGCAAATTAGCTTTCCAGTACCATCCTGATCGCAATAAAGATCCCGGGGCTGAGGAGAAATTTAAGAAAATAAACGAGGCCTACCAGATCCTCTCCGACCCTGAGAAGAGGCGTAGATATGACCACTATGGCCGAGTAGATATAGAAGGAGGCTTTCCCGATTTTGGCTTTGGTGGGCTGGGAGATGTTTTTGAATCCTTCTTCGGTGGTTTCGGCACTCCCTTTGCCAGAACGGCTCAGCGTGTTCCCCAGAAAGGAGATAGTCTGCAAAGTCACCTCACCCTTTCCTTTAAGGAGGCAGTATTCGGTTGTAGCAAAGAAGTTGAAATACAACGCATCGAGTTCTGCTCTTCATGCCATGGCATCGGCAGCAAACCAGGGACAAATCCTGAGACCTGCCCTGATTGTCGCGGCACAGGGCAAGTGAGGAGAGTTCAGCAAAGCATTTTTGGGCGCTTCACCCACATTACCACTTGCTCTCACTGTGGAGGTAGTGGCACTGTGATAAGCAATCCTTGCCCTCAATGCCAGGGAAGAGGGAGAATAAAGGTGAAGCAGAGGATAAGGGTTGACATCCCTGCCGGTGTGGATGATGGACAACGATTGCGCCTGGATGGAGAGGGAAGTGCTGGCTTGTATGGAGGTCCACCCGGCGACCTCTATGTAACCTTTTCAGTAAAGCCACACAATTTATTCCAGAGAGATGGCAGTGACATTCTTTACGAGTTATCAATCAATTTCGCCCAGGCTACTTTGGGCGATGAGATAAGAGTGCCATCTTTAGATGGAAGGGTAGATTTAAAGATACCGCCAGGAACTCAAAGCGGGAAAATCTTTCGCCTTAAAGGCAAGGGTATCCCTCATATTGATGGTAAGGGAAGAGGAGACTTACTCGTCGAAGTGGACATAATAACCCCACAACGGCTGGACAAAAACCAGCGTCGCCTTTTCGAAGAGTTGGCAAAGATACTACCTCGAACTGAACCACCTCTAAACGTCTAGGCCAGAGGTCAGTGATGGCTTGCTGCTAATTCCTTGAACTCGCTCAACGCTCGGCTCGGGGACAAGCCTTCAAAGAGGATCCCATAAATAAGGTTGATAATGGGTAATTTAAGTCCCTGGTTTCTTGCCAACTGGGAGGCTGCCACAGCAGTGGCGACTCCCTCGGCAACGTGTGGCATAGAGGCAGATATTTCAGGTAAAGAGCGATCCTTAGCCAATTCGTAGCCAACATAATGATTACGGCTTAAAGTGCTGGAACAGGTAGCTATCAGGTCGCCTAAACCAGCTAAGCCATAAAAGGTGCTTGCACTGGCTCCCAAAGTTATCCCTAAGGAAACAACCTCAGCCCATCCCCAGGCAATGAAGGCGCCCTTAGCATTGTCACCTAAGCCTAATCCGTCTATCATGCCTGCGCCCAAAGCTATGATGTTTTTCAGGGCTCCACCCAATTCAACTCCGATAACATCATCGCTGGTAGATAGAACAAATCGGGGTGATTCCATTAGTTCCCGTGCTCTTCCTGCTAAAGCTATATCATGTGCGGCAACGATTGAAGCAGCGGGTAGACCTTGAGCAATTTCCCTGGCCAGATTGGGACCAGAGAGAACACAAATTTGCCCTCTCAGGGAAGGAGCAATCTCCTCCGCCAGCACCTGTGACATCCTCATACCACTGTTTTCTTCCAATCCTTTGGCGGCGCTCATCAATAGCATCGAACTGGTCAGATAATCCCTGGCTTGACTGACATTTTCTCTCAATTTTTGAGAGGGGACAGCCCAGATTGCTAGGTCGGCCCCGTTTAAGGCTTCCTCAATGTGGCTAGTAACTGAATATTTGTGTCTTCCTTGATTTAATTCTTTAGCCTCGGCTTCGCTTCGCGCCCACAGTTTTACAGTTGCCCCCCCCTCGCTCAACAAGCCACCTAAAGTATTGCCCCATGAAGTATTGCCTATGATAGTAATAACATTAGGCATGGTCTCTATTGCTCTTTCACCACAACCGGCGTTCTGTGCCTTGCCTTAAGCGTTTTATGTTGCCCAGGTGTTGGTAGACAATCAGAGCAACGACTACCGAACCGTAAGCCAGATAGATGGGAGGAAAATTATTTAGGATGGTTAATGGTATCATGAAGCACAAAGCCGCTAAGGAACCGAGAACAGAACCAAGAGACATGTGTCGACTCAGTAACGCTGCTAAAGCTACAATCTGGGCACCAAATATGCCCACGGGAGGGCAAATAGCAAACAATGTGCCAAAATAGGCAGTTACTCCCCTGCCCCCTTTAAATTTAGCAAATATGGGCCAGTTATGTCCTACTACCACGGCCAGGCCGGCCACAACTTGGGCTACATGTTGCCAGTAAACGAACACGCCCCCGATAGTTAAGATACCGCTGTCGCCATCTATAATTACTGTAGCCAACATAACTGCCCCAGCAGCTTTAACTACATCGAGAACTAGGGTTAAAACGCCGAGCTTAGCCCCCGTGATCCTCATCACATTAGTGGCGCCAGTCTTGCCGCTTCCATATTCCCTGACGTCAACGCCGCTTTTCAGCTTGCTAATTATCAGACCAAAGGGAATGGAGCCAAGGAGATAAGCAATAACTACGATGGCAATGAACTCAGCTACCATGCTCTCACCGCCGTCTCAGTATTAATTTTACGGCCAGCCTTGGTGAAAATCAACTTCAAAGGAACGCCGCGAAAACCGAAGCTCTGGCGAAGCTTATTTTCCAGATAGCGTTGATAGGAGAAATAAACCAGTTGAGGATTGTTAACCTGTAGAACGAAAGTTGCCGGTCGGGATTCATCTTGATAAGCTCGAATAATGCGCAACCGTCTAGAGCCTATATGGGCTGGGGGATAGCTACTTACTGCCTGTTTGACTAACTCGCTAACTTCCGAACGAGGTATTCGCTTTTGTCTTTTCTGCCAGATATCCCAGGCTTGAGGCAGAATCCTGTTTACTCCTCGCCCTAGTTTGGCAGAGATGTAAATGATAGGTATGTAGGAAGCAAATCTAAGTCTTTGTTCCACGCTCCGTTTAAATTCCTGTCTTTGTTCTCGGGGAACAAGGTCCCATTTGTTAACCAATATCATTATACCCCTTCCAACTTCAATAATATAGCCAGCGATATGCATATCCTGGGCAGTAATAAATTCACTGGCATCAATTAGCAGCAAGGCAACATCACAGCGGTTGATAGCCTGGATAGCACGAAGCAAACTATAATAATCCACCCCAACATCGACCCTGCCACGCCGTCTAATACCGGCGGTGTCGACGAGCAAGATTTCCTTATCATCCCACCTCATTACAGCATCAAGCGAGTCACGTGTTGTCCCCGGAGACTCATGGACTATGGCTCTATCATCGCCTAGCAATGCATTCAACAAGGTTGACTTGCCTACATTAGGTCGCCCAGCGATGGCTAATTTAGCTTGTGCTGGCTCAGTAATACCGCTAGGTTGGAGAGGCAGAGAAGCTAACACAGCATCCATCAGATCGTCTATCCCTCGATTATGGTAAGCACTGATAGCTATAGGCTCACCCACGTCCAAGCGATAGAAATCAGCTACCTGATTTGCTTGTTGGGCAGAATCCACCTTGTTTACTGCTAGTATGATAGGCTTATTGGCGGCACGCAGCACCTCAGCAATTTCCTCATCGGCAGCAATAGCTCCATCTTTGGCATCTAGCAAAAAGATGATGACATCCGCCTGACCAATAGCTGCTTCGACCTGTTCCTTGACCTTCTGCTCCAAAGACAACCGCGGCTTTGCTTGCCAGCCACCAGTATCAACTACAGTAAACTCTCGCCCCTGCCAGGAAGCAAAAGCAAAAACGCGGTCCCTGGTGGTTCCTGGCAAATCAGCAACCACGGCTATCCGCCGACCCGCCAGGCGGTTAAGCAATGTGGACTTGCCCACGTTAGTTCTGCCCACAATGGCCACAATGGGTCTGGTCATTTGTCTTAGCCCTTTGGATTTAACACAGAAGAATTCTGGCTAGCAAAGCCTTTTGTAGATGAAGCCTGTTTTCGGCCTGGTCGAATACCACTGACCGGGGGTCATCTAGCAAGCCGGCGGAAATTTCCTGGCCGTGATGAGCCGGCAAGGGATGCATGAATAAAGCATCTCTTTTAGCCAGGCTTAGTAATTTACTATTCACCTGATAGCTTGAAAAAACGAACCTGCGTTTCTCTGCCTCAGCCTCCTGACCCATGCTAACCCACACATCAGTATAAATCATATCAGCACCTCTAGCTGCTTCACGAGGGTTATTGGTTAGCTGAATCTGGCTACCGCTAAGAGCAGCGAATTTTTTTCCTTGATTCAATACTTCTTTCTTAACCTCGTAGCCTGGCGGAGAGGCGAAGTGGAAATTCATGCCCGTCAGGCAAGCAGAGAGAAGCAAGCTATTGGCTACATTATCGCCATCACCAATAAATGCCAAAGTCAAGCCAGAAAGCTTCCTTTTCTTTTCAGAAATGGTGAGAAGGTCGGAAAGAGCCTGGCAGGGGTGTTCCAGGTCAGAAAGGGCATTAATTACAGGCACAGAAGAATAAGCAGCGAGAATATGCAGAGTTTCTTGAGAAAATGTGCGAGCGGCAATAACGTCCACATAGCGGCTGAGCACCCGAGCTATATCAGCCGCCGGCTCTCGCTTGCCCAAGCCCACCTCCTCTGGAGATAGGTAGATGCAATGTCCGCCTAGCTGATACATAGCCAACTCGAAACTGACTCTGGTTCGCAAGGAAGGCTTCTCAAAGAGGAGAGCTAAGGTTTTCCCTGAAAGGAGAGATGATGCCTCCTCTCGCTTTATGCACCGGGCCTGCTCTATGAGATGCTCAATTTCCTTACGGTCGAGGTCAGCTATTGAGAGTAAATCTTTTTTCATATTTCGTCTCCCTTGATACTACTTTAGCGTATGACGTTTGTCAATCGGTAGAACACAACTTCACGCTGAGCTTCAGAGTGGCTATTGGGATAGCAAATTATTTGAACTGTTTATTATAATGAGCTAGATGACCAATATCTATCGTTGAGGTAAATCTTATAGCATGTTGGGCAAAATATGGAGATAAGCGTGAAATGCTATTCGGGATATGTCTACGCTGAAGAACCACGCTCTTTTATCTGGCAAGAAAAGGAACTTAAAATAAAGTCAGTAGAAAAAGCCTGGCAGGAACCAGACAAAAGGCTATTCAGAGTGGTCACCGAGGATGGTAGACTATTTGAACTGTGTTACAATGAAGCAACTGACCGATGGACTGCTGTTGAATTGACGTTTTAAGGAGAAATCGTGAGAGAGATTTTTGAGATTCTAGAACAGAATGCCCGGGCGACTCCGGAACAGATTTCCACCATGGTCGATAAACCTGTCAAAGAGGTAGAAAAAATAATTAAGCAGGCTGAGAAAGATAGAACTATTGTGAAATACAAAGCCATAATAAACTGGCCTAAATTAGGCAAGGAAGATGTATGGGCTTTAATCGAAGTCAGAGTAGCACCACAACGTGGTGTGGGCTTCGATGCCATTGCTGAGCGCATCTATCAATTTCCTGCAGTGTATTCTGCTTATCTAGTCTCAGGCACCTATGACCTAGCTATACTGATGAGAGGTAAAAATATGCAGGAAATTTCCAGTTTTGTCGCCGAGAAGCTAGCTCCTCTAGAGCAGGTACAAAGCACTGTCACCCACTTTCTTCTCAAACGATATAAAGAGAACGGGGAGACGTTTCACCTTCCCAAGGAAACAAATAGACGTCTACCAATAACGCTGTAATATGCTAAACACAAAGTCCACAGCAACCAAAGCCCGGGATAGCCTGATTTCACAAAAGGTGGCTACGCTTCCACCATCAGGCATCAGGAAGTTCTTCGACCTACTTTCCTCCGTGGAAGATGTTATCTCGCTTAGTATCGGTGAGCCTGATTTCGTCACCCCCTGGCATGTCAGTGAGGCAGGCATATATTCTCTGGAAAAAGGCTACACAATGTATACCTCGAACTCTGGCATGCCTGAACTACGTCAGGAATTAGCCCACTACCTGGAGCTTCGTTATGGGGTGAGCTATCATCCTGAGCATGAAATTCTTATTACCACAGGAAGTAGTGAAGGATTAGACCTTGCTCTAAGAGCCATTATCAACCCCGGTGACGAGGTTATAATTCCCGACCCTTGCTATGTGGCTTATCCCGCCGATATCATTCTGGCTGGCGGAGTGCCCATTCCTGTTCCCACAAACGAAGAAAACAATTTTGTCATCAGGACAACCGATATCGAAGCCCGGATCACCAAACAGACGAAGGCTATCTTGATAGGCTACCCGGCAAATCCCACTGGCGCAATCATGTCCAGAAAAGAGGCGGATGCTATTGCCGCGCTGGCTAAAAAGTATGACTTGCTGGTTATATCCGATGAGATATATGCCCGTTTAGTTTATGGAGTGGAGCATATTTGCTTTCCCAGCCTTCCCGGGATGAAAGAGCGTACCATCCTGATCAGCGGATTTTCCAAATCTCATGCCATGACTGGTTGGCGTATCGGCTATGTGGCAGCCGAACAACGTTTCATCCAGGCCCTGACCAAAATCCATCAATACACCATGCTCAGTGCCCCAACGATGGCACAGATGGCAGCCATCGAGGCCCTGAGAAACGGTGAAGTTGAGGTCGAAAGGATGGTTCAAGAATATAACAGACGCCGTCGCCTCATGGTCAAAAGATTAAATGAGATTGGTTTATCCTGTTTTGAGCCCAAGGGCGCTTTCTATGCCTTTCCCTCAATAAAAGCCACCGGAATGAATTCAGAGGAGTTTGCCGAAAAGCTGCTGGTGGAGGAAGAAGTTGCTGTAGTCCCGGGCACTGCTTTTGGACCGTGCGGTGAAGGTTTTGTCCGCTGCTGCTATGCTACTTCGCTACCTGACATCGAGGAAGCGCTGAGAAGAATGGACAGGTTCATAAGAAAAAGTGGGCCAAATACAGCATAATAGGCACCTTAGAAACTAGTTTGGGGTTTGTATCCATTTCTTGACTTTTACAGTTCAACCTAGATTTACCATATTCAGGAGTGCCTATAAGCACGACATGTGATAAAAGAGCTTTCAAATATAGAAGATAGAAAGGAGGTTTCAAAAAATTTCAATGTCGATGAAAGACGGAGTCATCATCGTGGGGGCAGGTGCCGCTGGATGTTCTGTAGCCTATCATTTAGCCAAGCGTGGCATCAGTTCTCAAATAATTGACAGGGAAGGCATTGCCAGCAGAGCTTCAGGAAAGGCCTGGGGTGTTTGGTCGTATCCTCCTGAAAATTGGTCGTCAACAGGTTTGGACGTGACTGGGGACAGGTTGCCAATGCGAACCGATGCGAAATTTCTTTGTGAAAGAGCTCAAAGGCGTGAATACTCGCAACGTGTGCTCGACCTTTACTGGCTCGGTTACCACAGGCTGCCGGAAGCCATCCGCGAACTGGAGGAAAGAGGAGGAATCAATGTGGGATATCGCGAGCTTCCATGCATTCGGATCGCTCTCTCGGAAGAGGTAGAAGAGATGTACAGGGAGTTTTTCTCCGCCATTAGAAGCGCCGGCTATTACGAGGGGGATTGGTTGAAGCCAGATGAGCTACAAGCTATCTTCCCCACTATTAATCAACAAATCAAGGGACAAATCAAGGGAGGCCTGTGTCTCCCTAATTTCAAAGTTGAACCTTATAAATACACCCTGTGTCTGGCACAAGCCGCTGAGAAAATGGGATGTACTATCCGCAGTGGCGAGGTAGTGGGATTCGGCAGCCAGGGTTCAAGAGTCACCTCGGTGGTCCTGGCTAGTGGGACTGAGATCCAGGCCACTGAAGTGGTTCTGGCCATGGGCTCATGGATTGGGCAGGCAACCTCATGGCTCGGCAAAGAATTACCCGTTCAACTACTCAAATCACAGTGCCTAAGAGTTGAGTTACCTCGCCCATTCCCTCCTTATAGTATTGGGTATATTAGTGGGACGAGGGAAGGAATGATTATTCCCGAAGTTGACAATCAGGTTATTCTGGACGGTTTTGAGGCATTGCCCGACGTGGTAACAAATTTCGATAGTTCACTGACCGAAGAGAGCAAGCTTTTAGCGATAGAAATGGCAACAAATCTATTCCCTGAGATAGAAAATGGTTCTGTAGTCGAACATAGAGGCGACCTGGAGTGCTGGGCCCCCGGGTTAAGATTGCAACCCGTGCTAGGTCGTCATCCCAAATGGGATAATGTCTATCTGGCTAGCAGATTCGGTCCCTGCGGTATTATGTTAAGTCTGAGTGCTGGGGAGCTCATGGCCGAGCTCATTGCCAGAGGCGGTCAAGTTCCTTATAGAGTAGAAAAGCTACTCGAAACTTTATCCCCGGCGGAACTTAAGGAAGGTAAAGGCTAAGACCCTCTGGTACTGGATTTCCCATATCAAAGAGTGCCCATAAGCACAACCAGTGATAAAATAGCTTTCGAATATAGGAGGTAGAAAGGAGTTTTCAATGCCAATGAAAGATGGAGTTGTCATCGTGGGGGCAGGTGCCGCTGGATGTTCTGTAGCCTATCATTTAGCCAGGCGTGGCATCACTTCTCAAATAATTGACAGGGAAGGTATTGCCAACAGAGCTTCAGGAAAAGCCTGGGGTATTTGGGCGTATCCTCCTGAAAATTGGTCGTCAACAGATGTGGACGTGACTGAGGACAGGTTACCAATGCGAACCGATACGCAATTTCTTGGTGAAAGAGCTCAAAGGCTTGAATATCAGCAACGTGTGAGCGACTTTTACTGGCTCGGTTACCACAGGCTGCCGGAAGCCATCCGTGAACTGGAGGAAAGAGGGGGAATCAATGTGGACTATCGCGAGTTTCCAATTGTTCGGATTGCTGTCTCAGAAGAGGTAGAAAAGAGGTACAGGGAGTTTTTCTCAGCCATTAGAAGCGCCGGCTATTACGAGGGGGATTGGCTGGAGCCGGATGAGCTACAAGCTATCTTCCCCAACATTAATCCTCAAATCAAGGGACAAATCAAGGGAGGTCTGTGTCTTCCTAATTTCAAAGTTGAACCTTATAAATACACCCTGTGCCTGGCACAAGCCGCTGAGAAAATGGGATGTACCATCCGCAGCGGTGATGTAGTGGGATTTGGCAGCCAGGGCTCAAGAGTCACTTCGGTTGTCCTGGCCAGTGGGACTGAGATCCAGGCCACTGAAGTAGTCCTGGCTATGGGGCCCTGGATTGGCCAGGCAACCTCGTGGCTCGGCAAAGAATTACCCGTTCAACTATACAAATCACAGTGCCTAAGAGTTGAGTTACCTCGCCCATTCCCTCCTTATCATATTGATTATATTAGTGGGACGGTGGAAGGATTCATTGTTCCCGAAGTTGGCAATCAGGTTCTTCTGGAAGTTGAAAAGAAATTGCCCGACGTGGTAACAAATTTCGATAGTTCACTGACCGAAGAGAGTAAGCTTTCAGCGATAGAAATGGCAACAAATCTATTCCCCGAGATAGAAAACGGTTCTGTAGTCGAACATAGAGGCGACCTGGAGTGCTGGGCTCCCGGGTTAAGAATGAGACCCGTGCTAGGTCGTCATCCCGAATGGGACAATGTCTATCTGGCTAGCAGGTTCGGCCCATGTGGTATTATGTTAAGCCTGAGTGCCGGAGAGCTCATGGCCGAACTTATCGCCAGAGGCGGTCAAGCTCCTTACAGAGTAGAAAAGCTACTCGAGACTTTATCCCCGGTGGAACTTAAGGAAAATAAAGACTAAAACCGTCTGGTGCTGGGTTTACCATATCAAAGAGTATGTATAAGGACAGCCAGTGGTAAAATAGCTTTCTAATATAGGTGGGAGAAAGGAGTTTTCAAAAATATCAATGCCTATTAAAGATGGAGTAATTATTGTGGGGGCGGGTGCCGCTGGATGTTC
>Ga0307376_10006531_pt1 | contig 10303 bp, 10 predicted proteins | sample TR2MG_FD_202536 | JGI IMG/M metagenome (GOLD analysis project Ga0307376, IMG submission 202536) | Soil microbial communities from Risofladan, Vaasa, Finland - TR-2 | ecosystem: Environmental > Terrestrial > Soil > Coastal area > Acid sulfate soil | place: Finland: Risofladan, Vaasa | collected...
CAGAAACTGCTCCGGCCGGTCCGAAACCATATCTGCCGGGTAATAAGCCGGGCCGGGCGGCAGGTACTGCACCACCAGGTCAACGAGGCGGTCCGTGTTTTCTCCCGTCTTGGCCGATACCGGCACAATCTCGGCAAACTCCCCCTCCTGCCGCCAGACGTCGATATCGGCCAGGAGGGCGGTCTTCTTTAAAAGATCCACCTTGTTGATAACCAGAAACACCGGGGTGGTAAGGGGCTTCAGACGCTCCAGGACGAAGCGGTCACCGGCGCCGGGAGGGCCGGCCTCCACCAGGAACAGGATCAGGTCCACTTCCCGCAGGGAGGCCAGAGCGCTTTTGACCATGCGGTCGCTCAAACGATGCCTGGGCCGGTGCACCCCGGGCGTATCCAGGAAGACGGCTTGGGCCCGGTCCATGGTGAGCACCGCCGAAATGGTGATGCGGGTCGTCTGGGGTTTGTCGGAAACGATGGCCACTTTGCGGCCCACGAGGGTATTCAAAAGGGTGGATTTGCCCACGTTGGGACGACCGACCACGGCTACGAAACCGGACTTGAATTCCCGCTCTTTACCATCCATTACTCCCGCCTCCGCCATTCTTCAACGTGTGACCGGCCCTACCGGCCGGATCCGTTTCCCCCGGTGAGTGCCCCGTCAACCGGAAGGCACAGGGCAACAGCTCCTCCAGGGTGGTTTCCCGGTAGCCTCCGGGAGAAGGCAAAACCAACTTGAGGCGGGGAGCGAACTCGGCCAGCACCTGCAGACAGGCCCCGCAGGGACAGATATCGTCACTGGTGGCTACGAGCGCCAGCACCGCAAAATCCCGTTCCCCCGCAGACACCGCCTTAAAAAGCGCCACCCGCTCGGCGCATACAGTCAGGCCAAAGGAAGCGTTTTCCACGTTGCAGCCGGAGTAGACCCGGCCCTCGGTGGTCGCCAGGGCAGCCCCTACTTTAAACCCGGAGTAGGGGGCATACGCCCGCTCCCGGGCGCCCTCGGCTGCATTAATTAGTTTTTCCAGCGCTAGAGTCAAACAAACACCCCTTAAAACCGGAAATAGGCCCCCAGCAGACCAACCAGCACACCCAGAGCCATTCCTCCCAGAAAGGACCCAAGCCGGAAAGGACCTCTGCCGTAGGCCAAAACCAGGCCGGCCAGCAGCAGCAACAGGGCCGGACCGGGCAATCCGGCCATGAGCCAGGTGCCCAGGGCGAACGAGGCGGCCACACCCCAACCGGGCGCCGTGGAGCGCATCACTGACCGGACGGTCAGGCTTAGACCCGCGGCCACCAGGACCACCGGCCACGCTCGCACCACAGCGAGAAAGAGAGGCACCAGGCCGGCCAGACGCGGCAAAAACAAAAAAAGACCCGTAGCCAGGGCGTTGGCCGCCGTGACCAGCACGGCGGCGGCACTAACATCCTTGGCTACCCTGGCCAGCGGCCGAAAGGTGGTGCCGTACAGGTCCACGGCCGCCTCCAGCGCGGTGTTAAACATTTCGGCCGCCAGCACCATGGTGACGGCCAGGCTTAGAACCAGGAAAAGGTCCGGGGCCAGATGGAGAAACAGTGCGACCGCCAGAGCCACAAAGGCGAGGAAAAGATGGATGCGCATGTTGCGCTGGGTGCGCACGGCATAAGCCAGCCCCGCAAAGGCGTAGCCGAAGCTCCTGACCAGTCCCCGCCCGGAGACGATTACCCTAGGCATCCCGCGTCAGGCCCAGGCTCGCCAGGGCGGCCTCCTCGTGATTCCGCATCCGCTGTTTGTCCTCCGGCTGGTGGTGATCAAAACCGAGCAGGTGCAACACGCCGTGCACGGTAAGATAGGCTACCTCGCGGCGCAGGCTGTGCCCGTATTCCCGGGCCTGCCGGTCGGCTACCGGCAGGGCTATAACCACGTCCCCCAGTACGGTTTCAGGTCCGTCCGGCGCATCGTCGGGATCGTCCAGGGGGAAGGAAAGCACGTCGGTGGGCGCGTCTACACCCCGGTAACGGTGATTAAGTTCCCGGATCCGCTCACTGTCGACCAGGGCGACGCTGACCTCGACCCCTGCTGGAACCTTCTCTCCCGCCAGGACCGAGTCCGCTGCGTGGATGATGGTGGTCACAAGACCGTCCTCAACCGGCACTTCTCCTTGCAGATTGCTTACGAGCACCGGCATTGCCGGTTCGCCTCCTTTCTGTTAACTGGCTGGTGAGATCGGGGTACTCGACCCGGGTGTGGAAAATGCCCGACAACACATGCAAAAAGGCAGCGGCTATGGAGTCGAGATCCTTGAAAGTGAGATCGCACTCGTCCAGTTGTCCGTCCAGAAACTTATCTTTGATCACCTTCCGGACCAGCCCCTCCACCCGCCCGGGGGTGGGGTTCGACAGCGACCGGACGGCCGCCTCAACGATATCCGCCAGCATGACTATGGCGGCTTCCCTGGTCTTGGGGCGCGGCCCCTCGTAGCGGAACTCCTCTTCGGTTAGAGTTTCCGTGCGGTTGTTTTCCAGGGCCTTGTGATAGAAATAGGTTATTAAACTGGTGCCGTGATGCTGTTCGATGATGTCGACAACGCTCTGGGGCACCTTCTGCTCCCTGGCCATTTCCACGCCCTCCCGGACGTGGGCGGTCAGGATCAGCGTGGAGAGGCTGGGAGAAATCTTGTCATGGGGATTTTCCCCGTTCATTTGATTTTCTATAAAGAAATAGGGGCGTTTTACTTTGCCGATGTCGTGAAAATAGGCCCCGGCCCGGACCAGGGGGCCGTCGCCTCCCACCGCGTTGGCCGCCGCCTCCGCCATATTGCCCACGATGATGCTGTGATGGTAGGTACCCGGCGACTCGGTCAAGAGACGCCTGAGCAATACATTGTTGGGGTTGGCCAGTTCCAGAAGGCGTACCGGCGAGGTGATGCCGAAGGTACTCTCCAAAAAAGGCAGCGCGCCGTTGGTAAGCACGGAGGACAGGACCCCGTTGATGGCGCCCAGAATAAGGCTGGCCGTTGCCAAAAGGGCCACGGGCGTGGCGGCGGTGAGACCCACCGTAAAGGTGGCCAGGGCACTGGCCGCGCCAACGAAAATACCGGCCCGGACCAGATCGGTACGCTGGGAGAGGCGCGATACGCCAACGACACCGGTTATCCCGCCGATAAAGCCCACGATGCCGAAACGCAGCTGGTAGTCGGCCATTACGGCTACCAGCACGGCCAAAACGGTCGCGACCAGCACGGCCACCCGCGAGTCCAGGAGAACCGTCACCAGCATGCCCGCCGCGGCCACCGGCACGGCGTAACCCACCATGGCGCCGAAGCCCGCCTGGCTCAGGTTGATGGCCAGGATGGCCTTGCCCACGGCCAGAACCAGGACCACCACGATGCCCAACAGGTAAAGGTGGGCAGAGTTGCGGAACAGGAGGCGGTTCTGCTGGTAGAGATAGAATAGGATTACAGCCATCAGGAGGGCCACCAGCAACGCCGTGCCGGCTAAACCCGCGTCGGCGGTGCCGGGGCGGGAAAGACCCAGGGCCTGCAGTTCGACCACCTCGGCCGGCGTGACGATTTCCCCTTCGCCCACTATTTTCTCGCCGCTTTTGACGCTCACCATGACCGGGGCTAAGGCGCGGGCAGCGGCGGCCTGAGCGGCCTGGGTGCGTACGGGATCGTAAATTTCGTTTGGTTTGAGGTAATTGTTGATAAGCATGCCGGCCAAAGACTCGTAACTGTGGTCGAGGTAGAGGGAAGACAGGCTGCTGACGAGGCTCTGGCCGGCTGCCACCAGTTTGTCGTCGGCCACTCCCCCCGGCGCCTCCATGGCTTGGCGGATCAGATCAGTCACGCCCCGGTGCATGCGGTCCAATTCACTGGCGTTGGGGTCAATCAGCCCGGACAGTAAATACCCGGGCACCGAAAAGGGCAAGGCGGCCTGCACCTGGGTTTCCCGGGCCGCCGAACCGGCACCGGAGTTTTGTGCCGCAGCCAGGGCCGTTACCGCCCGGTCGATTTCGACGGTAACCTGGCCCTCCACCTGGGGATCAAAGTCGTATTGCCTGGGAACCTGCGCCATGGCCTTGTCCCGGGCATTTTGCGTGTCGGCCGTATCCTCGTACGCCAGGCTGTAGGGAGCCTTGATGGTAGCCGGAGCGACCTGCCCGGCTTTGAGGTCGTAGGTCCTGGAGAGGAAATCGACAGAAACTACCATCGTGATCAACCCAAAAAACAACATGCCGAAAAAGACCCGTTGAACGGCTTTTTGCCGAACCAGAAACGGGACTACATGCCAGGCAGCCAAAATATATTTTTTTATGGGAAACATGGTCCACCCCAACCATCGCCTGGTGCTCGATTTTGTCGCTTTGCGCACCCCCGGATCTACTGCCCCTGTTCGTACGCCATGATGATGTCCTGCACCAGGGGATGACGCACGACGTCCCCACCGGTCATGTGGTGGAAAACGAGACCCTTGACCTGCGCCAACACCCTTTCGGCGTGTACCAGACCGGAAACCTGCCCGCGAGGCAGGTCAACCTGGGTTATGTCGCCTGTAATCACCGCCTTGGAGTCGAAGCCAATGCGGGTCAAAAACATCTTCATCTGTTCCGGCGTGGTGTTTTGCGCCTCGTCCAGGATAATGAAGGAATCGTCCAAAGTCCGCCCCCGCATATAGGCGAGCGGGGCTACCTCGATGGTTCCCTTTTCCAAATAACGCTGCGTGTTTTCCTCTCCCAGCGCATCGTACAGCCCGTCGTAGAGCGGCCGCAGGTAAGGGTCGATCTTCTCCTGTAAATCACCGGGTAAAAACCCCAGCTTCTCACCGGCCTCCACCGCCGGCCTCGTCAGCACCAGCCGGTGCACCTGCTTGGCGCGGAGGGCCCGGATGGCCATTACCACGGCCAGGTAGGTCTTGCCCGTTCCGGCCGGACCGATGGCGAACACCAGGTCGTGGCTTTCCATGGCGCCAATATATTTCTGCTGGCCGGCCGTTTTGGGTTTGATCTGCTTACCGCGCGGTGTTACCAGGGTTACGTCCCTGGCCAGGGCCGACAAAGCGTCCATCTGGCCGGAAAGAGCAGACTTGACGGCGTAATTGACCTCCTGCAGGGTCAAACGGTTGCCGGCCCGGTAGAAATCCTGCAACTGGGTTAAAACCGCACCGGCCACGGCTACCTTGTCAGGCTGGCCGGTCACCACCAACTCCGACCCCCTGGCCACCAGGCGGACACCCAGGGACTGTTCCACAAGAGTGACGTGTTCATCGTGACGCCCAAAGATCTCGGCTGCGGCCCCGGTGTCGTCCAGAACCACCCGCAACTCCGCCTGTTCCGTCAATCCATTCTCCCCTAAGAGGTAATTTGCTTTCCCGGTGTTACCCGGCCGCCCTCAGGGCGCCAGCGGTCTTTCAACCCCTATGTCCTCCAGAGCCTCCACCAGCATTCGCTCCCGCACCAGATTGTCCTGACCGGCCACGCCGGTCTGCTCCATACGGCGGTCCACCACCGTACCGGGGAGATAGCGCTTGGACTCCAGATCAAAGAGAGCTCTTTCGGCCGCCAGCCGCCGGGCCGTGTCCGGATCCCGCACTTCCCGGAAAGTCTCGTATTCTACATATCTCGTTATAACCAATTCGACGGGTAGATCAATATTCCTCCATACGGCAAACGTTTTACTCACGGTCTCCGTCCTGAATAACGGAAAAGGACTCCTGGAGGGTCCTATGGAGATTATTTCCCTGCCCCCGATTTTAATACTGTAGCTGTTTCTTTCAGGACCGGCCGGCCGCTGGCCGGTGACAACGACCTGCGCCTCACCATAGCCCTCGTACCAGACTCTGGCCCGCACCAGGCCGCGGGCCGCCACAAACTGCGGCTCCTGCGGCGTTTCCGTCTCCTGCCCCGCCTGAATGACTCCGCTGATCAGCACCTGCCCCTGCCGGACGGTTTCTCCCGGTTTAACGACAGCCCGGCCTTTCTGCACCAGAATCTCCTTGATCAAGCCGGACTGGGCAGCCACAATATCGGCAGGACGGGTGGAGACCGGCTCGGGCAGGGCCTTCTCCACCACCTCCAGCCGCACGCCGGTACCGTTTAAATGAATGCTGACCCAGGCAATTTCGGGCACTTCATCCAGCACGGCCTTTCCCACCCGACCGGCAACCACGCTGCCCCGCGGTACGCCCCAGGTCAGCCCCCCCCTGGCTGCCGCCTGCAGTATGATGCCGGCCGGCACCCGCCGGTTGCCCTCCACCTGGATTGACCAGACAAAGCCGGATAAGAGATAGAGGGCCACGAGGGCCAAGACGAAGCCGGCGGCCAGAAACCGCCGTTTGGACAGACGCTGCCACCAGAAAGCGGGGCCCAGCTTCTCCTGAATGGCAAAGCGGCAACCGGTGGCCGCGGCCACATGCCTGAGGTCCCTGACCCGGCCGGCCTGGACCCGGGCGTAAAGCAGGTCTTCCCCGCTCCTCTTGATATCCCATAATAATATGCCTCGCTCCAGGGCCGTGTTCACAAAGTCGGTCAGCCGGCTTCCCTTCACCAGGATAACAACATGTCCGTCCAGTCCCCACGAAATCCCTTTAAACACGGTCAGCCCCCCCAGCCGGCCCGCCTCAGGAAAGGAAGGAGAGTTCCCTGATTTGCCCCTCGACGGTGATCTCTTCCGGAAGAATATTTTTCACCACCAGGTCCCTGCCCCTTACCAGGAGGTCCCCGCAACTGGTACTTATGCGGACGCTGTCGGCCTGGTAGACCCCTATACCCCGGTGGTTTTCCACCAGTAGCCGGGTATCGCCGATCAGGATGACGCGGGGCAGATCCGGCAGGATATCCCCGGGTATCTCCAGGGTATCCGATAACTGTTCCATGATCTTTTGCCTGATATCGCGCCAGGACAAGGCCATCACCCCCTTGTCCCTAATTCTATGCCGTGCAGCGGGACAAGATGACCGGACCGTCAGCGACAAAGTTTGTGCTGGTTGCCACATCATGCATGCGATTAAATGGGAACCCAAACCAACAGGGGAAGGATGGCAAGTTAGCAAACACAAACCACACCGTGCAACCAGCGCTATGCGCCGGCATGATATCGAACCGGCTAATGCAGATCTGTTATTGACAACCAACCTTTCTTAGTCCAGCTTAAGCACGGGAAAATAGTGACATTGCAACTAATATCACAATTATTTGTTCCATTATTCACAGCCACTTTTTTCATTTTCTCTATTGCATTTTCGAGGTAATGGCTCTATAATATACAATTAACAATAGGGATTGGCCGATACCGTATCATGGCGCAACCTATACAGCGTTTTCCCGGCGATGTAAAAAATGACAACGGTAAACGGGGCCCGCCAGAAATTCCAGTGACGCATGGAGGATGAGCTGCTTGATAGGTAATGGCAAAGCTATGGACACAGATAAACCCTTTTTCGGGATTGCTCTGTGGTCGAGAAAATTACCCCTATCCTGGTCTTTGAAAACCCAGACCAAGGAAAGGGGGCGCAGCGTCATGGCAGACCCGGAAAGGACCGCATTTATCCGTACGCTGGAGTCTATGACTACTTTTATTGAAACCATGGAAGATGACTTAAGAATGGACAGCCTGGCCCACCTTGGGCAGGGGAATAGGGTTAACAGCTGTTTTCAAAAAATACTGAGCTCAGCCGACAATGCGGGAGATGTGGGACTGATGATCAGCCACAGAACCCGTGGTCTGCAAGACTCCCTCTTTGATCTTAGTGCCGCCGTGCGGGAAAAGATTGAGGAGCATATTGCCTTTAGTGACCAGGCGACTAACGAAGTCGAGTTACTATGCAGGCAATCCAAGACCTTTCTAAAAGCCTCCATTGATTTTTTGCTCACGGACAACCCGGTACTTCTGACATGGCTGGACACTAAACAGAAGGAATGCAAGAAGAGTTGCGAAGAATGCGCGACTGGTCACGAAGAGCGATTAATCGAGGGTATTTGCACGCAGACAGCGGCAATGATTTATCTTGACATACTTGATGGTTTTAAAGGTATCTATTCGCAGACAACCAATATCATTTGGCTATTGGCTGGATTGTGCGGGATTTATGAAGCTAAATACGGCATCAACTGAACAAAACCGTCAGGCATCAACCAAAGGCCAAATTTTTCCCCAAAACCCCATTCCCTTTCCATGATCTTAGCATGTACATGCGGCGGTTGAAATTAATATCACAACCGCCTTGTTACCACCTTCACTATGTTAGTCAAAATTTTTGCAATTTTCCTATTGCATTTTGTGGCCGTCAGCCTTATAATATACAACTACGAGAGGATGTGGTTGATGTGTGCTTCTAAATTACTACGTATGGTATTTCCCCGGCGATGTAAAAACCGGTAGCCGGTGATGCGCGACCATGCATCGTTGAGGGTTCCTCCGTTTGAGAGGCAGTATACCTCTGGATATTAATAAGTCTATGCTTGCCACTGAGAAACAAGAAGGAACGGGGGTAAAGACTATGGCCGACCAAATGAGAAACACCGTTATCTGTACCCTGGATGCGGCGACCCTTTTTCTGGAATCGATCCAACGCGATTTCCAGAAAAACAAACTCCGGCACCGTGACCAGGTCAGCAACCTTAACATTTGTTTTCAGAATTTACTGAATTTATCGACTACTCCGGGCGGTGAATTCGACCCGAGAATCCGCAGCCTGCAAGGATCCCTGCTGGTTATCAGTTCGGCGGTAGGGAAAAAGGTTGAGGAGCATATTCTTTTCAGTAACCGGGCGGTTGAAGAAATTAGATGTCTCTTTACAGAGTCTCTGGGGTTTTTAAAAACTGCCATGGATTTTCTGAAAACAGATAATTCAATACTGCTCAGGTGGCTGGAAAACAAGCAGACGGAATGCAGAAATTACTGCGACAGTTGTTCGAACAGCCATGAGGAACGTTTGATCGAGGGAAGCTGTGTCCCCGCCGCATCACTGCTTTATCTCGACATGCTGCGCGGCTTTAACGATACCCACTGGCAGGTAATCAACGTCATCGGGCTATTGGCTGGGTTGGGTGAAGAACGTAAAATCGTTTGCAGTGCCAACTGAGATCAGGAAGGACCAGCGATACAACGGTCAGTGACCCTGGCCCCCGTTCCCGCCGGATACACTGGAGGCTCCGGAGCCGGTTCAACCACCGGACCCGGGGTCTCCAACCATGTTCAGGAACGCTTCAACCTTCTGCAGGTAGGCATCGCCGGCCACGGCAAAGGACTGGACGTGGCCGGCCCCGGACACCCGCCATAACCGGGCTTGGGGATAAGCCTTTTGCAGGGATTCACTGTTCCCGATCGGAACATCGGTGTCAGCTTCCCCATGAATGAGCAACAGGGGCCTGCCGTCAAGGTTCTTAATCTCCCTTACGGGGCTCACTTTCCCGGGATCCAGGCCGGTCAAAGGCGGGACAACCAGCATGAAAGCCTGGTTGAACGGAAAGGAGGGCAAGTTCGTCCAATCGGACAGGTTTTTCAGGAGGTAGGTCTTAAGGTCGGCAAAGGGGGAATCCGCGATAACCGCCGTAACCGCCGGGTCTCGCGCAGCGGCCAGGATGGCCGTCGACGCCCCCATGGAAAACCCGTAAAGCACAATTCTCCGGCTCAATGGCGGCCTGGATTGTACGAAATCCACCGCCCCGAGCAAATCCAGGACCTCGAATTGCCCCACGGAAGTCATCGTTCCGTCCGATTCACCGCTATCCCGGAAGTCAAACATAAGAACGTTATAGCCGTGCTGTACCAGGTCGCGCGCTATCGGCAGGACAGGTACGTCTTCCTGCAGCCGGTTCTTCCCGTAGCCATGGGCAAAGATCACCGTTGCCCGGTTTCCCGGCGCCCTGATCAACCAACCCCTCAAAACAAGGCTGTCGACCCGGCTTCTAAAGCTGACGTTTTCGAAAGGTAGGCCTACCGGTGACGAATCGATTTTTTCCCGCTCCGGGTGCGTCAGGTTCCAGCCCACATAGGCCGAGACCCCGAAAACAGCAATAACCGCCAGCATCACCAGCAAGGCCGCCGCCTGGAACCAGACCCTTTTCCTTCTAAAAACAACTGCTACGTTTGTCCGCCAGCGCCCCGTTTTACTCTCCAGCGTCACTCACCCCGAGAACCAGTCCGTCGTTCCAGTTACGCATTTCCGGTCTTCGCCCTATTTGACGAACCGGATAGTTAGCGGGTAGCGGTAATACTCTCCGTTACTGGCCCGGATCGCCGCGATTATAATAAACACCACATGAATGACAAAGACGGCTGCCAGCAGCACAAAGCCTATTAAAACCAGAACCAGCAAGCCCGCAATGATAT
>Ga0307376_10006532_pt1 | contig 10302 bp, 11 predicted proteins | sample TR2MG_FD_202536 | JGI IMG/M metagenome (GOLD analysis project Ga0307376, IMG submission 202536) | Soil microbial communities from Risofladan, Vaasa, Finland - TR-2 | ecosystem: Environmental > Terrestrial > Soil > Coastal area > Acid sulfate soil | place: Finland: Risofladan, Vaasa | collected...
TATCGCGGTATAAGCTTGATTCTCGTGGAGGCCGATCGAAACGGTGTGTCCGCCACAGATATCGGTGAAAAAATGGGCATCCACATGATGTCTACGGCAGAGGTTAACTTTAAAGATGTCCGTGTTCCGGCTTCAAATCTTATCGGAAAAGAAGGGAAGGGCTTCTACCATGTGCTGGAGTTTTTTGACGAAAGCAGGATCCTGATTGCCGCCCAGGCACTCGGAATTGCTCAGGGCGCTTTTGATCGTGCGTTGGCCTATGTAAAACAGAGAGAACAGTTCGGGAAAAAGATTGCCCAGTTCCAGGTTACCCAGCACAAGCTGGCCGACATGGCCACAAAAATAGAGCTTTCCAGGCTTATTACCTACAAAGCTGCCTGGAATTTTGACCAGGGCCGTATCGATCCAAAACTGACATCCATGGCCAAGATGTATGCCGCACGTACTGCTGTAGAAGTCGCCGATGAAGCCATCCAACTGCTTGGAGGATACGGATACATGGCAGAGTATGAAGTCGAGCGCTTTTACCGTGATGCCAAAATCACCGAGATTTATGAAGGCACCAAGGAGATCCAGAAAAACACAATTGCCAGTGCTTTGATTGGAAAATTGAAGTAAGAACCCAAAGGAGGCTCTGATGCTTAATATAATCAAAAAATCTATGTTGACCGGTATTGGCCTTGCCCTCATCGCCAAGGATGAGGTTGAAGATCTGGCCAGAGAGCTTGTAAACAAGGGCAAAATGTCTGAAAATGAAGGAACGAAATTTTTGGAAGATCTTCAGAAAAGGTACGACGAAACCCAGACAAAGCTGGAAGAAAAAGTGCAAACGGCTGTTAAAGATTTTATGAAAAAGGCCGATGTTGTAACGGGCGATGAATTGAAGGGGCTGAAAAAGGAGATACGGGAACTGAAAAAAGCGATTAGCGAGGGTCCGGGCACACCCAAGTAAAACACCCTTTCCCAATGATGACGACATTCTATCTAAATGCTAAGTATAAGAAAGATCGGCGTCGTAGGCCGAACCTACCGCAATCTTAACCGATATCGTCAGATACTGGCTGTTCTTTTCAAGTATGGCTTTGGAGATCTGATTGAACTGCTGAAGATCGAGCAGTACATCGAAGTCGGCCTTCAGTTGATTTCGAAAAATCGGCGCAGCCGTATTGAAAAACTTTCACGGGCGGAAAGGGTGAGAATGGCCTTTGAAGAACTGGGGCCCACCTATATAAAATTGGGACAGGTTCTTTCCACCCGCCCTGATCTGGTTCCGGTCGATTTCACCAACGAACTTTCCAAACTTCAGGATAACGTCCCTCCCTTTGCTTTCAGCGCGGCCAAAAGGATTGTCGAAACGGAGTTCGGCTCACCACTGGAAGAAATTTTTGATTTTTTTGATGAAGTCCCTTTTGCCTCGGCATCCATCGGACAGGTGCACAAGGCCGGATTGAAGGACGGTGAAATGGTGGCGGTCAAAGTTCAGCGGCCCAGCATCAAGAAAATCATAGAAGTCGATCTCGAGATCATGCTTCACTTGGCAATGCTGGTGGAACGCAACATAAAAGAGATCGCCCTCTACCGACCGGTTAAAATCGTTGAAGAATTTGCCAGAACCCTCGAAAAGGAAATAGATTACACCATTGAAGCGACCAGCATGGAGCGATTTGCCCGGCACTTCTTAAACGATCCCACAACCTACATCCCTAAAGTTTTCCGAGACACGACAACCGAACACGTTCTTACCATGGAATTGGTTGACGGCATAAAGGTATCTGAAATCGACAGGCTCGATGAGGCCGGGCTGGACAGAAAGACGATTACCGTTCGGGGCGCTGACTTTTACTTAAAGCAGGTGTTCGATTTCGGTTTCTTTCATGCCGACCCTCATCCCGGGAATATTTTTATACTTCCTGACAATGTGATCTGTCTGCTCGATTTTGGCATGACCGGCTCTGTGGACCGTCAGACCCGAGAAAATTTTGTCGATTTGATCGACAGCGTGGCCCATCGGCATGAAGCAAAAACAGCCCAGGTGCTCCTGAAGCTGACATCTTGGGATGACGAGCCGGATGTCCGCCAGCTGGAAAGGGATGTTACAGATTTCATGGGGCAGCATCTTTACAAACCTTTGAAAAATATCGAAGTCGGCAAACTGCTGAGCCATTTGCTTGAGTTGATATCCCGCCATCGTCTCATGATTGCGCCGGATATCTTCCTGATGATGAAGACGATGGCGACCATAGAGGGGGTTGCACTGATTCTCGATCCGGATTTTGACATGATCGCGCAAACCGCACCGTTCATCAGACGGATAAAGCTTTCACGGTTCCACCCTGAAAGAATTGCCGAGGATTTGGTTCAACTGGTATCTGAAATGCTGCAATTCGTTGAGAAGTTCCCCAAAGACATGCTTGAAATTGCCCGGCTGATCCGGCAGCAGAAACTGTCCTTAATAATGGAACACAAGGGGTTTGATGCCATGCTGGCGACCCATGACAGGATCAGCAACAGAATATCATTTTCAATCATTATTGCCGCTTTGATTATCGGTTCGGCCCTTATCGTGATTTCTGAAATCCCGCCCCTGTTCTACGGAATATCTCTGATCGGGATCGTTCTGTTCTCAACCGCTGCAATCATGGGGATATGGCTTCTTGTCGCTATTTTAAGGAAAGGAAGATTATAGCACCGTATATCCCGGTCCTTCTCCCCCTTCCGGACATGTCCATGATATATTTCGGTATGGATCCTTAATGTCACAGGTTTTGCAGTGCAGACAATTGGACGGGTTCAATTTGAGTCGCCGCGCGGATGTCTTTGGATCGGTTTCGATTTCGTATACGTCGCCCGGGCAGAATCTTGTGCATGGAGACCGATAGATTTTAAAACATTCATTGACGCAAAGATCGCGGTCGTGAACGATGATGTGGCTGGGTTGATCCTCCCTGTGCATGGTTTTGGACAGATAAACCCCGGTAAGTTTGTCGACATACAAAACGCCATCTGTGGTCTTTTTTTCAGGTGACGGGCGAACGTGATCGTTGCTCGCTTTTACCGGTTTTAGTGTTTTGTAATCCGGTTCAATCGGCATTTTATCGACCAAGCCCCGCCCTTTGCTCAAATACTGAGCGGCAAGATGGATAAGCTTCGCCAGTCCCCTTTTTGAAAGGGCTTGGGCAAAATTTCTCCCCTCATAGAGTTCCTTCTTCGCCCAGCTTTTTTCAAACAATTCATTGTAGCGCCCGAGGGTCTCCCGTGTAAACGTTTGCTTTTCAAATGCATTTATGATCGCTTCCGCCGCCAGCATTCCTGACTTCATGGACAGGTGTACACCCTTTAAACCCGGTGTGTTCTGCATGGCTGCACTGCCGCCCACCAATACGCCGCCGTCAACGGCCAACCTGGGGATGGTAAAATAACCGCCGGTGGACACCGTTCTAGCCCCCTGTTCCAGGACTTTTCCTCCTTGGATTATGCCTGCGACGAACGGATGTTGTTTGAATTTTATGAATTCGTCATACAGATCCAGCATGGGATCTTGATAGGAGAGCCCTACCAGGAACCCGATGGCCACCCTATTGTCTTTAATCTCGTAAATAAAACCGCCGCCGGGTGTGTCCAAACCCAGGGGATATCCAAAGATGTGGATGTCGTTGCCTCTGCTGGAGGTAAAATAATTATTTTCAGGAAGCTGGATCACTTCTTTGATGCCGGATTCGTACACCTGGGGCATTTTGTCCGCAAAAAGGTTCAGTTTTTGCAATATTTCCTGGGTCAGGCTCCCTCTTGCGCCTTCGCCGAATGCCGTTACCTTGGCCATCAAATCGATGCCCGGCTCAAAGTTACTCTTGGGCCGTCCGTCCTTATCCAATCCCTTGTCGCCGGTACGGACGCCGATGATTGTCTTTTGATCTTCTGCGTAAAGGACTTCCTTACCTGAAAAACCAGGAAAGATGTTAATCCCGAGATCTTCGGCAATCCTGCCAAGCCACCGGGTAAACCTGGAAAGGCTGATAATGAAAAAGCCCTTATTGTGCATGTATTTGGGAATCATCGGAAGTCGATAGTATTTTTTTCGGGTTAGAAAGTAGAGTTCGTCTTCTCTAACCGTCGATTCTATGGGGCATTCTTTTTCCAAAAAATCCGGTATTAGCTCCTTTAAGGCTACCGGATTCAGGACGGCGCCGCTCAATGCATGAGATCCGATTTCAGCGCCCTTTTCCACCAGTGCAACTTCAAGGTTCATATTTTTTTCGCGGGCGAGCTGCATCAATCGAATGGCTCCAGCAAGATTTGCGGGCCCACCGCCGACAAAAAGCACATCAAAATCGATCTTTTCACGTTCTATATCCATTTCTGCAATCCTCTGTTCTTATGTTTTTTAAAGAGAAAATGAAATTTGGAATTTTCACCTATCATGATAACTGCTTTTTGTAAACCATATCCACATGGACCGTGCCGGCCGGCACGAGAGATCGGCAGATGAAAAATATGATCTATTGAACTGCAACAGCTCGCCCAGTTGAATTTCGGTGATTCAACAGGACAAGCGCATTCCCCGCAAGCTTGTTGAAGCGAAGTTTACCCTGTGAAACCTATCGGTCTTTTCTGTTTAACTGGGGCGTAAATCCCGTTTCAACGGGGCTGCAGGGAGCTTCAAAAAAGACATCGCTATTTTATGGGAAAATATTTCGGAGATGACGGTCAGCGGAAAAAAATGACGTGTTTTGGAAGAGCGTGGAACCGCAATTGGGATCGCATTCCCCGAAGATTGCTCCGGGGAATGCGAGCGGGGACTAAAATGGATCAAAAATTTTCAGTCGAAGGTTTACTGCCGTTGGTCGGAGCACAGTGAAAATTCCGTTTCAACGAAGCTTCAAGGAGTTTCAAAAAACCGATGGGGTTCACTTATGGCATTTTTGAAAAATTGGATCGACAGTCAAGCGTGATCGTCCGATTGAGGTTAGACCGCCTCTTTGAGTTTCTTCCCAGCTTTAAATGTTACCGCATTTCTTGCCTTAATTTTAATGGGTTCACCGGTTTGAGGATTCCGACCCTTTCGAGCTTTGCGACGGACTTTTGTAAAAGTGCCAAAACCTACCAACGTAATTTTCCCGTCCTTTTTCTTTAAAGCTTTTGTAACATTTGTCATAAAAGACTCCAAAGCGGCTCCAGCTGCGACTTTGGAAATGTTTGCATCCTTTGCTATTGTTTCGACCAATTCAGCCTTTGTCATCTTTTTCCTCCTTTTTTCATGTTAATTACAACCTAACAACCCTAATATTTTGATGGTTACAACAGCAAAATTAATAAGTCAACAGCTAAAAGCGCATCATTCAAGGATTTAGAAAAATATATCATAGAAAACCTTCATCCACAGGCAGATGGACAGGAAAATTTTGGCGGTCAAGGAGGATCCTCTACTCTACCTATGGAGAGATTTTATCGCTTCAGCAATATCATGGCTCAAAGCCCCTATCATACGGCTCTGAGCAGCCACAAGCGCAGAATAGCCTGTTCCGCCGACAGATTCGGTGTATTGTGACTTTTTCGAAAAAAGAATGGATTTGTTGGATGAATTTAAAATCGACCATTGCGCGATCAGGAAAGCCTTCCCCGCGATGTCTCCATCGAGTCGAACCACCTCAATATCAATCTGAAAGTCGATCTGTGGAGATGCTCCCCAAGGGAAGACGGCGACAGGCTCGGTACTCAGTAGCCTCGATATATTCTCAACAAGAACCCGGGTAAAATTGACCTGTAACGATTCCGCCCAAATATCAAGCTCTGCAAGCTTGAGTTCATTGGGATTGATACGCGTCACGATTTCAGGTCGATCCAGATACTCAGGCAGATGGACAGGTCCAACACCTATGGTCATGAATATTTCACCTGCCTTATTGTGCATTTCAACCGCCGGACCTGCCAGTGAGCTTAGGATATACAATTTTGTCGGTGCGCTTGGTTTTGGTAAACATCCTCCAAGAATCGACAGGGAAAACAATAAAATGACGGCTGTTTGAATCCAATAAATTTTCTTCATTTTCTTCACCTATTGTACTCCCCTTTACCACGGATTAGGGCTTCAGGATGTCTGCTAAGATAATCAGACAGGTTTCGGATGGATCTTGCCGCAGATGAGAACTCTCTGAGCGTTTTCGTCAGTTCTACGGTGACGACAGAATTGTCTCCCACAACATTCTCAACTGCCCTGAGTGTCTTCTCCGCTTGCTTTGATGCGTCTGCCAGTGCCTTGACAGTTTCATCGACTTCAGAAATCAGGGGATTAACCTTCCGGTCCAAGTTTTGAGCGAGCTTGCCATATGCTTCTAAGGTCTCGCCTATTTTGTCCGTCATCGGTTGAACTTGTTTATCCACTTCATGAAGAACCTTTCTTGCATCTTCGACGGCAAGTTTAAGAGACTTTAAAAATTCTGTGGTCCCAGGTGAATTCAACAGCACATCGATTCGAGCCAGCGAAGATGACAGCTTGTCAAAAATTTCTTTGACAGGAAGGTTCTCCAATGTCTTTGTCAGCTTTTCAAAAGTGGACGGAATGGTCGGAATTTCATGATACTTCTTGTTCGTTCCCATCAGGACGGCCGCTTCTTCAGGAAAAAAATCGAGTTCTATCTGCAACTGGCCGGTGACCACACTTTGTAATCCCAACCGGGCTCTTAGACCCTGTTCTATAAGTTGATTGCAGTATTCATATAATTCCTGAGCATTTCCGAACTCCTTGGTTTTGAACCGTTTGACTTTACCGGATGCCAACTCGATAAGGACTTGAATTAAAAAAGATGACTCCGAGGGATTTGCTAAAACGTTAATATCCTTCACTTCACCGATCTGAACCCCCATAAAAATAACCGGAGCTCCCACACTAAGCCCTTTTACGGAATCTTGAAAAAATAGCATAAATGGGTATCTTTCCTTCAGATAGTTTCCGGAACCAAAAATCAGAACGCCCGCGACAACCAGCACCAACGCACTAACGACAAAACTGCCGATGACTGTTTTACTGGCTTGCTTGCTCAAAGTATATGTCCCTCCGTTTCTCCTCTCATGAGGAAGTTTATGATTTTTGGATCTTGGGAATTTTCGAGCAACATTTGGGGATTTCCAGCGGCAGTCATCGTTCGAGTCTCTGAATCGAGAAATACAGAATTATTTCCGATGGCAAAGATGCTTGCCAGCTCATGCGTTACCACCACTACCGTTGCGCCGAGACTATTTCTTAGCTCCAGGATGAGGTCATCCAGCCTCTTCGCACTCACCGGATCCAGTCCTGCCGAGGGCTCATCAAAAAACAGAATGTCCGGATCCAATGCAATCGCGCGTGCAATCCCGGCCCGTTTACGCATGCCCCCGCTGATTTCAGCCGGATAGAAATCTTCATATCCTGCAAGGCCGACCATGGATAGCTTGAAGGACACCAACTCTCGGATCTCATTGGGGCTCAGGTCCGTATATTCCTCGAGTGGAAGCGCTACATTCTCAGCCAGGGTCATGGAACTCCAAAGCGCACCGGACTGATAAAGAATGCCGATATTCTGTACGATGTGTTTCCTGTCGTCCGGGAATGCTTCCCAGAAGTTCAGGTCGCCATAGAAAACCTGCCCTCTGGCCGGTTCCTTAAGCCCCACCATGATCTTCATAAGTGTGCTTTTTCCGCAACCGCTTCCTCCCATAATAATAAAGATGTCCCCGCGGCCCACCGTAAAATTAAGATCTCGCATGATCACATAGTCTCCATATGCCATGGTCAGGTCGCGGACAATGATGTGTGGATCTGTTTTTATCGTTTGTTGTTGCAGCGTTGTCATTTATTTTTTACGAATAATCGTTATTTTGTTTAGGACCATCAAGGGGGCAGAGAATTTCGGGTCAGCCCGGGTTTCTCGCCGGTTAGGGCGGTGATGTTCTTCTTGGGTAATCCGGGCTATCCCTGTTTTATCACCGGTTAGAGCGTTGATGTTTTTTATGCGTAATCCGGGTTAGATGCCCAGCACATTACACATGACCGTTATGATCGCCGTTGCCACGATGATGCTTACGATTCCGGTTACCACTGCCGAAGTGGCTGCATTTCCAACATCAGCGGAACTGCGTCCGCATTGAATTCCTCTGAGACATCCAGCCAACGCCACCAAGACACCAAAGACGGCGCTATGAAAAAGTCCGATCCATAAATCATTCAGGCTGATGGCCTCTTTGGTCTGGATATAATACTGGGACATATTCAAATCCAACATCCCTATGCCGACAATCCCCCCGCCCAGAATGCCCATTAAGTCCGCATAAATGCAGAGAAGCGGCATCATGAAAACAAGCGCAAGCATCCTCGGTAAAACCAGAAACTCCATGGGTGAAATGCCGAGAGTCTTGAGAGCATCAATCTCTTCATTCACCTCCATTGTACCAATCTGAGCGGCAAAGGCAGCGCCTGTTCGGCCTGCCATGATGATGCCGGTCATAACAGCTCCCATAACCCGGACCATGGCGATGCCCACAAGATTGGCGATGTAGATCTGCGCACCAAACATTTTTAACTGTATAGCGCCGACAAAAGCAAGAATTAAACCGACCAAAAGACTTATGAGGGATACAATCGGAAGCGCCTGCGCCCCGCATTCCTGAATCGTCATGAACAGGTCGGATCGACGGAAGCGAGCCTTGCCTGACAGAAATTTGATGAAAGCCAGAAACGCTTCACCGATAAAGGCAATCATTTCTTTTGCTGATTTTAGAAAATGAATGGTTTCAGTCCCAACAAGAGAGAGAAAGGTTTTATTCTCCTCCACGCTTCTTGCATCTTTCTCTATGGGGACGGCTGTGGCAAGTTCAATCAGACGTTTGGCACCCGGAGGAAGTCCGTCACTATCTATATCAATCTTTTTCTCGGAACACAGGTTTTTAATCTTAAGGAGAAAAATGGGAAGACTGCTGTCCCATTGGGTGAGTTCCTTCGTATCGAAGGCAACGCGCTGAATGTCTGTTTCCGACTCCAGTTTATTTTTGACTTCATTTGGAGAAGGGAGATCTTCTCCAATTTGCCAATTTCCGGAAAGTCGAATCATCAGCACGCCGTCTGTCGGTCCATTGAACCTCAGTTTCATGGCGTCGGCCTCTTTATTCATAAATCTGTCTGTTTCTATCCAAAATCTATTTTTATCAGATTGCTGAAGAAAATCAACGGTATTATGTCTTTGGATAACAATAAAAAATCATGCAACCGTTAAATGAAAAAGCTCGATACGGCCATTGGCACGCTCTTTCCAATCGATTTCGCAGGTGGTGTGGCATTTCTCATTGCGTCCCGGAGCATTTGGGGAATCCGTGAAGGCGGAAAGGCCGCTGATGGTAAAAAGAATACTTGCACCGCATGCAGAGCGTGTTCTGTGCAGTGTGAAAGCGGAGCAAAACCGGCACGGGCCGTCAAAATTTTCTGATGTGTCGGTTTAAATCTTCCACAGGCGGCGACACGGGGTCATGCAGATGCGCTTCGAATGGATGGCTTAGAGGTCGGGTATGATTTCAAATTCGAGGGCGATCCCTTTTGAATCGGTCCTGACCACCTTGCCTTTGGCTTTAATCGGCGCTTTAGAACCAGGTAGGAAATCGGAAAGTAATTCAGATAAACGCGCTTCGACTTCGTCTGCACCAAGAGCTTTGTCGTCATTTGCCATAACCGATCTCTTTTGTTGAAAACACAAACGAGCTTGACTCAAAAAAGGTGTTAACTGGGTCTATTCAAAAATTTATCAATATTGCTCACAAAAGGATTTTTAGGATCCCGTCAATTTTTCCACTGCTTGGCGATTCTTTACAACGCCTGTCCGCAATGCTGTTGCTTGTATGGCCGCCGGTGGGCTTCGTGGCTCTGAGAAGAGAAATTAATTGGCTGAATGGAATTGCTCTGGTACGCCCGACTGGGTTCGAACCAGCGACTTTCAGCTCCGGAGGCTGACGCTCTATCCACTGAGCTACGGGCGCATTTATCGTTTATACCGCTAATACATAAATAAATATTTCATCGACGCGGATATGTCAAGCCTGATAACGTTGGTTCCCGGGGCGAGGCATTTGATTCTCAATACCCCGTCCGCTTGCGGCGGGGAGCTTCATTTCCCTTATGGAACCGGGTTTTTTCAAACATCTCTTTTGCTTCGCCAACCACGTAAAGCGAGCCTGCGATGCAGATAACGTCTTCGGGCGATGCGTTTTCGATGGCATGTGCTATGGCTTTATGGACGTCGGGTATGATGTGTATGTCTGATATGAATTCTTTTGCTGTTGGAT
>Ga0307376_10006533_pt1 | contig 10301 bp, 9 predicted proteins | sample TR2MG_FD_202536 | JGI IMG/M metagenome (GOLD analysis project Ga0307376, IMG submission 202536) | Soil microbial communities from Risofladan, Vaasa, Finland - TR-2 | ecosystem: Environmental > Terrestrial > Soil > Coastal area > Acid sulfate soil | place: Finland: Risofladan, Vaasa | collected...
CCCTCAAGGCGGCCCTGCACCCGCTTGTCGTTACTTGGCTCGGCATGCCGTTGAACATGGTCGACGCCCTGATCCTCTGTATCGCCCGCCATGAGGCGGCCGCGGGGCTGTTGATACGGATGAGCGACGCGGGTAAACTGAACGTGGCTCAATGCGCCTTGGCCGTGTTGCTCACGACGGTCTTCATGCCCTGCCTCGCGAACATTGTCGCCATGTGCAAGCGGGTAGGTTTGAAGACGGGCCTGCTCATGACGGTTGCCATAAGTTTGTCGGCTTTGGTTTTGGTGGGCATGTTCCACTGGATTCTGGTATTCTACGGGGCATGGACAACATGAATGTCGGGCAGGATGAATACCTCGAGGCGCTGTGGTGCTTGCGGGAACAAGAGAAGGACACTCTGGCGGATCTCCAAACCGCCTTGGACGATCCTCTCGACCACGTCATCCTCGCAAGTCTCGCCGCGGTCGGGATGGCCGTGCTCAACCGCGAAACCGGAACAGTCGCCTTGTCGGCGCAAGGGTTGGATCACGCGCGCGAGCTGGTTCGAAAACATCGACTCGCCGAACGTCTGCTTCACGACGTGCTGGGATTGCGAAATCAGCGGTTCGAGTCCGAGGCCTGCACCTTCGAACATCTTGTCGCGCCCAATGTGGTCGACGGTATCTGTACCCTGCTGGGGCATCCGCGCGAATGTCCCCACGGGCTTCCGATACCCGAAGGCCCTTGTTGTACCCGAAACGAGCACGCGGTCCAAAGCGCCGTTGCGCACTTGTCCCAGTTCGAGTTGGGAGAATCGGGCCGGATTGCCTATCTCAACTGCCGCGACGACAGCCTGCTTCACCGGTTGAATGGGCTCCAGATCAAGCCGGGCGCCAAGATCAAGGTCCACCAGAAGTATCCCGCGTGGGTCGTCGAGTGCGAAGGCGGCATGATCGCCATTGACCCGGGCATCGCCGACAGTATCTGCCTGTGGAGACAGCAGACGCCTCCCCCACCTGAACACGAAATTGGACCGCAAGAAACCGAGAAGGGTGCGAAATGGCGCTCCTGGCGCCCCTGACTTGCGGGATGGGCGTGGCCCTTCCTGTCCAGTTTCTACCAATCCCCTCCCGCAAAACTGGGTGGGCTTCACGGACACGGCCCTCGGCAAAGTGGAAGCCCCCCCACAGATGAGAGAGAAGAGATTAACGGATGAGACTTTGTTCTGCGGCCCATGGGGTGTCCACCCCATTCGCGCCTTCACGGGAAGCCATCGCGTCTTGTGCGTCCACTGCGTAGGACAGACGGTTCTCGCCAACGCCGGACGCAATTCCCCAATCGTATGGCCCCGTGCTTTCATCGGCCGCCGTCAAGATTTGCCCAATTCGCTTGTTTGCGGCCATGCGCACTCTGAATTCCACGCGTCTGGACAACCTTTTGTTCTCAACCCCGTTCAGAAGAATAGGCTTGCTCGAAGAGAGCCCATTAGCCGTAAGCCTCCCTCTGACCCACTCTCGAAGGAGCGGCTCGTCGAGACGTGCCAAGCAGTACGCCAGCACATTGCGCGTGCGGTCCATGGAAAGCTCCATGTTCTTGAAGTAGACCGTATCGTTATCGAGCTGGGACTCCCACTCACTTGATGTGTGGCCCTCGAAGCGGATTTCCTCGATATCGTCTCTGAACTTGTCCGCCCCAAGTAAGGCTAAGTAACGGGGAAAGAAATCATCAAGGATTCTTTCGAAGCGTTCCGTAAGACGGGCACTGCCTGAACTGAAAAGGGCTTCAGGCTCCAGGAAGCGAATCGAAAGCGTTTCCCGGTCGACGAACGCTTCCCATCCTGCAAGGTCATCTTTGAATTCCTCGCACAGGGACGTATACATGTCGTCCTCCAACTGGCGAAAAGCCGTCGCGGGGCGCTTGTACGCTTCGGACATGTACTGGTAGCTCTCAGAACGCCGACAGTTTCTCGCGGCGGCCTCTTGCTGCGCGCTGGCCATGGCGGCTGCTTTCTGGCTGTATCCGTTCTCTATTCCGAGCAATGTCGTCGCCAACAGAAACACAAACACCAACAGCACGGCGGACATCAGGTCTCCCACCGAGATGAAGAACTGCGTCTTCTCCTGGAAATCGTCATGGGCGCCTAAGCGGTTCGCCATCTCATTCACCTATCTTTCAACTGATTCCGCGTTTCCGCACATTTCCCAGGGCGTTCCTAATGGCGGGTTCGTCCCTGACGCGCGGCGTGTTACCGGGACTCGGGGCGTCTTTGATTGCTGCGCCATCGCGGCAATTCGCTCTAAGAACCCGTCCAGATCGTCTTGTGAGACTCCCGCCCGTTGTGTTTCCTCGATCGTCGCTTTGATGCGTCCGCGCAGTTCCGTCGTTTCGGTGCAGACCCTCATGCTGGAACCGATCCATCTCGAAAGCTCCTCGATGACCATGGTCTGTTCGTAAGAGTTCTCGAGCAGTCCGCGCAGGAGACGGCCCGGCGTGATTTCCTCGCCGTGCAAGTCTATCGAGAACAGGCGCATAAGGAATTGCTCCCGGTCTTGCCTCTCGAAGCGAAGCCGGTCGGCTTTGGATGCCTTGTACCGCGAGTCCAGCGTCCAGCAAAACGCCGTCAGTTTTCGTGATGAACCATTGAAGAGCGTTTTCTCCATGATCGTAAACGCAATGGACGAAAACATTCCCCAAAGAGAGGTAAGGAACGACGTCTGCATTCCCGAAAGAAGTGTCTGAATACCGGACTGAAGGGCTGCCGAGCTGCTTGTATCCACGCCCTTGATGCCCAATGTCAGACCCATGAAACTGCCGAATATGCCCAGCCCTAGCAAGATGCCGGGTACGGCGGCCCAATAGCGCAGGTTCACATGCTTGGCGATCACGGCATGCTCGTCGAAAACGGCCCGCGCATCGAGCTCCGTCTTATGCCGGTCGCTGCCTTCACCTCCCAAGAAGGATTGCTGATACTCCCACCAGAACGTGCGAAGAAGCAGGTCGCTCTGGACTCTCTCGACCGAGAATCTCTTGGTGTGCTCGTCGAGCGTTCGGTTTAGCAGCCTGAGCCGACGATACAGGTAGAGCGATGACAACAGAAAGTAGAGCACGATAGCGGTGATGAACCACGGAGTCACCGCCTCCCTCGAGAAAGTCAAGAAATCTTGGTATGGAAAGAGGAAACTCATCGTTGTTTCTCCTTTCTTTCACCGGACTCGATTACGCGCGTTTTCGTAGGACGATACGGGTAGCCCAGACGGGCCGTGTCCGTCGCCGAAGCCTGCGGGCGCTCCATCTCGCGAGACGCAACTTTTCCGATGGAAACCGGCAAGGGTGCCACCGGCCCGGTTTGGCCGGATATTTCAGCGCTGCCTCTCGCATCCGCGCACAGGGCCTCCACGCCAGCAACGATCTCCATGAGCCGAAAAGGTTTCCGGAAAGCCGCGCGTAAGCCTAAGCCACGAATGCTCTCCACCAAATCCTTATCCTCGGGATCGTATATCGCCATGATGGGAAGCCGCCTTCCCGCACCCCGCCACATCTGCCGAATCATGGCCCCAACATAGGTTCTGGAAAGGCGAACATCCGTAAGGATTACATCTGGCTTCTCAATCAAACATTCAAGAGCGGTCGTCGAATCGACTGCGCCAAACGCCTGAAACTTGCGCTGCAACGCGGCGACGATCGCGACGCGCAAATCAGGCGATTCCTCCACGACAAGAACCTTGAAGTTCAGGCGCCGATCCGGAACTTCAATCCAACTTCTAAGCCGAGTCAGTTTTCCTTCGAGTCGCTCGATCACACTATCACGCAGACCCAATAGCAAACTGAAACGGTCCTCGATCTCGTCGACCGTCTTCGCGTATTCTCGTCTGGCCGCTTCCGCCTTTCGCCAAGACGTTCCTGCCCGCGATTCAAGCCCCAAAGCGTCCGCACTTGAGACAGCCACTGTACACTCCTCCTTCCGCAATCTCGGCCGCAACGCCCATCGTGTAGCTCATTTCCTCCGCACCAACCTGTGGCTACACATTGTATAGGAGTCAATACGGAAACACAATAGGTTGTGCAGCGGTCGAGAAGTGAGCGGGTGGCGGCCCAAAAGTGAAGCGCCTACTGGGTTCATTATGTAGCTATTGATGGGGGTTGTCACCCATCAAGTCCATGGACGGCATGGGGCCTTTTGTTGTCATCGAAAGCGGGAAGAAGGTCGCCTATAACTACAATCCATAAGCAGCCAACCGCCGAGCATCGGGATTGAAGTTGTTCAGCTAAGAAAGCTCCTTATCACTTCATTAAGACGTAAGGCCAACTCGACGGGTCTTATTCTAATTTGCTTTTAAAGTGAGACTAATAATCCATGGCCAAGCGGTAAGGCTGCGTAGACCAAATGTATCATCACTCATTCGCGTTAACCCTTTCTCAAGTTGGCGTTCCACTGCGGAAACCTCGTTGAACACCCGATTTGGAAATTCTTTTTCCCGCAACTCATCCCAGACGTGTTCCTGAGGATTGAGTTCTGGGGAATAGGGCGGTAACGGAACTAAGCGTATGTTTTCCAGACAGCACAATTCTTTGGATTTGTGAGAACTGGCGCCATCCACCACCATGAGGATGAATTCTTCCGGATGCGCCGAACGGACTTGTTCCAAGAAACAACTCATCCGCTCCGTGTTCATTTCTTTGCAGATCATCCAATCCATTTCGCCCTCAATGGGACTTGCCGCGCGATAGACGCACACAAACTGGCGTTCGTAACCGTTGGGTACGGTAGGACGCGCCGGCGCGGGTGACCAGCATCTGCGAATGCGAACCATTCGGCCAAAACGCGCCGCATCCTGAAACATCACCCGTATCTTGCGTCCGCACACCCGCTCAGCAGTCAGCAGGGCCCCCAACGTTTCGGGGAGTTTTTTCCCCAGTCCTCTTGTACTTGGGGATCGCTCTTGGGATGACGCGTATCCGGCGCAAGCTTTCGCCAACCATGCCGGGCTAAAAGCCGGTACACCACGGAAGCGGCGACAGGCCTGCCCAATCGTTGGGATAAGTCGGCGCGCATAACGGATACAACCAGTACTCCACCCTCTTTGGCTTGTTCCGCCCAAGACGCCAAGAACGCCCGCTCGTCTTCCAATCGCATCAGAACGCGCCGGTGTCCGCCATGACATTTCGCCACGAAACGCCCGCGGCATTTTGCACGAAACCTGGTTTGCAGCCGGTGTACGGTCGCACGGCTTACGCCCAGCAGGGATGCCGTTTGCTCCAGCGTGGTTCCATGCAATGCGGGAAGAAGGATGGATTGGGCTTCACGCAGTGCTTGCAGATCCGTCGTCTGTGCGACAAGGATTTGAGCTTTCTGCACAAGCTCTTGATCGATTCTCGTTGGTCTGGCCATGACTTGAGGGTAACATAATTCGTCTCATTTTGAAAGCGAATTAGAATAAGGAAGGACAGGTTGCCCACGATGGCGCGCCGGAAACCCTTGAACACAGGCCTGAACGGAGAAGGGCCGAACGCCTCGATCATGCCGATGTGACCCTAGCCAGATGCACGGCTACTCATCTTCAGTGCGCGGCAAGTTCGTAGCGTACTGGCGTGGCGTACCATCCAGACCAGCGCTTTTCCCAGTAGAGATTGTGCAGACGAATTGAGATTTCGCCGGGTCCTTCTCGGTCACCCACGAGCGTGCCGTCCACGCTGCGGACCGGCATCACGCTGCCGGCGGTGGTTGTCATGAACACCTCTTGAGCCGCGCGAAGGTCGTCGGTGTGAATGCGGATGGCCTTGGCCTGCAGGCCGAGTTCGTCGCACAACTCAAAGACGCTCTGGCGGGTGATGCCCTCCAGGCAACCCGTGTCGGGCGTGACGATAACGCCGTCGATAACGGCAAAGATGTTGGCGCCTGTTGCCTCGGTGAGAAAGCCCTCCGCATCGGTGAGGACCGCCCACTCCGCGCCGCGGTCGCCCGCCTCGAAAAGGGCCATTTGCATGTCGAGCCAGCAGAAGTTCTTGGCCGTCGGATCCACGGCCCGTGCGGGGATACGGATGCGGCTGCGGCTGACGATCAGGTCAACGCCCCGAGCGCGCTGGTCGTCGTCGAAGATAAAAATAAAGGGGATGGCAAAGGCGTAAAAACGATTAGAGAAATTGTTGGCGACAACCATTTCGTTGCGGCCCATGGGCGGCAAGCCGCGCGTGACCGTCCACCACACGTAAGCGTCGTGCAGGCCGGCGCGGGCCACGAGTTCATGGAGAATCTCCGCCTCGCGTTCACGGCTGAAGGGGTTGCGGACGCGAATCGCCTCGCAGGCACGCGCGAAGCGCGCCTGGTGTTGTTCGAGGCGGAAAAATACGCCGCGGCTGACGCTTACGACGTCATAGACGGCGTCGGCGTGCATGAAGCCGCAATCGAAGATAGGAACCGCCGCCTGAAGAATGGGACAGAAGTGGTCGGCGATGAAGGCGGCCCCAAAGGCGTAGTCCGGGTCGGCAGGCCGCTGCCGGTGGTCTGGGTGGGTGGCCATGATTTCTCGAGATCGAATGATACTCATGATATTCTCCTCTTGCGGCGATGGCGTGAATGTAAGCTTTATAACCTCTCAGCGCGTGTTTACGCAAACAACAGAAGCGGTGGTCCTTTCAGCATGCACATGGATTCAGGCCGGATGCCCCCTTGACAAGAGTCCGCGATCCTGATTTCATAGAGGGGTGCAGGTTTTCTGGTTTCGTGCGGCCGTTGCCGAGGTAAGGCGCTCCAATGAATGGGAAAACCGGTTTACACCTTCCGTGTCAGGCAATCCTGATGGTAATGTCGCTTGCCTCACTGGCGTGCTCTTTGGAGAAGGCTGGGTCTGAACCCGAGTCGCCCAAGCTTCCACCCGCCACGGATCCTTATGTCAAGCAGCGAGAGGCGATGGTTCAAAACGATATTGCCGGCTCTTCGTGGAGTCGGACAGCGGTCAGAGACAAATCCGTACTTGATGTTCTACTGAAAACTCCGCGCCATGAGTTCGTGCCGGAGCATCTGACCCACCAGGCATATGAGGATCATCCTCTTCCCATTGGGCACGGCCAGACCATCTCGCAACCGTATATTGTCGGGTACATGACCGAAATGCTGAAGCCGAAGAGCGATCATGAGGTTCTGGAAATCGGCACCGGGTCCGGTTACCAGGCGGCCATTATGGCGCAACTCGTAAAGAAGGTGTACACGATCGAGATCGTCGCGCCACTTGCCCAAAGCGCCGCCGAACGCCTCAAGCGACTGGGGTATGAAAATGTCGAGGTCCGCACAGGCGACGGATACTTTGGCTGGCCGGAACACGGTCCCTTTGACGCGATCATCGTCACCGCCGCGGCCAGCCATATCCCGCCGCCCCTGGTCGAACAGCTTAAGCCGGGCGGGCGAATGGCAATCCCCGTGGGATCGCCGTTCCAAGTACAACAACTCCTGCTCGTCGAGAAAAAGGCGGATGGATCGGTGACACAACACTCTCATATGCCCGTGCAATTCGTACCACTGACTGGCAAGGGCGGATAGCACCGGCACCCCCCATGACTTCAACCCCTCCTCAGAAACCTCCCTTGTACGGATTCATTCTCGTCGTCAGTGCTCTGGGCATTGCCCTTCAGATCCTCCTCATGCGTGTCTTCTCGGTGACACAGTGGCACCACTTCGCCTACATGATCATCAGCATCGCAATGCTTGGTTTCGGGGCCGGCGGAACCCTGCTGAGCCTTGCGCGTCATCGCCTTTCCGGGCATGAGACAGGTCTTCTCTTTCTGGTTTCCTTTCTTGTCCCCATCTGTCTTCTGGCGTGTTACACACTAAGCCAACACGTGCCATTTGAACTTTATCAGCTTGTCTCGCAACCCCGACAGTGGGTGTACCTTTTCCTGCTCTACCTGACACTGGCCGTTCCATTTGCGCTCATCTCGATTTGCATCGCGCTAGCCTTCTTGATAGTTCCCGGGGCGGTTGCACGCCTGTACGCGGCGAGCATGATCGGATCAGGACTCGGTGCGCTGGGCATCATAGGGTTACTCTACGTTGCTTCCCCGTCCCGTTTGCCTTTTCTGCTTGCGGTCGCCGCCGCCCTCGGCCACATCCTACTCTGGAGGAGAACAAAGCGGGGATGGGTGAGCGGGGGAGCCCAATTCTTGGCACTCGCCGTACTTGCGGTCTCAGGCAATGCCGCGCCTCTGCGGATTTCGGAGTACAAGCCGTTGTCATACGCACTCCAATTGCCGGATGCGCGCATTCTCGAAGAACGGTATAGTCCTCTGTCGGTCATCACAGCCGTCCAGTCGCAACTGATACGCGAAACGCCCGGACAACTGGGGAACTACCCGATGAGTCGCATGGGGCCGCTGCCCGGCCAGGTGGGGCTGTTCTTTGATGCAGGCAGCGTCTCTCCCATCCACGACTTCCGTGATGGTGATATCCGGAAGTTCGGGTTTCTCGACTACGCGACATCGGCCGCAGCGTATCGGCTCGTCGAAAGACCCCGGGTGTTGGTTCTTGGTTCGGGAGGCGGAACCGATGTCCTGAGCGCATTGTCACACGGAGCCGAACACGTCACCGCGGTTGAAGTAGACCCGGGGGTGATGGACGTGATGACGGGCGATCTTGGCGCCTTTTCAGGAAACCTGTACACCTCGCCCGATGTCCAGGCAATTCGGGCCGAAGGGAGGAGCTTTCTCGAATCGGCTTCGGAATCGTGGGACTTGATTCAGTTGCCCTTGTTCGGGTCGTTCACCGCGGCTGCCGCGGGCGTCTATGCACTCAGCGAAAGCTACCTCTATACGACTCAGGCGTTCGAACTCTATCTGCGCCGGCTCTCCAAGAAGGGTGTACTGGCCGTCAACTGCTGGATGAAAGCCTTTCCCTGCGAAGCGGTGAAGCTCTTTGCCACGTGTGTCGAGGCCGGCGAGCGTTTAGGCATTGCCGATCCGGCGCATCATCTGGTCATGATCCGTTCCTGGAACAGCGCCACGCTCCTGGCGACCCGACAGCCGCTGACCGAATCACAAATAGACGCCGTGCGCCACTTCTGCAGCGAACGGGGTTTCGATCTTTGCTGGCTTCCCGGTCTTCGGCCCTCGGAGATAAATCGCTACACGATTCTGGAAAGGCCCTTCTACTATGAGGCGGCTCACGCGTTGTTGTCGCCAAATCGTCCCAAATTCTATGAGACCTACCTGTTCAACGTTCGGCCCGCAACGGATGATTGCCCCTACTTCTTTCAGTTCTTCAAATGGAGTGCCTTGCGCCGGCTTCTCCGTGGTATGGGCACAGAATGGGTGCCGTTCGTCGAATGGGGATACCTGGCACTACTCGCAACACTTCTGCAGTCATTATTGTTTGGAGTCGCCCTTATCCTGTTTCCGGTACTTTTCGGACGACGCCGTCCTCTCGGGGCGCTGGAACGAAAGACGGTCTTTCTCTACTTCGCCGCCCTGGGGTTCGCGTACATGTTTCTGGAGATTGCCCTCATACAGAAGTTCATGCTCTTTCTCGCATACCCGATGTATGCGGTCGGCGTCGTGCTCGCCGCCCTGCTCGTTTTCTCCGGCTGCGGCGCGTTGTGGGCCGGGACGGGGGCACTCACCGTCAGCAGGCAAGTGAGATTGGCTGTGACGGGCATTATTGTCCTGACCGCATGCGGTCTGCTGCTCTTGCCGGGCCTATTCGCGTTCGCGGCGGATTGGGCAGACCCTGCCAAGATTGTCCTCTCTGTGTTTCTTCTGGCCCCCTTGGCATTCTGTATGGGCGTTCCTTTTCCCACGGGTTTGCAGGCCGTGTCCCGTCAAACGCCGGAGTTGGTTTCCTGGGTCTGGGCCGTAAACGCGTGCACGTCTACCATCGCCGCATCACTCGCTTCGCTGATCGCCATCCACCTCGGGTTTCGCGTGGTTGTTATCCTTGCCGCGGGTATGTACCTCCTTGCCGCAGGGTATGCCCGAAATGTGACATCCCAAGATTAGGGCTGCCATAAGCGCTGATCCCCAGGCGCCGATCAGCCCAAAGACCGCTTACACGCCGCGTGAGCCCTTGCTACGCCTTATGGGAGCTTGAGGAAACCTGCAGGCATCGACTGTTGGGGTACTACAACAACGAAGGCGGTTCTCCTCTCCCAGCTTCCCATAGGTACTTGCTGTTGCACCAATCACTTAGCCTATTTCGGCTTCACATCACATGTGCGTGCGGGACCGGCTGTTGGTCAAGAAAGTGGCACACAGAATGGCACTGGCCGCTACTCCTGCTTCTATTACCAATTGCGATTGCTGCACTCAGGCTCTTCAACCGCAAGACCCGAACCACGCCA
>Ga0307376_10006534_pt1 | contig 10299 bp, 8 predicted proteins | sample TR2MG_FD_202536 | JGI IMG/M metagenome (GOLD analysis project Ga0307376, IMG submission 202536) | Soil microbial communities from Risofladan, Vaasa, Finland - TR-2 | ecosystem: Environmental > Terrestrial > Soil > Coastal area > Acid sulfate soil | place: Finland: Risofladan, Vaasa | collected...
AGAGCGCGATACGATCCTCGGCGCCCGCGGCCACCACGCCGCGCACCACGTCGAGCGTCCGGTAGCGGTCGAAGGGCGCCATCTTGATGCCGACCACGTTCTCGATCTCGGCGAAACGGCGCCAAAAGGAGAAGGGCAGCAGTACGCCGCCCACCGCCGGCTGGAGGTAGAACCCAACGAGCGGCATGACCTTTGCGACGGCCGCGCAATGCGCCACGATCTCGTCCTCGTCCGCGCCCTTGAAGGCGGCGAGGCTGAGGAGGACGGCGTGATAACCGAGCGACGCGGCGATCTTTGCTTCTACCAGCGCCTGCTCGGTACGCCCGGCCACACCGGCGATCAGAAAGAGCGGCGTCTTGATCCAGTCGGCGGCGGTTTCGGCGGCCAGCGCCAGGACCGGCTCGTAAAGGCCGGCCTCGCGGATCTCGAACTGCGTGGTGTGCACGCCGACCGCCAGGCCGCCGGCCCCGGCGTCGATGTAGTAGCGGGTGAGGGCACGTTGGCGGCGCGGATCGAGTTTGCGCTGGGCCGTGAGCGCGAGCGGGTGGGCCGGGATCACCGTGCCGCGGCGAAAGCGCGTCAGCGCTTCCGGCGCAATATCTCCGATCGTCGCTGCCATGGCTGCCTAGACCACCGTTTGATGGCGTTCGATGCAAGTCTTCAGGACCTCGTCCGCATCGCGGTTCCACCAGTTGTTCACAGAGAAGATCTCAACCTCCGAGGCGCCGTCGAAGCCGGCTGCCTCCACCCAGCGCCGGATGCGCGGAATGTCGATCACGCCGTCGCCCATCATGCCGCGGTCGAGCAGGAGGTCGGTGGTCGGCACTAGCCAGTCGCAGACATGAAAAGCAAGGATGCGGCCCGCCGCGCCGGCCCGGGTGATCTCGGCCTCCAGGTCGGGGTCCCACCAGAGGTGATATATGTCGACCGCCACGCCGACACCCTCGCCCAGCGCCTCGCACATATCGTTGGCCTGCTTCAGCGTGTTCACACAGGCGCGGTCGGCGGCATACATCGGATGCAGCGGTTCGATCGCCAGTGGCATGCCGGCGGCGCGGGCGTGCTCCAGCGTGGCGGCGATGCCGTCCTGGACCTGCGCGCGGGCGCCAGCGATGTCCTTGGAGCCTTGCGGCAGACCGCCGACCACCAGGATAAGGCACGCTGCATCGATCTCGGCGGCATTGTCGACGGCCTGGCGGTTGTCGTCGAGCGCCGCCACGCGGCCGGCCGCGGTGGCGGCGGGAAACATGCCGCCACGGCAGAGACCCGAGACCCGCAGGCCCGCATCTCTGATCAGCCTGGCGGCCTTGGTCACACCGCATTCGGCCAGCTTATCGCGCCAGGGCGCGATGCCGCCGATGCCGTGCCGCTCGCAGCCGGCAATGCATTGTTCGAGCGACCATTGCGCACCCACGGTCGCGGTGTTGAGCGAGAGAAGGCTGGTGTCGTTGCTGAAATCGCGCATGGACCTAATCGACGCTGGTGTTCAGGCGATGCCGCGGACGGCCAGCACCGCGGCCATGCGTTCGGCGGCAACGTCAGGGTCGCAGAACAGACCGGCACGGTCGGCGAGGCGGAAGAGCTCGGCCAGATGGAGCGTCGAGCGCGTGCTCTCCTGGCCGCCGACCATGGTGAAATGGTCCTGATGGCCGTTCAGATAGGCCATGAAGACGACGCCGGTCTTATAAAAGCGCGTCGGCGCCTGGAAGATGTGGCGCGACAGCGGCACAGTTGGCTCGAAGATGCGGAAATAGCCGTCCATGTCCTGCTTGGCCATGGCCAGAAGCGCGGCGCTGGCGGCGGGCGCGATTGCATCGAAGATGCCCAGAAGTGCGTGCGAGAAACCCTCCTCGTCGCCGGCGATCAGGGTCGGATAGTTGAAGTCGTCGCCGGTATACATACGCACGCTGGGCGGCAGGCGCCGGCGCATGGCGATCTCCTTCTGGTCGTCGAGCAGCGAGATCTTGATGCCGTCGATCTTGCCGGCGTGGTCGGCTAGGATGGCAAGGCAGGCGTCCATCGCGGCCATGTGGTCGGCATCGCCCCAATAGCCCTCAAGCGCGGGGTCGAACATCTCGCCCAGCCAGTGGATCAGCACCGGCTCATTCACCTGGGAGAGGACGCGGTCGTAAACTTTTTCGTAGTCGGCCGGTCCCGTGGCACACGCCGCGAGGGCGCGGCTCGCCATGAGGATGATGCGGCCGCCGGCGGCTTCGACGCTTGCGCATTGTTCTTCGTATGCGCGGATGACGTCGTCGATTGTGACGTCCGGCCCGGGGGCCAGATGGTCCGTGCCGGCGCCGCAGGCGATCAAGGCGCCGTCGCCGCGCGCCTTGGCGGCGGCCACCGAGCGCTGGATCAGCTCGAGCGAGGTCGGCCAGGCGAGCCCCATGCCGCGCTGGGCCGTGTCCATGGCTTCGGCCACGCCAAGGCCCAGCGACCAGAGGTGCTCGCGGTAGGCCAGCGTCGCCTCCCAGTCGAGCGCGGTATCGAGCCAGGGGTCGTTGTCCGCCAGCGGATCGGCGACCACATGCGCCGCGGCATAAGCGATGCGGGGCAGCCCATCGCTGGTCACCGGATGGAACTCAAGCGGCTGGGAGAGCGCGTAGGCTTCGATGCGGCCTTCGACGGTGGGTAGATTGACGGAGATCATCGCCTATTCATCCAGCTTCGGCACATCCATCCAGCGGCGCTCGGCCCAGCTCTTGAGACCGAGCTCGGCGAGCTGCACGCCCCTGGCGCCCGAGAGTAGCGTGTATTCCCACGGTCCGTCCTCATAGAGATGGCGGATAAACATCTCCCACTGCATCTTGAAGCCGTTCTCGGCCGGCGCGTTATCCGGCACGTCCTGCCAGTGGTCGTGGAACTTCATGGTTTGCGGCACGTCCGGGTTCCATACCGGCATCGGCGTGTTGACCCGCGACTGGCTGACGCATTTGGTCAGGCCCGCAACCGCCGAACCATGGGTGCCGTCGACATGGAACGTGACGAGATCGTCGCGCTTTACCCGCGTGCACCAGGACGAATTAATTTGGGCAACGATGCCGCCCTCAAGCTCGAAGGTGGCGTAGGCGGCGTCATCGGTATCGGCATCGTAGCGCTTGCCGTCCTCGTCCCAGCGCTCGGGAATGTGGTTGGCGCCATAGCAGCTCACCGCCTTGACCGGTGCGATGGTGTGATCGAGCACGTAGCGCCAGTGGCACAGCATGTCGAGAATGATGCCGCCGCCGTCGGCTTTCCGGTAGTTCCATGACGGACGCTGGGCGGCCTGCCAGTCGCCCTCGAAGACCCAATAGCCGAACTCGCCGCGCACCGACAGAATGCGGCCGAAAAAGCCGGTGTCGCGCAGCATGCGGAGCTTCATCAGGCCCGGCAGCGAGAGTTTGTCGTGGACGACGCCGCTCTTGATGCCTTTGTCCTTTGCCGCGCGAACAAGTGCCAGCGCGTCGTCCAGGGACTCGGCGATCGGCTTTTCGGTATAGATGTGCTTGCCCGCCGCGATCGCCCTCAGAAGGATTTCCTTGCGGAGCTGGGTCGAGGCGGCATCGAAGAAAAGCGTATCCTCGGGGTCGGCGATGGCCGCGTTGAGGTCGGTCGTCCAGCGCGTCAGCCCATGCGCCCTTGCCAGTCCTCCAACTTTCTCAGCGTTGCGCCCGACGAGGATGGGATCGGGCATCACCCGGTCGCCGTTCTGGAGCACGACGCCGCCCTGATCGCGGATCGCCAGGATCGATCGGATGAGATGCTGATTCGTGCCCATGCGCCCGGTGACGCCGTGCATGATCAAGCCGAGCCGAATGTCCGCCATGTCTGGTCCTCTCCCCCTAAGTTAGTTCATATCCCGGTCAGCGCGGTGACCGGATTGGCCGTGGCATGGGATGCATTGCCCGCCAGTCGGGCTGCGCGCCGGTGGCATATCCGATACCCGCCAGTCGGCTTTGTCACGGGAATCTTGAGGCGAGCATGAATGTCCTGAGCGGGGCTTGTCAAATTAGCTCACTGATGATCGCGTGTTCGCCTGATACGATCAGCGGGTGCAGGAAATCTCGTACCGGCGCCACCGCTTGCACCCCGACATTATCCGCCGAGCCGTTTGGCTCTACTTCCGATTCACGATGAGTTTTCGCGATGTTGAGGATCTGTTGGCCGGGCGTGGCATTGATGTCAGCTACGAGACGGTGCGTTTGTGGGTATTGAAATTCGGGCCAGCCTACGCCCGTCGGATTCGCAGCCGCCGTGGCCCTGCGTTCGATGTCTGGCACCTGGACGAAGTTTTCGTAAATATCGGCGGCAAGCAAATGTACTTGTGGCGAGCAGTTGATGGTGAGGGCACGGTTCTGGACGACTTGGTTCAGAAGCGTCGGAATAAACGGGCCGCCTTGAGACCTATGCGGAAATTGCTGAGGAACCAGGGCGTGTGTCCGACACAAATCGTGACGGATAAACCGAAGTCTTACGGCGCGGCATTCGGGGATTTGCGTCTCGGTCACCTTCACGAAACCGGACACCGGCGGAACAACCGGGTTGAGAGTTCGCATGTTCCAATACGACGGCGAGAACGAAAGATGCAGCGTTTCAAGTCGCAAAGTTCAGCGCAAAGATTCCTTTCCACTCACGGCCCTATTTACAATCTGTTTAATGTCCATCGTCACCTCATCTCCCGTCGCACACTCCGAACTTTCCGCAATCAGGCGATGGCGGAATGGCGAACTATGACGACGGCAGCGTAAACCGATCTGGCTCTGAGCTTCGGCTGGCCTAGCTCAAGTTAAGTTGACAGGCCCCTTCGGGCCTCAGGGTGTCGGACAATGCGCTCCACCAGCTGCCCAGGCTTTCAAAAGCGCGACAAACCCCGCATGGGTTCCCGGAGCTGGCGTACGGCCGCCGCCCGGGTCCCAAGCCCATTTCACCAGGCCGTCCGTCGCCATGTGCTTGAGGATCGCGGCTATATCCTTTCCGCCATTGCGCCTGGGGTCTTTGATCTGTTGGCAGATGGCGCCGAGGGTCTTGTCCTTCGTGCCGGTGACCGGAGGTGCGAGTTGCCAGTTCGGGCGGCCGGGCACGCGTGCGGGGTCGAAGTTCGATCTGCCATGACAGGTTGTGCAGGCCATTCCGGGCGCCCCGAGGTTGTCGCGGCCGCGCACAACCAGTGGCCGATGCGGCCGCTGCTTCTCGCCTTGGAGGGGCTGTCCATCGCCGGTATGGCAGTTGGCGCAGCGCGGATGGCGCAGCACCCTGCCGGCTTCCTGAAACAAGGCAGCGGATCTCGCTCGCGTATCCACAACACCAGCGAAGCTTGAAACTGGGCGCAAAGTCTTCGCAGCGATATTTGCCGGCGAGCGGTCGGACTGTCCGAGAACCTGGTTTACCGGTCCCGTGCCGAGCACGATGGTGAGTGCGACGATGACAAAGGGCCGGTAATCGATCGTCACACCGGCTCCCTCACGATGGGCAACCGGCGAGGCCAGCCGAGGCCGAGGCGCGCCATGGCGTTGGCGACCGCCGGCCCGATGGGTGGGACGCCCGGTTCTCCGACACCGGTCGGACTCGTATTTGAGCTTAGGATCGCGACCTCCACTTCCGGCATCTCGTTGATCCGCAGCGAGCGATAAGTGTCGAAATTGGCCGGGACAACCTGGCCATCGTCAATCTCGACCTCCGCGAACAATACGTGGCCGAGACCAAAGCCGATGCCACCCTCCATCTGTGCGCGGATCACATCGGGATTCACGGCCACGCCGCAGTCCACGGCACACCAGACCTTGTGCACGCGTGGGCCATCCTGGCCGCCAGCAGACACTTCGGCGATCTGGGCGACGAAGCTGCCAAAGCTCTCGACCACCGCCACCCCGCGCGCCCGGCCGCCTTTTGGGCCGGGGCCGGTCCAGCTGGCAAGTTTCGCGACTGCGCGCAACACGCCGGCGGCCCGCGGGTGCTTGGCCATCATTGCGAGCCGACCAGCCACCGGATCCTGTCCGGCGGCCTGCAACAGCTCGTCGACAAAGCATTCCACAGCATAGCCGGTGTGGGTGTGACCGACCGAGCGCCACGCTAGCACCGGCACACCGACGTCAACCATATGCATATCACAGCGGAAGTCGGCGATCTCGTAGGGCAACTTTCTTGCGCCCTCGACCATAGTCCGGTCCATGCCTCCGTTGATCGCCTGGCCTTCAAAGGGCGTGCCCTTGACGAAGGATTGACCGACAATGGTGTTGTCCCACGCGGCAATGCGACCGTCGCGCACGGCGCCGCGCAGACGGTGGACAAACAGCGGCCGATAAGAGCCGCCGCGGATATCATCCTCGCGGGTCCATACGAGTTTGACCGGCCGGTTTGGGCCGATAGCCTTGGCGGCCTGCGCCAGTTCTATTGCGAAATGGCTTGTAAATTGACCTCTTCGCCCAAAGCTGCCGCCCGCCAACATGGTTTCGAGTTGCACGTTCCGGGGCTTCAGGCCGAGGACGCGAGCAATTGCGACGTGGTCCAACGCCTGTATCTGGCAGCCGTAGCGGGCCACGGCGCCTTCAGCATTCCAGCGCAGATAGCCGTCCAGCGGTTCCATCGGTGCGTGAGCGAGATAGGGAAAAACGAATTCGGCCTCGATCACCTTGTCCGCGTTAGCAAGTGCGGCCTCGACGTTTCCATGCGACCCCGCGACCGCGCCGGATTTCCGCGCGAGCGCCCGATACTCGGCGATGAGCTGGGCCGTGCCCCGTTTCTCGGCGGTGGATTCATCCCACACGATCTTGAGCTTTTCGCGGCCCTTGATCGCCGGCCACGTGCCCTTGGCATAGACCGCGACGCCACTTCCGATCGGCTTCACGTCGACCACACCCGTCACTGCCCGCGTCGCGGTGGCGTCGAAACTGGCGAGCTTGGCGCCGAAGCGCGGCGGGTGCGCCACAACGACTGTGAGCAGGTCGGCTTCTAGAATGTCCATGGTGAACTTGGCCGTGCCGTTCGTCTTTCCCGGCACATCCAGCTTCTTCACGGCACCTTCGCGACCGATCAGGCGAAAAGCTGATGGATCCTTCAGGGGCGCATCCGCGGGCACCGGCAGTCTGGCCGCGGCGGCGGCAAACTGCCCGAAGCGGCCACTGCGACCGGATCCGCGGTGACGCAGGACGCCGCGCTCAATCGTGATCTGCGCGGCCGGGACCTTCCAGGCGTTTGCCGCCGCCTGGACCAGCACAGCGCGCGCCACCGCGCCGGCTTTGCGCATCTGCATGTACGAGTTGGCGATTGCGGTTGATCCGCCGGTCCCTTGCGCGCCGAAGGCCAAATTCTTGTAGAGCTTGGTATTCGACGGCGCATGTTCCGCCCGCATTTGCGACCAATCGGCGTCGAGTTCCTCGGCGACCAGCGTCGACAGGCCGGTAAGGGGACCCTGGCCAAACTCGATGTGCTTCACCACGACGGTGACAATGTTGTCCGTACCGATGCGAACGAATGCGTTCGGCGCCAGGATATTCGGCGCCGTTCCGGACTGGGCATTCGCCGATGCCAGCGGCAGATGCAGGCCGATGACGAGCCCTGCAGCACCTTTGAGCATCGTACGGCGCGAGAGTGTATTGTCGGTGATGGTCATGGCTCAATCCATCAACGTGCGCGCGGCGTCCTTGATCGCGGCGCGGATCCGGACATACGTGGCGCAGCGGCAAATGTTGCCGTTCATCGCGAGATCGATATCGCGGTCTGAAGGCTTCTTGACCTCGTTGAGAAGGGCTACCGCACTCATGATCTGGCCGGACTGGCAGTAACCGCATTGCGGCACATCGCGCGCGACCCAGGCGCGCTGCACAGCCGTCGAAACCCGTCCCTCGAGCCCCTCGATCGTAGTCACATCTCCGTCGCCGACTGCGCTCACGGGCAGCGAGCACGATCGGACCGGCTTTCCTTTCACGAACACAGTGCACGCCCCGCACTGCGCGATACCGCAGCCGAACTTTGTTCCGGTCAGTCCCAACGTGTCGCGCAAAACCCAGAGCAGCGGCGTGTCGCTTTCGACATCGACGCTGCGCTGATTGCCGTTGACTTTGATGCTGAACGCCATCGTTCCCTCATTTCGATTTCCGGATCGGAATATGGGCTGGACCCAGAGAAGACGTCTGCGTGACGGAGTACGATGAAGAAAGGCGTGCCGCCGATTTGATCAACCGTGAATGTTCGCGGCACGTCGCCAGCTATTTTTTTGGGGGAAACAGTTTCCTGAACCCGGGTGGATCATACCCCGATTCTATACCAACTGCACACAGATGGCGTGCACACGGAACGAAGCGGGTTCTGCTCCATGTCAATAACGAGTTCAAATCTGCGACGGTTCAAAACGACACCTCCACCAAGACTGTTACGTGAGATTACGGCTGGGTGCGCGATGCAGATCATTGCCACCGTGGCTAACACATCTTGATAGTGCTGGACGCGTCAATGTCCGCAATGGGTCGATTCTGTTGAAAAACTCGGTTGCGAATACATCGAGGCATATCTGGCGCAACGATGATTCGCTGAGAGGGGCGTTCGCGGACGATCGTTACTCGGAAGTCTTCCGTCTGATTCGAAAGTTGCCAGCCAATGTGGCCAGCGGAGTTTTTCAACAGAATCGGTCAGCACCGGACATCGGCGATAGTGATATAGATGTCCGCTTATAGTCCGAGCGTGTTGCAAAACTCTGCGGGGCTTGCGGGCTGGTGATCTGCCTTTTGGTGCGAGGGTCGGATCATTTTCGGGGTTGGATTGAGGAGGCTGCGAGTCGGTTCGGCGCTCACGCCGCACACCGGGTCGCGGGTCTTGGCGGGGCCGGGAACAGCAGCTTGGCGAGCCTTCTGAGGTTCTGGGCGGTTGCGGTGAGCAGCACCTCGTCCTTGGCGCCATTGAGCCCGCGCAGGCGCAACCGGCTGAGTTTGTGGATGCCCTTCATGTGGGCGAACTTCACTTCTACCTTTTTGCGTTCGCGGCACGAGATCTGGAAGGCTTGCGTGTTGGCGAGCGCACGGACGTGGTCGCGCACGTCCTCGTCGATGTCACGGGAGAGCTTTCGGGCGACCGCCGTCGTGCATCGGGGCTTGAGCGCGCAGGTCGAGCAATCGGCCTTGCGCGCGCGATAAGGCAGGATGCGGCCCTGGTCGATGACACCGGAATGGGTGAGCTCGGCCCCGGCCGGACAGATGTAGACATTGCGCGCGCGGTCGAAGACGAAGTCCTCCTTGGTGAACCGTCCACCCGTCTGCTGCGACTTGTCCCAGACGGGCACGTGCGGGGTGATGCCCCGGTCCCAGAGCCACTTCAGGAACCTGGCTGCGCCGTAGGCGGTATCACCCGCGATCCGCTCGGGCGCCAGGCCGAAGCGGCGTTCGACCCGCGCCACCATCGTCTCGGCAACCGCGATCTCGTCCGTCCGATTGGCGCGGCTGCCCTCGGCATCGACGATGATGCCGAGCTTGTTGTCGATCAGGTAGTTCGCGTCGTAGGCAAAGAACGGCCCGGAGCGCTTCCGGCTGACCCACGAGGCCTGCGGATCGGTCAGAGAGATCGCCTTCTGTGGCTTGGCTGCGCTCCCCTCGCCGCCGCTACCCTCGCCATCGCCCTCCGTCTCATCGCTGCGCGCCGCGTCGAGCGCTGCGAGATACTCGCGAACGGCACGCGATGCTTCTTGCGACCGCGGCCAATCGCCCGGCCCGTCGCCGGGTACACGCTTGTTCTTATCGACGTCGGCCTTGATCAAGCTCGCATCGATGGAAAACGCCTCGCCACCGACAAGGCCCCTCGCCAGGCACGTCGCCACCACATGCTCGAACACACAGCGCAACACCTCGCTCTCGCGAAACCGTTCGTGCCGGGCGCGGGAGAACACCGAATGGTTGGGCAGCCGATCCTCGATACCCAGCCCGCAGAACCAACGATAAGCCAGGTTCACCTGCACTTCGGCGCAGAGGCCGCGCTCCGAGCGGATCGCAAACACGTAGCCGACGATCAGCATCCGGATCAGCAGCTCAGGGTCGATAGACGGCCGACCCGTGTGCGAGTAGTACGGCGCAAGCTCCTTGTGCAGCCAGCCGAGGTCGAGAACAGCATCGATCTTGCGCACAAGATGATCAGGCGGCACCACCTCGTCGAGATCGAATGCGTAGAAAAACTGACCTTGTCCGCGCTCTCCACGACCCATCATGGCCCGATCCCGTCGATGTTCCTCTTCCAAAGGACAGAATCACCCTCCGGTCCATAACTCAACGAGAGTTTTGCAACACGCTCCCCCCGAAAGCGGACATGGTCAGCCGCACGTGGAATGTCCGCTTATAG
>Ga0307376_10006537_pt1 | contig 10297 bp, 5 predicted proteins | sample TR2MG_FD_202536 | JGI IMG/M metagenome (GOLD analysis project Ga0307376, IMG submission 202536) | Soil microbial communities from Risofladan, Vaasa, Finland - TR-2 | ecosystem: Environmental > Terrestrial > Soil > Coastal area > Acid sulfate soil | place: Finland: Risofladan, Vaasa | collected...
CTTCGAATACTGCGTTTGGTGTTGGTGCATTGAAAGTTAATACAACTGGTGATAATAATACTGCTCTTGGTGCATACACACTTTATGATAATACAATTGGTTTATATAATGTTGCGGTGGGTTCATCGGTACTCACATGTAATGTTTCAGGTTGTAGTAATATTGGATTAGGGTATCTTTCGCTTGGTTATAATACTGGTGGGTGTGATAATGTGGGAATTGGATATTTCAGTCTTCGTAATACAACAGTTGGTCAGAGTAATATAGCAATTGGTCGTCAAGCATTGGTTACAAATGTGAATGGTGGTCATAATATTGCGATGGGATGTCAAACATTATACACTAATTCAGGGGGATTTAATATTGCACTTGGTCTTCAATCACTTTATTCAAATACTGCTGGTGGAAGTAATATAGCAATCGGTTGTTGTACATTATGGAGTAATTCAACTGGTAGTTATAATATTGGCGTGGGAAATAGTTCGTTGAATAGTAATACAACTGGTTGTCATAATATTGCAATGGGTTGTTGTACATTGGAAGGTAATTTGACAGGTTGTCATAATTACGCATTTGGTGAACTCTCAATGAAGGCAAATACAAGTGGGTGTAATAATATTGCAATGGGATATTTTGCACTTTGTAATAATTCAACTGGTAACGATAATATTGCTCTTGGTTATTGTGCGTTGAGAAGTAATAATGGTAGTCGTAATATTGCAATGGGTTGTGGTACAATGTTTACGAATTCAAGTGGTAACGATAATATTGCAATTGGTTATAAAGCACTTTGTGTGAATTCAACTGGTTGTAATAATATAGCAATGGGTACTAATGCACTTACTGCAAGTCAAACACAAAGTAATAATATTGCGCTTGGTTATAATGCGCTTGTTGCTAATGTGGCTGGATATGATAATATTGCAATTGGTTGTTGTACTCTTGATTCTAATACAACTGGTTATCGTAATATTGCAATGGGTACATTAACACTTCAAGGTAATGGTTATGGTTGTTATAATGTGGCAATTGGACATCAAGCAAATGGTGGTGGTGCTGGTAGTTGTAATAGTATTTTTCTTGGTACTTGTGCGGGATATTCTGAAACAGGTAGTGATAAACTACATATTGCAAATACAAATGCTTGTACATTAATATGTGGAGATTTTGCAGGTAAAACTGTAACCATTGATGGTGCATTAACCTCAACTGGCGATATGACGGCAACCGATTTCGTATTATCATCAGACTGTAGATTAAAAACAAACATTTATTCATACATTCCAATATGTCTTGATGTCGAATATAAGCGGTTCGAATTATGTACTAATCAAGGACAACCAAGATACGGTGTAATTGCACAGGAACTTAATATAACCCAACCAGAATTAGTACGATGTGATAATGAAGGCATAATGTCGGTTTCATATATAGATTTACTGGTGCGTGAAGTAGCATATCTTAAAAATAAAGTTGAAGAACTTGAAAAGAAAATCGGATAATGGGCGTACCGAATACCACAACGTTTAAAATGCGAGATGTTTGTTTAGAACTTCAAATGACTGGATACACATCTCCACCAACAATGTCATTAACCAATTTTTTTGTGGATGCTCCAACTATTTCATTTGACCCATCCTATAAGGGTGGTGAAATCTGTTTGTTGAATTATAGAAATTTTTGTTTAATTAGTGGGTGTACTGTTACTTATGGTGCACTTGGTTTGGCAAATGATGGTACTAATATTTGGGCAACTAATTTCACTCAGGATAGGGTTTCTAAAATAGAGCCTGATGGAACAGTAACCACATATATTGTTGGAAATGCACCAATGGGAATTGCATATGATGGCACTAATATGTGGGTTACTAATGTTTTAGATTCCAGCGTCTCTAAAGTAACACCTGCTGGTGCAGTTACCACATATAGTGGTCTTGGTGACAGACCTTGGGGAATTGCATATGATGGCACTAATATGTGGACAGCAAATTGTAATGGGAATAATGTTTCTAAAATAACACCTGCTGGTGCAGTTACAAATTATGGGTCTACTGGTGTTGGAGCGATGGCAATTGCATATGATGGTACTAATATGTGGACAGCAAATTATGGGGGTGGTAGTGTTTCTAAAGTAACACCTGCTGGCTCAATAACTACGTATACAGGTATGGGTGCGAGAAATCCGTCATCGATTGTATATGATGGCACTAATATGTGGACTTCGAATCATAGTATAACTTATAAAGGTGTTTCTAAAGTAACACCTGCTGGTTCAGTCACAAATTATGATAACGTTAGTACTAACCATGATTCACCTTATCAACTTACATTTGATGGCACATATTTGTGGGTAGCTGATTTTGGGGGTACTACTGGTGAGTATATTACAAGAGTAGATTTATCTGGAGTGGGTAAAGATTTTAAAATTCCCACAACAGGTCCACGTCCAATAATGTATTGGAATAATTATATATGGACGATAGGACAAAATACTGCTTGTCTTCTCAGAATTGGTGCAACATGAAACAAAAGTTTATTTAATGATTATCGAAACCCACCATCAGAGTGGGTTTTATTTTTTAACATAGTTTCCGAATTAAGTCTTGCATTAAAGTATTTATTTATAACAACTACATCAATACGAAATTTGGTGTGATTTTTAATTAAAAACAAGATATTATGGGAATAGATACAAAACCGAATTTTAGTTGCACTAAGTTCGAACAGTGTTCAACAGATGTCATGAATTTATCGGGTTGCACACAGATATATGGAATTTTTGATATTGAAAGCGGTGCGACACTAAGTATTTGTGATAATGTTGGTGCTGGCAAAGTACTGACTTCAGATGCGAGTGGTGTTGCAACTTGGGAAACACCAGCAGCACAAGGAATTACTGCAATAAGTGGTGGAAGCGGTATGAGTTTCTCACCAATCACCTCAACGGGAAGTGTGGTATTGGGAACTCCGAGTGCGATTTTAAACACAAGCACTAATGTTTCAAGTGGCACAACACATCATCACGCATTTACTTCAAGCTGTTTTATTAGTGGAACTCAAGGTATTCTGGTTGACGGCAGTAATAAATTCTATCTCGATGACACTTATCTTGCAAACCAAACACTACCAAATCTATATAGTTATAGTGGTATAAGTGCCAATCAAAGTATTGGTGCATTGCCTTCTGGTCAGACACTTGGTATGGTTTATATCACCAACACAGGTAGTACTACTGGTTATTTTAGTCTGGGTACAACCCCAACTGGTGACGACATCACACCGTATCAAACAATTCAAGTAGACCCTGATGAAGACGTTAGTGTTACGATTAACATGAGACTTTCGCTAACGGCAAACACAACAATATATGTAAGTTCTGCCGATTGGACGAATGTTGGAATTAATTTACAATGGGCAAATATCACGTATCAAAATGCCTCAACGACAATCAACCCCGGTGACCTTCCGATTGCCAGTATCACGACTCTTGGTGCAATCATTGTTGGTGATGGACTTGATGTCGATGAGACGGGAATATTAAGCGTCACAGGTGGAACTGGCGGTGGTACGGTCACTGGCGCAACCAATTTAGGTACTGGTAATGGTACGATTTATACCAGTCTTTCTGACATGAATCTACAATTTAAAACCCTTAGTGGTGGAACAGATATTTCAATAACCTGTAATGGTAATTATGTCGGAATCAATTCAACTGCTGGTGGAACAATTACTGGTGGTGCTAATGGTCTTTGTACAAGTGGAGCAAATATCGTACTTGGTGGTGTTTTAACAGGTAATACAAGTATTGATGTTTCAACATTTGAGTTTGATATGACAGGTGATGATGTTCAATTATTTGTAAGTCAAGAAAGCATTTCTGCCTATTTAACCACAAGTTATTCTGGTATCGAAATAGAGGAAACTCAAGCACAATTATATGCTAATGAAAATATGTTGACAATAGGTACTGGTTTTACCTGTTACACAAGTGCTGATGGTGCTGGTATTTGTTACGCTGCTGATTACAGTGGTGGTTTTGTTGCTCGTAGCATTCCTGACGTTGCATGGGTGACTGGTGGTACTGGTGGATTTTTGGGTACAGTTACTGACACAACAGCCGAACCAAGTGATTTAAGGAATAATCAATGGGTGAAACCTGAACCAAACGGCAGTAGTTGTTTCGACTACACATTCACTAATTTCTGTGATATCAGTGCAACACCAATAGTTGTGAACCTGAGTCTGGAAGACGTTTATCTACGATATCATCAAAGCGGTGATTACTGGAGTAAAGAAAGTTACAACAAACCGTTATCAAGTGGATACACTTGGATGGGAAACACTAATTGTGAGGTTTGTGAAGTCCAAGTAATTACTGAGTGGGTTGGTGACGAAGCAGCATTATTATATGCTGGACAGAAATACCCACTTCCAACACAGACAATATCAGTAACAGATGTTGCAACATGTACGATATCACCAAACTACGTCATAACCCAAAACATACCAATGAATGTAAGTGGAAATACAGCAGTATTTACGATTCCAACTGGTTGTGCTGCAATAATTAATAGTGCCAAATTGATATTTTTACAAGCAGCGAATCCAACATCAATTTGTGTTGCTATGGGAAATAATTCTTGTGCAACACCAGCACTTTCATATGATAATTTGGTATCATGTGTTCAAATTGATAATCTGGTGCTAAATGAAACATATAGTTTAACTCCACTTCAACAAGGGGTTACGGCAGCAAGTGGTAGTATTGTTTATTTCCGAGTAGGAAATGCTACGACATGTGATTTATGTGCACATCTATTAATTGAAGGGTTTTTATATTAAGACATGCTGATAAACGATAGTAGAATATTAAAGAATGGTGATAAAATATTTAAATCACAGGTAGTTGATTCGTTTCTCACGAACAACAATCCGAATGCCAATAACTTGTATATTGGTGTTAGTGGTGCAAGTATAATTAATCCACTTAATGTATATTATAAAACTCCTACAGAAACAAACAAATATGTACAGACTTCAGATAATTCAAACTGGACTATCCAGTTTCCCACAACAAGTGAAACCAGTAATAAACCATATTATTTCTCTGGAAATCTGGATGGGGTCTATAAACTTGATTTCAGAAATCATAATTCATATGACTATAAGGGTGATGTGATGAAAACCATTAATCAGTTTCAAAACTTAGAAATATTTGATATAGCTAATGACTCGAATTTCAATCAGAGTCTAACGAATGCCAGTTTTCCCAGAACATTGAGATGGCTTTCACTCAGAGACACAACGTTAACTGGTGATATGGGCACACTTATTGGTCTTGATAATCTTGAATATCTGGAATTATATTATGGTGGTTATAGTGGTAGTCTTTCCGACCTTGGCTTAACGAATCTTACCTATCTGAGCCTGAATACCCTGTCTTCGTTAACTGGTGATGTTAAGGAAATCGTTAATAATAATCCCAATTTATATCATTGGTATCTTTGGAATTGTGGTCAAATGACTGGTGATGTTACAGATATGGATGTTTCAAACATAACATATATGAATTGGTATGCTGCGAGTAATAACAATATTACTGGTAGTATGAGTGGTTGGACATTTAACACTGGAATGACCTATCTTCAACTATATGCGAAAGAATTTGGTGGAGACATCAGTAATTGGGATATTAGTGATACTAACATCACCATCTTCGCACTTAATAATTTTAATTATAATCTGAATCATATAATTGGTGATTTATCGGGATGGGTATTACCAAACACATTAACTCAAGTTAGTTTTTATGGTATTGAAATGACTTCAATCCCACAAGACTACAGCAACATATTAAATTTAACGAGTTTTAGTTGTCAATATTGTTATGATGTGACGGATGACATAAATGATATCGATTTTACTGGTCTTGCTGGTTCATTAAGTATCAGTTATACTGGACTGATTGGTAATCTCGAATTATTCACCTCACCAACTGGTGTAACGACACTACAACTTCGAAACAGTAATTTTACTGGAAATCTCAGTGGAATAACAATTTATAGTGGGTCAAGTAATATATATCTTGATGGTAATGACCTTAGTGGTGATGTGAGTGATATGCAACCATTTCCCAATGCGTTGAACCGTCTTGAACTTGACCACAATGCTGATGTGACTCTTAATTTAGATGCTGGAGAATTTAACATAAATGGTATTGATTATCTCGTTTTAGAGTATATCAGTGGTATCACGGGAAACTGGTCAAATTTTGTTATACCGACAACATTAAACACATTACAACTTAACCAAACACCTATTTCTGGAGACATTAGTGAGTTGGATTGGACAAAAATAACTGGCACATTACACATGCATAATTGTAGTTTAGTTACTGATATCAGTAATTGGTTTACTGGCACAACAACTATGACCCAATTTCATTGTTATAATAATACTGAACTGTCAGGAGATACGACTAATTGGAATGTTGAGAGTGTCACCGATTTAAGAATAAACAACACCAAATTATCTGGTATATTAAATAAAACCAGTGTGTCTCTCATGCAGATGCAGGATACAAATATTAGTAGTAATATTGAAACGGATTTGGGGTTTAGTAGTCTTTATTATTTCACTGCACATGATACTGACATGGTTGGTCATTTATCGGGAGTGAGTCTATATAACAATTTCTATTATTTTTCAATATATAATAATCCAGATATTTATGGTACGAATGAGTTTATCGACTATCTTTTCGTTAATAGAGAAAACTGGAGTCGTACTGGTAGCATTATGCAGTTTCAAAGTATTGGTGATAGTGCAAGTGGTGCAACTGAGACGCTGGGTGATTTGGGAACATATGGTGGAAATCAGTGGAATCTAACTGAAGCACAAGTTAATAACTTAGTTGCGGGAATCGATTATACTGGTAGTGGAACTAATGTGGCTTGGAATAGTAAAGAAAAAATGTATTGGCAGAAAAATGCACAAATTAGTTCAACGAACACGACAAAAAGATATAAATTAATCAATATAACGTATTCATAAGAATAAACTATTTATTATAAAACAGGAATCAGATGGCAAAAAGGGCAATATTTATAAACGAAGCGGGATTTTCAGATTGTAATACAACAACATATTGTAGTAATAGTCCTGCAACATGTACGGTGGGTGGAATAACGGCAGGTGCTGTATTAACTGGTCAGACTCTGGAATATCTGTTGCAGGAAATACTTGCCCCATATATAGAACCAACATTTAGTTCATTTGCAGTTAACATCACGTCACCAATGGAAGTCGGAACAGCACTCAGTGGAACAAAAACTTTCACTTGGGGAACAACTACCTGTGATAATGTTGGAAGTAACAGTATTGGAATCATTAATGTGACAAGTGGTACTACTTTGGGAACAGGATTGTCAAATGATGGCACTGAGGCATTGAGTATTGGAACAATGAATAACACTTTCCCACAAACATGGACTTGGAGAATAAGTGGTTGTAGTACACAAGATAATCCACTTACGAAAGACGTGAGCAAATGTAGTCTCTATCCGTATTTCTGGGGTGTGGAAACCAGTGGTAGTTGTCCCACAATTGATAACACAATGGTTAATGCTGGAAATAAAGAGGTGTTGTCAGTGGGAACATGTGTAAACGTTACTTTCGCAAGTAGTGGTCAATGGACATGGTTTGCAATGCCAACAGTATGTGCTGCGAGAACAAAATGGTTTGTGGCTGTTGGTAACTGCGGGTTCGTTGATAGAGGATGTGCTTCAGATAAATATCCCAATAGTTGTACACTTGACGTAACCGATACTGGTGGTTGTTGGAGTGCAGTGAGTTATAAAGTATACATGAGTGGCTATGCTGCAACAGATGGTGAAGCGATAGCATTTAGAACATATTAAAAACGATAAGAAATGGCAATAGAATTAGGTGACAACATACAAACGGGTGCTCCGAAACCAACGGACAGTAGATATTTGAATAATCAAGTGCCTTGGGCAAGTTGTGCCGAAGTGAATGCTGGTATTACTGACACAAGATATACAGGACTAACAGTGAATATTCTGGGTTCAGAATATTGGTATAAAGAAGGTATTTTAGATGCTTGTTTGATTGAAAAAACATCATCGGGTGGTGGAACAATAACTGGTGGAACTAATGGTCTTTGTACAAGTGGTGCAAATATTGTTCTTGGCGGTGCTTTAACTGGTGACACCACAATTAGTGGTGCTCACACATTGTGTCTGAGTTCATTAACGGCATTCAACGCAACTGCTACCAACATCGGTTTAACTGGTGCTGTAGGCGTAACAGGTGCTATTGATGGTAGCAGCACATTAGACATTTTAGGTAGTACTGCATTACATAGCACACTTGCAGTAACTGGTACAACAACACTTGCAGGTCTTAATACTTCGGGTGCAATTGACGGCAACTCAACACTTAATGTTGCTGGTGCAACTGCGTTACAAAGCACACTTAATGTAACTGGTGCAACAAGTCTTAGTGCTGTTGCAACTTATCTCACCGATTTAAGTCCATTTACTGCACGTCAGATTCCTGACGCTGCATGGGTAACTGGTAATACATGTACTGGAACAATTACTGGTGGTGCTAATGGTCTTAGTACAAGTGGTACTGATGTTATTCTTGGTGGTGCTTTAACTGGTGACATCACAATTAATTTAGCAACACACGATTTAAAATTCTCTGGAGATTCGGTTCAATACACTACCGATTATTCTTCAACATATGTTGCACGTAGTCTTGTTGATGCAGAATATGTAACTGGTTTAACTTCATCAATTTGGACAGTAACTGATGGTATTGTAACACTAACAGAACCAACAAATAATTTAGAACTTGGTTCAATAGCAATGGAAACCGATGGCGGGGAGTTAACATTTGTTAACATGTGTATATCTGCTGCTGCATCAGGTACGACTGAAAGTTATTCATTATCAATGGCTGGTGAACCTGTATTGACAATACTTGGTGTATCAGATGGATTAAGTGGTTCTACGGGAAACACAGTTATTATTGCAGACGGATTAAAAATTCCTGCATTACCAGCAAAATCAAGTGAAACCGATATATTATATATAGCAGCAGATGGTACTGTTGCAAGTGGTGCTACTTCTGGTGGTGGAGTAGGTTGGGACGGTACACCAAATGTTGGCGGTATTGGTACATATGTGGATGCCAACACTATTTGTAATGAAGCTAATTTGACTTTTGATGGTACTATATTAGAATTTTCAAACACTGTTAATCGAACAATTCGGATGCAACCTAATAGTACTCCAATTTATGCTTGTGCATTGGTGATTTCAGGTTCATCACAAGATGTGACAACTACCTCATCACCACATATAGGTGGTGATATATGTATTTTTGGTGGAAAGGGTCAAGGCTTTTGTGATTGCAGTTCTACTTCTGGTGGTCATGGTGGTAACACGTATATTTTTGGTGGACAGGGTGGACATGCATTTATTTATCCATCTCCCGGTGGACAGGGTGGTGATTTATATCTTTGTGGTGGAGCAGGTGGTGTGTCAGATGCATATAGTGATGGTTCACCGGGGAATGTGTATTTAAGGGGGTATACTATCAGCATGTTTTCAACCAATACATTAACTTTAGGTGCTTTTGGTAAAACAGGATATTATCAAGGCGTTAATGATGTTTCATTATATTATAATTCTGCGGTTAAACTATGTACTACAAATACTGGTATTTGTGTAATTGGTGCAATTACTTGTAGTTCAGATTGTAGGATTAAGAAAAACATAGAACCAATTTCAAATGCATTATCAATGATAACTCAATTATGTGGTGTTTGTTTTGATTCTTGTATTGATGACTCAGCAAGTATTGGTTTAATTGCACAAGATGTTGAAAATATAGTTCCACAAGTTGTTGATTATGGTATTCCAACTGAGGATATGGCGAAAAAATATAATATAAATGATTGTAAAATGTATGGTTTAAATTATGGTGGCATTACTCCATTATTAATTGAAGCCATTAAAGAACAACAGATACAAATAACTTGTTTACAACAAGAAATCAATGAATTAAAATTAAAATAAAAATGATATGGGAAAAATAGATTTACAATCATTATTGGATGTAGAGTCTGGTGATGGAAGTATTATATCGAGTGGCGCAATAGTTAAATTTGATAGTCAATTTCATATTGGCTCACTTGAAATAATTACTATACCAAAAATGTATCGTAGTAGAGAATTGTTTGAAAGTGGTTATACTGATGTTCACT
>Ga0307376_10006539_pt1 | contig 10296 bp, 12 predicted proteins | sample TR2MG_FD_202536 | JGI IMG/M metagenome (GOLD analysis project Ga0307376, IMG submission 202536) | Soil microbial communities from Risofladan, Vaasa, Finland - TR-2 | ecosystem: Environmental > Terrestrial > Soil > Coastal area > Acid sulfate soil | place: Finland: Risofladan, Vaasa | collected...
TAAAATTGTCTGATGATTTTTGAGGGCAAATAATAGATTCTTGCCTATAAAACCATTTGCACCAGTAATCAATATTTTCATAATTTCATCATAAATTCACCAACCAACAACCTTCAAAAGTATATTTTTTGTCAACTTTATCCTTAAATATCTCATCCGCGGCTTGCATTACACCCGAATAGGTGGGAATATAATCATGCCCTGCTATGATACCACCATTCTTAATCTTGGGGAGCCACGCCAAAATATCAGCTTTCACAAATTCATATCTATGATCCGCATCTATAAATACAAAATCCAATATCCCGTCTTTTATTTTTTCTGCTATTTCCGCACTCTTACCTACCATTAACTCAAATTTATCATGCAAATCTTGTGTGTTTCCCCAAAATACCTCCAATAATCCCTCGCTCTGTTTCTGGAAATAATCCACCCCGATTATTTTAATATCCTTGCCCGATTTCGCAATCTCATTAATCAAATAAATCAAAGACCGTCCTTCCAATAATCCTATTTCTGCAAACTTACTGCCATCGGGAAATATATTAACCATATCCCTATATAATGTAGGCCATGTAAAAAAATTAGGCTGTCTGTAAATTACTTCTTTCATATCCAAATAAATTTATTAGTTTTAATATCCATAGGCGACCAATACGGTTCACCATCATGATAAGCATAAAAACCCCGTGGTGCAATCGTAACATTATAATCCTGCAAATAACACGCCCACCAACAAAATGTAGAAATAGCACTAATAACATATCTTGCACTATAAAGCAAACTAAAGTCGGTATTTCTATCATGGGAAAATGTCGGTATATCGGTAAAATATTCATCGGCCCATGCTATGTCATCTGTCAGAATTATAAAATCTAATGTATTATTGAACATTAATATTGTCTCTACTGCTTTCTTATAGTAAGACCGTGGCAGAGTAAGCTGGGATATTTGATGATCTCCACCCCTTATGTTTATATAACAATAACGCTTCGGAGGGTATTTATCGAGAAATAGCTGGGCTTCTTCTGTTATATTAAAACTAAACCATTTTTTAACATCATTCCTATTGAAATATTTCTCTGACTGAAAAAATCCGTTTAGACGAGTAAAATCTTTTACATCAAATACGCTGGGATCAAACTTCTGTCCTTCCGTATCAAAATAATCGTATTGTATTTCACCGTCTTTTGTACCCATGTCGCACTCAAATAAACCGTCGAGAACACGATTCTCTGTCGGGATATAGAAATTATAATCATTTCTCTTTGCCACCGTTCGGCAAACAGCATATTGAAACATCTGGTTGCCTAATCTTCCATATAACTTCGCTTCTATCATTTTATAATTTCATCGCTCGCAACATTGCATCTTTAAGAATATCCTCATACTTATAGACCTTTAATCCAGCCTCATAATTATCTTCAACTATTGGTAGCATTCTCTTATAAACATCCGGCATGAGTTGGTTACAAGCCCCGATTATATCATCCACTGAATCAACTATTATCATACCACACTCATTAAAATAATCCCCAATAACAGTACAGCCCCAATAAAGAGGCACCGTCTTGGTGACAAAACAGTCAATGAGTTTTTCTGAATAATAATAATCGTGCTTAAATCCCTCTATGCAAATATGGAACATACAATCGAATACCATTACTTTTTCTTTGCGATTAGGCCATGGTGGCATGGGTAACGTATCTTCTGTCGGGCCAAACTGATTCCACGTTCCCCTGTAAATATCGAAAGGGATTTTAACCTCTTTTCGCCTCGCATATAATTCATGCCGTAACGGATGCCCCGGAGCGACATTTCTATTTGTCATTACTATTGAAACACCAAATTTCTTTTTAATATTCGGGGCGGGATCAACAAAAGAACCATTACCTATTAAAAATGTAGAATTGGGAATTTGTGATAATAGTTCGGGATATTGGGTTAACAGATAAGTATACGCTTGTGGATTTTCAAGTATAATCTTATTATAATCACCCCATGGCTCTGTGGTCACAAAAAATCTGATTGTCTCGGGCGGTACGGGTGTTAGGTTCTGTGGTATGGTATTGTCTATACAACATTCCACCTTTTTGTCTGTCGGCAAATCTATGTTTGCGCTTATTCCCTCTGGGAATATAGATTTCATTAATACTTTCATTTTTCTAATCCTGTTTTATATTCACTTTGTCCATAACCTATATTAGTAGCGTAATCTTCTAATAAACATGCTGACCTATAGCCTAAATCATGGTATCTCTCGCCGATAGCCTGCTCTCTATGCCATATCGTACCCTGCCATGGGATATCAGCGTAAGGCTTAATTTTATTATAATCGCTAATTCTTTTTAACCCAATAGCAGTAGTAAAACCATGCCATGCAAAATTATTATAACCATTTAAACCTTTTTGATGATTTTCTCCTACAAGTTTATACGGCGTTTTATTAGCATATAATATAAGAGGTTCGAGCGGTTGTTTGTTATAGTCCTGCAACCAAACTTCTTCTATGCCATCCCGTTCTTTCATAATATCAAGTGACTTTTCGATAAATCCTCCCTTAATAACTTTCCAGTCATCTTCTAAATGGAAAAAAAAATCAGTTGTAATGTGCGAATATCCGATATCTATACTACCGATTAACCCCATATTTGTATCGTTAAGTACAAGCGTGAACCCCTTATAGTCCCGTTTAAGCTGATTGTGAATATTGACATCCCCGGAGTCATTAACAATAATGTGTTTAGCCATGTGAGGATAAGTATTCAAATGCACAAAAGCGCTTACGGTTTGCTCTAACAAATGCAAACGCCTGCAAGAAAAAAAGATTACTGATACATTATCTTTATGTTGTGTGTGACTCATAATACATTATAACATTGTTTTGATTGAATATATTCTCCCGTGCTTATCTGCGCCGCGGTATTAATAACCCCATCGCAATTAGGGTTTAAATCATTATACACATATAACATCTTGTCTATAAATTTAATATGTTCGCCCGCCATTTCTATCATTGGGTACATCAGGGCTAAATCCCCCGCTACTCTAAAATATTCACCATCTTGATCACGCAAATCCTTATCATTTATTTTTGCCCATAACCATTTTTTAAAAGTCCTTAAATGACTTGTTACCCACAACCCACTTTTCCTGTAAGTATCTGGTGTTACACTCACGGTAATTAATTTTCCTGTTTCTCCCGGGGTTTTTATGCTTGATAAATCCTGACAGGCATATTTGAATCTCTCGCTGAGAGGCTTATATTGGCCATAAGTGAGCCAAATATCATCATGATATATTTTGTTGAGATATGAAAAAGCCTGTTTGTCGCATAACCAATCATCCCCATCAATTGTTATGACAATATCCTCATCGTTAAATGCAATGACATTTATACCTTGAATTATATTGGCTAATGCCGATCCGAGGTGTTCCTTATTTTGGATGTGATTAATATTATAATTCTGTATCACATCTCGTGTGCCATCAGTAGAATGATCATCTATCACAATCAATTCGTATTCATTATAATCCTGTTCGAGAATAGACTTCACACACTTCCCAATCCATTTCTCGGAATTATATACTGGCACTACCACAACAAAATGATTATTTTTCACGACAATTCAATATCTTGTTTTTCCAATATTCAAATTTAAGTTTATCCATATTCCAATTAATATTTTCTGATAAAGATAACCATTTCATACAACTTTCCTCTGTGATTTCTTCCCAATCATCCACAAACATTATGGGTAAGTCGGTATAGAATCTATTGTTAATATTGCGTTTTTCTATTGGTATTGTACCCATATAAAGACACTCCCAAACCCTGTGTGTATCTATACCATTACCCTCGGGACAGATGACAAACCTGTGGTTATATATATTATCAAGATATTCATCAAAACCCTGACCATTAGCACCCCTTACTGATGTCACCCATGGTTTATTCTCTAAAAGTTGGTATGGTCTTAATCTTTGGGCGGGATTGTTGGATATGTTGTGATTCATATAAACCAATCCCCGATAATTTCTTGATTGTTGTCGTTTGGCAAGCATTTTTCTGTCTTTATGTCCAATGATGAGCCATCTATCATTTTCTATACCTAAAGGTATAGATTCTACCCTGAGGTTAACAATGCTAACGTTTTGTGTAAACCACCCAATAACATTATCGGGCGGGTTTATGGGCATCGTAGTATCACAATTATGTGTTATTACAACTAATCTTATCTCAAGTTCTTTAATTGCATTAAATAACTGATCTGCATAAAAGGTGTGTGTGTAGATAATATCTCCATCTTTTAGTGTCTTTATATCCATGGTGTTCTTAAGATGGCGATAATCTCCCAATGGAATATTATTAACGCTTTCCCAAAAATAATTATCGGGCATGGGGCCCTGAAGTGGGGCGTAATGAATATTAGTTAATCCCTTAAATTTATTTCCCTGAATAAAATCTATCATCGCATGTGTCTTTTATATGCTATAACATCGGGTGCGTCACGAAACAACCATTTTGTCTTATCGGTCTGTCGCCTGCTTACCCTCGCCCCCCTCCGAATGAGTGATTGTGTGGGTGTCGGCGTGGCGACGGGAAGCCAGCTTGTATACCAAAGATGGACGCAATAAGTGTTAGGTCTTATATACGAATGTATCCTTGCTATATCGGCGGGTGTATCACCCCTTATCTCCTCCCTAAAGCTATTTGGCATGGGATAAAAAAACGAGTCGGGAAATAAAACTGTTTTGTCTGTTGTGGTTTTTATATACTCCATATAAAACCCCGTGATAAAATATGCACCTGCGACATTTAGAATATTATCCAGCCTGAAATCCATGTTCGCTTCCTTTTTGGCTATCTCTTTTATAACTATTTCTAAAAATGCATTGTTGGATTTACATCCCATAAGACCATTGGCCAAGCAAGGCGTGGTTGTCGACCATCCTCCCCCGAAGAAGTCTAAATATAATAAATCATCAAGGGGCTTAATACATTCAAAATCGGTATCCACATAAACCCCTCCGTATTTATAAAGAATTTCATATCTTAAAATATCTGATTTAGCACCCATATTGGGGACGGCATCATAAGCCACCCTATTAATCATATTAAAGGAAGGAATATCCTCGTCCCCCCATATTTTAATATTCCATTTCGGATGGTGTTTTCTCCACGATTCTATTAATCTGTTATACTTACCCGGTATTTGTCCCCCCAACCATATCATGTGAAGGTTTTTGGGAATTACTGCAATCCTATCGTTATTATAATCCAAATAAAATCTACTATAATTGTTTTTTATTATATCCCACTCAGGACTATCCTCTGTATAATAATCGGTGTTTCTGCTATAATCTACAGCTATAAGAGGATCATATCCGGTGCGAAAAAGTTTCTGATTCACCGCATGTGGCGTCCTCCATGCCGATGGACTTTCAAATTCAAAATGTGTATGATATTGGTGTATGACATAGGGATTGTCAATAATCCTTACCATCATACCCCTGTGCTTTATTCTTCGTATGAAATCATCATCATCGAAGGCCACTCCCCGTGCATATCTCTCATCAAATCCCCCCATGCGATCCAGGTCTTTCCTCATAATGGCAGAACAAAAATGATAAGCCACGGGACGATGTTCTGTATGATTGTACCAACCATTTCTATCATTCCCCGTGAAAACACGATTATGCATTACAGGCATCATTCCATTATGGAGGGCAATCGTTTCTTCCTGACTAATGGCATAGCAACCAAAAGATAAATACACATTGGGTTTAATGTTTTCTTTGACATAAATCAAAATATCCCCTACGTGGTAACATTCAGGATTCTGAATGACAATTACATCTCCCGTGGCAGCCCTTAATCCCCTGTTAAATGCCACACAGGAACAAGTATACCACTTGTCCTTCTTCTCTACATATATTATCTTATCAGCCCTGTCACACACTACAGGTATATCGCTTGCATCATCTACCAAAATAAGCTCAAAATCCTTAATCGCCGACTTCTCAATGCTTTCGATTGTTTTGTCCAATAGCGTTTGCCTGTTATAATATGACGATACAATACTAATCTTCATTTTTATAATATACGTTTTGCTATGTCAGTAAAAACAGAATAAATATCTTTATAATTTTTATGTGTCAGCAGATTATTGAAATTCTGTGATATTGGGTGTCCCGCATACCAGTGATAGCCAATATTATTAGGTAGTGCCGTGTCAATATTAAAACCCGTATTAAAAGCATGTTCTACTTGTGTGGAATCCATGGGGTAGACAAGATTCATGGGTATGTTATAAAATTTCAGGCTGGGGTATTTCTTTTGTGCTACATCGAGTACTTTGGATGGATCACATCTAATCAATATTTCATGCTGACTTAATTGCGGATATTTTTCTCTGATCATAGCAATGGCTTCTTCTCCCTCTTTGGGTTTATTATAGAAATTGTATATATTACTCACTCCCGCCGATTGATATTCCCCAGCACTATAGCGATCTAATGCATTTAAAAATAAATCCTTGAAGAAGGGATTGTTCCCGGCAGAGGCCAACAGTCCTATTGATAGATATTCTGTCTGACAGATAGCGGTATCATATTCGCCCTCCACTAAAGTATTATAAAAATCATCCATGGGTTTAAAATAAATAATATCAAGGTCTGAATAAATACCACCATTAGTGGCCAGTTTGGCCCATTTAAAGAAATTACTCCTATGCGATGCACTTATATTGGGCGTCTCCGCCACTGCCGTCACACCATTATCAGACATATCCCATGGAACTATCTTGATGTTTAATTCATTGATGAGCCCTATATAGTCATCGCCCTTAAAGCAAAAGAAATCCTGATTCTCTGGTGTCACCCATGTCTTTATGTCCTTTAGACAATGTGATGTGTAAAGTGTCATTTCCCACGAGGGGTTAAACTGCCTAAAGGATTTAAGGGTTATATATCTCATCCACGACATTGTTGGATTGCCCCAAAAGAAAAATATTTTTTTAGGTATCATATTGTAAATTTAAAATTCTCTTAACTAATTCGCTGTCACGCCATCTACGTCCCTTGAAATGAATAACTTTGGGGTGATTGTTTTTTACACCCTCAGCCCACACATTAACATCATCCGCCTCATTATTATAGATGACCGATGGAATGGGTAACACCGTAAGATATGTTTTGTTCTTTAATTCCCTATGCAATATATCCGAATAACTTAACTGACTGTAGGATTGGTCGTGTTTCATGACACCCCTGCCGTTTTCCTTAAATTGTTCTTGTAATTCTATCCATTCATTTGCAAATTTAGAAAGGGCTGGTGTGTTTTTGCAAAACCAAACACCGGCATTAGCCCCATAAATCGGATGCATCATACGTGTAGCCGCAATGTCAAAATCATTATTAAACATATCAGAAATGTCGCCTGTTATATAACAATCAATATCTATGAAACAAAAATACGGACAATTGTATGTAAGTATAAATCTCCTTAATAACATAGCCTTCAATCTTACTATTTTCAACCAATCACTTGTTTTATCAAGATCATTAATTATAATTACTCTTTTGTCGGGATAAGCAAGATCGAAATCAGTATAAATAAAAATATTATCAAGAGTACCCAGCCCCAACCACGAAGGAATGCTAAAATCAATAGCATCTTTATAATTTTCCGTACAGATAGTAAATATCGAAAATTTATTATTCATTCTTAAGTTTCTTACAAACAATTACGATAGATTTTACGCCATTGTCTCTAATAAAAATTCTATCATCGGCAATCCTGAAAAATGGGACTAAAATTGCCCGTAGACCAGATTCTTCATACTCCCTGACGTGCTCAGGGCTTATTCCACCACCCAGCGGTACTCTAAAAACAGCAATATCCCTTGTCACCCTTGCAATTTCCGAAATGGTTTTTTGGTCATCAAGGACATGTTCGAGTGTTGCTCCACAGTGAACACAATCAAAACTATTATCGGGAAATGGAATTTCCTCGCCGATGCCCTTGACGACTTTTACATTTGTAAAAGAAGCAAGATTTTCCCTGAATTTTACTATTGATTTGTCCTGTATTTCCAAACCAATTACATTCTTAACATTCGGTTTTTGAATTATCAGGTGGGTGCTAAATCCATCGGCTGCACCCACATCCAATACCTCACCATATAAAAAATCAATAGAATAAACAAGCCTTTCATAAAAAAAATCCTCTCCTTTTTTATAATAACGATCCCAGTATTCATTTGGTTTAACAAGTGCGTAGGGGGCATTAAACTTCTCTTCATATTTATCTCTCAAGTCACTCATTAATCTCTGTATAAACCACGAAAATCACCATAATATTGGGGTTTTATTTCTACGGGTTCGGCTTTGATTTTAATTAACTTTTCAAGTTGTTTTTTAAATATATTTAATAGGCGTTCTTCTATTTCTCTTCCATTCCTCATGCGATCATAAATAGTCCCTCCGGGAGTGTGATTTAGGTCTATGATATATAATTTCCCAGTGCTATTATCACGTAATATATCGAGTTCGCCAATATCAAGACCGACTAATTCACAAAACTGATAGGTCTTTTTAATTTCATCATCGGTAAGCCATTCGGAAATATCAGACATCCAGTATTTCTCATTTTTACACAATGAATGCTCAAACGTGCCCGTCACGGTTTTCGTTTTAATAAAGACTTCTGGTATCATTCCCATAAAAAACGGCACTCTAACATCATAAACCCTGTCAACAGCCATTCTGTTATCAATGAGTATCTGATAAATAAATCCATCTTCTCTTTCACAGGGAGTTTTAATTATCTTCCCGTCATGCGCCGACTGTTTTTCACTTTTTTGGACACAAAATCCACGTTTTGCGGTATCTGCCATACTGCTATAACCAAACACTCCTGTAAATACCCTGTCAACATAAGATTTACTTATATCATTTAGACCTACGTTAAACACGGGACGGGGGTCACAAACAAGTTCTTTCGGAACCACGCACCTGATTTTATCTTCATCCATTCTTGACCAATGAACAGCAACATCCCAATCATCATTTATATCATTAGTTAAAGAATAACCTGAAAATTTAAAATACTTAATTGTTTTACTCAAGGAATGTCCCGGTAACTGTATCGGCGGGTCTGGATAAAATAATGCTTTCATTTAATATTATGATTTATTGGTGGTGTCATCTATTATAATAACTTTGTAGCCCATATCTTGAGATTCTATTAAGGTCTTCATCATTTTGCTTAATAATCTTTGTTCGTTGCGGGGGGGCATTGCCACTAAGGATTTCATATTCCCTCGTTAATTTTCCTATCAGGCTTTTATCGGGGAATGCCCCTCCACCCGTTTTATTCAGGTATGCCCCCGCAAATTTTCCTCCTGCATACCAATGTATACCGATAGTTCTGTCTGTAAATTTTGACGGCAATTTAGGTGGTGAGAAAATTTCCCTTGCATGATATGTGTCATACGCATATACCACATCCATGGCGATGTTATGCGACACCACATCATTAATATTGGTTGATTCAACGGTTGGGAATAATTCATTGCATAACAATGAACCCATGCATTGATATTCCTTTTTTGAATATGCCCTTAATGAATTTTCTGCAATCCGTTCAAAATATTTATTATTCTCCGAGCCCATAAGAAATCCTATTGAATGACCATAATAACTTATGCAAAACACCGTATTTATCTCTTCGTTGCTTTCTGTATTGAAATACAGTTCATTCATTGGCTTTGTAAACAGAATATCCATGTCCGCCCAAAGCCCACCGATAGTAGATAATAGCTTCCATCTTATGAAATCAGATTTATGGACAGATGATGCATTATTTGAAAAACCGAAAGAATCGAAATCGAAATCCCTTATCTCAACTTTGTTATTTTCCACAACATCACTATAATCCGCATAGTTATTTGAATATTTTTGTTCTGGTGACGACCATGATATGTTTCCCCGCTCTATCCTTGGATGACACAAAACAATATCCCAGTCAGGATTATAATAACGGAATGAAGATATGGTGAGATAACGCAAGTAGCACATCTTACCACCACTCCAATAAAGATAAAGAATCTTAGGGATTTGCTTTAAGTGCCATTCTTTCATATCACAAAGATATGTAATAAAGAATAAACCATGATTCCCGCTAAAGCAATTATCTCTAACCACTCAAGAATCTCATTAACTACTTCTTTTATTTTTCTCATTACCTTTTTCTCCTTGCCATTGCCGGTAGTTGCTTCTATGTATACCAGG
>Ga0307376_10006540_pt1 | contig 10296 bp, 9 predicted proteins | sample TR2MG_FD_202536 | JGI IMG/M metagenome (GOLD analysis project Ga0307376, IMG submission 202536) | Soil microbial communities from Risofladan, Vaasa, Finland - TR-2 | ecosystem: Environmental > Terrestrial > Soil > Coastal area > Acid sulfate soil | place: Finland: Risofladan, Vaasa | collected...
CGTAGAAAGCTACAAGAGACAGGGCAAGAAAACGGAGTCTCCCCTGCCTGACAGCACCGGCAGATCCGTGGTGCCCTCCTCCCCGGCAACAAGTCCGCATCCTAACGTATTACCCGGTGAGATGGTGATCTGCGGCCAGGACGTCATTCTCGACATCCTCACCCGCCACCTGGAAAGGCATCCCTGCGGCGGGCGCGCCTTCCGCTCCCACATCGGCAGCTTTGACGGGCTGCTGGCAGTGTACAGGGAAAATGCCCATCTGACGGCTGCCCATCTCTGGGACGGTGACACCGGTACCTACAACGTTCCCTACGTGCGCCGCCTCCTGCCGGGCATACCGGCAATCATAATCCACCTGGCCGGCCGCCGGCAGGGGTTCTACGTGGCCGCCGGCAACCCCAAAAAGATAGAAGACTGGCCCGACCTGCTCCGGGAAGACGTTCGCCTCGTCAACCGGGAAAAAGGCTGCGGCACCCGCGTTCTCCTGGACGAAAAACTCCGCCTCTTAGGCTTGAACCGCCGTCTCATCAGGGGCTACGACCGGGAGGAAAACTCCCACCTGGGGGTGGCCAGCGCCGTCGCCCGGGGTGAAGCCGACGTGGGCATGGGCAACCAGAAAGCCGCCCTGCAAGTCAGGGGGGTCGCTTTTGTGCCCCTGCAAAACGAGCGTTACGAACTGGTCATGAGGAAGGAAGACCTGGCCAAACCCATGTTCCGGACGGTTCTCGACATCCTCCAATCCCCGGAATATCACCGGGAACTGGCCGGTCTGGGCGATTACGACTTGAGCGAAACAGGAAAAATCGTGGCCGAATTGTAGCTGATCTTCCCCGGGAAGGTCAGCCCTGCTATTTCCTAATTGACCGCATACACGTAACCGCTATTCTCGGAAGGCCCAGAATAACCAGGCTCTTGGTCGCTCCTCTGCCCTATTAACCAGCCGGGCTCCGTCGTTTCGGCAAAATAATATTTGGTACCGTTGTACGGATAATAGTTAACGTTTCTTTGTGATGACGGCGTCACTTGTGCATCGGTAAATTGCACGCCTACCGCTTCATGGCCAACCGTTTGACCGGCCGGAGGAGGGAAATACAGAAGAGCAACATTATAACCCATAGCTTTGAGAATCGCCGCCAGCAGGATTGACTTATCCTTACAGTCCCCATTATTGAACATGGTTTCCGCCGGTAATTCCGGGAAATTTGTTACCTGATAAGACATAGCGCCGCCTACAAAGCTTTGCGCAAACTCCGCTGCGTGAAAATAATCATAGCCATCAAGAGACGCTTGATTGGATAGCCACTTTGCCACACTGCCAATGTAAGCATCATTATCTGCTTCTATAACCCACGGTTCAAAGTTGCCATCAGCCGATGCCGAATTAGCCAATATAAGAGAATCCGTGTCTTGTGAATTTGCCGCGAGTATTTGGTTCTGCGCATTACCATCGCTGCTATAGAAGTTATCGACAAGTTGGTTGATCTTTTCATCATAGATGAGTAAGTCGTTTGGTACTGCTGCAGTCCAGTTATAGATTCTGCCATCGTAAGTCCAAGTAAACCCTCTGGTATTTGTTGCCACGGATGAATTATATGATAGCGCTGGAATAGTTTCGCCGGTAGATGTTTGGTTTGGGCTTTGTGTGCCGACATTATTAACCGGCACCGTGCTTTGACCGTTTATGCCGGTGATCAGAATTGTCCCGGTACGCGGGTTCCACCCTATCCTGGCCCCCAGCGCCTGGGACACCCACCTTGCGGGAAGCATGGTCCGGCCGTTCACAACTACAGGCATTACGTCCATGATCTCGGGATTTCCGTTGACGGTCAACGTTGTGCTACCCAAACGTAAGGCAATGGTCGTAGAGCCGCTTATGATAGTAATTGTCTGATTACCGGCATCCCAGTCCACGTTGTCATCGCTGACGCCAAGGGCATTGGCCAGATACCGGACCGGCACAAAGCAACGCCCATCTGAAATAAACGGTGCTGCATCCATCACATACCGAGTATTATCAGCCGAGTAGATTGTCGCTCCTATAGTGAAGGTGGCCGTGCCGGTCGATGAGGGTGAATCCGCATAAACGGGCCAACTATATGTCATTATGGAAAATAGCAGGATAATACCGGCGAAGACCCGCCAAAAAACATATCCACCTTTGAACATCGTTGTATCCTCTTTCCGCAGAACGTTTGGCCTGGAACACCCCTCCAAGCCAAAAAATGTTTTCCTGTTTTTTCGACGTTTCCCGGCAATTATCCTCCCGGTGGTAACGGTCGAACGCCGTCAGGCTGGACACCGGAACGCAAGCTGCCCCGGCTGCCTGGAGGGGACTATTAGGGTACCATCCCTTGAAACCCCTGGTGACAGCGGCGGGCAGGCGTCGAGCTATTAGATTTTGTTGCACTCTTCCTCATGATCGGCGAATAAGTAACCATTGGCCTTAGGTGGGTGCCATTTCTTACAATGATCGCACCACCTAAATCTTAAACGACCGCATATCTTTTGGTCTGCCTCACCCAGCCCGGGCACAGTCCCGGCTGTGGTTCCAATGATCACTTCATCCCGGATATGGCGTGCCTCTTCCCGGAATTCAACATTGAAGTCGCGTTTCGTCCCGTACCCAACACACGACATTGGCATTTCATATCGGTTCCTTCCCGTAAAAATCGCTCCCCGGACCGCCGCAAAGACACCCGGCCATCCCCTGACCCGGCAGGGCGCCTGCCGCCCCCCTCCAACTTCCGGCCCCGCCCTGCGGCCCGCCGTGGCTACGCTAACGGCAGGGACGGCCAAGCTCATGTATGATATATACGAGCGGCGCCAGGGCATCTCCGGTGTGATCCAGAACAAATGTACAAGATATCCGGCCAATCGTCTCTGACCGGGAATCCTGAACGTGGCCCCCCGAATTCATTGGGGGACCTGTACTTCAGGCCGTCCCGGACGAAGAACTTGAGCTTCCTGACGAACTCCTCCAGGCTTTTCACCTTTGGACGACGCCGGAGTGGGGTCTGCCGGGCCTCGCACGAAATCCCGGACCCCTATGGGTTCCACATATGTTGCAGGGTATTGTCGAATTTTCTAGAAACACACTACGATGGCCGCCTGCGCGCGGCCATCGTGAATCACCGTATTGGCCGGAGGAGGATCGACGCATTGGTTGAGAAAACCGATATTCTAGGCGCAGAGGCCCGGGATGAAAACAGCCGCACGGGCCAAAAGACCCGCGCGGCCCAATGGCAGCCACGGCTCGTGCGCGAATCCGCATTACGGAACATAGACGAACGGCTGGCCGCCGATCCCGGCGCCGTGCCTCTGCAGTTCGAGCGCGCCTGTCTCCTGGACGAACTGGGCCGAACCCTGGAAGCCAGAAAAGCCTACCTGGATTTGCTGGTGATCGAACCTTCGCATCGAGGTGCCCTGAACAATCTGGGTACGCTGCTCTACGCAACAAGATATCGTTCAGCAGCCCGTACCGCTTACACGGAAGCCGTAGCGCGGCATCCGAACGATCCCATGGGTCACGTGAACCTGGCCAACATGCTCCGTGAAAACGGTGAGTTGACGGCGGCCCGCGAACACTATGAAACGGCGCTCCGGCTCGAACCCGACCATCCGGAGGCGCACCAGGGCCTGGCCTACGTGCTGGCGGAGTCCGGCGACGAGCAAGGTGCCGAATGGCACCGGCGGAAGGGCTTCCAGAGTCGGCCCGTAATCACTTTGCCATACCGCGGGGAAGGTCCACCCGTGTCTTTACTGTTGTTTGTCTCGGCAGTCGGAGGAAATACACCGACCAGGAATTTGCTCGACGACCGCGTTTTTCAAACCTCCGTCGTCCTCGCCGAGTTCTATGATCCCAAGGCAATCCTGCCGCCGCATCAACTCGTCTTCAATGCCATCAGCGATGCCGACGTGGCCGCTCCGGCGCTCGTTGCCGCCAAGTCCGTGCTCGCCCTCACCACCGCGCCGGTCATCAATCTGCCTTCAGCCGTACTCGCCACCGGCCGCGCCGATAACGCACAGCGTCTTTCACGCCTGCCGGGAGTCGTGATCCCGGCGACCGCCACTCTGCCGCGCGAACTGTTCGCCTCTCGCGACGCCTCAACCACATTGGCACGTAATGGGTTCGAATTCCCGCTTCTGCTACGAACCCCCGGCTTTCACACCGGCCGCCATTTTCTGCGCGTCGAGAGGGCTGACGATCTCTCAACCGCACTGGCAGAGATTCCCGGACGGAATTTGACCGCCATACAATATCTCGACACACGCGGGTCCGACGGGAAAGTGCGCAAGTACCGGGTAATGATCATTGACGGGAAGCTCTACCCGCTGCACCTAGCGATATCAAGTCATTGGAAAGTCCACTATTTCACCGCTGACATGGCGCTCCATCCGGAGCATCGCGCCGAAGACGCCGAGTTTCTGGAAAACATGACGGGCGTGCTCGGTCCGCGCGCCATGGCGGCGCTTACACGAATTCAGGCTGTCCTCGGGCTCGACTATGCCGGCATCGATTTCGGTTTGAGCGCCACCGGCGAGGTTCTGCTCTTCGAGGCGAACGCCACCATGGTGGTCAACCCGCCCGAACCGGACGAGCGGTGGGCCTACCGCAGCCGGGCCGTCGAGCGGATTTACGCGGCCGTTCGAAGCATGCTGATGGAGCGGGCGGAGCGAGGTACGGAGGTTTTATGAGATGGAACCGGATAACGGGCGGCTTCGCCGGCGCCTACTGCAAGCTGAGCAGATCATTGAGGTTAAAAAAATGACAAGACACCTTTTCATGTATCTCATATGTGAAATATTACATTATAGAAGCGAGGAAAGTATAATTTCCCAGACACCCCAAAAAGGCTCCGGACAACCGGCGCCAACCGGCTCTGCGGAGCATGTCCATCCATATGCGCTTCTCCCGGATGCTCTAACCTGCAACTACCTCTCCGTACCGGAATAGATCCACACCCCGTCCACCCGGCTCTTGTCCAGCCGCCCCCTTCTTTCCAGGTAGGCCAGGTGAGCCAGGGTTTCCGTCATGGCAAAACGCACCTCGTGCAAGGACAACCCGTTGCCGAAAACCTCCCGGGGGACACCTGGTAAACGGATGTCCCCCGGGAAGCCGTCCTCCTCAGCAGTTCCAGCCTCTCCTGATGGTGGGCCTCCAGTTCGGTAACCCGCTCCTGCACGTTGGTGAAACACTCTCCATGGGCCGGCAGCGCCATGCTGACCCGCAGCCGGTGGTTTTCCGCCAGGGAAGCGAGAAAGTTGTCCAGGGGATCGGGGTGGGACATGGGCCACAGGCTGATGTTGGAGCAAATGTGCGGCAACAGGTGATCACCCGATAGAAGGAGACCGCTTTCCTCGTCATAAAAACAGATGTGGCCGTCGGAATGACCCGGGGTCAAAAGAACCCGGTAGTCCCGGCTACCCAGGCGTACCACTTCTCCGCCGTACAGGGGGGTAACGCGGGGCTGCGGCCTGGTCCTGGACCACATTACCGCCATATCTGCCAGTATTGTTGGAACAATTTCCGCGGGCATGCCGTTTTCCAGGAACATGCCGGCCACCAGCTCGATGTTTTCCTCCCGCCACATTCTGGCTGCCAGGGAAGCCTCGGTGGCGTTCATGTACACCGGTGCTCCGCACAGTTCCTGCAGCCATCCGGCCGCGCCGTAGTGGTCCGGGTGGTAGTGGGTCACATAGATACCGGTGACGTCCCCCGGTGGTCACTTAGCTGCCCCGGACGGAGGTCTGGCAAGAGTAGGATTCCCATGTGTCTAGCGGGAAGGAGATCCTGCGATTGTAAAGGGATGTACGCCGTGAGCGTCTTGCACACGTCTCCTTTTCTCCTTTTTCGGACGGTTCCCGCACTACCTTATTTTACTTCATGCTTTCGGGCCTACGCCAGCATGATATTATTGTGGATCGCCACGGCTGAAAGCCAACCGCCGGCCGGACCTACCGCCCTCCCCGGCTATCCCCCGATCGGCGGCGGAATGGGGGACCGCAACCCACCTTTTCCTCAGGCAGGTTACAGTCCCTCCGGGTGCCGGACTATTCGGGTTGTGCACTCAATGATCCAAACCGCATACCGCCGTGCTAACGGCGATGACTATTTCCGGCGGCAGGCGGAAGAATACACCCGCCGGATCCCGGACGACCGCGGGAACGACCTCGGTCAATTTTTCCCGGGAAATGTCGTAGCGGCCAAACGTCCGTGGAAGCCCCACCTTGTCCCTCAACTGGTGAATATGGTCGATGACCAGGGCCAGGATCTCCCGGGCATCCAGACCAGCCACCGGCAGGGAGAACGCCCCGGCCATGTCGGCCGACCTTGGCAGGTACAGGTCAGGCAGGTAGCGCATGACCTCGGGCAGGAATATCGCGTTGGCCATTCCGTGCGGAATGCCGAATCGGGCGCCGAAGGTGTGGGCAAAGTTGTGCACCGGGACTGCCGACAGGGCAAAGGAGAAGGCGGTGATGGCCATGGTGCTTGCCATAAGGAGGTTGGCCCTTGCCTTCAGGTTTGTGCCGTCCTGGCATGCAACCGGCAGTAACGTGTCGATCAGCCGGATGGCATGCAGGGCGTACGCGTCGGTGAGGGCAGTGGCAGTGGGGGAATTGAGGGCCTCCAGGGCGTGGGTCAAAGCATCCATTCCGGTAAAGGCCGTGATCTCCGGCGGCAGTCCGACGGTCAGTTCGGGGTCCATAACCGCCATATCGGCGTTGATAAAGGGGTGAATAAGGCTTGCCTTGACCCGCTCCACCTCGTTGAGGATCACGGCGATGGGGGAAACCTCGGCCCCCGTTCCGGCCGTAGTGGGTATGGCGATGTGCGGAATGAGAATGTACTGCGCCTGGGGCCAGGCATGGAGGGCCAGGTTGCCGGGGATAGCCTCCAGAATGTCGGTCAACCCGGTGTGCAACATGAATTTGACACCTTTTACCGTATCCATGACGCTTCCGCCGCCCAGGGCGACCAGGCTGTCGGCGCCGAGATCGCGGGAAAAACGGGCCGCCTGGTTAATGATGCCGTTGCGGGCGTCCTGCTGGATGCCATCGAAAACTCCGACCAGGTCGGGCCCGGAACCCCGGGTGGTAAGATCGAATATTTCCGCGACCCTGGACATCACTCCGGCATTGACCAGGCCCTGGTCGGTGAACAGTACGGTTCGCCGGGCTCCCATCGCCCGCAGCAGGTCCGGAACCATCATCCGGCATCCCGTCCCGCTGTGAATGGCGGTTCTCAACATATATTGGGAATACGTTGTGGACAACTCAAATCACCTCTTCAAATAATTCTGTACATTCCGTCAACGGTGCGCCCGGGTGACCACCGGCTAAACCGTTTCTTCACCAGCGGCCTCCGAAGTGCGCAACACAAACCGGCAGTCCCAATCGCTTTCCAGGGACATGCTGTCGTTTACCACGCCGCGGGCAAGATCCACAACCCAGGATGCGTGTTCCGGAACACTTTCCTGGCCGGGGAGGGAAACCCAAATATCGACGGGATCGTTCCGGCAAACCAGGACCGCGCCGTCGCCCGGGAAGTAGTTTTCAAAAAGATAGGGGGCAGTACCCTCGCAACAGCCGCCGCCGATGACCAGGGACAGTTTCCCCGGGCGGTCCCTCCCTACGGTTTCAATCATCGTTTTCGCCTCGTTGCTAAAGGTAACTCTCATCGCTCAACCCTGAGAAAAAATCAGCTGCAGCCAGGGGCGCCGTTCCAGATCGGGCACCATGCTGGTGTGTACGTGCTTGACCTGGGTGTACTCGTCGAGGGCCTGGCGCCCCAGTTCCCGGCCGATGCCGCTTTGTTTGTAACCACCGAAGGGAGCATCGCTGCGCAGATGGTGCCAGTCGTTGATCCAGACCGTACCCGCCCTGAGTTTGCGGGCCACCCGGTACGCCTTGTTCACATCCTTGGACCAAACTCCGGCGGCCAGGCCGTAGATGCTGTCGTTGGCCATTTCAACCGCCTGGGCCACATCATGGTAACGTATGACCGCAAGGACCGGCCCGAAAATTTCCTCCCTGGAGATGCGCATGTCGTTGGTCGCATCGGCAAAAATGGTGGGCTCGACAAAATAACCCTCCTCGCAACCGGCGACCACCGCCCGCCGGCCGCCACACACCAGCCTGGCTCCCTGCTCCCGGCCCCAGCCGATGTACGATAGTACCGTATCCAACTGTTGCCGGGAAACTACCGGCCCCATATCGGTCGCAGGATCCAGGGGATTGCCCAGTTTGATTTTGGCCGCGTAAGCCGCCAGCAACTCCACAACCTGATCGTAAAGGGAATCGGGAACGAACAGGCGGGTGCCGGACTCGCAAATCTGCCCGGAATGCAGTAGGAAGGCATACAAAGAGCCGGGGATGGCAATTGCCAGATCCGCATCGTCCAGGAGAATGGCCGGTGACTTGCCGCCCAGCTCCAGGGTCAACTTCTTGATGGTACCGGATGCCAGTTGCATGATGCGCCGGCCGACCTCCGTGGATCCGGTGAACGCTATTTTGTCCACCTCCGGGTGGGCAACCAGGAGTTCGCCGGCCGAGGCACCGGGACCCGGCACGACGTTGACGGCTCCCGGAGGTACGCCGCACTCGGTGATGATTTGAGCCAGCACAAGGGCCGTGAGCGGCGTGTTGGAAGCCGGCTTGATAACCACGCTGTTGCCCATGGCGAGCGCCGGGGCTATTTTCCAGCAGGCCATGAGCAGCGGAAAGTTCCACGGTACGATCGCCGCGCATACTCCGACGGGTTCCCGCCAGATGAAGTTGTGGGCCGGGCCGGGATAGGCGGGCACGGGGAGGGCTTCGGTATACTGGTAGCCGAGACAGAAGTTGGCCATGGTATTAAAGACATCCGCCGCCGACATGATGTCGAACGCACCGATTCTGCGAACAGTTCCCCCGGAACTGACAGACTCCAGGTAGACCAGTTCCTCGGCCCGCTCGGCGATTTTCTGCGCCACGGCAAACAGTACCTGGGCCCGCTTCCTGGGAGGCAGTTCACTCCAGGATCCGGCCTCGAAAACCCGTCTCGCCGCTTTGACGGCCCGATCGATATCCTGCTTCCCTCCCTTGTCCACCTCGGCGACTATTTTGCCGGTGGCAGGATTTATGACCGGAAAGGTCTCCCCGTCCGAGCCCTGAACCCATTCACCGTCGATAAAAAGATGAAACTTCATCAACTCTGTGCTCATCAGCTTATCTTTCCTCCTTTATCAAACCTGCATATGTCGCCTGGTTATCCGCCACGACAGTGATACAAACGGCACTCCAAGTTTCACGGCCACACCTTTGGAACCCTGACTCCGCTTACACCGGTGAACCATGTTTCCCGCCGGTCAAATGGTCGCTGCTCCCCCCCCCTTTCCCGGCCTCGCGGGAAACACTGTCCGGCCGGCGACGCCCCGGGGAACCGTAACCAGGCCGGCGCAAGGCAACCACACCGGACCCGCAAGATCGGCCTCACGAGACGCCCGGTCCCGGGTCACCAACGACCATTGTCGATACGGGCGTATCCTTGTTACCCAATCAAGATTGGTACATATGTGACAGCGCGACGGTAGCATCGGAAACTAGATCGAAGAACCGGTCAGGCTCCTTGAGGAGGCTGGCCGCCTGGGCGGCGATGACGGGCGCAGACAGAGTAGTCGGAAAGGTTACGCCGGACAGAATTCACAGGAAAATATCGCCACAAATCTTACGTGCAATTACCATACCATACCATGGCTGTCGGGGTCTCCTTGCGATGCCCCTTAGACAGATCTGAAGAGGAGTCCTCTGTGGCAAATGGAAACATGAGAGTTCACTTTCTAGACCAGGCTGAACACTGGGTGAACCATGTACCACCGATGAGAACTGGCGGCGGTTTTCGGCGCAGGAAGGAAGCACCTTCTTAAGAGGTTTATAGAAGGTAGTCGCTGAAAACCCACCCCCTGGTGGGGTGGGATGAAAGCGGCATCGCCTGTAGGGCGATTTTTTGCAAAACGTGCAAAAAATGGTTGACATTGTGTTCCCAGGATACTATAATTGAGAGAAATTAAGGGAAATCCTGGCCACTACACCTCCAATATCCTCATCTATGTCCAATCGTGCCTGAAAAGGTATTACAGCCAACAAAGTATCCCTGTAGATCAATAGAAAATATGTTCTGGGCTCGATGTATTTTCGATTAAGGGGATGAACTAGATGAACGCCTGGTGATTTCAAGGAGGGTGGTGGTGAGCTATGATAACCATATTCTCTAACCGTGTTTACAAAAGGCGCATCGGCATGTCGGCTGAGATCGAC
>Ga0307376_10006541_pt1 | contig 10294 bp, 13 predicted proteins | sample TR2MG_FD_202536 | JGI IMG/M metagenome (GOLD analysis project Ga0307376, IMG submission 202536) | Soil microbial communities from Risofladan, Vaasa, Finland - TR-2 | ecosystem: Environmental > Terrestrial > Soil > Coastal area > Acid sulfate soil | place: Finland: Risofladan, Vaasa | collected...
TCTCCAAATGGCACGGCCTTTTGCCTTTTTAATTGCCTGATGCCTCGACATCACCCTGCCGGCTCCATGGCATGTCGACCCAAAGGTCTCCTTCATCGCTCTTTCGGTTCCCAGGAGAACGAACGATGCCCTGCCCATATCCCCGGGAATCAAGACCGGCTGACCGAGCGGCCTGTATATCTCAGGCAATTCCGGATGACCAGGCGGGAAAGCCCGCGTAGCACCTTTCCGGTGAACTATCAGCTTCTTTATTTTGCCGTTCACTTCATGCTCTTCAATTTTAGCGATATTATGTGCAACATCATATATGAGACTCATACCGAGTTGCTTTGGTGAAAGGCCGAACACGCGGATAAACGTCTCCCGTGCCCAGTGCATGATGCATTGTCTGTTTGCCCATGCGTAATTTGCAGCGGCCCGCATTGCAGAGATATAGTTCTGAGCTTCAGGGCTTTCGAAAGGTGCACATGCAAGTTCCTTATCAGGCAGTTCGATTTTATACTTACTGACGGCCCGCTCCATAACTTCAAGGAAGTCGGTGCATACCTGATGACCAAAACCCCTGGAACCGGTATGGATCATGACCGTGACCTGATCCCTGAAAATACCTAAACTGTTTGCTGCTGCTTCATCGTAAATCTCGTCAACATACTGAATTTCAAGAAAGTGATTGCCTGATCCGAGTGTGCCCTGCTGAGCCCTGCCGCGTTCATATGCCTTGTTACTGATAAGAGAAGGGTCTGCTCCGTCTATACATCCGCCGGATTCTATTTTTTCAAGATCTTCAGCATCTCCAAATCCCTGTTCAACAGCCCAGCGCGCTCCTTTGAGGAGAAGTTTTTTTTGGCTTTCTGGATCAAGACGCACTTTGCCTTTTGAGCCGACACCCGATGGTATTTCATTCTGGAGGACCCCGACGAGGTCTTTGATCCTCGGAACAACCTCCATCTTTGTGAGGTTGCTCCTGAGGAGACGAACCCCTCAGTTGATGTCGTAACCAACGCCGCCGGGTGAGATGATACCTTGCTGCAAATCAAATGCTGCCACACCCCCAATCGCAAACCCATAGCCCGTATGGATATCAGGCATCGCCATCGATGACTTCACAATACCCGGAAGCATTGCGATATTCGCCACCTGATCAATCGATTGTGGTTCGAGTTCCTTTTCGAGAACCTCATCAACATAAATGACGCCGTTCACCCTCATCCCCGGCTTGAAGTCAATGGGGATTTCTATCTTTGTATCATCAATTCTCCTCAGTTTCTCCATTGCCATAGTGACCTCCCGCTTTCTTTATATATCAAAGATAATTTCAGTCTCCCATACATGATCTTTTTTTTCTATCTTCAGCCGATGGTAGGTGGCAGCTTTAATGAGTAGTTTCCCTTCATGACGCTCGGGATCAAATTCCTCACCATATACGGTGGCTTTAAGTCTAAAAGCCTCATCCCCGCCCATCCCTCCCCCTTGAGGGGGGAGGGTAAGGGAGGGGGTAAATTCAGTGACAACAATTCTTTTCCCGATAAATCCGTAGGCATCAAAATGAAAAATCAGCTCATTCAGCCATGAAACAAGGAGTCCATCAAGCGCATGACTTTCGACAGAAACCGTTATTGATTTTTGATCTTTCAGTACATCGGTATTCGTGATAAGGCTGTACATCCCCAGCGCAGCATGAACGAATACCTCCTGTTTGCTCTCTCCGAAGGCCTTTAAACCGACATCTCCCGCAATGTCAAGGATTTCAAATTTCTCCATAAAAACTTATCATTAAAAATCAATTTTCGCTCAGAATGACAAACTGAAGCATTTCCAGTTATTTATTTTTCGGTGCTTCTTTCTTTACTCCTGTTTCAGTTTCCCCCGGTGTCTCTTCTTTCTTTTCTTCGGCTGCCGAGAGTTTGGAAACTGCTTCTTTGTTTATCTCAACTTTGTAGGTTTTTCTCAGATTCTCGATATACGAGTCAAAAAACTCTTTCTGTTTTTCTGCAGAAATACGCTGGAAGAGCACGTTCTTGATTTTTTCAAATTCAATAGGTTTCCCTTTTTCCCTGTCAGTAACCTTGATAATATGATATCCGAATTTTGTCTTCACCGGTTCACTGCTGACTTCACCCTGTTTGAGTTTTGCCGCAGCAGCCTCAAATTCCGGAACCATCTGCCCTGAAGAGAAATACCCGAGGTCTCCGCCATTTTGGGCAGAACCCGGATCAATCGAATTCTTTTTGGCAAGCGCTGCAAAATCCTCGCCCTGCTTCAGTCTTCCCAATAGCTTTTTTGCATCTCCCTCTGTTTTAACCAGGATATGGCTGGCCTTTATCTGGCTTACCGCAGCAAGTTCCGCCTTATGCTTTTCATAGTAATCTTTCACATCCTGCTCTGTGACCTTTGCTTTTGCCTCTATCTCCTTTTCAAGAAGCTGCCCGATGAGGGTAAGTTTCTTGAATTCTTCAAGTTTTCTTACATATTCAGGGTCCTTGTCAAGCCCCCTTTTCGCTGCCTCCTGATACAACAGCTCCTTCTTGATCATTTCATCAAGGAACTTCTCTTTGCCGGCGGCCCCTTCAAAGAGTTTCTGGGCAAACTCGGGCAGGTTCTTAATGTCTCTTTCGAGATCGGCCTGGGTTATTTGTATCGTGCCGACTTTTGCGAGATACGACCCTTTTTGTTCTCCCTTTTGCGCACATGATACCAATGCGCAAAGGACAGAAATAGCCACTATGAAAACGAAAACTTTTTTCATGGAATCCCCCCTGAAATTAAATTTTACTTTTATAGCATAAGAGGCATTCTTTTTGACACATAAAAGTTTTTATGATAGATTAGCAGCATCTGCAGAGGCTCTTGTGGAACGAAAAAAATCACATCAACTTTTTGAGATTGCGTCTGAGATTATCCCCGGCGGAGTCAACAGTCCTGTGCGTGCTTTCCGGGCAGTCGGGGGAAACCCAGTGTTTATTGAACGGGGCCGGGGCTCAAAGATCTATGATGTTGACGGCAATGTCTATATCGATTATGTCCTTTCGTGGGGTCCACTGATACTTGGTCATGCCTATCCAAAGGTTATCGACGCCCTCAAAAAAGCTGCAGAGAATGGAACCAGTTATGGTGCACCCACAGCACTCGAGATTGAACTCGCGCAGCTTGTTTTAAAGGTCTATCCGTCCATGGATAAGGTACGGATGGTCAACTCCGGGACGGAAGCAACAATGAGTGCAATCCGCGCAGCGCGCGGTTTCACCGGACGGGACAAGATAATCAAATTCGAGGGCTGCTATCATGGTCACGCAGATGGACTGCTGGTCAAGGCCGGATCAGGAGCCACAACTTTTGGGGTGCCGGACAGTCCCGGAGTGCCGAAGTCCTATGCAAGAAATACCATTACGATTCCTTACAATGACAGTACTGCATTGAAAACAGCAATTACGAAAGAGTGGAAATCCATTGCGTGCGTAATCATAGAGCCAGTCGTGGGAAACATTGGCTGTGTATTGCCGAAACCCGGTTTTCTCGAAACAGTAAGAACGCTGACAGAACGCCATAATATCGTGCTCATTTTCGATGAGGTAATGACAGGGTTCAGGGTAGCCTACGGCGGTGCACAGGCACACTATGGTATCAGCCCTGACATGACATGCCTCGGAAAGGTTATCGGTGGCGGTTTGCCGGTTGGCGCCTACGGGGGGAGGAAAGAAATCATGTCCATGGTTTCTCCTGAGGGCCCTGTTTATCAGGCAGGCACCCTCTCAGGAAATCCGCTCGCAATGACAGCCGGAATAACAACCCTGAAGATACTTTCGAAAGATGGCATATATGACAAGCTGGAACAGAGAGCCTCCCTGTTGGCAAAAGGGCTTATTGAAGCATCCCGGAAAGCAGGGATAAAGACACGTTTTTATCGCGCGGGGACAATGTTCTGCAACTATTTTACTGATACCGATGTTGTAGATTACAAAACAGCAAAGACTGCTGACACAGAAAAATTCGCCCGATTCTTTGCAGCCATGCTGAAAAGAGGAGTTTACATCGCGCCGTCCCAATTCGAGGCAGGGTTCCTTTCACTTGCCCATTCAGAGAAAGACATCGAACAGACTGTCAGGGCTGCATACGAATCGTTTAAAGAAATCAAATAACTGCCCTGAAATTTATGGCTGAAAAATCTTTATTCAGAAATCTCCTCGAAGCAAGCACGGTCGGACTGAATCTTGTCATAGCTACATTCATCGGTCTTGCAATGGGATACGGCCTTGACTATGCCATGGATAAATGGTTCGGCTGGCATACAAAGCCGTGGTTGATGATCATCTTTCTGTTCTTTGGGATCTTTTCAGGATTCAGAGAACTGGTGAGGATGGCGAAGAAGGCGGATAATGAATCTAAGAAGAATTTATAAACAAGGGGGCCTCATTCTTCTGTGCCTCGCAGCTGCTTCTGCTTCCTTCGACTGGAAAAAGCTCCCCCTCAGCATTCTCATCGGCGGTTTGCTCGGACTCGCAAACCTCAAAGGCCTTGCGTGGGGATTGAGGGACTTTGCTGCATCCAGACCGACCGGGAGGGTTATTTTTTTAAGTATCGTCAGGTTTTTCGTCCTCGGCCTGATCCTCTTTATCCTGGCTTTACTTCAATTGATCAATTTTATTGGGATCCTTATAGGATTTACTGTTGTTTTTGTCCTGATATTAAAAGAGGGATTACGGACTGCAAGGGACTATTCTGAAAAAGGCACAGGCGATGAAGTGCAGCAGTCAATTGATTCCCCTGACGCAAAAAATAACACTTTTGCTGACAGTGGAGAGGGTCTGAATAATTACGGGAGGAGAGAATGACGATGGATACCAAGGAACTTTTAAGAGAAGCTCAGTTGCTTTTCGTTGACGGAAAAGATAAAGAGAGCATCGAAGCCTTTACAAAAGCGTTGGAAGCAGGTGCAGATCCCTATATCGCCCATTTGAGCCGTGGAGTTGCATATGTGAAGGTAGAAGATATCGATCATGCACTTAGTGATTTCAGCAAGGCAATCAGCCTGAACAATCAGAGTGCCAGAGCATATTTCTTCCGGGGTATGACTTACATGATGAAAAACGAATTCGAGAGCGCAGTTTCGGACTTTACCAATGCTCTGGAATACAAGCAGGGTTATGGTATGGCCAAGTTTTCCCGTGCTGTCTCAAATGCCCGCTTGGGCAAATTCGAAGAATCGTCAAAAGATATGACGGCTGTTTTACCTCAGATGGAGGAGAATCTCCAGAGTTTTGCTGATACTTATGGAATTGTGAGAACCCAAATGTGGAAGGTAATGGCACAACTATCAGGAGAAGCAAGCACTCCGACCCTTGAATTAAAGGAAAAAGATATAAATACGCTGAAACAATGGCTTGAACAGGAATAGCACTTATCCCTAATCCAGATTATTCATAAAATTGCCGGCAGATATCGTATTTGAGCGGATTTGAATACTGTCGAAGACAGAATGCACCTCGGAGGTCCGAATTGATTCGGGCCGAGAATGAGCGAAAATACTGTATCTGCCGGCAATTTTATGAATAAAGTAGGCTATAACAGATTATGAAACAGTATGCAGTTGTTTTAGCATCCTGAGCCTGTACGGATGCTTGAGTTTCCTCATTGCTTTCACTTCGATCTGCCGGACTCTCTCCCGTGTGATTAAAAGTTGCCTTCCTATTTCGTCGAGGGTGTGGTCTCTGTCAACGCCGATACCAAATCTCATTCGTATGACCATCTCCTCCCTGGGATTCAGTGTTGTCTTGAGGATTTTTAATAAGACCTCTGATGTCTTGTTCCTTTCGGTGTCGTCATAGGGAGAGAGACTGCTGTCACCGATAAAATCTTCGAGTGTTGCCTCCTCATCACCGATAGGGGTTTGAAGAGTCACTGGATCCTGAACAGCCCTCAGGACAGCTTCGATTTTTCTGACAGGCATCCCGACTATCTGTGCAATCTCTTCAGTCCCCGGTTCCCGGCCAAGCTGCTGGGTCAGTTCCTTGGAGGCGTTGCTGATCTTGTTGTTCAATTCCATCAAGTGAACCGGAACTCGTATTGTTTTTGTCTGTTCAACCAATGACCTGGTGACCGCCTGTTTTATCCACCAGGTAGCATAGGTGCTGAATTTAAATCCCATGGTATAGTCAAACCGTTCAATTGCTTTCATGAGACCAATATTCCCCTCCTGAATGAGATCAAGCAAGGAAAGACCCCTCCCGATATAATGTTTTGCAATATTAATTACCAGCCGCAGATTATGGATGATGAGTTCATTTTTTGCTTTTGACACAACTTCCCGTGCAAGCGCAATCTGCTGGTATTTCTTTTTCAATTCATCTATTGCAATTCCGACCTCTGATTCAATCCTCTTCTGTTCCGCCTGCAGTTCTTTTGGTATGACACGAAACTTTGCCGGTTTGTGCCCATTTTTCTTTTTTTCGTAAACCACCATCTTGAACTCTTGCAGGCCCCCGAGATATAAGGCCTTCCTCTCAAGCATAGTAACCTCTTCCATAAGATCATCGATTCGTTCCAGACTTTTTCTCAGCGCCTGCTCTGCCATTTCATCCTCAGAATCGTCACATTCCTTGAATTCTTGGGAATCCAATACATCAAGGATATTTTTGTATAAAGGCAGTATGGTAACCGTTCTTTTAATAACCTCGTTACCTACCTCTATTCTTTGGGCAAGTCCTGTTTCTTCATCCCTGGTAAGGATGGAGATATCCCCCATGGAGTGAAAATATGCCTGAATCAGGTCATCTGGCTTTTCGTGCGTTTCCTTTTCTTCAGGGACCTCTTCTTCGCTCTGAGCACTCTCACTATCTGTAACCTTAACTCCCATGTCCTGGAGAAGGTTCATGAAATCCTCAAATTCATCCTCTGAAATGAAGTCCCGCGGCAGGGCATTCTGAATTTCATCGTGGGTTATAAACCCACGCCTCTTCCCCAAATCAATGATCTCTTCGAAAATATCCCTTTCATTCATAGCATTGCCCTCATATCATGGATCCTATCCCTAAGATCGTATGGGTAAGACTCACTGTTTCCGATTCTTTTTCATATGCTCTGTCTGAGACAGAAGAGAAGACGCTTCATAACCGATCTCGTCAACGGGGACAGGGGAATTCTTCTCAGTCCTGTCTTCCCGTTTTAATCCAGGTTTCAGCCTTATGCCCTTCAGTTTCTTGATAATTCTCTGCATATGTAACATGGGTTCGGTCCTTTTCTCCCTGAGCGCTTTCAATTAATATACTCGTTAAGAAGCAATTTATATGCCATTGTTGCTTTATAGATTACTGCTTCAAGAGATCAAGAGTTGTTGAAGGGTTTCCAGTATGTCATTCCGGTTTGGCCGGAATCTTTCTTCGTATATTCCCCCTTTGGAAAAGGGGGATAGAGGGGGATTTTTTGAATCAATCTATCTCCACAAAATCTCCCCTTACCCCTCTTTACCAAAGAGGGGTTCAGAAGGATTCCCGCCAAGCGGGAATGACAGTTATAGGAACAGAGTTCGCTATGAATAAAGCGGGTTAAGAGGGAAGTGAGAAGGGGACCGGGTGGCTGATGAAGAACTGATTATTCCTTGAACAAATCGGTGCTCAGGTAACGCTCCCCGGTACTCGGCAGGATCACAACAATCTGTTTCCCTTTGTTTGCAGGGCGCTTGGCTATTGAAAGCGCTGCCCATACAGCAGCACCTGAGGAGATTCCGCAGAGGATTCCTTCCATTTTCGCGAGGGACCTTGCTGTTTCAAAGGCCTGTTCGTCCCTTACGGTAACGATTTCATCAAGTATTGCTCTATTGAGAACTTTTGGAATAAAACCGGCTCCGATTCCCTGGATCTTATGGGTTCCGGCATTGCCTCCAGAGAGGACTGGAGAACCTGCAGGTTCAACTGCAACAGCCTGGAAATCAGGCTTTCGTTCTTTGATCACTTCTGAAATTCCGGTAATGGTCCCGCCAGTACCCACACCAGAGACAAGGATATCGATCCCACCGGCGGTATCCCGCCAAATCTCCTCTGCTGTGGTTCTCCGGTGGATTTCAGGATTTGCCGGGTTGCTGAACTGATCAGGCATGAACGCGTCCCGTGTCTCCGAGAGTATTTCCCCGGCTTTGTTTATAGCCCCCATCATTCCCTCACTTCCCGGCGTAAGAACTATCTCAGCTCCAAGGTGTTTGAGGAGCTTTCTGCGTTCAATACTCATCGTCTCGGGCATTGTTAGGAGTAAACGATATTCCCGGGCAGCACATACAAAAGCAAGGGCAATTCCTGTATTACCACTTGTGGGCTCAATGATTAATGTACTCTTCTGAATAAGCCCCTGGGTTTCTGCTGCCCTTATCATAGCAAGGCCGATGCGGTCTTTTACGCTTCCCAGAGGGTTCTTTGACTCAAGCTTGCCCAGAATCGTTGCATGAATCCCATTCGTAATACGGTTGAATTTCACCAGCGGAGTATACCCTATGGTTTCAGTTATATCTTGGGAGATTTTTGTCATGCTTACGGTTTAAAAACCAGTTCCGGTTTCTTCAGGAATACTTTTGTGTCGGGGGGCACTGACTCTGTAATCCATACATTTCCGCCGATTACCGAACGGGCACCGATCACAGCCTCTCCGCCTAATATGGTAACTCCTGCGTAGATAATGACGTCATCTTCAATGGTCGGATGGCGTTTTTCGCTCCTGAGCTTTTCCACGGCATCTTTCGGAAGGGACAGTGCACCGAGTGTGACCCCCTGATAGATCCTCACCCGATTACCAATATCTGTTGTTTCACCTATTACTACACCGGTTCCATGATCGATGAAAAAACTCCCGCCTATGCGGGCACCCGGATGGATGTCAATTCCTGTCATATTGTGCGCATATTCTGTCATGATACGGGGGATTAATGAAACGCCTTGCTTGAAAAGCTCATGGGCTATCCGGTAAACCGAAATCGCAAAAAGTCCGGGATAACTGAAAATAATCTCGTCAAAACCCTTGGCTGCGGGATCGCCCTCATAAGCGGCGCGGATATCTTTGGCGAGCATCGTTCTCAGGCGTGGAAGTTCGCGCATAAAATGAATCGCTATCTCCTGCCCGCGATCTTCGCAGTCTATGCAGACCATGTTGTGACGACGGCATTCATGCCGCATTGCAAGGACAATCTGTTCCGAGAGGGCCTCAAACAACTGCGTTACCTCCTGGCCATAATAGTAGAGCAGATTCACCGTGTCGATGCGGATTCGGGAAAAGTATCCCGGATAGAGTATTCGGCAGGATAGGTGGATGATTTCGATAATGGCCTCTTTGGAAGGCAGCGGTTCGAGGTCAACATGATCAAAGCAGTCTCCCGTTGTGCACGATTTTACAAGACCTTCGACAATGCCCGGTATCTCTTCACGAAACCGTTTGGTATCTTCTTTTTTAACCTTACATTGCTCAAGCTTTGATTCGTTCATGGCAGGCTTTACCTCTCTGAAGGTTTTACACCATTACAAGGTGTCTTTGGCATGATACATACCATTGTGGTTATTGTAGCGTATCCCTTTCACTGCTACAAGAGGAGTGAAGCTTACAGGCAGTACCTGTGCTATACTTTTCATCTGCCAAAAGATATAATGTGTTGTTTTGAAAGAGGAATTCGATTGAGATGTTTATTTTGAATGATTATGAGGGAACAGCTGTCAGTATCGATTTTTACGATGGAGATTTACACGCTGTTCTATCACTCCTGTCAGATGCGGCCCGTATTGAGGGCTATGTTATGGTTGTTGACAGACAGATAAAAGGGAAAATCCAGATAAAAATGTATGAACCGTGGAACCTCATCCTTGTTGAAATACTGGCGGGTGTAAACTTCGTAACAACAGTTGTGAAAAACAGCCTTACCATTTCATACAACAATTCGTCTTCCGGCAGTCAGATCAACTGATGGACAAACAACAATGGGAAATTTCACCGTTTTTTCATATTTTCTTCATCATTTCTTCATAAGTTTCAGATAATCTAAAATCATATAAGGTGCAAAAAATAGCATACCTTCTTTGTGCTATTCCGATTCATGCACCAACCCTCCTGGCAGCCAGATTCCCCCTCTGGCTGCCTTTAACTTCTTTCTTAACGTTAATTTTGGTATTTATTGAAGCAAGGTGCTGCCATGCAATTCAGCAATGATAACCGGAACAAATGATCGAATAACCTCTTCAACAGAACCCTCAAAAATTGTTTCTGTTACTGCTGACCAAATCAGTCTGTCGTACTTTGCATCAAAAATCTTTGTTTCGATCACAACATT
>Ga0307376_10006542_pt1 | contig 10292 bp, 12 predicted proteins | sample TR2MG_FD_202536 | JGI IMG/M metagenome (GOLD analysis project Ga0307376, IMG submission 202536) | Soil microbial communities from Risofladan, Vaasa, Finland - TR-2 | ecosystem: Environmental > Terrestrial > Soil > Coastal area > Acid sulfate soil | place: Finland: Risofladan, Vaasa | collected...
GAGAAAAGAAATTAATAAACTGAAAGAGAAGAAAGGAGACATAGAATGACAATCATATACCATGATTCATGGGAAATGTCAGAAAGAGGCAAATCAGATGCTGCTCGACACCAAAAAAAGATTGATAGTGTGATTCGTAAAAATGTTCAAGATGTTATTGGTGAAGAAAGCATCATAACACAAAAAGATGGAAAAACTGTAAAAATTCCTGTTAAAGGTTTAAGAGATTACAGATTCATCTATGACCCAAATGATGATGAAGAAAAGTCTGGTGTTGGACAAGGTGACTTTGAAGATGGTCAAATTATCGGTCAAGAAAGGAAAAGTAAAGAAGGTGAAGGTAGTGGAGCAGGAAATGAACCCGGTGGTGAAAGTATGGAAACAGAAGTTCCTATTGACTACCTTATTGAAATCATGTTTGATGATTTAGGTCTTCCTTATATGGATGAAAAGACTAAAGCTAAAAATCTTGTACCTAAGGGATGGAAGTTTGAGTCTATTACAAAGAAAGGTATTTTACCACGACTTCATAAAAAGAAAACAATGATAGAGGCAATTAAACGGTCAGTAATGTTTCAATCAGAAATAATAGAATCAACTGGCTGTAGTGAAGAAGATGCACAAAAAGCATTGATACAAGCAGATGGTGATATAAATGATGCCATAAATATTATTGATGAAGGTAGATTGAGTGGAGAAGAAGCTGGAATTTTTATTGATGATAACGACTTACGATTCAAACAAATAGAACAGGATGTAGAGTATCATAGTAATGCAGTAGTATTAGCTATGATGGATACTTCTGGTTCAATGGATACCAGAAAGAAATATTTGGCGCGTTCAATGTTATTCTGGATGGTAGAGTTCCTAAAAAAGACCTATGATAATGTTGAGATTAGATTTATTCAACATACAACAGAGGCACATATAGTAAATGAAGATGATTTTTTTAAGAAGTCTGATATGGGTGGAACACTTTGTCATACAGCATTTGATAAGGCAAACTATTTGATTGATACAGAATATCCTATTGAGGAATGGAATGTTTATTGTATGTATCTATCTGATGGTGATGATTTTGACCCAAATAAAACTGTAAGGTCAATAAAGACAATGTTGGATAAAAAAATTAATATGTTAGGATATACTGAAATATCTTTAGAAGGAGATCCATGGGGCGGTGACCATGCACTATTGAGAGCAATTACTGAAAAATGGAGTTTCACAAAGAAGAAAGAACTTGGTACATTATTTTTGAGAAATGATGAAAACCATTTCCTTATTTCTATGATAAAAAATAAGAAACACGTGTATCCCTCACTTCGTCATTTTTTATTTGAACCCGTACAAAAACAATAATATAAAGAAAGGACAAAATAAATGCAAAAAACTGAAATGCAAAGACTATTGAAGTTGGAAGAAAGAATGATGCAAATAGCCACAGAGGAATTAGAACTTGAATTATGTGGTATTGAATTTGATATTATTCCACCACAAAAGATGTTGGAAATTATGGCATATAGACAACCTACAAATATCTCCTCATGGAAATATGGTAGAGATTATGAAAAATTGAGAACAATATATGATAGGTCTGATAAAGGTGGATTACCATATGAAGTAGTTATAAATTCAGACCCAGCAAGAGCCTATCTGATGAAAGAAAATACTATAGCAGTTCAAGCACTTGTTATGGCTCATGTTATTGGTCATGTCAATTTCTTTACTGAGAATGAATACTTTAAAGAATCCAAAAAAGACATTGTTCACTTCATGCATATGGCACAAGAAAGATTTAATTCATATGAAAGAAGATTTGGTATTGATGAAGTTGAAAGAATTGTTGATGCTGGTCATGCACTTCAATTTCATTCATCACCTTTTGAACATGAAACAGAGGAAGAAAAAATTGAAAGAATTTATCAAGCAATGAAAAAACAAATAAATGTCAATAACAAAAGTAGTTTCAATGACCTTATAAAAAGTAACAAAAGAATTGATATTCAGGAAGATATTGAATTGGCGAATCAGAAGTTATTGAGAGCGTTAAAATTACAAACTCCTGTTGAACCTACTGAGGACTTATTGAGATATATTGTTGATAATTCTACTTCTTTGGAAGATTGGCATAAGGACATACTTGAAATTCTTAGAACAGAAGGACAATATTACTGGCCTATAATCAGAACAAAGTATATGAATGAAGGTTGGGCAACATTTATCCATGAAAGAATAATGAACCAATTATTTGATGAGGAATTATTGACAACAGAAGAACATGCCAGTTATAACTATTCAAACTCAATGGTAAAAGCCGAACATCCATTTGCCATGAATCCGTATCAAATAGGTTCTGGTATATGGAAAAATATTGAAGAAAGATGGAACAAAGGAAAACATGGTGATGAATGGGATAGACTGGAAGATTATAGAATAAAAGATAATTGGGATAAGCAAGAAGGCAAAGGATGGGAAAAGTGTAAGGATATTATGAGTTCATATCAAGACTGGTTTTTCATGCAAGACTTCTTAACACCTGATATGATAACAGAATTAAATATCTATATCTTTCAACGTGTAGACCAATGGAGTCATTATGATTACATAGCAACAAAACAAGAAGCAAAAAAAGTTGCGAAATTAATTATTGATTCATTTGCACATTCAACAGTACCAAAGATTGAAATTGTTGATGGAAACTCTGGAGGTAATGGTGAACTTTTTCTCAGACATTCTCATAGTGGTGTTGATTTAAATAAAACATATGCAGAAAAAACACTACAACATATATGGAATTTATGGAAGAGACCGATTGCACTTGTTACAAAAAGAAAAAACCAAGTTATTGAATACCATGTTGATGGTTCCAAAATATTACGTAAAAATAAACTTGAAGAAAAATTAAACAAGGCAATAAAATCCTTACAACAAAATTAAAATAAGTTTCTCCTGAAAAAAACCCTTACTGTATATAAATATATAGTGAGGGTTTTTTTGTGCTCTCAATATGTGAAAAGGAGAAAAAGTATGCCAATAAAGTATGATGATAAACAAGTAAAAAGACCCAATGAAGAACTAGAATATTCATTGGAACAAATTGAGGAATTAGATGAATGTTCAAAAGATATATGGTATTTTATGAAATATGTCAAAATAATTCATCCAGATAAAGGAAAAATATTCTTTGAACCTTATGACTACCAAATAGAACTTATAAACAAATATTTTAATAATAGATTCAATATAGCATTATGTTCCAGACAATCAGGAAAAACCACATCTGTTGGAGTATATTCTTTATGGTTTTCAATATTCAATAAAGATAAAATAGTAGGTATTGTAAGTAATAAAGAAGCATCAGCTAAGATGATTCTAAACCGAATAAAGACAATGTATGAAGAACTTCCAGTATGGCTGAAACCTGGTGTTACTGAATACTCTAAAACATTTATCGCCTTTGATAATGGAACACGAATACTAATATCTGCAACATCTCCAGATGCTTTTCGTGGTGAGACCTTAAATCTTTTGATAGCAGATGAATTTGCTTTTGTACCAGCACATGATGCAGATGCATTTTGGGCATCCAATTATCCAACCATCTCAGCCTCACAAGAATCAAAAATCATAATAATTTCAACACCAAATGGTATGTTTAACCTATTTCATTCGCTGTATGTTCAAGCAGAAGGTGGGAATAATAACTTTATTCATACAACGGTTTCATGGGAAAATGTACCAGGTCGTGATGATGAATGGGCAAAAGAACAAATAAAGAACTTAGGAAAAACAAAGTTCGCACAAGAGTTCGCTGTAGAGTTCCTCGGTTCAACAAATACGGTTATAGATACCGAAGTTCTGAAAAAATTGATGAATGCTTGGACAGAACCTTTACTTTATGATTTAAAAAATAGACTTGCTATATTTGAAAAACCAGAAGAAAACGGAGTATATGTTATTGGTGTTGACCCATCAAAGGGAACGGGAGAAGCAAACTCTGCAGTTCAAATATTAAAAATTGAAAGTTTATCTCCTATCAAATTAAAACAAGTTGCAGTATTCTTTGATAACACAACAGATGTTTATGAATTTTCAGATATAGTAAATAGATTATCATATTACTATAACAATGGATATATTATGTGTGAAAATAATGGAGAAGGTTCAGCAGTTATTGCAAGATTATGGTGGGAACATGAAAATGAAAATCTGATTAATACGGGGTCTAAAACAGCAAATCTTGGAATCAGAGCATTGAAAGGAACAAAAACAAAAGCTGTATTATTGATGAAGAAAATTATTGAAGATTGGAGTATCATATTATATCATAGGGAAACAATTGAAGAACTTGGCTCATTCATTGAAGAAAATGGAAAGTTTTTTGGTAAAGATAAACCACATGATATGATTTCAGCATTGTATTGGGCAGTATACTTTTTAGAAATGAATATCTTGGATGAAAAATTTGACTTCAGGAAAAAAGAAATGGAAGATGATATGTGGGGAATATTAACCGATGTTGATGAAAAGGAACAAGATTGGTCTTGGTTAACAAAAACTGGACCACTTATGAGTTAATTACTAAAGTTTATATAAATATATCTGAATCAAATATTATAAAGAGGAAATAATGAGCGTAAGTAAAGCACAATTAAGAAATAAAATTAAAAGAAGATTTGGTTGGCCTGTAGTAAAATGTGAATTAAGTATTGACCAAATCAATGATGAAATTGATTATGCTCGTAACAAGTTTTTGAAATGGGCAGTAGGACAAGCAACACATGAAGTATTCTTTACTATGTTATTATCAGCTGGTCAAAAACTATATGACTTACCTATGGGAGTTACAGAAGTATTAAATTTTGATGCTCAAGGTATGGAAACAGGTATCAATACTTTATTTACTTTAGATAACTTTTTATACACTCATGGTATGTATGCATCATTATTAAATCCATCAACAACTTTTAATCTGATTGGTTATCATTTAGTTTTGGATTTTATGGAATCCTTAAAAAAATATACACCAGACAAATATAACTGGAAATACCATAGATACACAAATCAATTAGAAATTCAACCAGCACCGCCATCTGGTGCATCATTACAAGTAACATTAGATGGAACAATATATACGGTTGATTCTCCGGGATTTGTTATGTTGAGAGTGTTTATGGTTGAAGGTAGCACACTAATGGAAGACACAACATCGTGGCCTACATCTGGTGCTGACCCTGATTTTTATGGAACAGATTGGGTTTTAGATTATTCTTATGCACGATGTAAAATACCTTTAGGTAATATAAGAAGAAAATTTGCTAACTTTGCATCAATAGGAAACACAGGTATTGCATTGGATGGAGATTCTTTAATAAGTGAGGGTAAAGAAGAAATGGCGGATTTGGAAGAAAAACTGAAGCTCGAGGAAACATATGAGGGACTTGGGATTCTGATTGGATAAGGAGAAAATTATGAAAAAATATAATGACGGAATATTGGAAGCATATGAGGAAACATTAAATGAAAGAAGGCCAACAAAAAATGACCTAAATATAAAAGATGTTGCTCTTGCATTAACAGGTGAAATTGAAACACTCATTATCAATTTACTAAAAAACTGGGAAGCTGAAGATTCATGGAATGATGCGGGATTTGAAATGAGTAAAGGTGATAAGGTAAAAACATTAAACTTGGCCATGAAAGGTATAAAAGTAAATAAAATAAAAGATTACATAAAATAAGGAGAAAAATAATGGGAAAATGGGACGACCTAATGAATGCAACAGCACAAGCAACAGGCAAAAAGGTTGATGAGAGTGTAAAGAAAGGAGAAAGACCTCTGAATGAAGAAGAAAGAGCTTTCAGAATTTTTGAAACACGAATCACAAAAATAGGTACTGAATTGAATAACCTGTTTGATGAGATAAAGGCATACAAAAAACAAAAAGGAATAAGGTAATGAAATTCAAAGACTACATAAATGAAGATAAAGTCAAAGCATGGAAAGATTTTGAAACTGCGGCTAGAAAAGAACTCGGTAATAAATGGGACGGTAGAGTAAAAGGCGAACATCTTTATGGTGGTAAATTGAGTAAAAAAACCGTTGACTTGTATTGGAAATATTTTGACTTATTGGGAGGACAAAAAAAATCCAAGAAAAATAGTTATGATACTCCCTTTATGTCCGGAAATATACAAACACATTAAAAAAGGATAACTGATGCCAATAGATAAGACACAACCAACATGGGAACTGGAAGACCTTTCACTTGATAATGCAGAGGTTGAACTGTTTGAGGATAAGATAGTTGAGTTTACTGATATTGCAGGTATATCAATAGACTACAGAATGAAAGATATTACTGTTCCTTCAGATAGGTTGTATGGTGAAACTCCAAATTTGGAATATTTACCATCAAAGAGAACGAAACTTATTTATGAAGTTACAGAAGAAGCCGGACTAATTCGTTCACTTGGTTTTTCTTCAGATGAAACAATATCATTTGCAGAGATACCAGTATATACATTTTCAAGAGACGTATCAGCAACAGCGTCAGATGGATGGCCAGAAGCAGGAAATACTACACCTCCAACGAATTATTTGAGTAGTCCTGTACCACGACCAGGAGATGTATTAAGAGTTATATGGAATAATTTATCATATGAAGTTGTAAGTGTTGTAAATAGAAACAGAATATTCCAATTGACAAAGAAAATTTATGGACTTATATTGAAACCATACAGATATGCAGAGCAAAGTGATTCTGCTAAGGAAATGTTGGCTGATATGGATATAACATTGACATCACCAATTACAGGATTCGGTGACAATGAATGGATAGAGGAAGAATCGGATGATATATATGATTACGGTTCAGATTTAGATACCAGTATTTATGGTTATTAAAGGAGAATAAAATGAAAGAATTATATGAGAAGTATATAGGTGATAAAAATTTTGGTCTTGGTGCCGGCGGTACTATGGAAAAATCAACACTTAAACCAAAGGGAAAATATTATGTAGGCAATTATAAACCCATAGCACAGGCTTTTGCACAGATATATGACCAAGCAGATAGAATAATAAATTTAGCAAGTGATTCAAAACTAATTCAAAAAGATATAAAAAAAATATCAAAACAACTTGATGTTTTAGCTGATAAAATTAATAAGGATAATTTTTAATATGAGCAGAATAAAAGAATACTTAAACGAAGCAGATAGTTTTGATAAGATGATGGATAAGGTATTGAAAGCAGGGGTAGTAATGCCAAAAAAACCAGAAGTCAAAACATGGAATGATTATTATACCGAAGAAGATAAAAAAGAAATGATTAGTATATCAAAAGATGTTGTTGCGCTTGAAAAGAAAATTGATGCTATAAAAAAACAATTTATATCAAAACATCCTGGTATGGATTTTGGTAAAAAAATGCAGTACCTTTTTAATAGACCAGAGTTTCTAAAATTCAGACAAGATAATCCACACGCAAGTGACCTATTAGGTATTGGTGGTATTTAATGGATACTTTTTATTACTATAAAAGCATTCGCAAGACTGTTATTCAGTTTCTTGATATGTTCAACAGTATTAGTATTGCTAAGTATACAAAGACAGGAACAGTAGCAAAATATATAACTGTTCCTATTAAACTTGGTGGTAAAGAACGAGTATGGTATTGGGTAGAAGAAGCCAGAAAAGAAAGTGAAGAAAGAATATATGAAATGCTTCCTCTTATTGCTGCTGAAATTACTGGTATTGAATATTCTTCTACTAGACAAAAAAATAAATACCACATGGTAACTTCATCATCTTCACCGGGTACAGGCACAGCAACTATGTTTGAAAATCCTATACCTTTTGATATAGGCATTACACTTAGAATTTATTCATTATATATGGCAGAAGTTGACCAGATATTGGAACAAATACTTCCATATTTCCAACCATATGCACAAATGAAAGTTTATATATCAGATGTTGATGAATCATTTGACGCAAAAGTATTATTTGAAAGTGCCGCACCTGAACAATCATTTGAATATTCACAGGAAGAAAGAAGAAATATTGTATGGACATTAAATTTCAAAATACATAGTTTGTTCTTTAAACCAGCAACAACAGATGATACAAATCTTATTCAAAAAATTATTACAAAGTATTATTTGAATGAAGATGCTTGGAATGATTATCAAGGAACAGAAACAATGTATACATCTGGTGCATCAGGAGTAAACACACACGAAGCAGAATCTATTTTCATTAAAGGCGTATCTCCTTGGCTTGATGATGATGGTGACATAGTATGTGAAATGGAAAGATTTGGAAATAATGAGGAATAAATAATGACACTTAGTACAACAGATAATTTAAGTAGCGCAAGTCCACAGAACTTTAGATTAGTATTTCCTTTAGTACCACCGACTACTGATATTGGTGATAACAAAGATTTAACACTCAATATATTTTCAACAATAATTCCCAATGCGACACTTGAAATGGAAGAGCGTAAATGGATGGGCGGTACTGTAAAAGCCCCATTAGGGAAAATGTCTTTTGAACCTTGGACAGTAAATTTTATGGTAGATTCGGATTTTGCAAATTGGAGATTATTGTTTAGATGGTTACGACATATAAATAATGGTAGTACAAAGTGGATAGATTTAGATAGTAATTTTATGATTGATGCATCCTTTCAAGCATTAGATAATTGGGGCACAAGAATATTTGAAGTAATATTCTATAATTTATGGATAAATGGTTTAGGTGAAGTTGTTTTTACCTATAGAGAAGGTGAACCATATTTGGAAGCACAAGCAACATTCTCTTATTCACACTATAATCTAAACGAATAAAGAAAAAATAAAGTAAAATTGAAGTTTTATATAAATAGTAATAAGAAAAATAAATAAGGGAGGAATAAAAGTTAATGGCTTTTTATCTTAGTCCACTCGTTGCAGTTAGAGAAATAGATTTATCAACAACAATACCAGCAGTTGCCACATCTATCGGTGTATCTGTATTGCGAGAAACATACAAGGGACCTGAACTAAAACAACAATTTGTCTCAACAGTTGACGAATTGATTAAATATTTCGGTGAACCAACAACAGATTCATATGAGGATATTTTATCAGCAACAGGATATCTAAAATATGGTAATAAATTATATTGTACAAGAGCAATGCCACCAGATGCAAAATTTGCTGGTATGCATACAATGGCAACATCAGCCGTAACAGCAGCGGTTTATACAACTACCGATGCTTATCAACTTGATGATTTTTCAAGTGAGGACCCTGATGAATTTGGTAATGAAACGGTTGTATTCTCAGTAACACAACCTGAATATGGAAAAGAAATAGCAATTATCGCAAATTCAAGAGGAGAATGGGGTAATAATATTAAAATTGCTCTTATTGGTAAAACAGTATATGATAGTATTGTAAATTCAACAAGTTCACAAGTGGCATCAGCAGCCGCAACAGCACTTGGTATATCAACAGAACTATATCAAGATGTTCGTGATATTGATTCACCACTTGAACCGGATAGTACAACAACCGGATACTGTAAAGAATTTCTAGTACTTATTAGATACTGTGACCAAGAGGACATCAATAAGAGTCCAAAACCATATTCACTTGTTGAAACATGGCACGTATCAACAGACACAAGAAAAATTGATGATGAAGGAAAAAATATATATGCTGAAACAGTAATCAATGAAGAATCAGAATATATTAGAATAGCATTATCAAGTGCTTTTGCAAATACTTTTGTAACAGAATTATACTCAACAGCATATACAAGTTTGGCTGGAGGAAGTAATGGAACATTTGCTGCAGGAGAAGAAGATACTGCAGTTATCGCAGCTTATGACCTTTATCAAAATCCAGAAGATATTGATGTAAATGTATTCATTGATTCAAATAAAAGCGCAACAGTAAAGAATGAATTAATCTCTATATGTGAAGCAAGAATGGACGCAATGGCAATTCTTGACTGTTTGAAAGCGGATGTTGTGAATAACTCTGGTAGTGAAGTAACAGACTTACGAGATTATAGAAGAACAACATTGAATCCAAACACAAGTTACGCAGCAATGTATGCAAACTGGTTGGATGTATTTGATAAATGGAACTCTAAGTATCGTTGGGTTCCGGCATCAGGACATGTTGCAGGAATCTACGCAAATACAGATGATGTGGCAGACCCATGGTGGGCACCTGCCGGTCTCAATAGAGCTATTCTAAATAATGTAAGAAAATTAGCATGGAATCCTACACAG
>Ga0307376_10006544_pt1 | contig 10290 bp, 12 predicted proteins | sample TR2MG_FD_202536 | JGI IMG/M metagenome (GOLD analysis project Ga0307376, IMG submission 202536) | Soil microbial communities from Risofladan, Vaasa, Finland - TR-2 | ecosystem: Environmental > Terrestrial > Soil > Coastal area > Acid sulfate soil | place: Finland: Risofladan, Vaasa | collected...
ACGACCAACCCCAGGAGAGGTGACTTTCACATCACCATATTTAAATTGATCCTTGGGGGTCAGCTTTACCGGAGCCTGCTCTTTATCAAGGGCGCTATCATCCCAACGATGACGAACCTCTTCATTGTTGTTGCTGGGGAGGCTGTCCTGGGACTGACTGTTGGCCGGTTGCTTGCGAGGCTGAGTTGACGACATTTTGTAGGGCTTCAATAGAATCAGGGTTTTTGGTTGGGTCCATCATTGGGGCTTTGGCCAGTTGACCTGCCTGCCCAACAAGACTGGTAGTCATGTTAAGCTGTGCGGCCTTCTGTTGTTCCTGTTGACGCATATCAGCAGTCTTAACCAGCTTAAGGGTATCAATCCCTTGAGCAGCAGCTAGACGTTTGACAGCCTCCTCGGGGTCAATGTATTGGGCCATGGCTTCTGGACCAAGGGCTTGTGAAATGGTTTGTAGGAACATCATGAGTGATTCACGATCTTGCCCACGACCAATGCCCTCAAGGCCAGCAATGATGGTTGGAGAGACAATCCCCTTAGGTAGTTGAGGTAGTTCCTTGGAGCGTTGAAGGGTGAAGAGTTTCCGTTGGAGGTACGGGCGAACCAGCTCTACGGTAAGGTTACCATAGATTCCCCCAAGCTGCTCATTAAGTTCCTGCTGGGTAGCACGGATCTCTTCTGCGGTGGTGCGCTCGGATTGCCTTACGGAAAGGATCAAGAACGCCTCCGACAGCCGCTGCGTCAGGGACTGAATCATCTGATAGGCAGAAGAGAAGTCGGCCTGCTTGCTCACTTGAACAGCAGTCACATCCTCAGCACGACCTTGAATGATTGCTCCATTGCCAGCCTTAGCCAGCGTACTGGGCTTCACGGTAGCGGCGGGACTTACGAGGAATACCACTTTAGCGGCGGCAGCAGAACCCTCCACCATGGCTTGCATGAGCCCCTCAAGGGACCGCAGATCGCCCAGGTATTCTTCTATGCGTCCACGCCCATAGTCTTCTCCATCCACAATGTTAAAGCGGAGAGGTAACCAAGGGGTGGTCGTCTTTGGAGCTTTACCAAAAGAGTCAGGAAGAATCTTCCCTTCTGCTTCTTGTCTCCATCGCCACTGTCCATCCTTGAGCTTAGCCCAAGTGTAAACAGCAACTTCATTTTCACCAACAGTAACATCAACACTAGGAGCACTAGTATTATCAGCTACATCATTTACATTCCTAATTGCTTCTGTTTGAAACTCAGCAGGAAGGAATTGACGGTCAATTGATTCAACAGTAACGACCTCGGTGGGATTACCCTCTCCATCACGGACGACCACAAATCGGTCAAGAGGATAAAGTTTAACACCACTTGAACCCATGTATACCAGAGCATTTCCGGTTACAATTAGGTGCTTCATTGCCTGATGAAGGATAACTCGATCCTGGGATTCGGCAATGTTTTGCATGACCACTCGTTCCATTTTGGAAAGAGAAAGATCAATCTCTGATTTAACAGTAGCACTTAAACTGGGGTCCAAGCTAAGCTTACCATCATTAATCTGAAGCTTGAAGAAAGTTGCGTTCACGGGGAACAAACTTAGCATCAGCTTAGATGCCATGACGTTAACGCCTTTAGCGCCCATGGATTGCCAAGGAGTGGGCAGCTTCTGTCCATTCACAACACCCGTAGGGGTCAAGAGATAAGGAACAGAGAGGGCTGCACAATCCCTAGCAGTATCGAGAAAGATCGTTCTGTCGCTTGCCAACTTTGCGTAACGACTTGCGGCAGATTGATTTTCCATTTGTTATTTACCAATACTAAGGTTAGGCATTGAAGAACCCACACCACTTGTCCCGCCAAGGGGAATGTTCAAGCTTGAAGGACCTTTACTAGCTTGACGCAGGGAGGCCCTGTTGGACATGGTGGGCTTTACTGTGGTGGGTGTTGTACTTGAAACCACAGGAGTTGGAGCCGGGGGTGGTGGTTCCGGTGGAGCTGGCATTTTAGGAGCAAGGCACATGATACTAAGTTAGTTTAGATTTGAGGTAGCGGATCACCGCAATAGCACCAGCCATACGGCCAGCTTCCCACGTTGTCATCTCATGATCAGGGTAATCATCGGGATACATCCGATCTAGTTCCTCAGTGAGAACAGTTAGATCGATGCGTCCCCCAACAACACTGGTTAGGGGAATGGTCTCAGCGTCGAAGTAAGCGTCAGCCATATTGTGGGAGGTCGTTGTTGGAAGCTTCAAAGAACGCAGGCATTCGAGCCCGTGTGGTATCGGATAGACCAGGGGCTTTACCCCTTAGATACAGGGCATCTGATTGATCCAACCAAAAATCCTTGTCAAGATACCTGTTTTCAGATTTACCAAGCCCGTCAACTACCCATCCCACAGTCGCTCGACGAAGTCGATTGAGGCTTGATGTAGACTTGAGGCCCAACTCGGAGCAGACCATCGAGTGGATGGCAACGTGGGTTTGCTCATCTCTACTAATGTCGGCGGCTGTGGTTCGGATTCCGACATCTCCGGTAAATCTAAAGAAGGGGAGGATGACAAAGAAGACACTGCGTTCAAGGATAGCGGCTTTTAGAATGGGATGTTCGGGGGCATCTAGCCATGCCTTAAGGATGTGCTTAGCTTCTGATTCAAACTTTTCATTTAAACCATGAGCAGCCACTACATAGTTAAGAGCTTGGTCATGCCTCTCTTCATCCAATTGATTTGAGAGGAGAGCCTCTCGTACCCCTGGGGTATTGGGTAGTTCTTTTTCTAGTCCCTGTTGTAGGAACTCACGGACAGGCAGTTCAAGGTGACGAAGACCTAAAGCACGGTAGATTGCATCTTCCGCACCGTCAACGAGTTTCCCTTGTTGAACAGCAACAGGCGTCCACTTTCGCTTACGGGAAACAACTTGATCATAAGGTGAAAGTGTTTGTGTCATTATTCTCCACAAGGAATACAAGGTTCATTTTTAAGGCTGGCCTCTTCCTCAAAGGAGAAGAGATCTTTAAAGTCATCATCAAGAGCAGCCATGGCATCATCTTTTGATTGAGTGTTGGGCATCACTTGAAGGGAATAATAGAGGGAGGTCTGTGACGAGGTAAACCACGATTCAAGGAACTGTTCGTCGTAGGTGACGACATCACTCCAGCTGTTAAAGGAGTACCCGTGAAAGAGTAGCGTTGCGCGAAACAACGAGACAATACCATCGGCAACCCTTTTATAATCAGCCCACCCTACCTCTGACGCGATTTCGCAGTCAGGCGGGTACGCAAATGATTGCACTCCAAACGTCCCAGAATCGCGGTCAACGTGGCGGCTAATAGGAGGAGCCAACTCAGGGGTGGCAGTGTAGCCCCGAAGATCGATGTTATTATAACTACAAGAAGCGGTAGGAGCAATAGCAAAGGCCCTTTGCATACCTGCCTTACGAGCGATCTGTGCCGCCATCTCAATTGACTTGGCCAACTCGGAGACAAGGAGGTAGGCTGGCGTGTGTACTGGTTGGTGTGATAGGTAAGCATCAATTGCTTCTCCAAAATCTTTGTAAGTAACGTTGTTCTGACATAGGAAATTAGCCAAGCCCAGGATACCCAGGCCTACCTGACGATCTACCTCAGGGGCAAGGTACTCACCCGTGTCACCAACTCCAGTCTTTGCGTGAAGATCCACAAGAGAGGTCATTCCCTCTATGAAAGCAGGGGTGAGGTCCTTGAGGTGACAAGCACCAAGGTTGATATGCTGAAGTAGACAAGTACCACGGCTAGGAAGATAAACTTCAAGGCAGACATTTCCATAAATTCTATTACCGTTTGCGTCATAACGGATCTTGTTGAGCCAGAGGTCGCCCTTCCTTATGCCCTCAAGAGTGGCTTCAATTAGCTCAGGAGAAGCGTCAACAAGGAAGGACATATCAACATTGAGACACCGCTTGACCCAAGAAAGGTCAGCCCGAGATGCTTTGATAAACTCAATGGCATCAGGGTGGGTATAATCTAAGTGGCATACCACGGCACCATTCTTGTAGATACCGCCGCGCCTTAGGATTTCATTGAGGGTTGAGTAGATGCGGGCAAACGAGACAGGACCTGACGCCACCAGACCCTTACCGTTTTGACTTCCCCGCTCACGGAGCTTGGAAAGGTGGACAGCCACTCCAGCCCCGTTACGGAGGGCATGGGAAACAAACCTCCATGAGGCTTCGATTCCATCGGGTCCCTCCATTTCATCTTCAACAACAAACACAGTGCAAGACACCGGCAGGCGGGATTCTGGATTATCCATCCAGCTTTGGACACGGCCTGTGCGGGCAATACGAGAGGCAGTCATAGAAGGTCTTCAAGAAATGGTGGTTGGTAGTTGGGCCCCTTGAGTATCTTACCATCTTCGCGGCGGAGGGGCTTCCCATCCACGAACTTGCTCATGTTGGACTCGAACACCCGCTTGAGGGCAGTGTCCAGGTTCCAGTTACGAGCAACGGCATACTGGTAGCAGACAAAGACAAGATCAGCAAGTTCCTTTAAGGTATGGAGCTTATCCTCATCCGAGTCTTCATTGATGTGTGCTTCAAGAAGTTCATTAAATTCCTCTCGTATGAGAGTCATTTGCATCTCTTGAACTTGTTCATCATTTGGATCAATGGATTGTTCAGCCGCAAGTCGAAAGACAAATGCCTGTTCAATCAAATGTTCAGGAGTAGGTGTCATCGGTTACGCTCGTACTGAAGGGCCAGGATCTTCCGTTCAACATAAGCTTTAACTTTAAACCAATCATCTAGTTCAGACTCTCGTTCCTTGCGTCCGGCACGACATACATACTTGATCACATTACCCGATAAGAAATCAAGACCTTGATCAACAATGAAGTCCCAAACTTGAATGCGTCCTTGTTGATAATGCTTAGGGCTTGCTTTGGAATAGGTCACGGTAGGCTGGGTTGTTTCGGATGTTTCGGAGTTGTCGGTCTCGTAGAAATCTTCCCACTGGTCCCGGTCGTAGCGATTGTTTGTCATACCAAAATTGGAGTTCAAATAACAGGCGATACCTGTATAGTCTGAGATTGATAAATTGCTCACTTAGCTTAAGCCAAAGATACAGCGGTAGGTTGGGTTCAAGAAGATAAACAACAGCCACTACTAGGGCCAGGTCTAATCCGATGAGGGAGGGGTCCATAGGATAGGTTCCTTAGTGGTGGAGTTGTATTCGCCGGGCCGCAGGATACGGGCCAGACGGGCATTACGCAGGGCATCTTCTTCCGTTTGCCCAGCCTTTTGATAAGCCAGGAGAATGGCTTCCCATGGATCTTCAGCACTGTCTAGGATCTTCTTAGCACCAACAGAGCCGATGCCGGGAACCCCCTTGTATCCATCTACTGGATCACCTGTTAGACATTGGGTCCAGAACCAATAGTCAGCTTCTTCTCTGGTAACCGTAAACTCATTTTCCCCATTAAACAATCGGCAAGCAATTTGCTTCATGTCTTTGTCGGGGCTAACAAGGATGAAGTCCCTGGGGTCTAGGTGACATTCAATCCCAAGAGCATCATCGGCTTCTACATTGAGGTAACGCACTACCTTGTAATGATTTTTACACCAATCTAAAAGGCGTCTGTACCCCACAGGTTTTCTTTTAGTGCGTTTTCCCTTGTAGTCGGGACATACAGTTTTACGGAAGTTGTTGATGTCGGAGAAGTAGAGGGTAACGTTGGTGGTGTCGAATCGCTTTCGGAGATTGGTAAGTTCTCCTTCAAAGATGTCAAGGACAACACGGAAGTTACTGGCAATGGTGATGAGATCATCCCCCCAATCCAACTCCGTTTCAGCAGATTGACAAGCGCGGTAAGCATAAAAATCCGCATCACAACGTAATTGAAGATCTTGATTCTTAGTTTTGAATTGTTTTGTCATATTGTTGGAGGTAGTGGATTGCGGATTGAAGTAAAGATATATCATCTTTGAGTTTACCAATGCCACTATTGCATAGATGGCACAAGAGTCCTCTAACTTCACCTGTAATGTGGTTGTGGTCTACACAAAACCTTTTACTGTTAGAACGACCTGAATTATTTCGGCCACAAATAGCACACTTTCCGCATTGAGCTTCAAATGTTGTTTGATACCAACCACATTCAATACCATAAAGGCTTTTAAGTGTGTAATCAGCCCTAAGTTGGGATGATTTTAATTTGTTGTTATTAGTAGCCCGTTGTATGCAATGTTTACGGTTGGCCCAATAATAATCATAGGCACGTTGCCTGTTACGTTCTTGTGTTTCTGGTGACAACTTTCGTTTAGTGCACCTCCGCCCAGTTGTTTCCATGCTTTGCTTCAGAATTTAAAGGTACTTTAAGATTGTAATAATGTCCAGCATCTTGTATGCTCCATTCAAGAATACCTTTTACAGTATCAATATGAGCAGGAACAACAGCAAGATTCCATTCATCGTGAATGTAAGAAAGCCATTGATAATCAACTTTATATTGAAGTCCTGCTTCAGTAATCATGTTACTAGCAATAACACCCCACCGTTTAGTTACGATGGCCCCAGCACTCTGGAGTAGGTAGTTAAGAGCAGCATGTTTCTTCCCTTGAAGTCGGATGGGTCGTCCGTCAAGGCCCCGCAACACATCACTCTCGGCTCTCTTGGCAACAGCCGTCAGTAACCCCTCTAGGCCGGGAATGGCTTCAAGGAACTTACTTCGGATCGTCTTACCAAGGGTGGCTGCCTTCCGATCATCCAGGGACTTATCCAACGATGTCCCGATCTTCTTATCGGATGCCCCGTAGATAAAGGCATACGTCAAGGTTTTAACATCCTTGCGTGAGCAGCCAACGCGATCAGCATTCTGTTGATGGATGTCCCCATTGACAACAACATCAGCAAAAGCGCCTCCGTCGAAATGAGCAAGATAATGACCGAGCATACGAAGCTCCAAACCAGATGCGTCTGCACCCACTTGAGACATACCCTTCCCAGGAAGAAATAATGCCCTACAACGTGGATCACTGCTCGTCTGTCCGAGATTCGGCCTTGAGTGTGCATTACGACCTGTGTTGGTTGCGAGTTGACATACGTGATGGATACGACCCTCTTTGGTAACAGTCTTTAGCCAAGCATTGGCACCATCTGATAATTGACCAAGGGCCTTTTGTAGTTCAAGAAGACGGGCAAAAATCTTTGCTTCCTCGGTGTCGATACCCATAAGGATACCTTCATCAATCTTCGGCCTACCCGTGTCGGTGAAGGTCTCAGGTTTCCACCCCCTCCATGTCATGAAGGCCCATCCGATGTGATCTCGGCTGGTTGGGTTGAACTCCTTTAGCTTCGTGAAGGAACACTCATCTACAATAACTTTTTGGTTGTTGTAAATTTGTTCTTGCCTTACCCCTGTGTCTTTAAAGTAACCCTTTGTGCTGTTGTTTCTTTTGGGAAGCATGATGCCTCCATCAACATACGGAAAGGCTTCCCGCATCTGATCTGCTAGTTGGTCCATCTCTGTTCGGAGAGTGGCTTCCAACTTTTGAGCAGCAACAACATCAAACGGCCAACCTGATACCTCCTGCTTTGCCATGATCGTGGCGAGGTCATGCTCAAGGCGAATGGAATCTTTGTAGTCATCAATTCCCTTGCTTTCAAACAACTGAAAGAGGGACCCAACAACGTGAACATCCTGCTCACAGTAATCCTCCATCTCTTGGGACCACGATACCCAATCCGTATGCTTGGAGAACTCACCCTTGTAATCACCAAGACGATAACCCCAAGACTCCAAAGAATGCCTACCGTATAGTTTTGCGGGCATTCCAATGGGCTTTTTGCGGAAGTCCCGATTAAGAATATCGGGAAAGAACATCCGACTCAGAATCAGAGTATCGAATAAGGTGGCGTTGGTTTTGAAGAAGGGATAGATGCCTTGGATAACCGGTATGTCAAAGCCAACAATGTTATGGCCGATAAGAACATCAGCCTCTTGGAGAAGGGTAATAGCATTAGTGATTGAGTCAGAGTTTCCAGTGTCATTAAAGCGAAACACTTCCTCAGTGTCGATGTCCTTGACAACAACGCAATGAATATGATCTAACCCTTGACGGGGTAGGCCATTAGTTTCGATGTCGAAGAGTAGCTTCATTAGGACCAGTTACCGGGTTCTTCAAGGTCGAGGGTTGCCTGAGTAAGGGCGGTGGGTGTCCCACACTCTTCACAAAACCATCCTGATGGCTCCATCCTACTATAAAAGAACTTGATTGACCCACACGTGGGGCACACTGTTTCAAAATTCATAAGAGTCGCCACTGAAGGCGGTTGATAGGTCTTCGGTCATTCTACCAGTAGTTCCGTTGAAAACGATGGTTCCGGCCTGCCCGGTGTGCCCATTGAAACGATTTTTTAACACTCGGATGTTAGCCATGTTGTCCCCTGCGGAAAGATTACGCTCAAGAGCGATCACCATGTCGGATAGCTGGACAATAGAGTGAGACCCGCGTAGCTGCCCAAGGCTGACCTGTTGACCATCCTCGTGCCCCTTGTCGCCTTGTGGGCGCTTCAGGTGGCTGATCAGTAGCATTCCAATCCCAGTCTCCTCCACGAAGGATCGAAGCTTGGTCATGGTTACATCAATGAGCTTACGTTCATCGTGTGCCTCATTACCAGACATCAGAATAGAAAGGTGATCAAGGATGATCCACCCTACTTCCTTGGCAAGTGCCATGAAGCGACAGTCACTGAGGATACTGTCGGGGTCAACACTGCCAAACCCATCACGCAGATATACCTGACCAGTACCAAGACTAGCATCAAAGGCATCCTTGAGTTCTGCCTCAGGTAACTCATTGTTCAGATGAAGGGGTTTGTTTGCTTTGATTGACATCAACCTAAGAGCAGTCCGTTGAAGGCTCTCCTCAAGGGCAATGTACCCTACCTTTTCACCTTGATCAACAAGAGCCTGGGCTATTTCACCACAGAAGGTACTCTTACCGACGCCGGAACCTGAGGTGACAGTGACCAACTCCCCTTTTCTAAGACCACTAGTGATGCGGTCAAGAGCAGTAAAGGGCCAATCAGCATCCCTACCATGAAGGGGCCGAGTTGCGAGAGCGAATAAATCTCGTCCGTCGATGACAGTCTTTGGCGAATAGGGTTTCCTGTTCCATAGGACTGTTGATGTGATCGCCTCATAATCTTTTGCAATTAATGCCTCATTGGCATCTTTATATGAATCAAGCCTAGCAATGAATAACCGATCATGGGGAAACAAACTGGCGCAGTCTTGTGCTGCTTGTTGTCCGGCATCATCTGAATCAAAGAATAGGATGATATTATCAAACCCCATAAGCCATTTCAACTGATGTTGAAGGGACTTCTTGGCTGCGGCAGCTCCATTAGGAAGGCTAACAACAGGCCAGGTAGGGCGAACTTGATAAAGACTGAGACAATCTAGTTCACCTTCGGTAATGACAATTTCCTTGCCACGTCCCCAAAGTTGTTGACCAAAGAGTGTTTGGTCTTCGTTCTTTCCTGTCCACTTAAAGTCCTTGTCGGTGTCCCTACTCTTAAAGCCCACCAATTGGCCAGCCTGTGAGTAATACGGAAACCGAATGGTCTTGGTGTCATGGTCATAACGAACGTTAAACTTCTTTAAGGTATCTTCCCTTAGGTTTCTACCTTTGAGAGGAACGAAGTCCCCAGTAAAGTCCATGAGCCGTTTGTTGGTGATAGTGGTTGGTGGTGCGGTGTCGTCCCCATGTTCGTAGTGGAGGCAGGAAAAGCAATGCCCGTGGCCGTCAGTATAACGAGCAAGGGCATCACTACTACCGCAACTAGGACAGGGTTCGTGTCTAAGAAACTCGTTCTCGGAGTGCATTTCGGACCGAATCAGCAGCATTGGTCATTGAAGCATGATAAGCCATCCAATCTTCAAGCTCATCAATAATTAACTTAGCAATGTCATCAGGAGCGATGTCCTTTGTATGGACATAATCCAAACACTCAACAAGGGTGTCAGCAAAATGCTCACTAAGTCGCCTAAGAATTTCTTCTTTACTTGATGTTGCAGTTGAGATCATTGAACCAATCAAAAGGGATGTCATGGGAAGGAGCCCACAAGAAACCATTTTTCTCTGCCCACTTAGCGTAGGTAGTTTCACTGGTTTTTGTGAGCGTATTGAAGGGGGCTTGGAAGACCAAACGAATATCAAGCGAAGGGTGTTGCTTTTTAATGGCTAACATCTTCCGTCGATCTTCTGGTTTGAAGTAACCTTTGGCTTCCAAGATAACCCCATTGGGCAGGATAAAGTCAGGCGTGTATA
>Ga0307376_10006545_pt1 | contig 10290 bp, 12 predicted proteins | sample TR2MG_FD_202536 | JGI IMG/M metagenome (GOLD analysis project Ga0307376, IMG submission 202536) | Soil microbial communities from Risofladan, Vaasa, Finland - TR-2 | ecosystem: Environmental > Terrestrial > Soil > Coastal area > Acid sulfate soil | place: Finland: Risofladan, Vaasa | collected...
AAGTTGCGCTTCCGTCATGCGGCACTCCCCGCCATCCAGCAAGGGCAGGACGGTGTCGATGACGAACGGCGAGCACATCCCCTTCTGCCAGGTGTCGATCAGCTCGGCGTAGAACTCCCGACCATCAACTGACACAAGACCGATACTGATCAGCGCCAGATAACCTTTCTCGCTTAAGGTCGTGAACTCCGTATCGAAAAATACGCCGAGTGTCATGTCTGATTGAACCTGTTCATCAATGACCTCATATCTCCACCACCAAGGCTGGGTTGAACTCATTGTTTTCCCGATCATGTCCGTATCGGCTATAACCACGCGGGTTACATAGGACACGCGTGCCGTTTTTCACATAATCCAGGGTGTCGTGGGTGTGTCCGTGGATCCATAACGCGCTACGACCGAACATGTCATCGAGGTTGGAAGCAAAGCAGGCCGACAACATGCTCGTTTTGAATCGATCGGATACCGACTGCATGCTGGGCAAGTGATGGGTCACGACAACCGTTTCCCCGTCAAAATCTTCCTTGAGCTTTGCCGATAGCCAGGTCAAAGAGGCTTCATGAATTTCGATCGAACATTCCGGACTGAACACCCTGCCCTGTTCCTTGATCAACCGAAAGTCATTGAGGCAACGTTTCCCAACTGACATCGCTTGCTGTTTGGTCGGTTCACCAAACAGATTGAAGTCCGTCCACAGTGTGGTTCCCAAGAAGCGTACCCCAGCGATCACCACCTCGTCGTTGTCAAGCAGGTGCACGCCCAACTTGCTTGCCGCTTCTCGCATTGCTTGCAATGTTGCTGTACGTTCCAAGCCGTAATACTCATGGTTGCCTGGGACATAGATGATTTGTTGGTCAGGCCAGACAAGTCTTGCCCACTCGATGCCAGAAGTGTGATTTCCAATATCTCCAGCCAGCACCACGACATCGCACTCGACCTGGTGCGGCTCGTAGCTGCCTATTTCGATGTGCAGGTCACTTAGCACGTGGATACGCATAATTTCTCCTTGTTAATATTTGCAGCGGCGATGTCAAACCAGCACCACATTCAATCTTTCTCGCCTCGAGATGCACGCTGTTCGTCATACCCGCCAACTCGGATCTGCCCGCCATACATATCGGTGATTCCCCGTAATCCCACACCGTAAGCGCGAAGTTCCATCTCGGCGAAGCTGGCCGAGTAGTTCAAGCAATCGTGATGGTGTCCGTGGAAACTGAACTTCACTTTCATCGAGCGCGCCAATTCCGTCAGCACTTTAAAACCATGCGGGTGGCAGCCGGGGGCTTCGTGGGTCACCAGGATGTCTGCGCCCTGTCCATACAGTTCGAACCAGTCTTTATAAAAGATAGTCGATCGGTGGGTCAGCAACTTGCCAGCCGGCGTGCCGTGCGGCGATTTCCCCAGGCACGACACGTCGGCGTACTTGCGCGCCTCGCGGGCCTGCCTGGCGGTCGCAATGCGACCTGGTGCAGCGCGTTTCTTGTAGTCCTCATAGCTCTCATAATGAAACGGCGCATCAGCCGTATCCGGATACCAGACCTCGCCCCGGAACACGCCACCCAGTCCAGCTACACGCACGCCATCAATCTCAACCACCCGTCCATGCAGGTTGTGATCGGCCAATTGGCTCTGGAACAGGTTGCGCCAGTTTTCCACCGTATCGGTATCGTGATTGCCCGGAATCCACCATACCTCGGTCAGCTTCATGACCGCTTCCAGCTCGCGCTCCAGCGGCCTGCCTGCCTCGATATCGCCGAGCAGGATGATCGCTTTCGGGCGATGCTGTTCCACGGCAGGTAAAACATGCCGGAAATCACCATGGATATCGCCAAACATCATAATCATCAACAGCCCCCAATCTTTTTTCTCAAGCCATACCGATGCGCATGACGGATGCAGCGCGCATCCCACAGCGCGTGGTGCTGCTCCGCGCCATCATTCTTCTTTGACCGCCAGTACTCTTCATATGCATTGTTGTAGCGGAACCGTTCGTTATCGTTCTCGAATATTTGCGTGTTCTGACACTTGCCCACCAGGTTGGCTGGCCAACCGCATGCGCTACCCGCGAAGATTGCTTGTATCCAAGCCCAATCAAACGACGGAGCATCTGCCCATAGCGTGACGGGTTCGCCAAACGACTCGATCCATACCTTGAGCCTGGGTGCGATATCTTCTATGCCCATCTCGTATTCCTTGCCCCACAGAATAGGTAACACCGTCTCCAGGACAAAAAACGAGCACATCACCTCATCGTAGGTGTCGTTCAGCTCCACATAGAATTCCCGCCCGTCATCGGCTACCAGTCCGATCGAGATCAGGGCTGGATTAAGTACAAAGTCGGTGAACTCGGTGTCGAAATAAATATTCATCTGCGCATCATCCTTTTATTGAGGCTTTTTTTCGCAGTTGGCGCAGGTGACGTGCCAATAGCCATTCTGATGCAACTTGCCCGGCGCACCGCACTTCTCGCAGATGCCAGCAGATTGCTTTTCAGCCAGACGGATACGCTCACGTACACGCTCATCCTTGGACTGAGGTGCAAAGCTGAAGATATCCCCTGCTTCATGACGCATCTCGAGGTCGGACTGGGCAAGATAGAAACGCAGGGTGCCGAATTTTTCTTTCACTTCGCTTGCGACGAGTGCCGGATCCAGTTTTTCAAGATCTTCGGATAGTTTCCAAAGCAGTTCGAACCATCCGTCGCCTACACCCAGTCCATAAAATAGGCTGGTGTCGTTCCTTCCAAGGTCCCGGTATAACATCGGGAACCGGCTTTGCAGCCTGCGTTGCTTGGTTTCATCCATCGAATCTCTCCTTTAATTTATGTGCTGCTTACTCTTTCCTGCCAATTCTCATTGCCGCCCTACGGCTCTGCTCAAACATCTTCTTCGGTCACTAGTCATATCCAGACAGGCCAAGCGCTTCATTCACCTGCTTCACCAACTACGGGTTGGTTGAGCGGTATCACGAGGCCAGGTGATGACTAAAGAAACCCGATCCCACGCTTCGCCTTATAAGTACTTTTGCCGATGTCGCTGACGAGCAGAGTCTTGCGACCCGAATTCACGACATTACCCAGCGCGACTTCGATCTCGGCCTGCATCTGGCGCGGCAAATAGGTGGCCAATTTCTGTGCGGATTGCGTCGTTAGTTCCGAATCGAACAATTCAGTCCACTCGTTACGTTCCAGTACATTTGTGTAGATGTGCTGCGCGATCACTGCCGCTTGTGCCAGTGTCGGTGCTTCAATCACGAAACAACGCACCCGAGACATGATGGGCACATCGATCTTGCTGACATTGTTGGCAGTCAATATCCACAAAACATAGCTCGCATCGATCGCGACAGAGCGGAAACCAAGGTCGCGAAACTGTTTTGCCGTATGGCGCTCCAACAGTTGATAGAGCGGGCTGAGCGGATTTAAGCCATCCCTGATTTGGGCTTTATCAACCTCATCCACCACCACCAGCGGGTTGCAGGTCTTGCCAAACACAAGCTTGTCAAACAGAACACCGGTCTGGCTGTTTCCCCAGAATTCCGAGGAACCAGCCAGGGTCGAATTCGATTGCTCGTTTTCCATATGCAACTCGATATAGGTTGTGTTCAGCCACGTGGCCAACTCACTGGTGAACTTTGTTTTTCCAATACCGGGAATGCCTTCGAGCAAGATCGGCGGGAAATACAATTTGCCGGTCATGAATGCCAAGGCGACATAGATTTCAATAAAATCGACCACCTCAGAAAAGTTCGGGAATGCCGCCCTGAGTGACTGCGCCATGACACTGGCCTGAGGCACGGGACAGAAATCGCGCTGCTCGCCGAGTTTCACCATTTTCTTCGCCAAGTCCTTGCGCTTCTGATTGATGTTGCGATCATTGCTTTGATCGGTCAGCATCAGCTGGATCTCTTCCAGGTCATATAGCTTGGCGCTCGGACGTGCGATGACAAGCTTGTCATCTTCTGTCATGACTACCTCAGCGTCTTGCTGCTCCTTGGCTGTAGTTGCGCTGGGGTACGCATCCTCTTCCGGTTTTTTTCTTGCCTGATTGCAAAGTTCGTTGATTCGGGCGACTTCCCAGTTCTGATATTCTTCGAAAAACACACCGTCGAACTCAGCATGAGCCTCGCAGGCGCGGTTCGGCCTGTGCCCGAACTGGTCTTCCGTTCCTTCGCGCAATGCGCCACACTTGAAGCAGGTTCCAGAAGACTGGTTGATGGCTTGTTTGATAATTTCTTTGCACAAAGTAGTCCTGGCCGCACCAATGTCAGTATTAAAATCGGTGTAAATGTTGATTTCCCGATCATTGCCTTTTAGGAAAACCAGGCCAAAGAAGGTCAACTTTTCCTGGCCAATCACTTGAAACACCTCTTCAAGGTCATTTAGGCAGGCGTCTACAAGGTCCAGCCAGCCAGGTGCGCTGGACAAATCCTTTTGGAAATTCAGCCATGCATGCCGCTTGCAAAAATCTTTGTATTTCACCCCCCACTGCTTCTTGTTTAATAGTTTATTCATTTGGATCTCCTTAAAATTCTCGTCCACTTGCAATGACACAAAACAAAAAAACCCCGCCAGCATTGTTCAAAATGCCGGCGGGGCCGTATTCAGCGATTAATTGTGAGTTATGTTTTGTTTGTCGTATCATTCTAATCTGGACTATAATGCGCTATATCTTAGCCAATAAAAATAATATGTCAAGGGTTCTATGAATATGAAAAGTAAAAAGCCGACATCGCGAGAAGTAATCGCCGCACTAATCCGGTTGAACAACATTAGCCAAGGAAAAGCAGCAGATCTCGCCGGACTGGTCCGCCCGAACGTATCGAGCTGGTTATGCGGGCGAATCGATGCGTTATCCATGGAAAAGCAGTTGAAGCTTTTCGATGTATTGGGCGTGAGTTACGGCAGATTACGTCCCGATGGGGTGCACCGATGGTGTGTGCGGGAGGTTGAAGAAGTGGCGCTGGTGCTGGGCGAGGTGCTTGACGACGAGGAACGCGCCTATGCGGAATTCTGGCACATTCATAACACTCGGTATCCAGGTTGTATCGTTCTAAAGGTGGTTAAACCCGCAGGATCGATATGGGTGGTGATGTACCGCCCGATGATGGCCGAGCCACCCCAACCGATAACGGCAGAATCGCTGCGATGTGGAATTGATCGAGGTGAAGTCATCATCGACAGTGCCACGTGGGAATCCTGGTTGCCGCCTGCCGTGCTGGAACCTGTGTCATTCGGCACGCAGATGACTAACCTGATTGAACGATTCCCCTACCCTATTCCTCCTCAAGAATATTTTGATGAAATGGAGGTGCAGGATGGCAAGAAACAAGTTGATGATAGTCAGGAAGAGATAATGGAAAGGCTGGCGCCGACCCCGGAAGAACTCAAGAAATGGGGAGAGGTGCTCTTTCAGGCTAAGCTTGGTGGGGAGGATTTCGATGAAATTGTTACGACAACCAGGAAGGCGCTAGGTATCAGGGTATTGGGATCAAAATAAGAATTATGGATATTCAGAATATTAAGTCTCCAGTCTGAAATACACGCAACCACTGATCCTGCTTGAATTCCAAAACTTTCAGCGACTCAGCTATATTTTCATTCGGGGTATTCTCTCTGACCGCAAGGATGAAAACCGCGAACGTCGTACCCGCCTTGTAGAGCAGCTCAGCAACGCAATGGTCACAGGCGATTGTTACGCACTTGGTCAAAAGCTGCCATCCAAGGCAGTAGCACCTTCTACGCAAGTGGATGACTTGGTCAATTACCTTGTCTCTAATACCTACACCAAGCTCACCTATCTCAAGGTACGACAACCCGACCCGATCGCCGAGATCAAAGCTATCTTGATGACCAATAGCATCGGTCAGAGTGCTTTGGCATTAGGTGGGGAAGAAGGTAACCCGCTCGCGCTAAATGAAATGCGTGAATATCTCCACCTCAAAGCCAGCCAAAGCCGCGTATTACTATCTGATGTGGTTGATCGATTTAGTGGCAAACCCTGGGGGTGGAAACCTGAATGGGAAAGTGTCCTGTTGATCGCGCGTTTGTACATGGCAGGTGAAATCAAGCTCATTTCAGATAACGCTGATCTTGAGCCAAAAAGTGCAATAGAACCGCTCACCAAGTCGGTGCGCTTCAAGCAAGTGTCCATTCTTAAGCGCAAATCAGCGGATGCTGCACAGCTCAAGCGCGCACGTGAGTTGCACAAAGACCTGTTCTCCATGCTTGGACGCGAAGACGAAGACGGACTGGTTGCCGACTTTCAAGATAATCTAAGCTTGTGGCAAGGCAAGCTGAAAGAATACGCTCATCTGGCTTCCACCAAGCATCATCCCGGAAAATCCGTCATTGATCAGACACTGTCACGCATTGCCAAACAACTGGCGATCTGTGATTCGTTTGAATTCATTGAATCCATACTGACGCATAAAGATGAGTGGCTGGATGCCGCTGAGGATATTCATGATCTCATCAGCTTTTACACCACACAACTGACCACATGGCGGCGAATGATTGATTCATTGCAACGCTTCGAGCCGAATCGCCCCGCACTCATTAAAGAGAGTGTGGCGGCCAATGCCATGCTGCAACTCGAATCCATACGTGACAACCCCACGCCTTATTCTCAGATCAACCAGATCGAGGCATTGATTCAATCTGTGGAAGCGGTGAATGCCACACTGGTCGAATCCAAGCGAGAGCACGCTTTGCTGCTGCTGGAGAAGAAAATAGCCGAAGTGAGCCAGGCTCTGGATGAAGCCCATGCTCAGGCGGATCTGCGCAATCGAACTTTGCATTCATTGCAGCACATTAAGCTGGACATCGCCGCCCAGACCAGTATTCCGCAAATTCATTATTTGCAGGAGCAGTCTGGAACAGCCTTGGATAGCGCAATGGACATGATCACCGTTGCGGTGAATGCAGCAGCCAAACCTCAGCCACTCGCCGTAAAAGCGCCGGGTGATAACACCACCGTCATTAACCTAGGCTCGGCACAGGTGTCACAAACAGTAGCACCCAAACCCGCCAAGGTGATTCGTGCAGCCGATCTATCCAGTAAATCCTATTTGGAAACCGAGGCGGAAGTGGAAGAATACCTGGTAAAACTTAAAGCTGAGCTGCTTGCTGCAATCAGGGCTGGGCAGCGAGCCAGAATTCAATAAAACTATGAATAAACATAATTAAGGGGTATCATTCTGCATGAAACGTTAATGAGATAACATTCATGAAAATGCAATTATCCTCCCAGAGTAAAGCAACACCCCTAGCCCAGCACCTCCGTGCCGGCAAGGTGTATCGTCGCGAAGACCTGGTGCCTTATTCCACGAGTGTTGATCGCGAGTTGCAGCAACTGGTTGCGGCAGGTCGGTTAACCAAGGCTGCACAAGGGCTTTATTATGCTCCCAGAAAAAGTGTATTCGGCGATGCGCCTCCGCCTGAAGGTGAAATGCTGGCGGCTTTTCTTAAAGATAAAAACTTTCTCAGCTTCAACCCCAGCGTCTATAACTCTCTGCGCTTGGGAACAACCCAGCTTTACAACAAAACCATCGTTTATAACCACAAGCGGCATGGCAAATTTCGCCTCAGCAATCGCGAGTACGATTTCCGCGTCAAGCATCGTTTCCCGCTGTCCAATCAAGTAACCAGTGAATATCTGTTGGTCGATATGTTCAATAATCTTGACGAGCTGGCAGAAGACGAAAATCAGGTGCTTGCTATCGCGCGTCGCAAACTGGCAGAGTTTGATTTCAGGAAACTGCAAAAAGCCTTGCAGGATTACGGCTCTGCTGCAACCCGTCGTCTGATGAAAAGCTGGCTGAATGAATTGGGTACCGCTCAGCCTGAGACGGTTAGATGAAATCGCCTGTTTTTCTGCATGAACACGATGGCTTTCTGGTTCTCATCGAGCAGATTGCAGATGCACAGAATATTGACCCTTACCTGATCGAAAAAGACTATTGGTTGATGCATTGCCTGTGGGGGCTGCAACAACAAGGTTGGAAATTTGAATTGAAGGGCGGCACCTCGCTATCCAAAGGTTATCAACTCATCCATCGCTTTTCGGAAGACATTGATATTCGTTTCGAGCCGCCCGCAGAGCTTGGCGTTAAATCAGGAAAAAACCAGGACAAACCCGCTCATCAGGCATCGCGCCATGACTTTTTCGATTGGCTGGCCAGCCGGATCAAAATTCCCGGACTGAAATCCGTCACGCGCGATACCGATTTTGACGATGCCAAATATCGCAACTGCGGCATCTTGCTCGCTTAATCGAACACCCAGAATCCGATCTCATTGCTCAGACCTTGATTATTCAACAGCTCAGTCGATATTATACGTGGCAGTATCTGATTCAGGCGTTCTTCGAATACGCTCATCTTGATACCTTCATCGCTGAAAGAATATCGAGTTCGCCGTGGCGATTTAGGTACGATGCAACCGTCGGATGCAATCCGTGTGGAGTCATTTTCATCTTCCTGCTGGTATCGAGGTACTTTGCCTCAACCAATATGCGAATAATGACCTGAAATAGCTTTTCTTTGGTAGTTATTGACCAATTTTCAATTTCCTGATCACGATGTGTACACTCGACCCAGAAAGCATCCCACAGGTGGATATTCAAAACCAGCTCCATTCGACGTAGCTGTTTGGAATAAACGTCTCGCAAGAAATCCTCAAGTAATCGACTGTGCTTCATTGCTGCCACCATGAGTAGCTGAATGGCGACCTCCATTTCGCCTGAAGATATTAGCTTCCAACCCTCTTCATCCAAGTCCACCAAGCGCTTCCGGATCAGTTGCGCTTGCCTGTAGGCCGTTGAAGGTGCATTTTTTTGCAAAATATTGTCAACTTTTAATGCATGCACCCACTCTTGCTCCGTAGGATGCATCAGCAACAAATCGGCGATCTTCCTGCTTTCAGAAAGCATAAGAGACCCAGCGGATATTTCAGCGTTATAACGTGACTTATTTAGCATCTGGCAGCTATTTATTGACATACTTGAAGGTAACCGTACACGTAGATTATTTGGCGACAAAGAACATAACGACGGAAACCTAATTATGAAACTCATTAGCCTTTCGCTTTATACTAACAAGTTCACTAATACTCCTATTCATGTAGCCATATTTGACAGTCAATTCAGCAACAATTTCATAAAACCTATCAACATCGCTTTTTGCTATAACAATTCCAATGTCAGCGATAGAAACCTCGCCTTCATTGGTGATAAAAATGAGGGATCCGTTCGTTTTACGCCTCCAATTTATCAGACCATTTATTTTGGTATTAAGTAGATCAAAGATGTGATAACAATAGCCACAATCATAGTTGATGCCCTCAACAGGATAGTTTTCGAATTCGATACGATATTTTTGATGATAGTAATGATACATATAGTAAGGTATTACCAATGCATCTAACAACACAGCAGTTGCATGTGTTACATCAATCTCCTCAGAATATCTGAACGAATCGGGAGTTGGATCGAACGGATCGGGTGTATTAAAATGATAGAATTCCAGCGCTTTCCTGACATTCATCGCGTGGTCAGGTAGTGGCTGTGGAGGATCATTAAATTCCATCATACTGAATTTTGGATCTGAATATATTGTCATGGTTTACTCCAATTTATTCCGGGTTGAACCGATTGAGTTTTAGATGCGAGTCTTGATAAATCTTCAACGGAAGGCTTTACAGCACAACTGTTCCTCCCGTAACGTTTCTTTCCGTAATGAGCGGTAGCAGTTTCGCTACTCGCGTGCCCCATGAGCGCAGCTACCTCGACTGTGGTCCTTCCAGCGGATTTCGCGTCCGCCGCAAATTGGTGCCTGAGCGAATATAGCGTTGGGTATTTCTTTCGCTTGGACCATAACGATCGACAAGCTCGGTAAAGTGTCTTTCTGCACCCGTTATATATCCGGTTCCACTCGCCTGATTCGTCCAATTTGCTAAAATAAATTGCGGACTTTTCAATAATACTTACAATTACTTTGGGCAGGTCATCAAGAATTAAAGTACGGATATTTCCGTTGGCGCGGCCATTTGTACGCTTCGCATTAACTACCTGAAGCACATGTTTTCCATCTGTATTTTTGATAACGCGCGCTGATTTCCATTCGCAGGGACGTAGACCGACCTCGGGACCAATTCGCAGCAGAACAGCTACCACGTTGCTGTATCGGGTTGGGTGCATATTCTGGAGCAACGTGAACACCGATTCTGGGCGAACGTGAACAGTCATTCTGAAGGAACGTGAACACCGATTCTGCTCGAACGTGAACACTTTT
>Ga0307376_10006546_pt1 | contig 10290 bp, 13 predicted proteins | sample TR2MG_FD_202536 | JGI IMG/M metagenome (GOLD analysis project Ga0307376, IMG submission 202536) | Soil microbial communities from Risofladan, Vaasa, Finland - TR-2 | ecosystem: Environmental > Terrestrial > Soil > Coastal area > Acid sulfate soil | place: Finland: Risofladan, Vaasa | collected...
GCCAGGGCCTTTTCGAAAGCCGCAAGCGCCGAAGGGTAGTCGTTAGGTGGCTCGGACAGCGCCCCTAAGATGACGCGGCCGTTCCGGTCATTAACGAAGTCGAAGAACTTCAGGGCGTGGAATTTCTCCTCTTCGGCCTGCACCTTGAAGAAATTGACGAAGCCGTCGAGGTCCTGCGATGCACAGTAGGCGGCCATGGCCAGGTAGAGATGGGCCGAATAGAACTCCCAGGTGATTTGTTCGTTGATGGCTTGCTGAAGCCTGTCCGAAAGCAAAAGTTTTTTCCTCCTTGCTATTTATCGTGACGGCCCCGGGGGCCCGTTATGGCGTGCCGATTTTCTAAGTATTTCCCCGCTCAGGCCGGAAATTCCTGCCGCCGTCAATGTCCGCAAGGGCCGGCGGTGTCTCTTGCCCGGTGTAAAGACGGGCCTTTGGGAAGCACTCCGACAGCATTCCCCAGATGCCTAATGTTTCGCTCCCTGCCATATTCTATATTGTGCGCACCGTAGTCGACTGCGATTCGACCGGATGGGAGCCAGTGGCTCCTTAAGCCCACGGCGGTGAAAAGATTAATAATACAGTCACAGATAACTTATTGATTTTTAAGTCGGATGCATTATAATAGAGGGAAAATGGGTTGCGGGTAATTATTATGAATATAAGAGAGTATTGCTGTCAGAAGAGACAAATAATCACCTTTATGCTGATCGGGGCAGGGACCACGGTCTTCGATCTGGCAGTATTTAACGGTATCTTGCTGCTGGCAGGCATCGGTGTCCTTAGTTTTGTGATCGCGAATACGGCTGCCTTCGTGGTTACTAATGTGGTCAAATACCTTATGAATAGTCATTATACTTTTGCCAAAAGCAGCAAAATTTCCTTGCTCAACGGGCTCAAGTTTATTTTAGTCAGTTCATGTACGTTCCTGGTGTTTAACGCGTTCATGTATTTGGCTTTCACTGTATTTCCCACGTCCACCCTGCTGATCGTAAACGAAATGAAGCTGTTTTTGGGCTTCGTCAGCGGGGGGGTAAATTTTGTCCTTTTCAAGTCACTGGTATTTTCCTGAACCTAGACTCGGGGTGCGGAACGCGTCCGGGGATTTCGCCGGGGAGGGGCTCAGTTCAACAACCAGCGATGACAAAAGAGTATTTCGGAACCCCTCGCGTAGAGGGAATTTGCCTCTGGGAAAAGCCGCATTATCTCCGGCTTTTTTGGAGCACCCCTGGTGTCCACGGGCCCGTTAAAAACTCGTAAGGCCAAATCCCAGCATTTCGGAGGCCACACCTATTCCATGCCGGCCGGCGGAAGAACACTGGCAAAGTTTACGCGTTCCCTGCCCCGCTCGGTGCCCGTCAAGATGTCAATTAAATCAACGGTGTATGGTATTCAGACGCCCGCTTGATCCTTTGTTAACAGGGCTTGGATTCCTGGCTGTCCGATTCCCGTACTAAAACCCGCCACCGTTTGCTTATTATGGCTGAGTCCAAGCTGGCATCAAAATTGCATGTAAATTCTGTCAATTGGGGGTTGGGTCCGCGGCCAAGGGAACCGGGTTAATGGACGGCTCGATGGATAGGGGATGCTACCTTCCTGTCAGAACCCTGCCCCTATCCTTTCCGGGGTAGTTTTTTGGGTAGCCGTTCCTAAGGGGGTGGATGGTTCATAACGTAGCTGTGGCGTAAGGGCCACTTTCTTCGCCATATCGATGTGGCGGCCGGCATTTGGATCATGTTCGTCAACATAGGGGTTTTTTTTCCTTCCCCTCCTTCTGGGCGCTATTGCCGACCAGTTCAAGATCCCGGGCGGTATGTGGTCGATCCTGATCGTCTATCTCCTAGGCTTGCTGGCGGTGCTCCTTGAGAAGGGGAAGGCCAAGGCCGCCTGAAGCGCCTTAACCTGCGGACCAAAAGGGACCGGTTAACGCGGGCCGCGCGGCCCTGCTCCCTGTCAAATCCAGCTGGCGAAAGAAGGCCGGCTTATCCATGCGGATGTCGCGGAAAGCGGGAGGGGGCACCGGGGAGCCAGGCTTCGGTGCCGTTGCCTTTTTGGTCTCCGCGGCATGGACCAGGCAGCGCCGGTAAGCGGGACCGCCACAAAATGAAAAATGTGCATGCGGGGGGAAGGCAATGCCATGACCAAGGGGAACGAAAAACTCTACCAGGAAAGACTGAACCGGTATACTACCGCCATGGACCTGGGTAAGCCCGACAAGGTACCGATCAGGTTGTCACTTAGTGAGTTTATGGCGAAATACGCGGGATTTCAGCTTCAGGAAATCTATTATGACCTCGAGAAAAACATCGCCGCCACCAACAAGGTGCTGTCCGACTTGGACGTGGATGCCATCTCCGGCGCCCCCAGCCTGTGGTGGGCCTCGCTGCACGACGCCGTCGGCGCCCGGTACCTGAAGTACGCCGGCCGGGAGTTGGAAGCCAACAGCCAGTTTCAGTACGTCGAGGACGAATACATGCTGGCTGAGGATTACGATGCTTTTACGGCCGACCCGACCAGGTGGATTATGGAGGTTTACCTGCCGCGCATCCACAAGGACCTTGCGGCACCGGGATCCTACCGGGCGGGCGTGGCTTTGCTTAAAAGTGCGGCTGCCATGGCCACGGCCAATGCCCGCATGCAGCGGGCGAGAGCATCCTGGGCCGAAGACTACGGCATGCCGATGAGCATAGCCGGCTTCGCCAAGGCGCCTTTCGATACCCTGGCCGACACCCTGCGGGGCCTGAAAGGGATTATGATGGACTTGCGCCGCCGGCCGGAGAAGGTTCTGGCCGCACTGGAAGTCGTGGTGCCGCACAATGTCTTTTACGCCCTGGCCACCAGCGGCGGCAACACCCTGTTGCCGGCTTTCATGCCTCTCCACCGCGGCAGCTTCCCCTTCCTCAATCCCGATTACTGGCAGCGGTTCTACTGGCCAAGTCTTAAGCAGGTGATCGAAGAATTGTGGGCCCGGGGCAAGCGCACACTTTTCTACGCGGAGGGCAACTGGACACCATACCTGGCGGCGATCGCGGAGTTGCCTCCCAAGAGCATTGTTTTCCACGTCGATGTGACGGACATGGCCAAGGCCAAAGAAGTCCTGGGAGGCAGGTTCTGTCTCTCCGGCAACGTCCCCAATACCCTGATGGCTTACGGACGGCCGGAAGATGTCCGCGAATACTGTAAGCGGTTGATCGATGAATATGCCGGCGACGGCGGATTCATCATCGACACCGGCGGGGTAATGCAAGCCGACGTAAAGCTGGAAAACGTGGTGGCCCTTATCGAGACGGCGCGGAACATGTAATGTCCGGGGAGGGAAAGCAGGTGGCGGAAACGTCCGAAAGAGAGGAACTGAAACGGATACCGCCGGGGGTATGTGTCCCCTGGGAGCGCAAGGTGGAGGAAATAGGGCCCCTTGCCGGCGACGAGGAAATGATCAAAAAAGAGTGGGAAAAACTAGACACCTTCGCCTATATGTACCTTTGGTACTGGGTTCACCGTTGACGCGGGATGAAGGCGGAAACACAGGATCACAATTCGTTGTAGGAGGATCGGAGCAAATGGCTGTCCTAACGGATCCGTTGGCGAGCGCGGTGGCCGAGTTGGAGGAGGACAAAGTGCGGGTGCTGGTGCCGGAACTGGTCGCTGCAGGCACCCCACCGCTGGGAATCGTGGGAAGGTTGCAGGAGGGCATGAACGAGGTCGGCCTGCGTTTCGAAACCGGCGACTATTATTTGAGCGAACTCATCATGGCCGGAGAGATCATGAAAGAGGCCATGGCCTGCTTGGAGCCGGTCCTGGCCGGGAGCACGCGAGAGTACCGGGGTACTGTTGTCATAGGGACGGTCAAGGGTGATATCCATGATTTGGGTAAAAACATCGTCGTCATGCTTCTCAAGGGCGCCGGATACAATGTCATCGACCTCGGTGTGGATGTACCGGGGGACAATTTCGTGGCGGCTATAAGGGAATACGGTGCTCCGCTGGTCGGAATGAGCGTCCTGCTTACCGCGTGCCAGGAGGGCATGAAAAATACAATCGATCAGGTGAGAGCGAGCGGGTTGCCGGTAACGATCCTGATCGGCGGCAATTATGTCAACGATCTGGTGAAGGATTACGTTGGGGCCGACTACTTTGGTACCACGGCCGTGGACGCCGTAAAAGTCGCCGATCTGGTGTTTACCTCGCAGCAGTGAGACCTGGCTACTATTGATTAAGGGGGTTTGGCAGTGAACCTGGCTGAGAACCTGGAAAAGTCCGTTTTCCTGTTTCCCGATCGTCCCGCCGTTTGCGATAAGGATGGTGAGATAACTTACGCCGGGCTCGACGAGCGGGCCAACAGGGTGGCCACCGCACTCATGGCGATGGGTGTCCGGCCCGGCGACCATGTCGGCCTATGTGCCCCAAATTCGGCGGACTGGATCGCTTTCTACTTTGGCGTTCTCAAGGCGGGGGCCGTTGCCGTCACCCTGTCCTGGGCTCTTTCCAACAAGGAGCTGGCGTACCTGCTCAGCCATTGCCGGCCCAGGGTGATGTTTACCGACGCTGCCAGACTTAGCGGCCTGCAAAGCTTGCGGGATTCGGCCGGGTTGGAGAAAATCATCTGTTACGGCGGCGATCTCGATATGGAGAGCCTTCTGGCCGCCGGTTCAACCACCATGCGGTCAGTGGACCGGGACCGGTATGACACGGCGGCGATCCTCTACACCGGCGGCACCACGGGTGTGCCGAAGGGCGTGATGCTTACCCACCAGGGGATAGCCTTTTCCAGTTGGGCTGTTGCTTACTACGAGCGCTCCAATCAGATGGATCGCGCCCTGTGTTTCCTACCCTTCAACCACGTCTTCGGGCAGATCCACATAATGAACGCGACCATCCTGGCGGGCGGCTGTCTTGAACTCCTGCCGTCCTTCGATTTGGACCGGGTGCTCGGACTTATGAAGGCCGGCCGGATAACCAAGTTCTTTGCCGTGCCCACGGTGTACGTCCGGCTTCTGGGTGAGGGAGACCTGGAGAAAAGGCTGGGCAATCTGCGCTACTGTTTTTCCGCGGCGGCCAGCATGCCCATGGCCATCGTAAACCAGTGGAAGGAGCGGACCGGCATCACGATCGCGGAGTCCCTGGGGATGACCGAAGCCATGCCTCTTACCTACAACCATTACCATCGCCACCGGGTAGGGTCGGTGGGACAAACCATGCACCAGGTGGAAGTCCAGATCAGGGATTTCTCCGGTAACATTCTGCCCGACGGAGAGAAGGGTGAGATCTGCGTCCGCGGGCCGAACGTCATGAAGGGCTATCTGAACAATCCCGAAGAGACGGCTTCAGCCTTCTGGGATGGTGGCTGGTTGCGGACGGGGGATATCGGCCTTTTCGATAACGACCGTTACCTGTTCATCGTTGACCGTCTCAAGGACCTGGTCATCACCGGAGGCGAAAACGTCTACCCCCGCGAGGTCGAGGAGATTCTCTACACCAGGCCCGAGGTGGAGGAGTGCGCCGTCATAGGGTTGCCGGACGAAAAGTGGGGCGAGCGGGTGACCGCGGTTATCAAACTCAAGGCCGGGTTCTCCTTTTTGTCCGGAGAGATGGATTCGTTTCTTAAATCCTCGTTGGCGCCGTTTAAAGTGCCCAAGGAATATATTGTTGTGGATGAACTTCCCAAGAGCGCCACTGGCAAGATTCTGAAGCGGGAACTGAGAAAACAGTTTCCGGGTGCCGCCGGTTAGGAACCTCAAACTAGTACCGTTGGTGACTACCAGGACGGTCCTATTGGGACAAGGTAAGTTCACAGCAAAGCAAAAGGCGTGCCCGGAGAAACGGGCATGCCTTTTGCCTGGGTATGCTGACACAGATGACCGGAGCTACGAACTCTTAACCGAAACCTTCTCGCCCTGGATCAGCCCCTGCTGGCCGTTGGTAATAACCATGTCGCCAGCCTGCAGTCCGGACTCCACGACAGTCTTCTGCCCGTCCGAAGGGCCCGGTTGGACGGTGCGGCTCTCGGCCACGTTGTCTTTGACCACCCAAACCATGCTGCAACCGCCTGGTTGGGTACCAGCAGGTAGCCGGCGGTATTCTGGTTAAAGGTTACGCCGGCAAACATGCCCGGCTTTAAGGCCCCGTCCGGGTTGGGCAGGCTGATCTCCACCAGGTAGGTCTTGGTGGCGGGGTCGGCTGCCGCCGCCACGTGGGCTATGGTGCCGGTAAGGGGCTGGTCGGAGGCCGCGGTCACGGTTACCTGCACCTTTTGGCCTGCGGTCAAGCCGTTGATCTGGTCCTCGCTGACGTACGGTGGCGTAAATGGGATCCAGTTGGACCTCCACCAGAAGCGGCGTCTCGCCCGGGAGGGCCGGCGGCCCGGAACTCATGCCGCCCGGGTTGATGGTCGGGCGGTGATCGTGCCGGCGAAGGGAGCGGTAAGGATGGTGTCGTCGTAGGCGGCCTGCTCCGTCTGCACACCGGCCCGGGCGGCCTGCAAGGCGGCCGGAGCCGTCTGGTTGGCTGCCACGTCGGTTGCCTGGTAGGGGAGTTTGTACTGGTTGTCAAAAACATACTGCGAGATGGCACCCTGTACGACTAGCGCCTGGCCCCGCAGGTAGTTAGCCTTGGCCTTTGGTAAGATACCCCGGTCGCATTTTCGCCGGCCTGGGCCACCGCAACGGCCGCCTCGGCCTGATTCAACACAGCCTCCTGCGAACTGGAGCCCATGGTCAGGAGTGTCTGGCCGGCACTTACTGTGCTGCCCACGTCCACGTTTACCTGGGCGACCTGGCCCGGTACCTTGGTAAACAGGTCGGGCATACTGCACCGGCGCCAGCTTACCGCTAACGGAGGCGCTGTTAGTCAACTGGCCCCGGGCCACCACGGCCGTTTCCACCGCCGGGGGGCCGGTCGCCACGGAGGCGCCGCAACCGGTCAGTAGCAGGGCCGCTATGGCGACCACGGGAAGAAGGCTAAGGCGTACATTTTTCATTTTGTTCCCTCCAAGTCTTTGGGCTGATCCATCGAAAACTGTCGTTGGCCGGACCTTCCGGCTACCGGGGCGGATCGTTGTCAAAGGCGGCCAGTTGCCTGGACCGGGCGGCGTCCATCCGGCCCTTGGTCAGAAAAAACAGCAGGGGAACGGCCGCCATGATAAAGACCGCCGCCGCTAGGATGGCGTCGTCGATTCCCAGGGTAGCGGACTGGCGCAAGGCCAATTTCGAGAGGAGGCTGACGGAGCCGCTACGGCCGTAAGCAGCTAACACACTGTGTAAGTTGTTACCGCCGGTCAGGGACGAATAGGTTACGGTGCCGGCCAGCCAGTTATAATGGTAAATCTGGCGGGACGTCCATATATAGGTTAGAAAGGCAATGCCCATGGAGGCGGCAATCTGCCGCACCAGGGTGAACAGCGTGGTGGCACGGCTCACCAGGGCTGCCGGAATGGTGTAGAGGCCGGCGGTGGAAAGCGGCATCATGGAGAGCCCCAGGCCCACCGCCCAGACCACAAGCGTGATCTGGATGCCGTGGTAACTGGACAAAAGGCCCAGCGTGTGCAGGCGGTAGGTAACGACTGCCGCGGTCGTCAGTCCCACGAAGCCGGGCCAGAAGGCCCCCACCTTGTCGAACAATCTGCCGCTGACAGGCATGAACACCCCCATGGTGAGGGCTGCGGGCATCATTAGGAGACCGGTCTGCAGGGGAGTGTAGCCCAGGAGGTTTTGCACGAACTGGGATCAAATACATCACCGCAAAGAGTCCGACCACCGATATGGCCGTAGCCAGAAGACTGACTGTGAAGACGGTGTTCTTAAAGAGGCGGACATCGATCATAGGTTCGGGGTGGCCCAGTTCCCAGAGAACGAAGAGGAGGAAGGCAAAGGCTCCGGTTACCAGGAAGAATAAGATGTACAGGGAAGTCCAACCCTTGTCCGGGCCCTCGCTGAGGGCGTAAAGAAGAGCGAAGCTACCCCAGGCTGCCAGCAGCACGCCGGGCAGGTCTAATTGCAGATGGGGCTTCCTGGGAGATTCGGAAACCCCCATGGGGATCCGACGGGTGCAATTTGACATCAAGCACGAGTTCGGCGAATCAACCGAGGCGGTCGGCGGCAAGAACCTGGTGGTCACGCCGGGGGATTTCGTCGCCAATCCTTTCGACATGGAGGTGGACCAGGACCGGACCGGCAAGTATATCCTCAACCTGGTGGAGAAGGTCGCGGATTGCAAGAGCCAGATTGTGGCCATGATCGAGCTGGCCTATCCCGGCACCCGGCTCACCCCTCTCGACTCTACGCGCCGCTGGGCGGGCTGGATCACGGCCAGTTGATGGTCTACCTGAAGCCCTTCCTCGCGGGGAACACGATGGGGATGTTCGATGGGCAAAGCACGATTGATTTCCGGGACCAGGTGATCAACCTCAACCTCCCCCGGCTGGAGGGTTCGTCAAGAGGGAGCCCTGGCGCATGAAGGCGGTGGTCATCGACGAGGCCTACGAATACCTGCGTCACGAGACCAGCGCGGAGTATGTGGAGACATCCGCCTCGCGGTGTCGCAAACGGACCTGCAGCTTCCGGGTGTCCACGCAGCGGTTCGGGCCTTTCGCCGCCCATCCCAACGGCCAGGCCGTGATCACCAACGCGGGCACGGCCTTTCTCTTTCAGCCCCACCCGGATGAGATGGCCACCCTAGCCGCCGGTACAGGCTTTCCGAAGGGGATGTCGCGTTTCTCGCCGGTGCTGGACAGGGGGAGTGCCTGCTGCGGATCCAGAATGGGTCCACGGTGGCGCTGGCGGTGCAGCCCACGAAATACGAGTTGGAGCTGGCCAAGACAAGCTATATGGAGGAACCGGCGGGCGGGGATTGGGCGTAAGACGGCAAAAAGTGTGGTTTGCAGGACGGGGGGAGTCGGACCCCCGGGACTCTGACCGGCGATACGGGCCTAAGAAAAAGCGGCTCGTACTGGTTAACGAAGGATCTTTGCACGGCGGTACCAAAGCGGTATAATAAATCTGGAAGGTGGGTGACCATTCCTGGAAAAGGAAGTAACCAGGCACTCTAACGACGTGGTTATGAAGGCCATGGCCGGAACGTTCGAGGACAAGACCCTCAAAGTCTTCGGCCTCAATACCGCGCGCATCGTAAGCGTCTATGCCACCGAAATCCCGGTGGTGGAGGTCAAGGACAGACGGACGGATTTCATCTTTGTCCTCGAGGACAATACCCTCCTGTTATAACGTGTAACTACTCTATCATAATCTATCAAATCTATATCGAATCTAGCCCTAAAAATCGAGGCCTAGAAATTTTTAGAGCAGTATCCTTAGGGCTTGACGTTAACCAACTAACGTGTTAAATTGGCACTATTATGAATGCTACCCATAATCTCTCTGGGAAACAGAAGGCCGACCATAACCTCGCCACCTTCCTTAGCTGGATCGCCGGTAAGACCGACTCCGACTTTCGGGAGATGGTCGTGCGCGGCCAACTATCGCGCCAGGAGATAGCTCGGGAGTGCTGCTTCGCCCGGTCCGTGCTATTGCAGAATCCCCGCGTGAGGGACGAGCTCAGGAGCCTCGAAACGCAGTTGCGCGAACGCGGCGTTCTACCCTCGCAGACCAGCGATGACATCCCATCCGTGCCTGTGGCCCAGGCGAACCCGCATGCCGCTGAGGACAAGGCCCGCATGAAACGCTTGGAGTCGGAAAACGCTGCCCTGAAAGCGGAACTCACGGAATTGCGCGGCGAACTCGACCGCTACCGTGTCATGGATAACATCCTGTGTAGTACCGGGAGGCTGCCACGTTGAATACCCCGAGCGTGACCGTACGCGTGAGTGCTGTACGAAGCCACAACCCCTATGGATGGGGCGGGGCAATCTTCACCGGCATCGAGGTAGACGACAAGGGCTTACGCAGCGACGCCAAGACCTACTACGTCATCAAGGCACCGAGCCACCTGCTGCAAACGGACGTGCAATGCGGCCAGTGGTGGCGCGTGGAAGGTACGCCCGAACCCAACACCATCGTCATCAATGGCTACCGGCTGATCGAATTCACCATCACGCCGGAGGCGATGGAATTGTTGCGCCCATCGGGCGAGCATGTCATTACCCTGCTTGCCGAAGGCGAGGCCTTCGAGGGCATCGGCTTGGTCAAGGCCCGCCGCCTTTGGGAGCACTTCGGCGACGATCTCTATCGAGTCCTAGATACCGCAGACGTCGAACGGCTTGCAGAAGTCCTACCGGAGTCGATGGCACGGAAACTCGGGGTTTGTGTAGCAATGGAACGAAAACTGCAATAGGACTCAGGC
>Ga0307376_10006548_pt1 | contig 10289 bp, 9 predicted proteins | sample TR2MG_FD_202536 | JGI IMG/M metagenome (GOLD analysis project Ga0307376, IMG submission 202536) | Soil microbial communities from Risofladan, Vaasa, Finland - TR-2 | ecosystem: Environmental > Terrestrial > Soil > Coastal area > Acid sulfate soil | place: Finland: Risofladan, Vaasa | collected...
GTTCGTTGAGCACAGCAAGTAGCCCAAGCTCAGCCAGTTCGTTGAGCACAGCGAGCAGCCCAAGTTCTGTCAGTTCGTTGAGCACAGCAAGTAGCCCAATCTCAACCCGAAGTACAGTACCATAAGCTAGACGCAGATCTCGGAATGGTAAGATAAGACCAGGTCGTAAACAATAAGAGGGTTCCGGAATTCTCCGGAACCCTTTTTTGTTGCTTTCTGCCAAAAATGTGTTATGATGCTTGCCAAGATGTATAAACCACTATCATACAGTATGACTAAGACCGGGGTGACAAAGCCTATCGATCCAGCTGATAGTCAGAAGATCGGGATGGAAATTAAACTTCCAGCAACCATTTCACATGTCGTGTGGAGCAAGCCTGAAGATAACTTCGCCATATTCAGCGTGTTTATTAACAGGAAAAGTTGCCACTATCTGGCGTCAAATTATCCGAAGGATTGGGTGCTGACTGGCAAGACGATAGTCAAGTGCAACTTGTTTGATGAGTTTAGCAGCATAGAGGGCAAGCCAATCGTGTTGGTGGGCAAGACAGAAAGTCATCCGAAATACGGAATGCAGATGGCGGCGGGGTTCTTCTTCATCGACCAGCCAGCAAGTAACGATGGGATGTTGGACTATCTACAGACTCTCCCACATGTTGGGGCTTCAAGAGCCAAGCTGATTCTTGAGGCGTTCAAGGCGGAGGAGATAGGCGACATTATCGAAAATCGCCAGCAGAATATCGTTGCTCTCAAGATAGGTCTAACCCCAGACAGGACTATTCTCATGCGCGAGCAGTGGATTAAGGACAAGGCGATGAGACAGGTCTATCTGTGGCTTGGCGACCATGGTGTTGGACTTGATATAGGAGCAAAGGTCGTCAAGAAATGGGGTGCCGAATCCATCAACGTCATAACATCTGACCCGTACTTACTCACTCAGATCAGAGGTATAGGGTTCAAGATCGCAGACGCCATTGCTTTCAAGGTGCTTGAGCAGGTTCCCCCAGACAAGAGGACTGACTCATGCGTGAGGCACGTCATTAAGGAGGCTCTGAACTCTAATGGACATATTTGCCTGCCGTTCGAGAATCTGAAGAAAGCTACTCTCTCCTTGCTTCAGATCAATAGCGGAACCCACGATTACGACCCTGAGGTAAGGGCGTCTGTTGATAGAGGTGTGTTGACAGGGTGTCTCAAGACTATGGTTGTTCCGTTTGGCAATGGACAGACCGAGATGGTCTACAACACCGAAATATGGGACATGGAGAGGGAGATAGCTAGTGGCATGCTGGCTCTCGGATCCCAGAGTTCTGGGAGGGTGGTCTCGGATCAGGAGTTGCAGTCGTCAGAGGAGGAGATATCGAAGTTTATGGGGCTTCAGGTCAATCTTAACGAGACCCAGAGGGCCGGCGTGATCTCGGCGTTCGCCAATAGGTTGACAGTCATAACGGGATCAGGTGGCACAGGCAAAAGCACCATATGTCGGTGCATTTGCGATATAGCCAAGTGCAAGGGATTGAGTATCAGGCAGATGACGCCAACAGGGAAAGCCGCTAAGGTTATGAAGACCAAGACAAGCCAGGATGCTCAGACAATACACAGATCGCTTGGATTGGTGCCTGGCATGGAGATAATAGATCCGCACCCCATCGGCGAGGATATTGTCATAGTCGATGAGTTCTCGATGTGTGGACTCGATACGGTCTACGCCATAGTGCTTGCGTTGGCGGGTAACAGCGACGTGCATTTGGTGCTCGTCGGCGACCATCAGCAACTCCCTTCCGTGAGTCCGGGCAACTTCCTGTGGGATATCATCAAGTCGGGCATTGCCAATGTTGTCAAGTTGGACAAGATATACAGGCAGGATGAACACAGTTACATAACGGTCGTGGCGGACAATATAGCTAAGGGGCTGCATGCTAGGGTGCCGAAGGACGCCGATGACATAAGAGTTAGAAAGATAGATGACACCTCTGCAATCCCAGCCATGGTCTGCGAGATCATATCCAGGAGTATGAAGGAGAGAGGTATAGCGATCGATGACATCCATGCCATGGCTTCGATGTACAGGGGGGATTGTGGTGTTGACGCCATCAATTCGGCGATACAGGAGATGGTTGCTGGAATGAATGGGGCACCATCATTTGTAGCGACTCAGTTCAAGAGATTCTATGTCGGTGACAGGGTCATGCATTGCGAGAACGACTACGAGAAGAACGTGTTTAACGGTGATATGGGAGTTTGCGTCGAGGTCGGGCGCAAGATATTTGACAAGGATCGGTCGACAGTACCTGAACCCTACATAGTCGTGAGTTACGACGATGAACGCCCGTCAGTGTGTTACAAGAGAGATGACTTCGATACTGTGAAGGTGGCGTGGTGTACGACTGTTCACAAGTACCAAGGGTCGCAATGCAAGTATGTGGTATTCGTGGCTCCTCGAGATCATAAACACATGCTAAGCAGGGAGTTGGTCTATACCGCCATCACTAGGGCTGAGAAGAAGGTCATCATACTTGCGAACCAGTCTGAGCTTGACGGGTGTGTCAAGAAGAGCATAGCTGGCGTAAGGTACACGACTCTGATTCATCAGGTTGCCGTCATTAAGCAGGAATTGCGTGCCTCCGTGGGGAATGAGGATACGGAGGGCATGGGTCATGGCAATAGTGGAAATGTCAGACACACCAATGGAAATATTTGTGAGGTTTGAGCCTCCGGATAGCATTCCAACAGGCACCCCCTTCGATCAGCTGACTCCGAAACAACTACAACTCTGGATGGATAAGTACAGATTCGGCGGCTACACGCCGGGAACCTACCAGGGGATAACAGGCGACGCAAAATCACTTAGGTGAGGTGTCTTATGGACGAACAATTCAAAATGGGTTGGCTTAAGGATCCGCCAGATTTGAGAGATTACACATTAGACAGTGAGGAGGTCAAGCAGTTCGTGGTGGCTGGTGCTAAGGATGTTTTGTTGCCGATCGACCAAATAGAAGTACAGTTGCCGTCACTCCGTGAGCAAGGTCGGATTGGCTCTTGTACTGGACACGCCGGCAACTATATGCTCGACGTGCACCAGAAGGTTGCTGGCTGGAACCCCGAACCACTCAGTAGGCGTTTCTTGTACAAGGTTACTCGCAACCTGCTTGGATGGACGGGTGACACTGGAGCCTACCTCAGGACGACAATGCAGACGATTGCGATGATAGGGGTGCCTCCAGAGAGGTATTGGCCCTACAACGAAGTTGATTTTGACGTGGAGCCGACGGCGTTCATTTATGCTCTCGCCCAAGACTTCAAGGGACTCACGTATTACAGGCTCGATCCACCCGAAACTCTTCGCGAAGAGGTCATAATCAGAATTAAGACCAACGTCAAGCTCGATAGGGCGTGCATGTTTGGTTTCAGAGTGTATGGATTCAGTGCGCAGGGCGAGGCTCTATTGCCTGCTCCCGGAGCGCCACCACAAGGCGGTCACGCCGTAACGGTCGTTGCCTACGATGATACCAGGCAGATATCTCATCCTGACGGCAGCACCACCACAGGGGCGTTCAAATTCGCCAACTGGTGGGGGGCAAATTGGGGGAGTGAAGGTTTTGGCTGGTTGCCCTATGATTTCGTCAGAAAGGGTATTGCCACAGACTGGTGGACAATGATGTCGCTTGATTGGATAGACCAGAAGCAGTTTAGCTGAACATCTTCAGCTTTTTATTCTCTTCCTTACCCTCCAGCTGGGGTGTCTGCGGATGCTTTGAGTTGGGCAGAAGTTGTCTTAGTTTGGTGTAGAACTCTGCGTATGTGGCGTCAGGGTTGGAATTGAGTACCTGGAGGGCGTAGTAGGTAAATGCTCCGTTCGCTCTGCCGCCGAAGCTGGCGTCGTACGACAATTCGCTGTCCTTGCATCCAGTGATCAGTATTTCGTTCATATCATTTTCTGGCTTCATCATGGTTTTGCCTAGGGGCAACCCCTGTATCTTATCGGTCATTGCAGCGTCGTCCATTGGCACAAACCTTGCCTTGACCTCAGAGTCGTTCGTCCCCATCCTGGTGATGGAGCCGCTGTGGCAGCAGTCCATTATAACAGTGAGTCTGACACTTTGGGGTAATGCCGTCAGAATACTCTTGACCTCGTCATCTACAAGGATGCCATTGTAAAGATAGAGAGCTTCGTCGCGGGCCTCGGGTTCGTCGCTGTTCGTGTCTGGAACTTGCGTGCCATGCCCTGAATATTGCCACAGTATGTGTGATCCTGGTGTGGCTTGTCTGACAAGCTCGGTCAAGGCTTTCTTCACGTTGTCGGGGGTGCAGTTACTGTCTGAAATGACGCATACGCTTGAGAATCCAGCTTTATTCTTCAGAAACCCCCTCCAGTCGCTGCCATCGTTCACACAACCCTTGAGATCCTGTGCTGACCCTGGGTAGTCGTTAATGACGGTGATCAAGGCTCCCTTGTTGTTAGTAACCATATTTTTGGGAATCGCAAACCCGTTCTGTGTTGGTACCTTCTTGTTTCTCAGTCCGAGTTTTCTACCAAGCCATGTGAAGAAGTTCATTTTTTCCTTTGGTTTGAGATTGAATATTATCTCTTTATACTTCTTTACCCTTGCCCTTTTCCCCTAGATGGTATAATGTTTGCCATAGATGTGTGAAACAGGTCACTAACAAGAGGTGGAACATGGATAAGAAAAATGTATTGTGCGGAGACGGTACCTTGAGTAGCTCGTGGATGAATTACACTCCGCTTGGCGTTCCAGTGGTTGTTAAGATGAGTAACTCTGGCGACCAGGAGAGGAACATGATTGTTGATGAGATAGACAGCCACCTTTTGGTTGGCCGTGTTATTCTCAATAAGTGCGTGATATTCAAGTCCCTTCCCGGCAACAGGGGGATGTCGGTTTTTGTTGGGTCCAGGGATGAAGCAGCACAGGAAGGGGTCGTGGTGTTCGAGGAATGCAGTGTCGCCACGAAAAGCCGAACCAGGTTCCGAGCCGATCACGTGGATATGGTTGAGGATAACTGGAGAAAGTTCCTTGGGTCGTCGGTGGTGAACACTGAGGGGAAGATAGTCAGCCTCGACGAGCTTGGTAAAGAGTTGCCAAGGTTCATACATCTGATTAGCATGGTCAAACAGACGGAGGGGTCGGAAACGAAGACGATAAATTTCACTCCTTCGATCCCGTCAGATAAGGCAGCTCTCGAAACGGAGACTTCGGTTGGCAAGACGGTTGAGTTTCCTCTCATAGGCGGGGTGAACTCTAACGATCCGCAATAGACTATTATCGGAGGCAATGCCATGGAAGACCTGAGTATACAGATAGTCGGGATCAGACGGATCATTAAGGAGAAACATCAGGAGTTTGTGGGGCAATATAATACGACGCTGATCAAGAAGATAGCCGAGGAGGAGTTGTCTAGGGACAAGATACTGGCGAAGATCAAGCTGGTCGCCAACATCTTTGTTGATCTGAGGATCATCGACAGGGTCGCAGAGATGGATATAGACTCCATTAACAGGGAGACGTATTCCAGATCGCTTTTGCTGTCGTCCAAGTTATCGGCGTTTCCTATTTTCATCATGAATGACAGTAGAAATGTGATCATAACCGACAGTATGGCTATCGTTATGTCGCCGGCCGATGATCTCAAAAGGATGACGCTCATAACGAGCGAGAATAAGGTCTATTCGCTGCATAGCAACGTGTTGAGTCATACGTTCTTGTGGAACGAGTTCGCAATGGATTTGTTATCCACCATTCACAAGTCGATATACGCCAGAAAAGAAGTTATAAAGGCGTATACGGATGGATTATTCACCACTATAGAATAGAGGGATTAGCATGTCGGACACCGCTTGCGACGCCATCAAACTCCCGCCCGGCGATCCTGCTGGAGCGAAATTTGTTCCCCTGCATTGCCACAGTCATTTCTCTGTCCTGGATGGGTTAAACTCGCCCAAGGAGATGGCTATCAGGGCTGTGGAGCTTGGGCACTCGGCTCTTGCTATCACGGATCACGGTTCTTGTGGTGGCGTGTTTCATTTTCAGAGTGAATGCAAAGCAGTGGGCATTAAGCCGATACTCGGCATGGAAGCATATGTCGTGGATAATGTCATTGAGCACAACAAGGACGAGAAGAAGAGACATGCCACTCTTTGGGCTACCTCGCTCGAGGGTTACAAGAATCTCATAATCCTGAGCACCAAAGGTCATGTTGAGGGTTTCTATAGCAAGCCTAGAATATCAATTGAGGACATAGGTAGACATCGTCAAGGGCTTATGTTGGGGTCGGCGTGCGTCAAGGGGTTGATATGCGACAGAGTTCTTAATGGGGATAGGGATGGGGCTGTTGCTACGGCTGCTAGGATGAAGGAAATGTTCGGTGATGACTTTTACTGCGAGGTGATGTTCCACAAGTATAATGGCGCATTGAGCGACAAGGAAGCGAAATTCAAGGAAGCCATGCTGGAAACGCTCAAGATTGCAGATCAACTTGGTATCAAGTCTATCCTGACCTACGACTCACACTATTGCCGTTCTGACGAGGCCTTCTATCATGATGTTCTACTGAGTGTTCAGACGAAGAATACAATCAAGAACCCGAACAGATTCTCATTTGGTTCTAACGATTTCTACATGAAGCCATACTCCGAGCTTGTCGAGCTGTGTGGCGGTCGCATGGATCTTCTTGAAAACACTCTTGAGGTGGCAGCAAAAGTGAGTAGCGAAGATTTCATACGGAAGTCCGACCCGAAGCTCCCCGACTTCCCGTTGCCCCCGGGTGTTTCCTCGGACGAAGAGTATCTCAAGGCGTTGATAAGCGAGGGTATGATTACAAGGGGCGTGAGCGACAAGCCGGGCTATCAGGAACGCATGATGACGGAGTTGGAAGTCATCGTGAAATGCAAGTACGTCAAATACTTCCTGATACTGTGGGATGTTGTGACGTACGCCCGGAGGAATGGCATAAGGGTTGGACCGGGCAGAGGGTCGGGTGCCGCATCGCTGTGCTTGTATTGTCTTGGGATAACGCAACTTGATCCAATCAAGCACGACTTGATGTTTGCCAGGTTTCTGAGTGCCGACAGGGTAGGACCTCCTGATGTCGATATAGACTTTACTGATCTCAAGCAGGAGGAAATGTTCAACTATGTCGCACGCAAGTACGGACAAGACCATGTCACCAGAATAGGGACTTACACTGTACCTAGGATCAAAGAAGCTATAAGGCGTTCCGCTAAAGCCTTGGATATCGGCAACGACTGGGATGAGTCCGCCAAGCAAGGTAAGTGGCAATCTGGCCCCAACACTATGGAGATCGCTGCAATGATCTCTAAGTGTATTCCAGATGACCCGAAATTGACGATGGCTGACATACTCAAGACTAATGAGGTACGTGTCTTGACTGAGAAATATCCACAGCTATTTGACGTCGCCAAGAAGCTGCAAGGCACGGTTGTGGCGGCTGGAATACATCCCGCTGGGATTATTGTTTGCAGTGAGAGGGTGGCTGATCTCGTCCCGTTAAGGTTGTCGAATGATGTGGTCTGCACTCAGTTTGACATGAAAGAGATAGAGCCGATCGGACTTCTGAAGTTCGACTTCCTTGGGTTGAAGATGTTGAGAGTAGAGGATGAGTGTATTAAGCTCGTTAAGAAATCGAAAGACGAGGACATAGACATAGACGCCTTGGAGCCGAATGATCCCGAGACGTTTGGTTTGCTCAACCAGGGTAAAGTTGAGGGCATATTCCAGTTTGAGTCGGGTGAAGGTCGTTATGGGATAAGCGGTTTACTAAAAGAAATACACGTCGACTCATTTAATGACATAATGGTGACCACAGCTCTCTACCGTCCGGGACCCTTGGGGGCGAAGATACACGAGGACTATCGAGACTACAAGCATCACAAGAGAACAATCAAGTACGTCCATCCGATGATGAAGGATTTGCTTCATGATACCTTCGGGCTGATGGTGTACCAGGAGCAGGTGATGCTCATAGCCGGAAAGATGGCTGGTTTCCCTAACAACAGGGTGGACTATTTCCGAAAGGCAATAGGCAAGAAGGACGACAATCTGATGCAGACTCTCAGAGGGGAGTTCGTGTCAGGATGTATCAAAAATGGTGTGGACACAGAGTCGGCGAACAAGATATTCGATATGTGCAGATACTTTAGCAAGTACGGTTTCAACAAGGCTCATGCCGCTAGTTACGGATTTCTCTCGTACCAGTGCGCCTTCCTCAAAACCCATTTTCCAGTAGAGTACATGTGTGCACTTATGTCGGCGAATGCATCTGACGATGATAAGAGAGTGTTGTACGAGCGTGCTACTGAGAGGATGGGCATCATTCTACTCCCACACCACATCAACAAGAGTAAGACAGACTATACCGTGGAAGGATCCAGGTCCATCCGCCGGCCATTATCATCACTGAAGGGGCTTGGAGACGCTGCCGTGAATGCTGTTGTATCCGGGCAACCCTACGCTGATCTGCAGGACTTTGTGAACAAGGTCAATCACCAGGCTGTGAATATCAAGGTGTTCGGCATTCTGGTTGGGGCGAAAAGCATGGAGAGCTTCGGAATGACAGCCAACCAGCTCGTAGAGGGTTTTGAGACCATGAGGGTTAAGGTGAAGAAGGTCTTGAAGCAGAAAGCCAAGCAGGCTGCATTCGGTGAGCAGGATATGTTCAGCTGCGACATCTGATTCTCCACTGACACGTCACTGCTACTTTTCTCTTCCATTTCTCAGACTTCTCGTTGTATAATAGTGCCACAATTCAGATCGGTGTATCTTTCGTGAAATATCAGTGACCATTTAGTGGATGAAGAAAGAGAGCGATATGACAACATACGACGAAGCAAAGCAGATCATAGATAAGACTGACTTCCCGAGGAAGAGAGTTATAGAGAATTCCGCAGAGGTCACACTCAACGTCGGCAACATGCAATTTCTCAAAATCAGACACATGATCTCGGAAGAGGTATCATATGGATCCCAGGAGTTCATGGATGCCTATTCCATTTACGTGCAACACGAGCTTGCGACCGGCTTGAAGAGGAACATGGTTGCTACTCTGGTGAACTTGGGTAAGACGACAGATGTAGCACAGGAGTTTTTCGATCTGTGTAGAAGTAAGGTCAAGGTAAAGGAAACAAAAAAGGAGACTGATCATGGCAACGAAACCAGTGGCAGGACGGTCGGAGCAGATGAACCCGCGGGACAAGGGGCGTGCAAAGGCACAAGTGACGGACAACGAGAGGCTGTCGGAACTGTTCACAGCGGCGTTCCAGAAGGCGTCACAGGACAAAAATAGTGAATTCAGCGTTGATGAATTCGAGTGTTCGGTGCAGAAGGCTATAGACAGGAAGAGCATCTCGATGGACGTCAGGGTGTTCGGATCCTCTGCTGCTTCAACTCAAGACCAGATGTGTCGGAAAGAGAAGGGTAAGTTGGTGAAGGTCGCTAAAGGTGCCAGCAAGATCAACGTTACCTTGGACAATGACTCGATGGTGACCTTCGTCCTCGTTGACTGCATGAACTTGAACGCCACAGACTACATGCTCTGCTACAAAATGGAGTAATAAGATGAGCGGGCTAAGACTACGCAACGTGGACACCCCGGAGGAGTTCGACAGGTTTGCTGAGAGTATGGCTGTCGTGCTCCAGACTGCTGGGGGGTTGGATTACAGTGCTCTGTATCACGAGTTGGCGGAGTTATCCGTCGAACTCAGCGAGAGTCCTACAATACAGACGCTCAACTCCCAGTTGAAGAAAGTCCAGTCCGGCAAGGACAGGGCTACTAGGATACTCCAGGACGCTACGAAGAACCATCTTCTGCACAAGAGGGTGGTGGAGGTCCTGGAAAAGGGGTGGACTAAGTTCTCGGAAGCCAAGTCTCAAGACAAGCGTGAGGCTGAGGCGGCACTCAAGTTGTCGGAGTTCATTGTTGCGACTGCTGAGGCGGAGTCTTTCTATCGCGGAGTGTCTAATATCGTCTACAATATGGCTAGTCAGCACGAGGTCTTATCAGAGCAGGTTTCCTGCTACAACATGATGCTCAAGCTTAGGGACTTTACGACATACCTGAAAGATGGTGATCCCCTCAAGAAGCTCGTTGAGCACGATGCCGGGCTGAATGTCGGACTGAATGCCGAGGCGGTCGGCGCCAGCGGTGACGACATTAGCGGCTGGAAAGATTAATAGTTTCCAATGTATGAAAACGGAGTATAATCTCTGTAACGACCATTAAGTGGATGTTCAGTGGTCGGCTGCCTGCCCTAGTGG
>Ga0307376_10006549_pt1 | contig 10288 bp, 16 predicted proteins | sample TR2MG_FD_202536 | JGI IMG/M metagenome (GOLD analysis project Ga0307376, IMG submission 202536) | Soil microbial communities from Risofladan, Vaasa, Finland - TR-2 | ecosystem: Environmental > Terrestrial > Soil > Coastal area > Acid sulfate soil | place: Finland: Risofladan, Vaasa | collected...
CAAACGGTGCTACTAACACCAACAAGATTAACGCTATCCGTAGCCAAGGTCTTGTTCCGGGTGGTTTCTTTGTTAACCGCCGCTTTACTGATACGGACGCTTGGTTCATTAAGACTGACTGTCCTAATGGCACAAAGATGTTTGTTCGTGCGCCGCTTCAGACAAAAATGGAACCAGATTTTGACACAGGCAACCTTCGCTTTAAGGCTCGTGAGCGTTATAGCTTTGGCTGGTCAGACTGGCGTGGATTCTACGGTTCTGCTGGCGCATAATCGTAGTTAATAAAAAATTTAAAAAAATTAAGAGGAGTACTTTCGTATTCCTCTTTTTTTATGTATAATATAGTATAACATAATAATAACTAACTAATTAACAACGAAGGAATATATTATGGCAACAAACATTCGGCAAGGATTTGTCACAGGGAGTGGTGCAGTTTTAGATGTTGCAACCAGCACAACTGTAAGTGATACTCGTATTAAGGGTGTAACTTATTCTGGTGTAGGTACATTTCTTATTACTGGAACATCAGTTGATGCTTATGGTAATATTAATGGAAGCAATCTAAAATTTGTAGGTACTACTAATGTTGACGCATCTGATATTATTTTACCTGACTATGGTTTAAAAGTTAATGGTGTTGTGAAGGTTTCTGCTCCTACATCTACAGCTACAGTCGGTATTTTCTATGGCTAATTACACATATCTTGTTGATGACATTATTGCTGCAACCGAGAATGACGGTTCAGAATTTTTGTCTTACATACCTAAAATGGTTAATCGTGCAGAGGAACGTCTTACACGAGATTTAGATGATTACGGTTTAGTATCGTATACTTCAGTAGCGGTAAGTTCTGGTAACAATACTATTACTTTACCATCTGGAACACGTATTGTCAAGAACTTTAATATTGTGGCAAACGGTACACGTATTAATCTTTTACAAAGAACAGATGAATATATTAGAGATTACTGGCCTGTAAGCGCAAGCACAGGTACACCTGAGTATTATGCAAGACGTAATAATACTACAGTTCTTATAGCACCTACTGCTGTATCTACATTTGACGGAGAGATAGTTCACATTTCAAGACCTACAACATTAGCATCTGTAACACCAAATAATTATTTTTCTGATTATTGTTATGATGCTTTATTTAATGCAAGTATGATTGAAGCAATGGTATTTATGAAAAATTTTGATCTTGTTGGTTTATTTGAACAGCGTTATATGCAAGCTGTATCTACACTTCAAAACCAAGCAAGGCGTACAAGACGTGATGATATGCAGTCACCTGCCAGCCCTGCAGGTGCAGACAATCCTGTTATAATGGGGAGTAATTAATTATGGCACTTAGTAAAATTTTAACTACTGGTTTAAAAGCTACAGCAAAACGTGGACGTAAAGGACGTTATGCTAAAGCTGCAGAGACCCGTAAGAAAACTATGGAAACTAAAGCTGTTGCTGAAGGTCGTACACCTAAACCAAAAAAGACTGTAATGAAACCGGGTACTGCTCGTAAACAGGCAGAGTCTACACCGAAAGGTGCGCTTTCTGATTTAACTGCAAAACAAAAGGCAGAACGTACACGCCTTATTGCACAAGTTAAAAAAGAAATGGATGCAGCTAAAAAAGGTTTAACAGAAAAACCTAAACTACAAAAAATGGTATCTACCGTTGAACGTAAGCCGGGTGAAAAATTAACAGATCTTAGTCTTAATATGGTTCCGGCATCATTAATTGAACTTGATCCTGCTCTTAAAGGTTATTCTAAAAAAGCATTACGGCGTTTAATTTCAACTGGTCAGGCAAAGATTGTTAAAAAAGGTAGTAAGTATGAAGTAAAAAGCACAGGTCGTTATTCACCACCTGCATCTATGATTGCAGAAGCAGCAGGTGAAGGACCACGTAAAGCACGTGGTACAGGACGTAAGATGCCTTCGCTTCGTCAACGTCTTGAAAAAGCCAAACGTGCAGGTGAGCCTACTTCCGCAAAAGAATTAGAAAAACGTAAACAAGAATTATCTTCACCTAAAACTTTAAGTTCTGCACAGTCTATGAATCAGGCTAGATCTCAAGTTAAAAAAGAACAACAGAATGCTATGAAACAATTAGATAATAAAACAGCAGAACAAAAAAGAGAAATTAATGTTGCGTTAAAAGATGGTAAGATTACTAAAGAAAATGCAGATAATCTTAAACAAAAGATTGACGAATCTTTTGATAAAGCTAAACAAGAAACAATGGAAAAACTTCGTGGTACAGTTCATTCTAAAGCACGAGGAATTAAATCAGATCCTTTACAATATACATACCGTAAGAAAGGTGGTAAGGTAGGATCAAGACCACGTGGCTGTGGAGCAGCAATGCGTGGATATGGTAAAGCTATGAAAGGATCAAAATAATGGCTGAAACAAAAAAGAATAAACCTAAAAAAACTAAAATGCAAAGAATTAAAGATCTTGGAAAAATAGGTTTAGGTGTAGTTGGTTATGAATTTGGTCCTGAATTTATAATGGGATTAGGACAAGGTTTAGGTTTTTATGAAAAAGGCGGTAAAGTTGGTAAAGGACCTAAAGGTTGTGGAGCAGCATTACGTGGTTATGGAAAAGCCATGAAAAAGAAAGGTAAATAAAATGGCTAAGAAAAAACAAAGTGATAGTTCTTTTGCTGAAAGAGCAGGAAAAGCTACTGGTGAATTTTTTGTTGAACAGGGTGGAAGACTTTATCGTTGGATACGTGGTGTAGATGATGTAAATGATTTAAGAAATGCATTAGAAGGTGGGGCAAAAATTACAAGACGTCCTCCACCAAGATCAATGGCAAATGCAAAACCATTTTCTCAATTAACTGGTGCTGGTAGAACACAGAGTTCTGTACCTTCTGCTGCTCAACGTGCAGAACGTGCTGCACAAGCATCTCGTATGCCTAAACCAAAACCTGCTACACAAACTAGTGGTTCAGGTAGACCACCTGCTCGTGTATCAGGACCGCCACAGCGTAGTGGCGCACGTAAAGACATTGTAGTTGCTAAACCACGTCAGGTTACTACTCCTTCTCCAAGACCAGTAAGACCACCTGCAAAGTCTACTACTGGTAGAGGAACAACACCTACACCACGTCCTGCAAGTCCTGCTCGTAGAATTTTAAATCCTGCAATGAGAGCAGCAATAGCTTCTATGGTTGCTGGTCAATCTGCACCAACAGGTGTTCCAAAAAGTAAGGCAGAAACTATGCCTATGCCTACACCTAAACCAAAGGCTGAAGAGTTTGATCAAAAGACTCCACGTAAACCAGCACCTGTAACTCCACCAAAAGAAACTACAAACTTTGATGCAGGTAAAAATACAGGCTTTGGTCCTAAAGGAAATATCTTTCCTAGTAGTTCAGAAGAACGTGCAGCATTAATGGTAATGTATGGTGGTACAGGTTCTAAAGCAGGTGAGGCAGCAATTGCAGGAACACAAGGTAATCTAGCAAAAGGTCAAAGCCTTCTTGATGCTGCAAAGAATAAAAAGCGTAGCAATGTAGGTATAAGTAGCCGTGCTAATCCTGCTCTTAAAAAAGGTGGAATGGTTAAGAAAAGTAAAAAATCATCAGCACCAAAAAAGACTGAAGTAGTTGCACGTCAAATGCGTGGATGGGGAAAAGCACGTAAACCAAAAAGGTAAATTACTATGCCATTAGCAAAAGGTAGTTCTACTAAAACAATTAGTAAGAACATTCGTAAACTAAAAAAGGAAGGCAAGCCACAAAAACAAGCTGTGGCTATTGCCTTATCGTCTGCAGGTAAAAGTAAAAATCCTATGGCTAAGTCCTTAGAGCAAAAGCAGTATGGACCTAAAATAGTTAAACCAAAGAAAGGTAAGGGATCTTATTCTAGAAAGACTAAAGGGCTGGCACTTGGTGGTCAGCCTAAGTCATCTGTAAATAAAGCAGGTAATTATACTAAACCTACAATGCGTAAGCGTTTATTTGAAAGTATTAAAGCAGGTGGTAAAGGCGGAGCACCGGGACAGTGGTCTGCACGAAAAGCACAAATGCTTGCTAAAGAATACAAAGCAAAAGGTGGAGGCTATAAGTCATAATGGAATGGTGCATGTCTTCGTCTTACTTATATACATCGGAACTGGAGAAAGCCGCTACCTTGCTAGTGGAGACATGTATTTCCGCAGTATTACGGACTGCAACTTCTATGCCAGTGAAGTGTCAAGACGTTATGGAAGCTACACCTATCGTGATTGGGTGGATAAACGAGATCGTGTTACCGCATATTGTGTACCTAAATACTTAAAGAAAGGCTCAGTAGAGGTGTATTAAATGTTAGCAGAACTAGCAGCTGCTAACGCAGCATTCCAAGTAATTAAACAGGCAGTATCTAATGGGCGTGACATAGCCAGTGTAGGCAGTCAGATTGCTAAGTTTGTAGATGGTAAAGAAACTTTACAGAAAAAAGTATCAAATAAAAAGAATAGTCCATTTTATAAAGGTAATGACTTTGAAGAGTTTATGGCATTAGAAGTTATTAAAGAAAAAGAAGAAGAGTTAAGACAAATTATGTTGTATGTTGGTCGTCCGGGATTATGGAATGATTGGCAAAAGTTTCAGGCAGAAGCACGTAAGGCAAGAATAGAGGCACAAGAAGAAGCACAAAGGAAAAGACAACAACTATTAGAAACAATTGTTTTAAGTGCTGTAATTATAGTAGGAATAGGATTTTTAGGTATAGTAATTTATGTTGGACTAAAGGCACGTGGTATGTTATAATACCAATATGAAATATTTTTTACTAGATACATTTGAAATACTTTTACTTAGTACACTGATTATTCTTTGTCAGTATCATATTGCTGCTTGGTTTTGGTTTATGTTTCACTTTGGAAGGATTGCAAGTGAACGAATATAATGATATAATAAGGAATTAAGTATGGCATTAAAGAAATCTCAAAGGAGTTTAAAGGCTTGGACAAAACAAAAGTGGAGAACCAAAAGTGGTAAACCTTCCACACAGGGTTCAAAAGCAACAGGTGAGCGTTACTTACCAGCAAAAGCGATCAAAGCGTTATCCGCAAAAGAGTATGCGCAGACTTCAGCAGTTAAAAGAAAAGGATCTAAGCAGGGAAAACAATTCGTTCAACAGCCTAAGACTGTCGCAAATAAAGTTAAAAAGTATAGGAAAGTAAAATGAGTAAGTATCCGGGAGTAAAAAGATCACCGTCAGGAGGAATTGAATATCGTGGTAAAAAATTTGCTGGCTTTAATAAGCCGAAAAAATCTGACAGAGCAGGTAAAAAGGGGATGGTCTTGGCTAAAGAAGGAGACAAGATTAAACTTATTCATTACGGTGATTCGTCTATGGGTCACAACTACTCTCCTACTGCTCGTAAATCATTTAAAGCACGTCACGCTAAAAACATTGCAAAAGGCAAAATGTCTGCTGCTTATTGGGCTGATAAAAAGTTGTGGGCTGGTCCTAGTGGTAGTAAGAAAAGTCCACCTAAAACTCAAACGCATAAAAAATATGGGAGCAAATAATCATGATGAATAAAGCAGGAATGGCTAAAAAGAAAGATAAGAAAAAAAATATGAAAGATCCATTTGGTAATGACCAAACTTCTGGAATGTCAGGACCAAACACAGCAGGTCCTAAAGGATATGCCTATAAGCGTAAAGCTGGTGGTGCTATGAAGAAATATAAAAAAGGTGGCATGGTTGGTCATAACTGCCTTTATTAAAAATGTCTATAAGTCGTTCAAACATAAGCCAACAAGTAACAAAAGGACCTATGAAAAAAAGGTTGATGAAGAAAACTATTGGCAAAAAGAATGGCGTAAAGCGTACAGCCCAATCAGTACAGAGAAAGAATAGGTTATACTAATGACATCGTCAGGTACATATAACTTCTCAATGGATATTGACGAAGTTATCCAAGAAGCAAGTGAGATGATTGGTGGAGAGCAGACACTTGGTCATGAGCCAAAGTCTGCAAGACGCTCCATTAATTTGCTATTACAGGATTGGCAGAACCGTGGTGTAATGTTATGGTCAGTTGGTACATCAACTGTATCCTTAACAACCAGTGTAACTGCCTATGCCTTTTCTAGTGCAACTGTTGATGTTCTTGAAGCAGTACATAATAGAGATAATCGTGATATTCAACTTGAACGTATTTCTATGGAAGAGTATATGAAGATCCCTAATAAAAGTCAGACAGGTCGTACTACACAGTATGCTATTCGTAATGGTCGTGATAATCCTACCATGTATCTTTGGCCTATTCCAGAAAACTCAACAGATACAATTAAGGTAGAAACATTTACATATCTTCAAGATGTAAATAAATCTGCTATAGAAACTGCAGATGTGTCACGTAAGTTTCTTCCATGTCTAACTGCAGGGCTTGCTTATAATATGTCAATCAAACGTCCCGGTGTAGACATGCAAAGAATTACTATGCTTAAAACAGAATATGAAGAGCGTATGCTTCGTGCAATGGAACAAGACAGAGAACGAACAAATCTCTTTCTTAAACCACGGATTATGATATAATGTATAAAGAAAAAAATGCTTTAGGCATTTGTGATGTATGTGGGTTTAGATATAAATTAAGAGATTTAAAAAAGAATAGTTATGGTTTAATGGTCTGCTCTATGGACTATGAAGGAAAGTATAATATACAAAACCATCCTCAAAATAAAAGTCCTAAGTTAGGTAATGAGAAAATATTAAAGTATCCTTCAAGACGCTCACCAATGCCAGAAACAATAGTAACAGTTACAGATTGGCTACCAAGTTAATGGCTAGAACTTTAAACTCAATTGTAGAATGCGATGTATGTGGTTTTGAATACAGACGCAATGTAATGAAAAAAAATAGTTATGGGATGATGGTATGTCCCAGTGACTTTGAAGGAAGATATGATCTAAAAAATCATCCTCAGAATAAAAGTGCTGTTCTTATAGAAACATTTCATATTAAAAATGCAAGACCTGAAAACAATCTTGATAGAAATAAAGTATGGGAACAAGCTGCTACAAAATGGGAAGACACGGATAAGTATTGGAATTTGATTTAAATGGCTACACTTACTGGTAAAACAATTGCTAATACATATAAAGATTTGTTACAAGTTAGTAACAGTAATTCTGGTGTAGATGCAACATTAAGAACTATTCAGGATGGTGAAGGTACTAACTCTGCCTTACAAATTTCTACTGGTTCTGTTAATATCAATGGTACGTTTCAATTAGGCGGTGAAACTCTTACCGCTACAGTTTCTGCTCTTAATAATATTGCTGACCTTACAGGTGCTACAGGACTTGTTGCTGTAAGTGGTGGTTCTGTATACGGTCGCTCAATCGCCGTAGGAAGCCCACTGAGTGTCACTAACGCAGATGGTACAGAAGGTAACCCAACTATTAGTTTAGCAGCTTCTGGAGTCTCTGCTGGCTCTTATGGGCCTATGAGTTCTATGACTATTGATACCTATGGTCGTGTAACAGATGTAACAGCAACAACAACTGTTTCTGCAAATGCTTTTATAGGTGGTACACTTTCTGGTTCTTCTTTATATGTAGAAAATAATGTATCTGTATCTGGTACTCTTAATGTAGCAGGGATGTCAAATCTTGGTACAGTAAGTGCGTCTGATATTGTTGCTGACACAGTAAGTGCAACAACTAAAATCTTTGCTCCGATTGTAAGTACTACTGGTCTTCATGCAACAAGCGCAAGCATTGGTAGTTTATATGCTGATACACTTACATTTACAAACGTATCTACGAATTCTTTTACTGCTAACCAACTTATTGTAGTTAGTGCTGCAACTCTTGCAGGTGTAAGTATTGCAAATGTTAATGAATTAGCGGTATTGTCTGCTACAATGGCTACTTCTATTGACAATACTAACACAAATGTTACTACTAACATTAATGCTATTACTTCTATTAACGCAGTAGTATCTGCTAATATTGATTCTATTACTTCTATTAATACTATTGTATCAGGATTAGATACAGAAATATCTGTAACTAATGATGCAGTTACTTCTGTAAATGCTGCAGTAGTAAGTGTTAATAGTGCAATCACTTCTATTAATGCAGTAACTGATACTTTATCAACTTCTATTACTGCTAATGAATCTGCTATTACTTCTATTAATAATGTAGTTGCTAACTTGTCATCTACTATGGCAACAAGTATAGGCAATACTAATACTAATCTTACTGCTTTATCAGCAACTATGGCAACTAGTATTAATAATACTAATGCTAATGTAACAACAAATATTAATGCAATTACTTCTATTAACAATGTAGTTGCTAATTTATCATCTACTCTTGCTACTTCTATTAGTAATCATATGCCTAAATCAGGCGGTACATTTACAGGTGATGTAACCTTCTCTACAAGTGTGTTTGCTGCTGCAGATCCTACACAAAATTTACAACTTGCAACTAAACAGTATGTAGATAATCTTGTTGCTTCTGCTTTACACTTTCATGATGCAGTTCGTGTTGAATCTCCTAATGATGCAGGAAGTTTAAATGCAACATATGATAATGGTACATCAGGTGTAGGTGCTACACTTACTAACGCAGGAACACAGGCTGCTCTTGTTATTGATGGTGTAACGCTTAATACATCTGATCGTGTGCTTATTTATAATCAAACTAATGCATATGAAAATGGTGTATATACAGTAACCGATACTGGTTCTCCTTCAACAAATTGGGTACTTACACGTTCAACAGATACAGATAGTTATGAACCCGGTACTGCGGATGGCCTAGATGAAGGTTCTTACTTTTATGTTTCAGAGGGTGATGAAGGCGCAGGTGAGTCTTATGTTTGTAATACTGTAGGTACAATTACTTTTGGTACGACAGATATTAGTTTTGTGCAATTTAGTTCTTCTCTTAATTATATAGCAGGTAGTGGTTTAAATCTTACAGGACTAACATTCTCTACGTCTGGCGTACCTACAGATGCTGAACTAGCTGCAGTTTCTGCTACACTTGCAACAAGCATTGGAAATACAAACACTAATCTTACTGCTGTATCTGCCGCACTAGCTACAAGTATTGGTAATAGTAATACTAATATTGCTGCTGTATCAGCAACAATGGCAACAAGTATTGATAATACAAATACTAATCTAACTGCATTATCTGCTACAATGGCTACTTCTATTGCTAATCATTTACCTCTTGCAGGTGGAACATTAACAGGTCATGTGTCTGGTACATCTATTACTATGTCAGGAGATGTATCTGCTAATGCTTATTATGGTGATGGTTCTAATCTTACAGGTATAACGGCAGGTGCTACTGAAGGATTTGCTATTGCAATTGCTATTGCATTAGGTTAAAATATATAGTATAATTTTAAATAGTTGAATATGGAGTTATAATGGCAAACGCATTTAAATCAGTAACTGCAAGTAATGTAGGTACTACACAGGTCTCTGTGTATGAATGTCCTGCTGCGACTTCAACAACAATGATTGGCATGACAGTTGCTAATACGGCTAATTCTCAAATTCTTATTGATGTTCAGATGAAGGATGCAAGCAACGGTAACACACAAATCTATCTTGTAAAAGATGCACCTATTCCTGTTGGTGGTACTCTTGTTGTTTTAGGTGGTGACCAAAAAGTTGTATTTGAAGTATCTGACAGTATGAACATTACAAGTGACACAACAACAAGTGCAGATGTGGTATTGAGTTTTCTGGAGATTGCATAGTGTCTTATCTAGGTAATATTCCAGCAGAAGCCTATAGTGCTATCAGTTATCAAGACTTAACTGGTGGTACTGGTACATCTTTTACTTTAGATTATTCTGTTGGAAGTCCTAATGAAATTGAAGTCTTTGTTAATAATGTAAGACAAGAGCCTTCTGTAGCTTATACTGTTGCTGGTACTTCATTAACAATGACGGGCAGCATTGTTGCTACCGATGACTTCTATATTGTATTCCAAGGCAAAGCACAGCAGACGATAGTTCCTCCATCAAATAGCATTACAACTGCTATGATACAGGATGGAGCAGTAACCGCTGCTAAACTAGATTCAGGGATTACTTTTGGTGCTGGATACTTTCAAGGTGATAACGGCACAACTGGTGATACCACCAATGGTCTTGGTGACATTATTCGTTCACATCAAAAGCAACTTGATACAAACGTAACGATTGCGGCAGATGTAAATGGTTTGTGCGCTGGTCCATTAACACTAGCAACTGGGGTGACAATCACAATCACATCTGGTGGGACATTGGTGATAG
>Ga0307376_10006550_pt1 | contig 10288 bp, 16 predicted proteins | sample TR2MG_FD_202536 | JGI IMG/M metagenome (GOLD analysis project Ga0307376, IMG submission 202536) | Soil microbial communities from Risofladan, Vaasa, Finland - TR-2 | ecosystem: Environmental > Terrestrial > Soil > Coastal area > Acid sulfate soil | place: Finland: Risofladan, Vaasa | collected...
CCATCTGCAGTAGACCATCCGGTGAATGCGTTGATCTCTATAACGATAGCAGCTATAGTTTTGGCCTTGAATCCAGAGACCACCTGATTACCGTTTTCAGAATCATTACAGGTAATTGTATCTGCAGCTCGATCGACATTGACCGTTGGGCCAGTTCCTGTCCCGGTTATAATGAACCCAGTTGTTTCATCCATGTGAGTGTGCGAGTATCCATGGTTGGCTATCTCATGCCCATTAGCTTCGATTGCCTTCATGGCTACAATGGCAGCTGCAGTATCAAAAGATCCAGATATAAGGTGGCCAGGATTGACAAACCACGTCATGTGAGACTCGTATGTATCATGAACCCCTGATAGTGCGAGTATCGCGCTGGTGTCATCATTGTCAATAGAATCATCAACAGAATTTAAAAAGATACCGTTGCCGTGTCCAACCTTTGTTATTCCAGGGGCAGTCCACACTAAATTGTGCCCTCCGTCGGTTACGTTTGAAGACCCCCACGACGGACTGGTCTTGCTGCTGTCGGGACCAGGAAGCAGATAACTGTAGTCAACATCTAACGTTGAGTTATTACCACCCCTCCTGTTCAAGATACCTATCGCTCCATTCTTGCCATCGTTGTGGTCTATGAATACACAGTTTCTAACCACAAAAGTATTTCCGGCATCATAAGCGTAAAATGGTTCGAGAGAGAATCCACAAAAATAGCAGTTTTTAAAAGTATACGTTCCTCCATGCCTTGCCCTGAAAGCCAGCATGAGGTGACCAGATCTTCCACCTGAGAATTTGCAATAATTAAAGGTTATTGACTTTCCAGCTGCGCCTTGAGCATAAAACGAATACGTAAGACTTACACCACCGACCAATTGAGCAGCGCCAAACTGACAACGGTTAAAGGTGACAGTCTTCCCTACTGAAGTATCATAGACATGAAGTGCTCCTGCCCCAGTAGTTTTCACATCATTAAGGATTATGTTTGTCGCACCGTCCCATATCTTCAATGGACCCCTTGACTCTGTATAGTTGGAACCACCATCAAGGATCATATTCTCTATCGTCCAATATGAATGATCACACTCAAATGTTTCAGAGCTGTCGCCAATTGCAGTACGGATCAATCGCGTAACTCCGCCAGCCTTGCCCCGTATAGTAATTGGGCTACCGGGCGTACCGGCGCCTTTGGTATCTACTGCCTCATTCCATGTACCACTCTGTACCTCAATTATATCACCAGGGCTTGCAGCTGTTATTGCTGTCTGAATAAGAGTAGCTGCTTTAGCCCACGATTCATAGGGAGCTGTATTTGAGCCTGCCGGGTCTGCATATATCGTCGCCATATCGTCGTTAACTCCTTGATTTAATTGTTAAATTGTTTTGGTTATTGTAAGCCTACATACTTGCCAATTGCTCCAATGGAATGACTGGGGGAGGTCCACCTATTGGTTGCTCATTTGGGGGACGGCTATCTCCAATTGGTTTCTCTGACTCCTTTGGTTTTGATCCACCTCCGCCACCAGCCGGGGGACCCCCGGGACCTTGCTCTTCTTCTGGGCCGGCAATCTGCTGCTGGCCCATCCTTGCGTTGATCTCCCACTCTGGCGGAACGATGTTATCACCGTCCATTTTCAAGGACTTAACGGTCTCGCGCAGTACATTGGCACGACCTTCCATGCCTATGATTGCAATGTCAAGCGGATTGTTGGTGTATACCAGGAATTCCTGGCGTCTGGCCTGCAACTGCTCGGCCACTATAAGATATTCGGACGCTCGGGCAATGATGTTTATATCACCCTTGTATTCCATGACCCCTGAGGTAATGGCATATAGCCATGTCTGAAATATGATCTTTTTGATGATGTTACGATCGATATACCCGATAGCGTCCTTCATAATTTTAGATGATGCTGTCATGAGCATGGCCAGTCCGTGAGCCGTTGATCCAGCTCCTCCAGAGTTTACTTCAGACCCCTGATCATACGCAGGGACACCAAGCTGTTCACCAGACTGAGCATAGAAGAAATTGAACACTCCCATGAGCTCCGTGGTGATCATATCTGGCTGGTAAAAGTTTACGGCCGGCTTTCCGGATCCAGTTTGATCTGACAACGTTTTCCATATCTTCCAAGGCCACATGCGCTGGATATCGTCACCCGGTTCAATACGGTCCTTGAATACCTCGACCTGAGGACCGGAGGCGATGCTCATGTTGTTTGCCATTGCTCGAGCTGCAGCGTTACACATCCGCTGGCAATCCTCCATCAGTTCCGGAGGAGCTGTGCCCCAGATGGAGTCTGAAGACGGATCAAAGCTTGCGGAATAATAGGGTTTCCATCCAAGTGGGTGTGAGTTTACCCTAAGCATTAGGACCCTTGATCCACACATCATTGCAGAAACTGACACAGGATCTGATATGTCACCCTCGTACTTGATGCCCCATTCTCTAAGTAAGCGGCCAGGGATGTCTCCATGAAATAGCAAGCACTCTATAACGGAAGTTGGATCTGTCATCTCTTGCGGACGATTCTCGATGTTGGCACGCTCCTGATCGGTCCACAACCAGTTTGTTAGATATCCTGAACGGTGATCAAGCAACGTAGCCTCAACAGCCTTCTTGCTGAACCCACTGCTCGCCTTGAATGCCCATAGCTGCTCAGGACGAAGACGCATTCTCTCAAACAGGTATCCATCATTAAGGTGCTTTGCCGCCGGCGCCGGGTAAATGTCAAAAGGAGAAACCCTCTTGTATTTCATGACCCCCTTGACCTCATAGTCTGGGAAGCTGGTTCCATCCGGACGCTCTGACCATTTAAGCTTACGCTCCCCAAGTACAAAAGGCCCCCGCATGAAGGCTGTTAGGTAGGTTGAAAAGTCCTTGATGAAGTCGGCTATCTCGTCATAGAAGTTACCCTCGACGAGCAGGTCCTCAACGTTCTGTTCTGCCTCGTTGCATTCATTTGATGCAACCTTCCGGATCTCAGCCCTTGATTCGTCCATGAGCTCACCCATCCTGATATCGATCATTTGGGGAGTTATGGGTATTCCCTGTCCAAAGACTGACAGGACCTCCATAAGTTCGCTCTTGAGCCTCTCAACGATCCTGTCGACGGTTTCTCTTGGCAATGTTGGAACAGGAGTTGGATCAATCGCCCAGGGCTTTTCGCCTGCAGGAAGGATAATGTCCTTGATCTGAGCCTCAATAGACCTCGACTTGACGTTTGTCAACATCATGTAGATCTCTGACCCACCAAATTCCTTGATAGCAGCCAGGTCATTGGGTTCGTAAATTCCCTTTTTTGCCCTGATGCACCTGGCCAGGCGATCCTCTACCTTCCATTTGGCATTTTTTGCGGCTTCCCATAACACATTTAGATGACTCGATATACCGATTAGCTCTGGCCTCTGCTGCTCTTTCGCGTCATCAGATGTCTTCTTATCGATAGCCTTTAGCTCGGCATTTCCGACGACCCTAATCAGGCCATAATCCTTTATAGCCCCAGCCTGAGTGCCGGCCATCGGGGACCCTAATACTTCTGCCATTTTGCGGTTCCTTTCTCTCTTATTTGATATCTGAATGCCCACTTCTTAGTATCTGGTGAATAAACGGCATATAGTCCCTTATTGCAATCGCAAAGAGGAACTGACGCCCATGATCGAGGCCATACCATAAGGGCCTCGTACACAGCTTTCACCTTTGAACTTTGGGTAGCGTCAATGATATCTCCGCAGAAAGGACAGATGACGACACCAGGCCTGATTTGATCAAGCTCATAGTAGCCGTCTTTATGGTCCGGAAGGTATGGATCAAATGATTTTCTGGACATCTCGACGTTATCACCAAGCATAAACACCACTCCCCTTAAAATGCTCGGTATGTCAAGATAATTGGTAGGTTAGTAGGTTGAGATTATAGGATCCTCTATTACGAACGTCGTATGGTTCCTGCAGGCCTTACAAATGTACACCACTTCCTTGATTTCAACTTTTGTCTCCGCCGCATGTCCCGTGTACGATCTAAATCTAAATGACTCGATCCTCAAAGGAATGGTCTTGCTGCCAATATACCCCCGGCAAACTCGGCACCAGAAATGGATCTTTCTTCCTACTTTGATTTTTGAGCTTTTCCCATAGTAGGATTCGTTGGAAAACATATGGCGGATATCGTAAACATCATCGAGGCTCTTTATGCCCTTTGCCTCCGTAATAACCACTGGATCCCTGATGATACCTTCGTCATTTTCCACGACAACCAGTACGGAATACTCTTCTTCTCTTCTATAATAATCTCTCGGCATCGTTAACCCCCTATTATGATTTAACAAAAACGTTAGCTCATTGAACGCCGTCGCTTTACACTACGCCTTGCAGGCAGCTCGTCACCAAATTTAACCCTGACGTGACGCTGGGTCTCACCATCAAGACCGAACTCACCCATCCATCTCTTGACGACATCGGCCGGCAGGATGCATGTCTTCATCTGCCCTACCATGCTGAGTAGACCACATCTAAATCCACTGTTGCCACCATAGGCAGCACAGTGATTGCAGAATCCTTTGTCTAACGCCTCTTTCCTGGTCATGTCAATCCCCCATATTGAATTTTGTGTATGCGATGTCCTGCAGCTTACGGTAAATATACTGGACCTTATCTGACATATGGGTTGCTCCGAGCTCATCACAGTAACCCTTGAGAGCTATAACGGCATCATCGATTCCATCTCTGACCCTGGTCCATTCAACGACCTCAGACATGTATTGATCGTCAAGGATCTTACCAGCTTCTATGCACTTCTCAACCATTTTGCCCTCATGAAGCCCAGGCATATCGCCCATAAACCCATCCTTTAATGCGCTTCCATCCTCGGCCATCAGCCAATCCTCAATCTCTGCAGATACTTCAGCTGCAGTATGGATAGCGCTGATCTCAGCAAAAGGGACTTTTTGCCAATCTGAAACGTCATCTATAACGAGCATTCTACTGTGACAATGTTTGCATATCGCAATAGGAACACCACCATATCCAACCTTAAACGTTCCGTCACGCTTCATCACATCGTGACCTGTAGCTACGCAGCCAAACCTTTCACATCGGTACATGGATAACCCTCCATCATCATTAGATAATCGCCAAATTGATACGTCTTGTTCCATAGCATCATGGATTTGACGAACTTAGCTGAACGGGGATGACCCTCTCTATAGATGATGTGCTGTGCATCCTCGTGAGTGATTTGATTCCACCCCCTCAACTTATGATTCATGTCGTACTTTTTAATGTAGAATGTCCATATTGTTTGCATAAAGTGATTATACCATGCTACTGATCAAATGAGTTATTTTCGCTGCCGCATATACTTTTCCAATGGTTCCATTGGTTCAGCCTTCTCATCAAACCATTGGCTTGCATCACCGAACAGGCAGCTTATCCATATGCACAAGTCTGAAATCTTGAATAATATCCAAGTCTTAGCTATTTGCATAAATATCATACCGGTCCTCCTTTGGCGCGGAATAGTATTCGATCTTTGTCTTTAGGCGTTCGATACTCTCAAGGTTACTATCACGGAGCTTGACGGTCCTGGCATATTTTTTTGTGCCGGCATTCTGCTTGATACCGAGCTCATTGTAGGCAGCCAATTTCTGCCTTGTCTCCAGCAGGAACGTGAACTCTTTAACCCTCTCCTCATCAGTGAATAGTCTGTCTTTACCCTTCCAAGTTTTAACTATCATATCCATCCTCCTCTGGTTCGTCTATTTCTCGTTCTTCATAACAATCCACACACAGTCCATTATATTTTTCTATCTCAAAATCAAATAACATCGCTTCGCATTGTTCACACCATTCCATTATTCCCCCTTACCTGAGTCTGTGATTTTGTCAACGATTCTAAGCCTGTGAGCCCGGGCCATGATACTACGAATCATCTCTAAACTTCCTCAACAATTGTAATAGATGCTTTGGCATTTCGGTTGATTCTCCTGGCCGGGCTGCAAAGAAGGCGATCTTTTTATTGAGCCTATCGATAGCTTTCTTTGATTCCTTTATCTTTCTATCAAGCCAACGTTCAAGATAGTTACCTAAAAACGTTGATCGATCGATGTTCTTTAAATCAGACTCCCAACAGTCAAGGGACCACTCCCACGCAGTAAGAAGCTTTCTATAGTTCTCAACCCTCTCCTCGTTTGTCCAGTTCCTGTCTACTGAAGTTTCTAAGCTCATAATTATTTTTCCTCCATAGCCCCATGGCATTCACTGCATTTATATTCGAACCCACTTCCATAAACGTAATTCCCGCTGGGTCCCATTAGGTGGCCTGTGTAAGGACAGTATTTTGCTACAATTTCGACGTGTCCGCATTCCTTACACTCTATCTCAATGCGACTGTCCAGAGTAGGGAAGTTGTCATTCATTTTGCACCTGCCTCCCCAATGAAAAGAAGCTCCTTGTAACACCTTGCAGTTGCCTCGACGTCGACCATTGCGTTATGGCCTTCCTTGAAGCCCTCACCGAACAGGTGTGCATGTAGCTCCTGAAGGTTGGGCCATTTATTTCCACCCCGGCCGCTGGCATGTCTAAGGCCACACATTTTCGTGGTTTTGAACATGGTGCAATAGCGCTCCATGTCCTTGCCCAGCTGGTACCCAGCTTCCATCCCGGCCCTGATGAACTCGGCGCCGATGACCTTACGATCGAAGTTGACGTTGTGGCCAATCTGAAGGTTGCACAATTGCTGGGCCACCTGGAATTCAGCCAACACCAACATGATATCTTCTCCCTCTTCGTTTGCCTTCTCGTCGGTTATACCGTGGACAAGTGACGCAGACGCTGGTATTTCATACGAAAAGTAAGGATTTATGATGTGATTCCGCATGCTTAACGGAGACATGTCGTCGTCGTAAACACCCCATGCAAGCTGAACCATCCTCGGCCAGTTGTCGACGTCGTGAACGTGGGCCTTGTAGTCTAACGGAAGCCCGGTGGTCTCCGTGTCGTATATTAATCTAAGCATCTTTTTCCTCCCATTTATCAAATGACCTGCAAGCCCATAAACATGGCGATCCAAGCCGATTATTAGCACGTCCATCTATTGCCAGGTGACAAGTCGAGCATGACTTTATAGTTGGTGCCTTATTTCCAGTAAAACTTAACCGTTTATTCATGCATTCAGTGCATAGGAGAAGTGTATATTTCGATCCTTCACTATATCCACGAAACATAACACAATCAACCTGATTCAACTCAGACTTTCCAAAATCGTCAACGCAGCTATGACAAAGCATGATATCTCCTCATGTCTTTCAGTATATCACAGGTAAATATCAAATGAGTTATTGACCCAAAAAGACCCATATATTTGGGTCAAAAACTATTACGTCCAACCCTTTGGACTTGGCCCAACCTTTGGGACCAGGATCCCACCATCGTGTCCTATCTGGGTAAACATTATCTTTGTGAACGGATGAACCTGTGCGCCAGTACGGAATGCGTCTGCACCGTTCGAGGCCCAGTCGTGGTAAGGAACGTCTCGGTAAGTTGCCTTCTTTGGATCCCACTCTTTACGGTATGATTCCAATGTCTTAAGGCCATCATCGCATTCCTCAATATCAAATACACAGTAAGGCAGAAGCTTTCTAACGGCCTCTATGCCAGACGTCACAGAAATGCGGTCAACCTTCCTTAGCTTTAGGCCATAGTCCTTGGCGAAGTCCTGACGTGTCCGACCTATTGAATAGTCGTGGACCCCTACGTCGTGAGGTGTATAGTGCACGCCAAAGCGCCAATGGTCATGCGTCGTTAAGTCCTTGATATATTGAGCATAATGACCAAGACCCTCGCCATAGTTTTCATAGTATTTGATGACCCTGATCGTCTGGGCTACGGTCTGGATGAACCATATTGAATTCACGTCATTAAAACCGATATCCCACCAGGTATCCACCGGGTAATTAGGCATCCACTTAACCTCGGTGATCCGGTCATTCTTACGCAGCCATACCATCTGGGTTCCGTAGTAAACGCCCTTTGTAGATTTTAAGAAGGCCTCTGCCGGCGTCGACGGGTGCTCTCGGAACATGAGCTCACCCTGATCACGCTCTTTCTTTATGTACCAGGCCCTAAAAGAGTCTGGGATCTTTCGCTTGAGCGCAACCTCAACAGCTTCAAAATATTTTTTGAACCTTGAAGGGACCGGAGTATTTTTCGTGTCCTTTGCGCCCAGTTGATTCAGTGGGTTATCGAACCATCCAAAGAAAAAGAACTTCCAGTCAAGCTTTGTTAGCTCAGACCTCATGTCCCTAAATTTCATTGCCTCGTCTGTCATATCATAAAACTTGCCCTCACGTCCCTCGGCAGTGGATTCAATAAAAACTATCTGGCCAGGGTGAACAGCATTAAGTGTTCCGGTAACTATCTCCTCTGCCTTATGCGGATAATGAGCGCAGATCTTACCGAACTCAGATATATGGATAAGCTGATAGGTCCCAGAACGCCCTGACGTCGTCACCCTGATGCTCGATCCATTACTGAACATGAGCTCAGACGTGGACGCTCTTTGCGCCGTGACGGTCTCCCTGATTAGCGGATGAAGGTTATTATAGGCGAACATGATCTTCTTCGTGAAGAAGTCCTTAGCATCGTCCTTATTATGGGCAATGATACAGGCGTGAGTGTTTGAATTGAACATGCATATATCCAGGAACAGTAAGCAGACGAACGTCGTTATCCCATGCTGGCGAGATTTGAGTACGATGTTCAAGTAGTGCATGCCGAGATAAAGAAGCTTCTGGGCCAGGCGCATCCTAAACCTTATAACATTACCCTTATCGTCAACTATCTTATACAGATTGCTTAGGCGCCATCGCTGCCTTTTCATCCTCTTGACAACACTGGCGAACCACTCGAGCTGAGTTGTTGAGGCCTCATAATCGTCATTGGTTTTGTCGAGGCCAAGCTCCTTATCCGTTAAGCCCTTGACATTCATATCAATTCTCTATCCTACTAACCATACGCTCAATGATCTTGAGGCAGCGCTCAACCAACGTCGGGACATTGAAATCCCTATCAAAATCACATATTTGGAACGATTCATAGGCATATGTTTTATATCCACGGGGAGACGTCAAAAGCATCTTAACGGCTATCCTGGTCGATACACTTTCTTCGCTACTTTTCATAACGAGGATGTCCCTTACCTTATCAGCTGTATCGATAGGAAGAACATTCCTGACAATATCAGCAAGAATTAGTGGATCATTTAGGACAGCGATCATTTTCATTGAGTTATTGTCTATTGTCATCTAAGAAATCCTCCGGAAAAACCCTGCATCCCGGGCATATTTTGAATATGCTGTCATATCCACGGCCGGCAGCAGTGACGTAAAGTTTGTTACAGGAAACACACACCTCATTTATGTATATCTTTTCTTTTTCACTTTTAGCTGGAATGTGCAATAGTTCATTAAATTCAATATCTGTTCCCTCTATAGCAGGCTCCTCGTCGCCTGTGTAAATCATCTGTTCATCGATCTCTAACTTTGAAAATCCCTGACGGTTGCATGCTGCATCTAAAGATTCCCGGGCCAGCACATTCTTTCTGTGCTCTTCCTCGGAATCAAGGTTTGACTTTCCCCAGAAAGAGCTATCACCAGATCTATCACCGACTTCGTGGGTCCATCCAGAATCGACAACTATTACACCCATGAACCATAATCCATCGAGTGTGCCTGGTATTTTAAAATCGCTCATTCCTGGATGCCTGGATTTTTCAGACAGAATACACTCGAACTCAACATATTCCGGATGTGTAAGTCTTATTCTATCTATAGCGAGGCAGTTCTTTTCGGCCGATTTTATGGCATCACAGACCTTGTCGTAAATTGTTTCTTTTTCCCTGTAGAATACCTTCACTTGACAATACCCCCTTTTTTTAATTACAATCTGTTGGTTTTAGGTGAATTAGTCCGTGAGCAAATAGAACGATTGAACAGTGCCCATCCTCGAATATCCATACAAGGTCGCCATATTGATGTTTAATCCCAACAATTGGGCCTGTGTTCCCAACCAGGTGGGTAAAACCAGAACCCTCATGGCCGAATGCGACGTTAAGTGTCGATAATATCAGTATAACTATCGCTATCAGTAGGTTTTTCATTGCTTTCCTCCAATTCATTGTTGTCCATATGGGCAACACCGTGATAATCCTTGAGCCACTCCCTTGCATCGCCAATACAATCAAACGTTATGTCCCTGAGATCACTCAAGATTGTTGAGTACTTCTTGGTCTTTTGGTCGT
>Ga0307376_10006552_pt1 | contig 10286 bp, 11 predicted proteins | sample TR2MG_FD_202536 | JGI IMG/M metagenome (GOLD analysis project Ga0307376, IMG submission 202536) | Soil microbial communities from Risofladan, Vaasa, Finland - TR-2 | ecosystem: Environmental > Terrestrial > Soil > Coastal area > Acid sulfate soil | place: Finland: Risofladan, Vaasa | collected...
CGGGGCAATGTCGCAAGACGAGTTTGAAAACAGAGCTAGAGAGTTAAAACAAGAATATGGCATTGCAGTTCCGTCCACAAAGTTTGACGTGTATTCGCTCCCCGGCGGCACCGACTACCGCGAACTGTTGCTGAGGATGCCTGACCCCGTAAGCGAAGAATACGAGGTCTTAGATGAGCGCCTGTACAAACTTGCAGACCAAGTGGAACAGGAACGAAGACTTGCGGAACGCTTTCGGCCGAACGATCCCGAACAGGCAGCTATTTATGAACGCAACGCAAAGGAGGATCAAGAAAAGTACGACAAACTCAAAGCACGTCGCGAACAGATAGCCGCACGAAAGCGGACGATTTTCAAATCGCAGCACTTTGATGAACCCAACATCCTCGCCCACGTGCGGTTCAATGAGCGGGTGGACGCCGAGGGCAGGCGGGTGCTATTCATCGAGGAAATTCAGAGCGACTGGCACCAGAAGGGGAAGAAGGAAGGCTACCAAGGTGCCTTTGAGAAGCTCACCCCCACGGAAGCGGCCCGATATGAAGCACTGGCTAGTGGAAGGCCACTATCTGATGCCGAGTACGCTGAATTTCAAGCACTGCACGCCCGTAGACTCCAAGGTGATCTTGTCCCCGACGCTCCATTCAAGAAGACGTGGCCGGAACTGACCATGAAGCGGATGGTGCGTTGGGCGGCAGAGAACAGGTTCGACAAGGTTGCGTGGACGACGGGGGAACAGCAGTTCCAGCGGTGGGGCAGTGAAGAAATCGCGTGGGTGCGTCATGACGATGGGTGGCAAGTTCATGCGAGCGAGCAGGTTGGCGGACACACCGCTGGTATCGACATCGAAGCAGAGGCGCGCGCCCGTGGACTTCTCAAAGAACACGTGGGCACCACTGTTAGCACGAAGGAAGGGTTGAAGAAAATCGTTAGCAACGTGCTGTCCCGCGATCACAGCGATGCACAGATCGACAAACTCGTTGACCGCGTGTGGGAACGCATGCAGAAAGAGGATGCGGGCGCAAGTCTGCCCCGCAAGGAAGGCATGGAGGAGTTCTACGATTCCAAGAGCGGTAGAGGCGGACTCGTGAATGTTGCCAACGACATCAGCAAGAAGTTCGGGGCGAGGGCGGGGGAGACGCAGATAGAGACGCGGCCCGGATGGACTACAGAGGCTGAGTTGCCGCCTGAAACCGCAACGGTTCACTCCCTCGATATCACCCCTGCAATGACGCAGGCCGTGGAGCAGTGGAAGCGCACCATCAGCGAAGAATCCTACCAAGCCGCAATCGAGCACCTGAAAAAGATGCCCGAACGCCGCTACGGTGGCCCGATCTCGACTGAAGACCTGAAGGCGTATGTCACCATCGGCGCCTATCATCTTGAGAACGCTATCCGTGCCGTCGTGGAAGCCGGCCAACGCATCACCAAGGCCGTGCAGAAGGCATGGATCGATGCAATGCACACCGATGAGCGCACGAAAGGTTTGTCGCATACGGAGTTGAAACGGGTCTGGTCTGCGATGAAGGAAGACCGCAACCGGCTCGTGCAGCAGTATCAGACCACATCGGCTCCGGCAATCGAGGACGCCCCGCTGAAGGTGAAGCAACTCACGAAGGAAACCGCCAGGCTGAAGGAATCGACCGACAAACTACTCGACGTAGTAAACTCCGTAATGTTTGAGACCATAGCCGAAGTTCGCAAAGAGGGGGAGAAGGAAGGGCGAGTTGCTATACAACGCGAAGAGGATATAGAGATTGCCGACCTTGCCGAGCAGAAGAAGGCGCTGGCACGGATCATCAAGAACAATATCCAGCCGTCGAAGCAACAGCGGTGGATGACCAGGCTGGCCGCGATCAAGAGCGGTCGCAGCATCGGATCGTTCGTGCGCGACGTTGAGATGCAGTTGCAGGCGGTGAACCAGGAACCGGAAGTGATCGTGACTCTCGCAAAGCTCCGCGACATTACGGCACAGGCCACGCAGAAGGGGCGCAGACAGAAGGAGGGCGAGATATGGACGGTGCAGGGGGAAGTGCTCGATGCTCTGATGAAAGCGTTGCCTGCCGAATGGCGGGGCAAGCTCCCGAACCTCCAAGTCATCCGCCGCACGCAGGGGGGCGCCGATATTGAACGGGCACTCGACGCGATCCAGCGAAGTGTGGGGATGATGCAGAAACAACAGTCGATGAACCGCCTCAAGGAACTCGGCACCCGCAAGAAGGGCGCGAAGCGTTCACGGTTCGGTCGCGTGTTCGGCGCGCTCCACACACAACTGATGAAATTCGGGATCGACGACGACGCGGTAATGGCGTTTGAGGCGGTGGCGGACGAGGTGAAGCGGGGGATTCCGGCGGAAGACGAGGCGACCGCCACGCAGTTTGAATCGACTGTGATGTTGGCCCGACAGATACTGCAAGACCATCTGAATGAGCAGGTGAGCGGGCGTGACGGGAAACAGCGGCTGATCAAGGCGGGGAATCTGTCTACCGAAGAAATCGACCGGCTGGTGGACATGTTCGCGCAGGGGCGGGCGCTCAACCGTGCGGCTACGGTGATTGCCGCGCTCGACAAACAACTCGAACTCAATGAAGCCGTGGGTATAGCAGCAACGGAGATGAAGCGCCTCGGGAAAGACAAGTATGCGGGCAACCGAGAAAAGATGGGTGCGGACTTCCGGCAGAAGCCCGGTCTGCTCAGCCGCTACATCGGTTTGATGGAAGACCCGCGTGCAATGTGCGAATTTATCGGCGGAGGCAAGGACAGCATCGTTGCGGGTCTCTACCAGGGAACGGAAGATGGACTGAACGACATGATGCTCGCCATCGACGAGGCACAGCGGTTCTTCCATGAGAGGCTTGCGGTACGCGGGGTGAAGCTGAATAAACAGATGCTTGCCGCATTCAGCCACGAATACGCGACCACGCAGAAGACCAATGCGAAGACGTTCACGGTCAAGACCCCGAACGCCGGGGCATTGAAGGTGACGAAGGCACATCTGCTGACCTTTCTGCAATTCAGCCGCGACACCGATATCGTGAAGATGGCGGAATCGGCGGAAGGTCTGCGGTTCAACTTTGCCGAGGACAAGGCGGCCGAGCCGATCACCCTGAGTCTGTCTGATCTGCAAACACTCTCAGCCGTGGCGCAGGGGATGCCCGACGTGCTGGCGATGGCGGACGTGACGTGGGACTTCCTCAACACTGAGCTTGCCGACAAGATCGACGAGTTCACAGAGCGCGTATCGGGAGTACCGTTCAGCAGGCGCGGCTACTGGATGCACCACCGGAACCTGATGGGCCAGGCGATTGCCGAGGAGCGGGTGTTACAGCGGTTCGGTGGCACCACGGTAGCCGACATCGAGGCGTTGCACGCGCGCGAAGGCGGGACGCTGCCCCTGATCGTGGGCGATGGACTGATGGACTTCCTGCGGCACGTAGCAGCGGTGTCGAAGGCAGTGAACCTGTTCGAGCCGATGAGCGGCTGGCACAGGATGTTTAATGAACGCGAGTTCGTGCAGGCAATGCGTGACAACGCCGATGATGACCACATCGGGCGCCTGAAGCGGTGGCTGACGGATGTGGAAGCGGCGGCTCCCGTATCGGTGACGGAGGCGGACAAGGTGATATGGACGCGGATCAGCAAGAGCTATACCTACTACCTGGCGTTCAAACTGAAGACGATGATGTTGCAGGCATCGGGGCTGATGCTGGCGTTCACGCACTTCGATGCACAGGATGTGGTGCCGTCGATCAGGGATGCGGCGGTATTCCGCAAGGGTTTGAACAGCCCGAAAGCAAAAGCCATTTGGGAGGAGGCGCGGCAGATATCGGGCGAGATTGCCTTCCGGTATGGGCATTCGATCCGCGCGGCCATAGGCGCCCGTGTAAGTGCCACAAATCTTGAGGATTTCGTTGTGGGAACCGAACGCTCCTTCTGGAAAACCTACGGGCTGGAGGGGATCAGCCGGGGTGACCAGGTGGGCGTGTTCACCAACTATCTTGCCGCGAAACGACAGATGATGCGGCAATACAAACTCGGCGAAGACGCACTCCAATGGGCGCCCGAACACAGGCGGGAACTGTCGCGTCTTACCAATACGGCAATCCTGCGTGGTCAGGGTGTGGCGATGCACGAGTTGCGGGGCGACCTTGCCCGGCGGTGGGGGAAGACATCACTTGGAAGCGCGTTGTTGATGTTCTCAAACCAGCTACAGTCGATGTTCAACAACGCGCGCGGCTACTATGTGCGGTGGATGAACGGGGACGTGCCGTTCGAGAAGTTTGCGAAATCACTTGGCGTGTTGATGCTGTCGGCCGCTCTGGTGAAAGGGCTTGAGGAGTTGTGGGGCGTTGTGATGCGGGGCGGTCGCCCGAAGAAACGGGAAGACGATGCGGTAGACCACGCTATGGACATTGCTCGCAACATGGGAGCCTACGTATATGGGGGCGATGAAGTGCTTGCCGCCGCGTCCGCCGCGAAACGGCAGTGGGTGGACGGCAAGGGCTTCTATATAAACACTCGCAACCCCCTCGGGCGGACGGCGGAAACGGGTGTGCGGGCAATGGTGGGGTTTGGCGATGCCGCATTCTCCTGGGCCAACAGCGAGCGTTACAAGAGCGGGCCGCGCGAAGACCAGTTGAAGGCACCGTGGGAAGCGCTCAAGGCGATGGAAAACGCCATTCAGTTCAGTGGAGCATGGTTCGGGCTTCCCATTCAGGAACCGATGCGGCTGGCAGAAGGGGGTTACGAGGCGGTGCGGGCCGACAAGGAAACGGACATCAGGCTTGAGCTTGGCAAGATGTATCGGGAGTTTGTGGCGGACACCAAGGCCGGCAGACCGGTAGACGTGGAAAAGTGGACGCAGATGCGGCAGAGCATTGAACCTAAGGCGAGCAACATAGGCAAAGACGCCGATGCGATTGAGAACAGTGTGCGTGCCGGATTCATACGGCGTCTGCGCGAGCAGTTGGGGAACACCAAAGACGATGATGATGCAACTGAGATACTGAACGTGTTGAATGCCCTCGGCGCTGGTCCGGGGGAGGCCCTTGAGCGCCGAGCGGCACTCATCAACAAGTAAAGGAGACGCGGGACGTGACTCCATCAGAAAAGAATCCAATTTGGGCGGGACAAGATGCACCACTTGCGAGGCTTGCCGCAATCGATGAGCGCACAAAGAATATCGACACGCGGCTTGCCAATGTGGAAAAGAAGATTGACCACTTCATCGAGAAGCATAACGACAGTTGCCCTGGCCGCTTTAACCTCCTGGGCGTAGTGGCGTTGCTGGCGGGGCTGATAGCGATACTGAAATCATTCGTGTTCACGGGCAAAGCACCATAGGAGAAATGTATGATGGACTATTTGCATGAATTGTTGAAGATGATCGACCACGACCGCTACGCGATCCTGTTGCCGCTGATGGTACTGGTGCTCGGCGCACTGGTACTGGTGCCGGCGCTGAGTTGTGCGGGGCCGAAGACGTTCAGCATCAAAGACCCCGGCAAGAAGGTGACGAGCGCCGAACTGAACCGGGAAGTCATCGAGGAGAAGGCGCGACTGGACCTGGAGAAGACCGGGATCGAGAAGGCGAGAACCGATTGTGCTACCGACTACACCGCAAAGGTGGAATCCTACAATGTACAGGTGCAGGCACTCAACGAGAAGGCGGAAGTCGCTCAGGCGGTGATCGTTGCCAAGCAGGAACAGGCGGAGATCGTGCTGGAAACGATAGACGCGGCGGTCAAAACGTATGTGCCTGCACCCTTCGCTACGCCGGTGTCGCTGGTGCTTGGTCTTGCCGGCGCTGCCTTTGGTATCGGCAAACGAGGCGACACTGCGCGGAAAGATGCGGTGATCCAGCAGTTGCAGGTCGAGAACGAAAAACTGAAGACGGGAGCGGGCGCAGCAACAGTGTGAACTGGTAAGGATTGCTTACAAGTTGAGGAGGCAAGGCGGGTCATGACGGCCCGCCTTGTAGTGTTTACACGTCTTCATACGGGATTCCGAGCAGTTTGAGAGCATCTTCGAGCAGGTCTGCCGGGTGCATCACGAAGACGTTTACTGAATCCTCAACGTCACCGTACTCGTCATAGACAGTATCCACACAGACATCCGTGATGTCGTTGTCGATCATCAGGTCCGGCACCGTCCCGTTCGCGTTCTTGATCTCACCGGCTTTGTAAGCCGCGATCAGTGCTTTCAGTGTCTTGTACGTCTTGTGCTTCTTTGCCATTTTTGTTCCTTTCTGTTTCTACTTCAGACGCTCAATGTCATTGTCGATGGTGTTTAACCCCCTACTGATGTCTGCCAAAATAATACTCAGTTGTCCAAGAGCACCTTTGTCCGATATAGGAGATACTGACACTCCGGCACCTTCTTGTGGAGGGCCTACCAGAATATCGACGGCGACTGCCACTTTCGCCGATACCCCATTGGCATGCGAAAGTACTGCGTTCGCTTGCTCCATGAGATGATCGATAACCGTTTTCGGTTCCTTAGGGGAACTCTCGCATTTGACTTCTCTTTCACTCCGCGTCATTTCATTCGTCCTTTCTGTTTACACAATCTCCGTCGGTTCCATCGTCAGCCTCTTCACGAAGGCTACGAGTTTGTCAAGTTCATCTGCATCGGTCGCCCATCGTTCAGTCTTGAACACGGGGTAGTAACCTCTGCCCCCGCAGGTGATTTCGATTGTCAAGTCTTGCACCGGATCATTGCGCCCGTCGCAACAGTCGGCCTTTTGCGAGAGTTCGATAGTCATCCCGGTTATGATGACTCCATACGGAAGCATTGACTTGAGCGAGGTACGTTTGAGAGGCTTAACTATTTTCATTCGGTTTTCTTTCTTCAATAGAGTCCATCAATGAACGCGCGAATGTCTTCTTCCATGACCATTATGAAAAGTTCATGGTTGGGGTCTGGACATAGCCATGCAGACCAGCATTCGGAACTGCCCTTCTTGCGGAAGATCACGCGGTAGTGGTAGTCAGGAAGGTTGGCTCCCGCCGCATTGAATCCGTTCTCGGCCTGCTCAAGCCACTCCCGCATCTCCCTGAACGTGAACGTCTCGGCGCGTTCTTTGCATTCGAGCAGGATGCCATGCTTGTCAGACCACACGTCGAACCCGTGCGTGGGCGGGGTTGGGCGCCTGCACCCGTCGGGGAGCGTGGTGCGGGACTGCCACTCGCCTGGCGGGTCGAACTTCTGGAGGCGGCGGAGGATGTATCGCTCGTTGGCGGTGCCGATGCGCTTGCTCTTGTTACCCTTGGTCATTGACTGGTTCCTCTTTCTGGCACCCTTCCAATGCTATCGTGAGCAGGTTCAGGTGCTTGCCAAGTGCTATGTTGGTTCTCTCGTCACATTGCCACATGTCGGCCAGTTTGCGGGCCTCCATTGTGAGCCGAATCTCGTTCACCACATAACAGGCATAATCCTGTTCATCGCTATTCTCATACTTCATCATCATCATCGTTCATCTCCTCTTGTCCGTGCGCATGGAACGGTAGTCGCATTTTGGAGTGGGACTCTGCGTATCCAGTATCCTGGAGGTTGCGTTCACATCGCTTGCACCTCCGATTGAAAGGCCCGTCCGACATGAACATCTGCCTGCATATCAGGCACAACCGGTGTTTCCTGTTCTTGTTGATGGGTTTGAGCGGGAGGATGCTACTGCTGTTCGCCTGGCCGTGGGCATGCTTGGACTCCTTGTTGTGTTCCTTGGCACAGTCGGGGCAACAGAAATGCGGCAGTCGCCGCGTCTTCGTGATGTCGACCTCGAAATACTTCCCACAGTGCCGGCATGTATTACTGGTTTGTCTTTGGCTCAAGTGCAATCACCTTATCCAAGATGTTGCGAACAAGCATTTGCCACCTGTCCGAGTAGCGGTGTGTAATGGTGCCCGACTGCTGAACCCCGGTCTTCTCGTCGTGGTATACCCAGCGGTAGGGGTATTCGGCGTCGGGGTCGTCGAAGTTGGCCATGCGAAGCGCAGTAATCTGCGCGATCTTGTATTCGTTGACGAGGATGGGGATGCGGAGCATGTTACTTCACCAGTTGGGCTAGTTGTTCAATTACATACAGACGGGGGGCGAAGATTGCGGTGCACAGCCCGGCAATACAATCAAACGCGAACATGGACAGCCCCAGCAATGCCATTGATCCGCCAATCAGCAAAACGAGTGCTGACAAAGCGGCAAGACCATCGGTTGCATCATCGATCTTTTTGTAGTTAGCCACAAACTTGTATGAGCAAAAAACAATCACTATGATGATTACGATGCTCATAAGGAATTGGGCCGTGTTGCGTGCGATCCCCGCAATCACGATCTCCCGTGCCAGCAACGGTGCCTGCTCCACGGCGAAGTCCTTGGCTTGCTTCACCCATTCCATTGCCTGCTGAATCGCTTCTGCACTGACATTTGAGAGATCGGCCATATCGGGTTCCTTTCATTCATTTTCGCGCCCGCCCGGACTCCCGCTGAAAGGAGAACGGAGAACAGCGGTGCCGGGTCGGGCGTTGTGCGAGGGTAACGTTCACACCGGCTGTATCGAGAGCGAGTAGATCAACATCACGAACACAACGATTCCTGCGATGGTCAAAATCCAGTCCCAATCATCCACGGCGTACTCCTTTAGGAAGAAAGACAGGGACAAGGGATATCACTGCAATGCAGGCACACTTGATAAGAACGGTTGTTTTCAGATCATGCAGTTCACGCACCACCAGAAACATACCGTCCGATGGCTCCGAAGCGGCAATCGCCCCGACAGTCTCGCGCACCGCGTTCGTGTCCTGCACGATATTGAAGCACACGAAGGCGATAGCCAGAACAACCAGCAGACAAATGAACCGATGATAGGTCATTGGGTTGCTCCTTAGAACGGGATGTCTTCCCCGATGGGATCGGTGGGGTTCTGCTTGGTGTTCGCCGCGACATAGTTCAACACCAACTCGGTATCGCGGGCGCCGTTGTAGGCCTTGCGGTCATTGGCTTTCAGGTAGCCAATAAGATCATCCTTGGTCAGGCCGATAGCCTCTACATTGGCAACGGCTTGGTCGAGCGTGAGGAGGTCCACGGGCGGGGAGGACTTTCCATAGGATGTAACCGCCTTGTCGCGTGGCGGGATGCGCACCCGTATGCCACCGGTGACCTTGCCGCCAAAAGTGACATTGGGATCGACGTACAATATGACCTTCTCGCCAATCCATTTGTCAGTTTCGGCGCCGTAAGCTTTGCCGATTATGGCACCATTGATCTTGTTCAATGTGAGAGGCTTCGACCCGCGCTCCTGAAAGAGCATAATGGGCTTGTCCTCCTCGGCTCCGTGATTGTCCTTCAACGTCTCGAAGCGGACGGCTGCGATGGTCAAGACCAACTCAGCGGCCGGATCGTCTCCGATGTCTTCTTGGCTCAGATACCGACTTGGAAATGCGTCACTCAACTTCATTCGTTTTCTCCTGTTACCACTGTTCTTCTTCTACTTCGGGTTCGGGTTCGGACGTTTCGTTTACTGCCCAGTCGGGCAGTTCGATTGTGAACGACTCTCCATAGCCAGGCCATGTCCTGTTCTCCCAGCATTGCTTGTACAGATCAAATAGCCTGTCGCATTCGGCTACGGCCAGACGATATGCGGGGCTGTCACGTGCCAACTGATGCACGGTGACGAGGAACGGCCTTGACTTCTCGCACGCAATGAAGTAGAAATCATAAACCTTGCTGGTCAGCCGCTGTATCCCGTCGAGATACCATGCGGCCTGGCAATGGTATCTGTATCGTGCTACCTGTGTTGCGAATCCCTTGGGGCTGGCACTGCGTGTGGTCTTGAGATCGGCCATCACGAACGCATCGGGCACCAGCAAGTCGGTACGTGCTTTGCACAGGTAGCCGTCCCGTTCCCACACGAGCGATACTTCGGTCTGGTGTGTCTGGTGAAGCCATTCACGGACAATTCTGTTGGCATTGGCTCGGCGTGCGATAGCATCACACCACCGGCCTTCCTTGTCGGTCAGCACAATGCGGTTGCCGACCTGTGCCTTGAACGCCTTGCCTTCTTTGGTAGTCCCCGACTGACCTTCGGGGCGCACGGCGACACGTGTTTCGTAGAATGCCGGTTCAAGCACCTTGCAGTGGACGGCGGTGCCGAAGTCCTGGTCTTTACTTGATGGTGTGCCGCCATTCTCCATCAGATCATAGAGATGGGCGGGGCTGATATTGAGCTTGCTCATCCATGAGTTGGAGAGGGCCTGCCACGAATGATAGACTTCGGGGGGCACATCGGGCCATAG
>Ga0307376_10006553_pt1 | contig 10285 bp, 9 predicted proteins | sample TR2MG_FD_202536 | JGI IMG/M metagenome (GOLD analysis project Ga0307376, IMG submission 202536) | Soil microbial communities from Risofladan, Vaasa, Finland - TR-2 | ecosystem: Environmental > Terrestrial > Soil > Coastal area > Acid sulfate soil | place: Finland: Risofladan, Vaasa | collected...
GTACCCTTGACGCCGTCGGCAATGATTACATGGCATCCGGCACTTAGAGGATTATAGCCGTTTGAAAATGCAGCTTCAAGATGGTCAGGAGCATTTGAACGATGTCCGTGATATAAGGTGTTACAATCGGTAAGATATGGTTTTCCTCCCTTTGCCTTCACCATTCTGACAATCCGCTCCGCAAAGTTAGGTCTCAGGTATGCCAGGTTGCCCGGCTCACCAAAGTGAACTTTTATTGCCGTCATCCTGTGGTCAAAATCAATCTCATCAAACCCGGCAGCCCTGACCAGCTTTTCCAGCTTTTTCAACAGGTTGAGTGAGGGCGTACTGCGCATGTCAGTGAAGTATACTTCGGATGATTTCATATTTCGATCAGTTCATGACAAATTTAGAAAAAGTTCGGTTCAGAGATAACAATATTTGAATATCAAAAAAAAAAGGCCTCATGTGAGGCCTTCATATCATTCCGTAATAATATTATACATTCAGAACGTCAATGAGATCAATGAGGTGCTGGTTGAGCCCCTTATGGAGTTTTACAGCTTTTCTGAAAGGTATCAGGACGATCTCATCATTCTGGAGACCGACCATTACGCTCTTCTGGTCATCAAGGAGTGCTTCAACGGCAGCATTTCCAAGACGTGAAGCATTAACCCGGTCCAGGGCTGACGGAGACCCGCCTCTCTGCAAATGGCCCAGAATGGATACCCTGATATCATAATCCTTGAAATCGGGCTTAAGCTTTTCAGCTATCGCCATTGCTCCACCCTCCTCATCACCTTCGGCAACGATTATAATATTGCTTGATTTTCTTCTCTTATTGCCGCCCTCAATCATTTTCTTGAGATTACGTGCCTCGCCCTTTATCTCAGGCATTATTATTGCCTCAGCCCCTGTGGCTATGCCGCTGAAAAGAGCTATATGGCCTGCTTCCGCCCCCATCACCTCAACAAAAAACATCCTGTTATGCGCGCTGGCTGTGTCACGTATCTTGTCAACGCACTGGACGACAGTGTTAAGGGCGGTGTCATAGCCAATGGTGTAGTCAGTGCCGTAAATATCGTTGTCTATTGTTCCGGGAACACCTACAAAGGGGATGTTATATTCCTCATCAAAGATCCTGGCGCCGGTAAAAGAGCCGTCACCGCCTATGATAACCACTCCGTCTATTTCAGCGGCTACAAGATTTTCATAGGCCAATTTTCTTCCCTCCGGGGTCCTGAACTCCTCGCAACGGGCTGTCTTAAGAATGGTGCCGCCTCTCTGGATTGTGTCACTCACAGTGTGGGCTTTCAGAGGCTTGAAATTGCCATTGATCATACCCAGGTAACCGTGTCTTATACCGATCACCTCCAGACCGTTGTATATTGCCGTGCGGGTTACGGCACGTATGGCGGCATTCATGCCGGGAGCATCACCTCCTGATGTAAGAACGCCAATTCTTTTGATTTTCCCCATTAGTATTTAGTGTAAAAAAGTACAGAAGCGCAAAGGTAGGAATTATTTCAGCCATTACAAAAAGCGCATTTTACAACCGGATCAGAACTTTTCAACCGCCCCGGCCACCTCATGGATAAGCCACCGGGGAGTGGATGTCGCCCCGCAAATCCCGGCACTTTTTGCATTCAGGAACCACGAAGGGTCTATTTCTGATGCAGATGAAACATAATAGGTACGCACATTTTCACTCAGGCACACCTCATAAAGCATGTGCCCGTTTGAGCTGTTGAGGCCGCTCACAAATATGATCACATCATGCTCTTTTGAAAACTTCCTCAGCCGTGGTTCCCGCCCTGAAACCTGACCGCAAATTGTATTATAGACCCGGAGTGTTGTTCCGGGGTTTGTGATGCGCTCCTTTTCCACTTCCTCAGAGATAATACCTGCCAGATGATAATACTCCTTCTTGCTCTTGGTGGTTTGTGAAAACAGGAATACGGGCCTTGAAAAATCTATCCTCCTGAGGTCTTTCTCAGAAGTAATAAGTATGGCATTGCCACCGGCAGCTCCCAGAAGTCCCACAACCTCCGCATGTCCTTCCTTCCCGTATATTACTATCTGTCCGTTTTCACCAGCGGCAGTCAGGGCCGCACGTTTTATCCTTTGCTGCAGGGTCTGAACGATGGGGCAGGTGGCATCAATAATTGTAATATTATTTTTTCGGGCTGTTTCATATGTTGATGGCGGTTCTCCATGGGCCCTGACAAGAACCTTGCAGTCGTTAAGATTAAGAAACTTTTCATAGTCTATAGTTACCAGTCCGAGTTTTTTGAGTCGGTTTACTTCAGTCTCATTATGTACGATCTCGCCCAGACAATATACCTTCTCACCTGCCTGAAGCGATTCCTCGGCAATCTTTACCGCGTTCTCAACACCGAAACAAAAACCTGAGCCCTCTTCAATTACTGCTTTCATTCAGTTTGTCGCTGTAAAGTTTTCTGAACCAGACCATCTGCTCCTCCATGGTCATGTGGCTGTTGTCAAGCAATACCGCATCATCTGCCATTCGGAGCGGACTGGCTTTCCTTGATCCGTCAATGAGATCGCGCTCATTGACATTCCTGGTAATTGCCTCCATGTCAGCTGGCATACCCTTTCCAACAAGCTCGAGATATCTGCGTTGAGCCCTTATTGCAGCATCGGCAGTCATAAAGATCTTTATCTCCGCATCTGGGAAGACCACTGTGCCAATATCCCTGCCGTCCATCACTATCCCTCCGCCAGCTCCAGCCTCACGCTGTATTTTTACCATCTCTTCCCTTACTCCGGCAATAGATGCAATGGCACTCACATTATCAGATACTGCCCTGTCTCGAATTTCCTTTTCTATCTTCTCACCGTTGAGCAGGGTCTCATATTGCCTGGTGGCGCTGTTAAGGCTGAAGCTAATCTTTATACCGGACATTGACTTTAAAACAGCTTCAGCATCAGCGACACCGCCGGCTGTGTATCCCTTTCTCAGGCAATACAGCGTCACCGCCCGGTACATTGCTCCGGAGTCTATATAAAGGTATCCCAGTTCAGCAGCTATGGCCTTTGCAAAAGTGCTCTTGCCGCATGATGAGAAACCGTCAACCGATATTATTAATTTCTTTTTTTTCTTCATTCAGGGGTCAAAGTTAAAACGAAAAACCGGCCCTTTGGTTCACCGTGAACGGTTTTTGATGAAAATCTCAGGTCTGAGAGTGATTGTCAGATGATTGGCTGATCCGGCAAGATGAAAAGTGTCTCGTCCGTAAGCGAGGGCAAATGCCTTTGCATTAAAGCCAAATCCCCATGAAAAGCCTGCCATACCCGATCTCTGTTCGGTATGCATCTCTGCTCTGCGCTGGTAATTGAATCCTGCTCCTGTCCAGAAATTCTCAACAGGCAGTATCTCGACCCCAATGATCATATGCCTGAGGATATTGTCGCCCGGGCCACCTTCAGGGATGTCATCAGAGGGGTCATAGTCATATGTAAGGTCAGGTTTCTCCAGGTGTCTCAGGGTCAGGGAGAACCTGAAAGGAGCATGTTCCAGCCTCTTTGTCACTCCTGCCACTATCTCAAAAGGAAGCGGTTCTCCCCCGGCTCCGGTGTAACTCTTTATCTGAAAGCCGGCATTCCTGATCACCAGCCCGGCATCAAGAAGCAGTTTTGCATTATGGTATGTCACCCCGAGATCAGCACATATCCCTGCAGAAAAATACCTTTCCAGGTGGGAGAGGACGGGCTTGATGTTTATTCCAACGGTAAATGACGAATCTAAAGCTGCCGAGTATATTAAATTCAGAGAATATTCTGATCCGGAGAAGGATCCGGTGATATTCCCGGAGGCATCGGCCTCTGTGAACTTACCGTAACTTATGAAGCTTATTCCGCCGGCAAGGGTTCCTTTTCTTTGCATGGGGGCCGACCAGGAAGCATAGCCGAAGGTAATACCGGCAAAATATGAGCTGAAACTCAACGAAATATTATTGGCCATTGAACTTTGAAGAAGAGCCGGATTGAAATAGGGGAGGCTCAGGTCACCGAGTCCCTGCGAGACTGTTATCCCTCCTGTTGCAGCGGCAAAGGCAGAGTGGTTGATATTAAGGAACTCATACACGTTATCACCTCCTGTCTGGGCTGACAGGTGTGACAATGCCATAACTAACAGAGCTGTGAATGTTAATCTCCTCATCTAAGAATTGCCTCAAAACAAAGATAACACAATCAGTGAAACCTCAGGCGCTGCGGCCTGCCAGGTCAACTTCAGCGGCAATACTGACCCTCTTGCCTGTCTGCGACAGGAAAAGGCCTGCAATTACAACGGCCATACCTATAATATTACGGAGAGTAATTCTTTCTCCCACCAGGAAGAATGCTATTATGGCAGTGAAGAGGGGTATCAGGTTGCTGAATATGTTGGCTCGTGAAATGCCTATGTGCTTTACGGAATATGCAAAGAGGACAAAGGCTCCGCTGGAAGCGAAAATAGCAAGCAGAATGATTGAAGAGAAACTCCCGGCAACAATGCCTGTCTCAGTAAGTTTATGCAGGTCAAAGATCAGAAAGAGGGGAAGAAAAAACACAACGCCAATGACGTTCTGTACATTTACAATATATATCGGATTGTATTTTGACGCAAGTTTATGGAGCATCATATTATAACCTACAGCCGCGCTTACAGCAATGAGCATAAGCCCCAGTCCTTTCAGGTTCATGGCTATGTTGCCGGAAGCATTGGTGATGAATATTAACACGCCAATGAATGATAAAATTACTCCGGCATAATTGATCAGTTTAAGACGTTCCCTGTAAAATATCCATGCAAAGATCACGGCAAACACCGGGATAGTCGAGATAATGACCGATCCTACCGTCGAGGAGACATAAGTAAGGCCAAAACTCTCACCAAGGAAATAGAGGAAGGGCTCAAATACTGCCAGCATAAGAAAATACTTTTTATCGCCTGATTTAATTTTAGTGAATCCTTTTGTCAGCCACAGAAATGTTGAAAGGAAGATTGCGGCAACAGCCAGCCTGATAAAAACTATGGTTATCGGATCGTAATCCCTGTTGGCAATTTTGAACCATACAAATGAGAATGACCAGAAGATCATTGAAAATACCAGGGCTAGATAAGGTCTGCCTTTCATCACGTAACTCTCTTTATTTTTATCGGCGGGCGAAGGTAATTCAATATTTTGAGAACTTTAAGGATATTAGTTACGGAACAGGTCAAACGAACGGCAGTTAATGCCTTATTAGTTCGAACGTCAATGCCTGATATTCCAAAAGCAAAGTATAAGTTGCTATAATATAGATATTTATACAGAATATGGCTTTCGACCATTTTTTATGCGACCTCTGATAGCGGTTTGACGGTATCGATTTATTATTATATTTGCCGCTTCAAAAGAGTTGAATTCACATGAAAGGAATCAAGATCGTTGTTCTTGCCAAGCAGGTACCTGACACTCGTAATGTTGGGCCTGATGCGATGAAGGCGGATGGCACGGTGAACCGTGCAGTGCTGCCGGCAATTTTTAATCCTGAAGATCTCAATGCCCTTGAACAGGCTCTGCGTTTAAAGGAGAGTATTCCCGGCACAACTGTCACAATCCTGACTATGGGTCCGGGAAGGGCTGCAGAGATAATCCGTGAAGGACTCTACCGCGGTGCTGATGACGGTGTCCTGCTCACTGACAGGGCTTTTGCCGGGTCAGACACACTGGCAACCTCTTATGCGCTTACCCTCGCCGTCCGCAAGATCAATCCTGACATGGTCATTGGCGGACGCCAGGCTATTGACGGTGATACTGCCCAGGTGGGACCCCAGGTGGCGGAGAAGCTTGGATGGCCGCAGGTTACTTATGCCGAAGCGATGCATTTTGAAAATGACAGGCTCGTCATCCGCAGGCGTCTTGAACGGGGTGTGGAGACCGTAACAGCTCCTCTGCCTCTGGTAGTGACGGTGAACAGTACCGCTCCAGGATGCCGGTTCCGTCATGCAAAGCTGGTGATGAAATATAAATATGCCCGCACTGATTCTGAGTTGCAGACAGAAAACAGCGACTATATTGCAAACGCCCGTCCCAATATGCGGATCACTGAGTGGGGTGTTGATGCTGTAGGTGCAGATATTGAGCAGCTGGGATTATCAGGGTCACCCACAAAGGTGAAGGAGATAGATAATGTGGTGCTGCAGTCAAAGGAGACAAAACGTCTCAGCGCTTCTGACAAGGATATTGAAGCCCTGGTGAAGGAGTTGTTTGCCAGTCATACTATTGGTTAATAAACAGAAAAAATTCATATACCGTGAATAATCTATTCGTCTTTTGTGAGCTTGATGAGGGTAAACCGGTTGATGTCAGTCTTGAATTGCTGACTAAAGGACGGTCGCTTGCCAACACCCTGGGATGCAGGCTTGAAGCTGTAGTACTTGGCAACGGGATAGACAGCATTGAGAAAGAGCTGTTTCCGTACGGGGCAGATGTTGTTCATGTTGGAGATGATCCGGAGCTTGAGCATTACCGTACTCTTCCCTATGCATCGGTGATAATAGGCCTCTTCCGGCAGGAGCAGCCCCAGGTGGCTTTATTCGGAGCCACCACAGGAGGACGTGACCTGGGCCCGCGGGTCTCTTCGGCCCTCCACAGCGGACTGACAGCAGACTGCACCAGCCTGGAGATAGGGGATCATTATGTGAAGAAGACGGATACCACTTACAAAAACCTTCTTTACCAGATAAGACCTGCCTTTGGCGGGAATATCATCGCCACTATTGTAAATCCTGACCACAGGCCGCAGATGGCTACAGTGCGCGAGGGGGTGATGAAGAAGGAGATCCTGAATAAGAATTTCAGGGGCGAACTTAAAACGATAAACGTAAAAGATTTTATGAAGCCCGAAGACCTTGTTGTAGAGATCATTGAACGGCATATGGAAGCACGAAGGGTAGATATAAAATCCGCTCAGATAGTTGTTGCCGGGGGTTACGGAATGGGATCCAGGGAGAACTTCAGGCTTCTTTATGAGCTTGCTGATGTCCTCGGGGGCGAGGTAGCGGCATCACGGGCAGCCGTCGATGCCGGTTATGCAGCTCATGAAAGGCAGGTGGGACAGACAGGCGTCACCGTCAGGCCGAAGCTTTATATCGCATGCGGAATATCAGGTCAGATACAGCACACGGCAGGCATGAACCAGAGCGGCAAGATCATATCAATAAACAATGACTCCATGGCCCCCATCAATGATATTGCCGACTATGTGATCAACGGTGATGTGACAGAGGTGATACCCCGGCTTATAAAACATTATAAGGCTAACACCAGGTAGGGAGCATAACAAAAAATCTTACGACAATGGCAAATTTCTATACCGAAAATAAGGATCTCAGGTTTCATCTTCACCATCCGCTGATGGAGAAGATTGTAAGGCTGAAAGAGATGGACTACAGGGAAAAGGATCAGTACGATTTTGCTCCGCGCGACTTTGAGGATGCCATGGACAATTACGACAGGGTTCTTGAGATAATCGGTAATATCTGTGGTGATGTCATTGCTCCGAATGCAGAAGATGTTGATCATGAGGGACCCACGGTGGTAGACGGCAGGGTTCGTTATGCCAGGGGCACGCAGGAGAATCATGACGCTCTTGCAGCGGCGGGGGTCATCGGTATGAATTTCCCGAGGAAATATGACGGTCTGAATTTTCCCATGGTGCCGTATGTAATGGCTGCCGAGCTGGTTTCCAGAGCTGATGCAGGGTTTGCTAATATATGGGGGCTGCAGGACTGCGGAGAGACTATCCTTGAATTTGCTTCTGAAGAACTTAAGGACGAGTTTCTGCCGAGGTTCAACAAGGGGGCTACTGCTGCAATGGACCTGACCGAACCGGATGCCGGTTCTGATCTGCAGGCTGTGCAGCTCAGGGCTCACTTTGATGAAAACAGGGGTGTATGGCTGCTGAACGGGGTGAAGAGATTCATCACCAATGGTGATGCAGAGATATCACTTGTCCTTGCCCGTTCTGAGGAAGGCACTACTGACGGCCGCGGTCTCTCGCTCTTCGTTTATGATAAGGCTGAGGGTGCTGTCACCGTCAGAAGAATTGAAAATAAAATGGGAATCAAGGGATCACCAACGTGTGAGCTTGTATTCCGCAATGCCCCTGCAAAACTTATAGGTGAACGGCGCATGGGTCTGATAAAATATGTGATGTCACTGATGAACGGTGCCCGTCTTGGCATTGGAGCACAGTCAGTGGGCATAGCCCAGGCAGCTTGGGAGGAGGCAAGAAAATATGCCTCCGAGAGAAAGCAGTTCGGAAAGACTATTGACCAGTTTCCGGCTGTTTATGAAATGCTTACAGTGATGCATGTACGCCTTGAGGCGATGCGCTCCCTTCTTTATGAGACAGCAAGGTTCGTTGATGTTTACAAGGCATGGTCATTTGTGGCAGAGGAACGGAAGCTTGAAAAGGAGGAGAGGGAGGATTTCAAAAACTATTCGCGTCTTGCAGACCTTTATACTCCCATGGTCAAACTCATCACCAGCGAGTGGTGCAACCGTATCGCCTATGATGCTCTTCAGATACATGGCGGCGCAGGATTCATAAAAGACTTCCCGGTGGAGAGACTTTACCGTGACGCCCGCATCACATCGATATATGAAGGCACATCTCAGCTTCAGGTTGTCGCTGCCATCCGGGGCGTAACCACAGGAGCGTACCTGGCACAGATCAGGGAATATGAAAAAATGAGTGTAAGTCCTGAACAGGAACACATTCACCGCAGCCTCAGAAATCTTACTGACGAGTATGAACGTACAGTGGCAGGGGTAGTTGCTGCAGGCAACAATGAACTGACTGACTTCCACGCCCGCCGCATGGTTGAAATGGCTGCAAACATAATAATGGGCTACCTGCTCCTGTCGGACTCTCACAGGGAGGAAGCCTTTGCCAGCTCTGCCGGACTTTTTATATCACTATCTGTTGCAGAAAACAAAATGAGAGCTGACTATATTGACAGTTTTGAGGAAAAAGAGCTGGGGCTGTTCAAGGTGGACTGATCATTTTCACATAAAACCTGGCATTATTCCCTCATGCTAATATTTATCACACCTGGAGGTGATAAATGTCAATAAATCAATTGATAAGAAGCATTGTTTATTCTGTAAAACTATGTTCTGAAGTAGCTATTTCATCTGGTTATTGCGATATCTTTGTGATTGAAATAACAACACTACAAAGATGGATCTAAAAGTAAAGATTATCAGAGCATTCGCCTCTATTGTACTACTAATAGGCCTTATGGGTCTCACTTCGTGTGAGAAATATGTATGGTCGCCGCCTGAAGTTCCTCAGGATGTTATTATCAGTTTTTCAAGTCATATTTATCCTCTGTGCACAACATGTCATACTTCATGGAGTACGACAAAAGTATACACTGAACTGCTGGAAAGAGTAAATATTGACGATCCTGCCTCAAGCATTTTCCTTACCTTCCACTCATCTGTTGTTGAAAGCCACATGATCAAAGTCAATGATGACGTGACTCTGAAAGCATCAGAAGTAATAAAACTATGGGCGTCACAGGGTGCTGAAAACAACTAAAAAAAACCTATAATCCAGATAACTATGAAAAAGATACTTGCAACACTGATTCTCGCGCTGCTTGTTGCGCCGGCTTTCAGCCAGGAAGGCGAAGATTACCCGGTAAGACTGTTTGAAACGAGTATATTAATTGACAACCAGACAGTTACAACCCCATTTAAGGGTATGCTTGAGTTTGAAATTCACCACAGGTTTGGTACAATAAACAATGGAATTACTGACCTTTACGGGCTATGGGCTCTGGGAAACATACGTCTCGGTCTGAACTATGCTGTCACTGACAAACTGATGATAGGTGTGGGTACTGCGAAGAATTACCGTGCTCAGGATCTTGCTGTCAAATATGCTCTTCTGCAACAGACAAATTCAGGGTCAATGCCGATATCTCTTACACTTTATGGCAATATGGGCATTAATCTCACGGCTGAGGAGAATTTCGGTCCGGCTCACGACTGGAGCGAGATACACAGGTTATCTTATTTTACTCAGGCAATTTTTGCCCGTCAGTTCACCAAACTTTCTCTGCAGGTAGCTCCCACATTCATTTACTTCAATGCTGTGGAGATAGGTTACAATAATGTCAACTTCGGTCTGTCTGCCGGTGCAAAGTACAGTCTCTTTGGCTCGCACAGCCTGATCCTTGAATATGACCAGCTCTTCAACAAACAGGAGAATGAAGACCTGAACCCCAAACCGCAGCTTGGTA
>Ga0307376_10006555_pt1 | contig 10283 bp, 6 predicted proteins | sample TR2MG_FD_202536 | JGI IMG/M metagenome (GOLD analysis project Ga0307376, IMG submission 202536) | Soil microbial communities from Risofladan, Vaasa, Finland - TR-2 | ecosystem: Environmental > Terrestrial > Soil > Coastal area > Acid sulfate soil | place: Finland: Risofladan, Vaasa | collected...
ATTAATAAAAGTACTTGAAGAAGAGGGCATTAAGGTTGAAAAAGGTGTTGCCGGTATACCTACTTGTTTTGTTGCATCATGGGGTAGCGGGAAGCCTGTAATTGGAATACTTGGCGAATACGATGCTTTGCCAATGTTATCCCAGAAGGGCCTTTGTCCTTACCAGATGCCTCTTGTTGACGGAGCTCCCGGACATGGGTGTGGTCACAACATGATGGGAACCGCGGGTATTGCAGCAGCTATTGCAGTTAAGAAAAGTATGGAGCTAAATAAGCTTCATGGTACAATAAAATTTTTTGGTTCTCCTGCAGAAGAAACATTGATAAGCAGACCATATATGGTACGGGAGGGAGTGTTTGACAATGTTGATGCAATTATAGATAACCATACCTCTGCAAATTTTGCAACCAGTTATGGTGTGGACGGTAATGCAGTAATTTCAGCAGTCTTCTCTTTTAAGGGGAAAACAGCCCATGCAGCAGGAGCTCCATGGGCAGGAAAAAGTGCTCTTGATGGAGTTGAGCTTATGAATATAGCAACCAACTATCTGAGAGAACATCTGTTTTATACCCAAAGGTTACACTACGTTATTACAGAAGGTGGTGAAGCCCCAAATGTTGTTCCTGATAAGGCTTCGGTCTGGTACTATATCAGGAATACAGATGAAAGACTGGAAGAGATGTTCAACCGTGTTCTTGACTGCGCAAAAGGTGCCGCAATAGCAAGCGGCACCACCCTTGATACAGTTACTGTTCAGACGGCTGTCCATCAGCGTCATTCAAACAAAGGAATGGCTGAGGCAATCCAAAAAAACATTGAACTGGTTGGAATGCCTGAATGGACGGAGCAGGAAAATATTTTTGCCAGATCTCTTCAGAAAGAGCTTGGAGCAAAAGAAGATGGATATCCTACACAGATTAAACCACTGAATAATCCCTCCGGAATACAGGTTGGAGGCGGATCGTCCGATGTGGGCGAAGTAACACTTATTGCCCCGACGGCCACACTTAATTTTCCTGGTGGAGTTCCGGGTGCTATTGGCCATCACTGGTCATCAGTGGCATCGAACTATGGAACAGCTGCATGGAAAGGGCTTAATGCAGGAGCAAAAGTGATGGCTGCAACTGCTTTGGACCTTTTAATCAATACCAGGCTTCTTGAGGAAATAAGGGTTGAGTTTGCAGAATATTCCAAAGATCACCCATATAAATCATTCCTTCCAGATGGGGCAAAACCTCCTCTCGAATTGAACAAGGAACTGATGGATAAATATCGTGATGCTATGATGCAAATGGGAGAAAAACAATAATAATGATGAAAGGTTATTTTGATTCATACTCTTATCATACACCGGAAAAAGAGCATTTATCTTTTAAGGAAAAACTTCTTTTGAACAGCCGGGTATATTTCGCATTTAAATATGGATCAGTAGTTCTGCGCACAAGAAAAGAGGCAATCAGAAAAGTCTATGATACAAATGCATGGGCATATTCTTCATTTGAAATTTTCAGGTTTCTTGAAGATACCGGAGGAAAGTTTCATATTACAGGAATGGAAAATATTACAAGAACGACCGGCCCTGTCCTTTTCATCAGTAACCATATGAGCACTCTTGAAACAATGATCCTGCCTGCAATAATCGCACCTCACAGAGAAGTCACATTTGTTGTCAAAGAGAGTCTTGTTAAACACCCGCTATTTGGTGATGTTATGAGATCCAGGAATCCAATCGTAGTAGGAAGAACTGACCCGCGAAAAGATCTTGAAGCTGTTATGAATGGAGGAGTTGACCTTCTGTCAAATGGCATTTCAATAATTATTTTTCCGCAGAGTACAAGAAGCCTTGAATTTAAACCGGAGGAATTCAATTCACTGGGCGTTAAGCTGGCAAGAAAAGCTGGCGTTGAAGTCGTCCCTGTTGCTCTTAAAACTGATTTCTGGGGCAATGGTAAATTGATAAAGGAACTTGGACCCCTCGACAACCGTAAACCTATTCATATCAGGTTTGGCGAACCATTTCCTGTTTCAGGAAAAGGAAAGGAAGATAATCAAAAAATTATTGATTTTATTAAATCCTCACTGGATGAGTGGAGATTATAATTATTCTGAGCCCAGGTATAATCAAATACCGTTTGAATTATTTAAGTGTAATTTATACATTTAATAATATTTTTAATAAATTTGGTTTGAGTAATAATTTATCAAAGAAAGGTGGAAGCCTTTATTTGAATTCTATTCATCATAGGTGAATATTATTGTACTTTTTATCAAAATTTATTTCAAAACAAATAGTAGATACAATTTATTATGGGAACATTAGACTGGATCGTTTTAGGCCTCTTTTGCCTGGCTTTGGTAGCTATTATTATCTGGGTAGTAAGACAAAAATCTGAGACTTCAACTGATTATTTTTTAGCCGGGAGGGATGCTACATGGCTGGCTATAGGTGCTTCAATTTTTGCTTCCAATATAGGATCAGAACATCTTGTAGGTCTTGCAGGGGCTGGAGCTTCGAGCGGTATGGCGATGGCTCACTGGGAGATGCATGGTTGGCTAATACTTATACTGGGATGGTTTTTTGTTCCTTTTTATGCCAGGAGTGGAGTATTTACAATGCCTGAATTCCTTGAAAAACGATATAATAAAGGATCCAGAAGTGTATTATCAATTATCTCTCTTGTCAGCTATGTTTTCACAAAGGTAGCTGTAACTGTTTATGCAGGAGGTGTCGTTTTTAAGGAGGTTTTTGGAATTGAATCGATGTTCGGGATAGATTTTTTCTGGATAAGTGCAGTCGGACTGGTTGTTCTTACAGGAATCTATACTACACTTGGTGGTATGAAAGCTGTCTTATGGACCTCTGTATTGCAGACACCAATATTACTGATAGGTTCCCTGGCAGTGCTTGTAATAGGGCTCATAAGGCTTGGAGGGTGGTCGGAGATGATGGAGATATGCAGGGCTGTACCTGTTAATGCTGATGGCGATACCATGGTAAACCTGATGAGATCAGCAAATGATCCGGAATATCCCTGGACAGGAGTTATCCTTGGATCAGCCATAATAGGTTTCTGGTATTGGTGTACCGATCAGTTTATAGTACAGAGAGTTCTTTCTGGACGTAACCAGACAGAATCGCGGCGGGGAGCTATCCTGGGAGCAACATTCAAGCTTACACCTGTCTTTATCTTCCTTATCCCAGGTATGATAGCATATTCTCTTAATGCAAAGGGGATGATAAATCTCACAGATTCCGATGCCGCATTTTCGGTGCTTGTTAAAGAGTTGCTTCCGCTTGGATTTAAGGGGCTGGTTGTAGGTGGTATCCTTGCTGCTCTTATGAGCTCGCTGGCTTCATTATTCAACTCTTCAGCCACACTCTTTACAGTTGATTTTTATCAGAAATTTAAACCAGCGGCTCCGGAAAAAGAATTGGTAAGAGTTGGAAGAATTGCAACAGTGGTAGTTGTTGTACTTGGGATATTATGGATCCCGGTAATGCGAGGACTTGGAAAAGTTCTGTATGCATATCTTCAGGATGTACAGTCTCTTCTTGCTCCCGGTATTGCTGCTGTATTCCTTCTGGGAATAGCATCGAGAAAAACGACCCCGATGGCTGGCCTGATTGGATTGATCTCTGGATTTGTACTTGGAATGACGCGCCTGGGTCTTAAAGTTATTGGTGGTGGAATTAGTCCGGACAGCCTTGTGCACAAGGTTTTTCTTGCACCAAACTGGCTTCATTATGAGATTGCTCTGTTCGTAATTGTAATTGCGATTATGGTAGTAACAAGCATGGTTACCAAAGCGGCTGATCAGGTCGCGATCAGGGGCTTGTATTTTGGATCCGCAACACCACAAGAGAAAGCAGTAACAAGAGCCAGCTATAATAACTGGGATCTCCTGTTCTCTGCTTTCGTAATTGTTACAATTATTATATTCTATATATATTTCTGGTAGGGCAATCAGTTAGTAATTGATCTGTAAATAAACTTATAAAATGAAATGGATAAAATAAAGAAACAGGAAGTATGGTTTGTTACGGGAAGTCAGCATCTATATGGTACTGAGACTCTTAAGCAGGTAGCTTCAGATTCTAAAATAATCGCTTCTTATCTTGATAATTCACCAAAAGTACTGCAAAAGATTATTTTTAAACCTATTCTTACAACACCAGATTCTATTTATGAGCTTTGTTCAGAAGCAAATAAATCAACAATCTGCATAGGTTTGATTGTTTGGATGCATACTTTTTCGCCTGCTAAAATGTGGATAAGAGGTTTATCCATCCTCAATAAGCCATTTCTTCATTTTCATACTCAGCTTAACAGGGATATTCCGTGGGAATCCATCAATATGGAATTCATGAACTTAAACCAGTCGGCTCATGGCGACCGGGAATTTGGATTTATTGCTACCCGCATGAGATTGAACAGAAAAGTTGTGGTAGGTCATTATCAGGATGCTGAAGCAACAGACAGGATAGCAGTATGGATTAGGTCAGCAGCAGCAAATAATGATGCACTGAATATGAAAATTGCACGATTCGGAGATAATATGAGGGATGTGGCAGTTACAGAAGGGAATAAAGTAAGTGCACAGATGAAAATGGGATATGCAGTTTATGGATATGGTATCGGTGACCTCGTAAAAGCAGTTAATGAAGTCTCTCCATCTGATGTTGAGCAGCTTCTGGCTGAATATGGTTCTGCGTATAAGCTATCTAAGGTTATAGCTGCTTCCGAAACACTAAAAGAAGCTGCAAGGATTGAGATAGGAATGGAGCGCTTTTTAGAAGAGGGAAATTTCAAAGCTTTTACTACAACCTTTGAAGATCTGCACGGGCTCAGGCAATTACCCGGCCTGGCTGTTCAGCGTCTAATGGCCAAAGGTTACGGTTTCGGAGCTGAAGGTGACTGGAAAACTGCTGCTCTTGTGCGTTCAATGAAAGTCATGTCACACGGGTTGAAGGGAGGTACGTCATTTATGGAAGATTATACATATCACTTCGACCCTAAAGGGATGAAAGTTCTTGGTGCTCATATGCTTGAAGTTTGTCCATCAATTGCTCAGGGTATTCCAAAGGTGGAGATTCATCAGCTATCTATTGGAGGGAAAGAAGACCCGGCAAGACTGGTTTTTAAAACAGTTACAGGAAGAGCCATAAATGTTTCTGTTGTTGATCTTGGTAATAGATTCAGGATGATAGTAAATGAAGTTGAAGTTGTTGAATGTCCCGATATGCCAAACCTGCCTGTTGCAAGTGTATTGTGGAAGCCAATGCCGGATCTTAAACAGGGAGCAGCAGCCTGGATCCTTGCCGGAGGAGCTCATCATACAGGATTCAGCACTTCATTACAATCAGAATATCTGGAAGATTTTGCTGGAATGATGGGAGTCGAGTTTGTCCTTATCGATGAGAAGTGTAATCTCAGTGAGTTGAAAAAAGAACTGAGATGGAATGAAATATACTATCATATTTCCAACGGGATAATCTAATTTCAATGCAGATTATATTTTCAGACAAATATGAGATTAATAGAATATGAAGCATTATTCGAAGCATACCAGGTATCTGGTTGCAGTTGACTGTATTATATTCGGTTACGATATCCTCGACAAAGAGATAAAACTTCTTCTGATCAAGCGTAGTTTTAAACCTGCAAAGGGCAAATGGTCTCTGGCCGGGGGATTCGTTGAAGAGGAGGAGAGCCTTGATGAAGCTGCCAACAGGATACTCCGTAAACTCACCGGATTGGAGCTTGTTTACATGAAACAATCATATTCGTATGGTAAAATTGACAGGGACCCCGGAGACAGGGTGATCTCTGTTGCTTATTTTTCTCTTATAACAATCAGGGATATAGATAAGGAGCTTACAAAAAGTAATGGTGCCCATTGGAGATCTATTACGAATTTACCTGATCTGATCTTTGACCATTCTGAAATGGTTTCAAAAGCTATTGCTGATTTACAATCACAGGCGACAGTTAATCCTGTGGGGTTTGAACTTCTGCCTGATAAATTTACAATGATTCAATTGCAAGACCTTTATGAAGCAATATACCAGAGGAAAATAGATAAAAGGAATTTTAGAAAGAAAATTGTGTCGATGAACATTCTTGAAAAACTTGAAGAAAAAGAAAAAATTACCTCAAAAAAAGGGGCATATTATTATCGGTTTATTAAAGAAAAATATGAAATGCATAAGCAAAATGGATTATATTTCAATATGGATGTCAATTGAAGAGCTCTTAAAATGCCTGAAGTTTGGAATGACTAAAGTTTAAAACAATGTTAGAAGAATTAAAGAGAAATGTTTACAAAGCTAATCTCGACCTTGTTAATCATGGCCTTGTGGTTCATACCTGGGGTAACGTCAGCGGGAGGGACAGGGAAAGTGGTCTGATAGTTATTAAACCATCAGGAGTGAGCTATGAAGCTATGCAACCCGAAGATATGGTTGTCATTGATAATAAAGGTAAGGTTATTGAGGGCAATTATAAACCATCTACTGATACTCCTACCCACCTGTTTCTTTATGAAAACTTTGCTTCACTGGGAGGAATTGTTCATACTCATTCATCTTACGCAACATCATGGGCACAGGCAGGGAAACCTATTCCGCCTCTTGGAACTACTCATGCCGATCATTATAATGGTGAAATTCCATGTACCCGATTATTGACTGACGCTGAAATAGATGGTGATTATGAAATTAATATCGGTAAGATCATTGTTGAGAGCCTGGGAGTAATTGATCCATTAGAAATGCCCTCAATACTTGTTAATGGGCATGGCCCATTCTGTTGGGGAAACAGTGCTGATAATGCAGTCTATAATGCAGTTGCTCTTGAAGAGATAGCAAGACTGGCATTTTATACTGTTCTGCTGGGTAAAAGTGAACCGATTAATAAATCACTTCTTGAAAAACATTTTAAGAGAAAGCATGGAAGTGATGCCTATTACGGGCAAAGCAAGTTGATATAAATTTAATAAGTTAAGATATGACAAAAAAATTTGTAATTGGAATCGACTATGGTACTGACTCTGTTAGGTCAGTTGTTGTTGATACAACGAATGGTGAAATTGTTGGGACATCGGTATTTGAGTATCCAAGGTGGAAGAAAGGCCTTTTCTGTAACCCTTCAACTAATCAATTTCGACAGCACCCGTTGGACTATATAGAAGGATTGGAACAATCTGTTAAAGGAGCACTTAAAGGTTTAACTGAACAAATGATAAAGGATATAGCAGGAATTACTATCGATACTACCGGGTCTACTCCTGTAGCAGTTGATATTGAAGGAGTTCCTCTTTCCCTGAAACCCGGATTTGAAAGTGATCCGGATGCCATGTTTATATTATGGAAAGATCATACTGCTGTTCAGGAGGCAGCTGAGATAAATGAATTAGCACGAACCTGGGGAGGAATTGACTTTACTAAATTCGAAGGAGGTATATACTCATCAGAGTGGTTCTGGGCTAAAATTCTTCATGTTCTTCGCAATAGTGAAAAAGTGCGTAAAAATGCCTGGTCATGGGTCGAGCATTGCGACTGGATGCCTGCCTTACTTGTTGGAAACACCAATCCCTTGCAACTGAAAAGAAGCCGCTGTGCTGCAGGCCATAAGGCAATGTGGCATGCTGACTTCCAGGGCTTGCCTGATGAAAAGTTCCTTGTCAGACTTGATCCACTTTTATCCGGACTCAGAGAGAGACTTTTTGACGATACGTATACCTGTGATGCAGCAGTGGGGAATCTAACTTCAGAATGGGCAAAGAAACTTGGACTCTCAACTAATGTAAAGGTCGGTGTTGGTGCTTTTGATGCGCATATCGGAGCAATAGGAGGTGAGATTAAGGCTTATCAACTGGTTAAGGTTATGGGTACCAGTACATGTGATATGATTGTTGCACCAACTGCTGAGGTAGGTGATAAATTGGTAGCAGGTATCTGTGGTCAGGTAGATGGATCCATAGTGCCAGGGATGATTGGCCTTGAGGCAGGTCAGTCAGCTTTCGGAGATATCTATGCCTGGTTCAGTAAGTTATTGATGTGGCCTGTAAATGAGATAGTTGCAAAAATGTCATGGTTGGATGAGGTAACAAAAAGCAAAATCATTAACGAGGTCAGTGATAAAATGATTGAAGAATTAAGCAAAAAGGCTGAAGATATTCCCGAGGAAGAGACATCAATAGTAGCTCTGGACTGGCTGAATGGCAGACGAACTCCAGATGCCAATCAGTCTCTGAAAGGTGTCATTACTGGATTGTCATTAGGTTCTGACGCTCCAAGAATTTTTAAAGCCTTAGTTGAAGCAACAGCATTCGGCTCAAAAATGATTAATGACAGGTTTATTTCAGAAGGAGTCCGTATTGATGAAGTTATAGCTATTGGAGGTGTTGCCAAAAAGAATCCTTTCGTAATGCAGATTGTTGCTGATGTACTTAATATGCCGATCAAAGTAATAAGTTCTGATCAAACCTGTGCTCTGGGTTCAGCTATGGCAGCATCAGTTGCATCCGGAGTTTATCCGGATATTTCTTCCGCACAAAGAGCAATGGGTAGAGGATTTGAAAAAGAATATCATCCTGATCCCGTAAAAGCTGGAAAATACCAGGCTGTTTATTCGAAATATAAAGAATTAGGCTCCCTGATAGAAAAGAACCAGCTATAAAAATGTAGAATATTGTATGATTGGTCTGAATAATAAAGGACGCTTTTTATCCATATTAATTAATTTTCTATGAACATTTTCATTAAGAGTATAGTTCCAATTTCCAGCATAATACTACTTTTTTATGGATGCAATAAAGAGCATGTCTCAAATAAAGATTATCCTATTCAACCTGTTCCCTTTACAGCTGTTAAGTTAACTGATAATTTCTGGGCACCCCGGATAAAAAAGAATGCTGATATTACAATTCCGATTGCATTCGGTTATTGTGAATCAACAGGAAGAGTAAAAAACTTTGAGATTGCAGGTGGGCTTGATACAGGCACATTTCAAACTATTTACCCTTTCGACGATTCAGATGTATTTAAAATAATTGAAGGTGCCAGCTATTCGCTTCAGACCTGGCCTGATCCTAAACTTGAAGGGTATCTTGACACCCTTATCTGGAAGATTGGTCTTGCACAGGAAGATGATGGATATCTTTATACCAACCGTACAATTGCAGAGATGCATGGAGGAAAAGGATTACATCCCTGGGCAAGCAGGAACAGGTGGAAACTCGATTCATTACATAGTCATGAACTTTACAATATCGGACATCTTTACGAAGCAGCTGTCGCTCATTTTCAGGCCACGGGGAAACACTCATTACTGGATATTGCATTAAAATCAGCTGATTTGGTGAATAAAGACTTTGGCTGGGACCGGATGAAAGTCTATCCTGGTCATCAGGTAATTGAAATGGGACTGGTTAAACTCTACAGGGTTACCGGTGATAAGAACTACCTCGACCTGGCCAGGTTTTTCCTGGATATACGTGGCCCAAAAGGACATCAGTACAACCAGGCTCATATTAAACCAGTTAATCAGACTGAGGCAGTAGGGCACTCTGTAAGAGCGACATATATGTATTCAGGCATGGCTGATATTGCAGCAATTGAAAGAGACACGGCCTATCTGGATGCCATAACCAAAATATGGGAAGATATAGTTTACGGGAAAATGTATATTACCGGAGGAATTGGAGCAACCGGTGGAAATGAAGGATTTGCTGATCCATTTGTATTGCCTAACATGTCGGCTTATTGTGAGACTTGTGCTTCTATAGGGAATATTTTTACCAATCAACGGTTATTTCTGTTGCATGGTCAGACGAAATATATTGACATTCTTGAAAAAACACTTTATAATTCAATGCTTTCCGGAGTCTCATTATCTGCAGACAGATTTTTCTATCCCAACCCGCTTGAATCTGAGGGACAACATGACCGAAGTGCATGGTTTGGATGTGCCTGCTGTCCTTCTAATATTGCCAGGTTCATACCAGCTATCCCCGGATACATTTATGCTGTTTCTGAAAAAGAACTTTATGTCAATCTTTTTATTTCTAATGATGCGGATATAGTTGTTGGCAAGAATAAAATCAATATTTCACAAAAAACTAATTACCCCTGGGATGGAAATGTTGTGATATTAATAAATCCTGAGACACATGGGAAATTTGATCTGAAAATCCGGATTCCTGGTTGGTCTTTGAATGAAGCATTACCTGGAGGGCTTTACAAATTTATGGGTCAGAATAACAACCAGGTAAAAATTCTG
>Ga0307376_10006557_pt1 | contig 10280 bp, 19 predicted proteins | sample TR2MG_FD_202536 | JGI IMG/M metagenome (GOLD analysis project Ga0307376, IMG submission 202536) | Soil microbial communities from Risofladan, Vaasa, Finland - TR-2 | ecosystem: Environmental > Terrestrial > Soil > Coastal area > Acid sulfate soil | place: Finland: Risofladan, Vaasa | collected...
ATCTTTATTAGCTACTCCTATAAGCGTCAGTGGAAAATGGAACGATTAAGATTTGGAGAGGATATATGAAATTAAAGAGTGTTGATGTGGAGGAGTACGAGTTTCAATAGAAAAAACCGAAGAAGATTATATCTGGTAACACTCGGGTCCTTAGCAAAATTGGATTGCCCTTGGCTCTTAACCAAAACAAACGCGGGTTCGAATCCCGCAGGACCCATATGAAGAAAAATAACAACATTAAACCCTTTCGCACATGAAGGATAAAGAATACATCGCTCATCACAAGTGAGCACAAGGGTCCTAAGCTAAACGAGTGCAGCCACTGGCTTTTAACCAGAAGATACAGAGTGCAATTCTCTGAGGACCTATAAGCCGCTATAGTATAAAAGAATTACGCGTGTTTGTGGAACATGAGACTCAGGAGCATTACCTGGTGGCGGTATATTGGAGGAATATGAAATACCTATACGTGCTTATAATCACCCTACTATGCCTGTCTTGTGGAACCCACAGAAAAGGGACTGAAGTTAATGGAATCCGATATAAACTCAACGACAATATCACGTTGTATTTGCCCGCCGATGCAAGTGACCAGGAAGTATCTCTCATTGTAGACGCTGCTAAAGTCCACACCGAGCGTTTTGAATTCGACTGGGGAGAGGTAGTGAGACCAGTCCGTGTCTCTGTTATCGACAAAGACCTTATAGAATGCGGAGACCTAGACGGGGACTACATCGGATGTCACTATAGTCCTAATGGCCCAATTCATGTCACCATCGGAACTTACCTCGAAATTCCTGCATTGTATCACGAATATGTGCATCACATGATTACTGGCAATGACCAAAAGCATACAGACCCTCGCTGGCAATCTTTTTGGGAACCAGCCAGAGCTACAATAATAGCTGGCTTGAGAGCCGAGAGGCTCAATTTGGAGATTAAATGAGCGTCGAAGGAAATAAAGCGTACATGAAGGTGGTTGAGAATGCCGCCGAGGTTGAGGCAGATAAGATAGTCATTACCTGGAGTGCAGACGGCCCCGTCGCACTGTGTATCCAAGAGGGCTCATTTAATTGGGTGTCGATTTTACATTCTTCTATGAACGATGACCCAGTCGAGTTACACTGGTTAAATGTAGACAATGTCTACCTGGCAGAACAGATGATTGATGTACTGCAAACTTTTGTCAAAAACAAACAAGCGGAAGAAAAGAAGAAAAATGAAAAAATGTAAGTTACTGGGCGCCTTTATATTTGGCGCAATCCTGGGCTTCGCGCTTATTTCCGGCTGTGGTCATCACCACAGGAGACATAAACTAGATGTAAGTATCATTGATTCATCTACTGTGCCAAGGGCGCCGGGGAATGTAGTCATAATATTGCAGCAACCGCAACCAGATGATGCCGTCTTAAATGACATCTTGGCAGAACTGCAAGAGTTTAATACTCACGAGCCCACAATTAATGTGACCGTCGAGATTGATAATAGCGTTGAAATTGATAATTCCGTGACGGTTGAAGCCACTAAGATTATTCTAAGGCCAGGACGCCAAAGATACACACCGCGCATGTACCACTGGCTAAAGAAATTCCTCAAGAAGAAGTGTAGTCAAGACTACTGCTCCGAGGGGCCGAAACCTTGTGACAACGAGGATTAACTTGGGTGGAGATGCAGACAAGGTAATTAGAATCGGCGACATGCTTTACGCATATGCCGATGGTACGCTATGGGAATTCTGTCCGAACAACCTGTATGGCGACTGGCAAATGGCAAAAATGTGGCCCGAAGAACTGAAGCTAGTCGATGGCACCATAACAGTTGGACCTAGCAAAAAGCTTAAATCAGAAATCCTTTGTGATTGTAACTCGCGAGATTTGTTACACGTAGGGCACAAATGTGGGCGCTAGGTTGACAGCGGCATATACCGCCTATAATCTTGGCAAGGAGATGACATGAAAAAGGGCGAATACGGGTGCAGATGCGAGTGTTGTATTTATTGGCGCCGTCATATTCATCGCGTAGCTGGCAATAGAGACAGAGAGGTCAAGAAATATGAGAGCATTGCCAGTCATCACAGGACACAAAGCGCCTCAAAAGATAAAAAAATGGGCATACTCCTTGAAAGTCTGTGGGCGCTACAGACAAAAGAGCGACGTCAGCGTGCCGAAATTGCGGGGATAAAAGAAGAATTGAGAAATTTAAAACAAAAGCCGTCATTATTTAAACGTCTACTGGGGGGTTTATATATCGACTAGTGGGAATGGAAAGATGTTAAAATGAATGAGAGATTAGTAAACGCTCGTATAGTGAAATGGTATCACACTACGCCGACATCGTAGAGGCCCTAGTTCGATTCTAGGTATGAGTATTGTTACGAGCCACGCGTTATGATGGAAATGAATTTGCCTTGTTGTGTTGGGGCGCTTAACAGCCATTTGAGTTCTGGATACACACTCGTAGCATCTCGGCGCTTAGTATAATGGTAGTGCTACTCTTTTACACGGAGTGAGCGGGGGTTCGATTCCCTCAGTGCCGATAAGAAGAAACTAAGGTTCTAAAGGCTCGTTTAGAGAAAGAAGTCACTATGAGATTTGCAGAGTATATATGGATTGATGGCGGCGGCAAGCTGCGGAGTAAAACGAAGGTTCTAAATGATAAAGAGCCACCGCCTAAATGGAGTTTTGATGGCTCCAGCACAAATCAAGCAACGACTGAATCATCAGACTGCCTATTGACCCCCGCCCTTATCTGTCCAGACCCATTGCGCTCTAACAAGGGCGACATTCTAGTTCTATGTGAAGTGTCAGACTTCGACAACAAGCCTGATAGGAATAACCATAGGGCTGAAACTCGCCGCCTAGAGGATAAGTATAGTGTCTTCGATACACTATTTGGACTAGAGCAAGAGTATACCTTCTTTAAGGGCGCGAGACCATTGGGTATAGAGGGCTCCATAATGCCAGTCCAGGGGCCATACTATTGTGGTGTAGGTGCTGACGAAGTCACAGGGCGCGCAATAGTCGAAGAACATATGAGGGCTTGCGTAGATGCTGGTCTAAAGCTCTCTGGCGTAAACGCAGAAGTAATGCCAGGACAATGGGAATTCCAAGTCGGACCACTCGGCCCAACTGCCATAGGAGACCAGGTCTGGATGGCTCGCTACCTACTCTATAGGATTGCAGAGCGTCATGACGTGACTGTATCCTTACATCCTAAGCCAATCAAGGAACTAAACGGCGCTGGCATGCACACGAACTTTAGCACGGTTGCAATGAGATGTAAGACTCCAGAAAACCATGGCTTGGATTGGTGCATTGATGGGGCAGAGAGATTGGGCCTAGCTATCGTTGATGTGGACGAAGGCGACGACATCGTGGAAGGCAAGGTCTATAAGGCTAGCGGCTATCCAGAGCCATATGGTTCTGATTTCAAAGCAAGACTAACGGGCGAACATGAGACCTGTCGCCACGATGAATTTAAGTTCGCGGTCGGTGACCGCAGCGGCTCTATTCGCATACCAACCCACGTTGCTCGCGATGGTTGTGGATACATTGAAGATAGGCGTCCATGCGCCAACGCAAACCCATATGCGGTAGTTAACTACATTCTAGAAGCGGTGTGCGAGGGTACATAATGCCCGAGATGTTTGATTTCAGTGATGAGTTGGAGGCTAGAGAAGCTGTTAGCACCGCAATGAGATATGTGGCAGAGAAGCTGGGCATAGTGCTCTTAGCAAGCAAAAAGAACGACGAGTGTGCTGGAGTTTGGCTCTACAAGATGGAGCAAGACGATGGCTCATATAAAGTCAAGCAAGTTAGCTCGCGCTCGCATAGTGCGCAAGGGGTTGTCTATGGCGTATTAGATGCAATTGAGTCCATTGGAACGTGGGAGAAAAAGAGTATTAAGCTTATCGGATACCTTGAGGCAAAAAGACTTGTTGAAGAAAGACTTGAATAGGGATACTTGAGATGAAACATGAGTATGAAATCTGTTACGTCGTACCGGCTGCGGCATACTTTAAATGCAATGTGTGCGAGGACCTAATAGCCTTAGACTATCCAGAGAGTTACGAAGTATCTCAAGAGACCTATGTCAATTTGGTGAAGCAGCACCAACACAAGGATAGAAAATGAGTGGACCAAAAGAGGAGTATGGGTCATTCAGTAAAAGTGGTTTTTTAGACGGCAAGCTCGTGTCTATTACTGGATACTCCAAAAATACTAATGGCCTGGAGAACATCGAGTATAGTGGCGACGGAACTATTGGAGTTTGTATGAAAAGCTATTGGCGCGAGTATCTAAAGAAAGAGCGCAACAAGTATACGCGATAGGCAGGCAGGGGGTCTGGGTCCGTTTCATAAGCGGCCTTAGCTGGGTTCGATACCCAGTATCGCGATAAGGAGCGACAATGAAAACAGCCAATCATCAAGTGACGCCCCGCGCGATTTTCTTGATGATTTTTTTGTTTTTTCTGACAAATTCTCCGGGGATTTTCGCTCAAGACTACCTGTCACCTGGCTCCTATCGCATTGAATACGGTGGCATTTACAAGATGCTGTATAGCGAAACAAATCGACTCTTGCAAAGTCGCTGGCGTGACCAAATAGGTGAGCAGTATCTAAGTGGCAACATTGACTTTTTTGAATTTGCGAGCCAACATAGGGAAATCACAGCCCATTTGGAGGATTGGGAATTCGGTCCTCCGTGGTGGACACGTAGCTGGCAAGAGTCACTAGTCAATGGCTCTCCTCCGAACAGGTCGATTTTAATTAAACGCGGCACGACAATCAAGGTCATCGAGACCCCGCTCTTTACGGTCTATAACTCCTTTGAATTCCGTTGGAGAAAATTGTCTGCGGCGATTGACTTCAAAAGTTCTCAACCTATTACTCTTAGTGTGGACGACGACATCCCGCCAATTGAACTGGGGTGGAAATTTGAGTTTAGTCCGCAAATCAGAGTGTCTACCGTGCATATTTTGGCGATGGATTTTTCAAGGACATTCAGTGTGCTAGGCGTGGAGATAAACGCAATCCACACAGTTAGAAATAAAGAAATCGTAGAAGTAAGATTGTTTGTTTGGTATTTGCCACACGAACATGACGTGTTTATAGGTGCGTCCTTACAACTGCTTAGATGGTGAGGTAACATGAAGAAATTACTAATTGCGCTGGTATTTATGATTGGATGTGTTGGGTCACCAACTCCACACAACCCCATGAAACGAGATGGCGGTATGGACCTGTGGTGGAGAGCTAGTACGGTTGGCGTATCAGACGCGGATAATCCTTGGAATGCCCTCATTCCTGTGCCGCCACCAGTTAAAGACTGGACTAACCCGTGGGGTGATTATGAGGCCCCACCCTTATTCCCAAGGGACTTCAAACCTAACAAGACCGACTATTTAAATGAGAAGGCAGAGAAGCTTAAGTTAATCGAAGAGAATCTCAAACTTAAAGGGGCTCTTAAAAAGCTTCTGTCTCCTAAGGTTGAGAAGAGCCTATTCGAGCGCTTTAAGGACCTACAAAAGAGAGAGAAGGAATTCTTTGACCGAAGCATCTGAGATAACGCCGAACTTTCACTTTTTAAATGAATTATCGCGGGGGCCACACACCCAAATTGATGCCCATATGGGTGCTATGATTCGAGACCTGGATGACAGACCTCTCGATGAAGTTAAATCGGCAATCCACAAGGCGTTGGATTTTGGAGCTAGATATGCCTTAGCATCCACCTTCACTATGATGGTATTGAATATAGAGTGGGAGCGCATCGGAGGCAAGCCAACTGACCCCACTCCATGGCGCGAAGAAATAGAAGCTAACGAAAAAGGTTATGGTCAAATAACTGACACCATCTTTGAATAAGACATATGGCGCTGTAGTTTAAATGCGTGTTCGCAAAACACCCTGGCTGTTCCGGGACGGTCTATATAGGGAAAATGAAGGTAAGACACCTTCCAGCGCCTCCTAGGCTCATAGTATAATGGATAGTACGGGGGTTTCCTAAATCCTAAGTCCAAGTTCGACTCTTGGTTGGCCTATAAATGAAAATTTGAACGCGGCTTGCCGCCCTTGAAACTTTGCTCCTTGAAAACTTGAACATTTTGGAGTAAACATGATTGTTAAAAACACAATTGATGGTATGCCGCTTTGGTTACTGGCACGACCAGAGCATTCAAATGATTTGTTAGAGGCACCTCAGCCATTCTTACTTGTCAATCAATATGATAGCGAAGAGGCTAGCTCCTTGGCTCCAACTCATGAGCTAATTCAAGTTGTATTCAATCCCAAAGTTATCAGGGATTTCTGCAATCATAATACAATGGCTATTCCTATTAAAAAAAGTTATCGCAACTTATCTAACTTAATTGTCCTTGGTCGCTCAGAAGGCTCGGACATTATCATCACTCGTAAAGAGGTATCGAAATCACATTGCGGCTTCTATAGAATGAATAAACATTGGTATGTAACCGATTTGGAAAGCCTGAATGGAATATCTGTTGATGGATATAAGACACAGAAAAAATTGAGTTCACAGAGCATAATTTTGGTTGGTGGAGCTATTGAAGTTGCTTTTATCACTGCCACAGACCTTGCATTTTTAGCGGCAGAAATCAGTTCTTTTTAATTTGCTTTTGTAGTATAATGATATTACACTTCCTTGGTATGGACGAGAAGTGGGTTTGATTCCCACCATTAGCTTTTGGAGGATAGATGAGAGTAATTATTGCAGGTTCACGTAGCATTAAAGGTCGGAAGGCTGTTGACCTAATCACGCAGGCCATTAATGAGTCTGGCTGGACGGTCAACGAGGTCATTAGTGGTGGAGCAATCGGAGTAGACGAAGCTGCTATAGACTGGGCAAAAGAGAACGACGCCGACTATGTCATTATGAATGCCAATTGGAACAGATGGGGCAAGGGCGCAGGATACAAGCGCAACCAAAAAATGGCCTGGTATGCCTCGATTTTCAATAAAGTAGAAGCCTCTACTGATGGCCCCGAAGGGCGCGAACCAATACCTGACAAACTAAAGGGCGCGTGCATTGCAGTATGGGATGGTAAGTCAAAGGGTACGGGGCACATGATTGACATTGCCCGCGACATGAACCTAGACGTATTTGTCCTCACTATTTAAGTCTTCTTCCTTAAGGACCTCACGGAAGCGCGTCTTAGAGAACTTACTAGTATGCTTTTTAATGTCGCCTTCGCCCTTAGTAATTTCGCTGACTATGGCTGCGAATTGACTATCTACGCCTAGCATCTGGGTATGTTTATGAATGCGGTCAGCTAGTTTCTTACCCTCTATTGGGTCTGCCTTCTTGGCTTCCTCGACACCTTCAACGGCGACCTTAAGCATTGACTCAGCCTCGCTAGCGCGAGCCGCTTCAGCCTTGGCCTTTTGGGCTTCAAAATATGCTTTAAGTACACCTGCAATAGCAGTGATGATTAATAATAGATGTTCTATTCCCATGCGCCCTCCTAACAGAATTAAATACACCCATTGACATTTCGGCTCCTTCGACTATTATCTTAAGTGGTAGGAAAGGAGTATTTTAAACCAAGCTTTCGGAAGGAGATTTAACAAAAGGACCGTCTGACACCAGGACAACAACCCGAAAAATTGGAGTTCATCATCAAACAAAACAACGACCGAGGTGTCACATGGATTTTATTGACGACCCAATTCTTTATTCAGATGATAGTAACCAAGATGACTGGCAGGAACTACTTGCACAGTCCAATAGCAGAAGTCACTTCTGGCGACGTTATGCTAGGCGCAAAATGCGTAGGGTTACTAAAGAACTCCTTCGGGGCATTAGACCGCGCATTAAGATGGATGCTGCGTAAGTCTAATAAAAGGTGTATGATGTGGGAGCAAGGCTCTGCTGCCGCGCTGTTCGTGTTTAGGGCACACGTTAAACAAGGCCCCCTATGCTGGTATAGCTCAATGGTAGAGCGGTAGGTTTCCACCCTACTGACTGGGGTTCGATTCCCCATATCAGCTTGGTTTGATAGTTTACACTAAATTATCTGGCGTATCGTGTAGTTGAGCTTGCGCGACCAAGACTCGACCTTGTAAGACTCGGCACTAACATACTGTCGTTAGAATTCTAGAAGTATGTGCTTTGCTTCGTCGTATAACGGCAATACAGGAGGTTCTGGTCCTTCTAATCTGGGTTCGATTCCTAGCGGGGCAATATGAAAAAAGAAAAAACTAAATGTTGTCCGAAGAAAATACAAGACGCTACACATGGGTGCGTCTACATAGCTGGTCATTCCGGTGAATGTATAGAGTGGGACCCGCCATGTTTAAATGGCTATCCCATATGTTAACTGCAATCTTTGGGCTTATAATTATTCAACTGGCACTAACGACAACAGTCGCAATTTGTCTATGGACGGAGTTTTACAAATGATTATCGGAATGTTGGCTATGGTCTTTATAATTGTGGCTCTTGCAGGTATAGTAAATGTTCAGCACGCCAAGAGCAATGTAGAGTATGAAGAATATCGACAGGAGCTTGAGAGAGTTCGGGTCCGTGTTGCTAAGAAAAATGATGATAGGGTCTGGTTAGACCTTTGAAAGAAAGACTTATAGTGAAATGGTCTCACGTTGGGTTTTGGTCCCGAAGTTCTAGGTTCGATTCCTAGTAGGTCCATGAGATATTCCTAGTCATTGAGTCGTTAAATGTACGAAAGAATATCGCTTGCAGGTATAGCTCAACGGTAGAGCAGCGGGTTGCCAATCCGCTTATGGGAGTTCGATTCTCCCTACCCGCTTATGAAAAAAGACATTGATAGATTTTACGAAGCGTGGATATCGAGAGTAAATCTTGATAAACAAATAAAAGACTGGCTTCGTTTTCATGTGAAATATGGCGTAAGTTGCTCATACTGCGGCTTACCAGGGAAAACACATAGAAGATGCAGGGAGGCCATATAATGGCTCGGATAACGATTTGTGATTTGTGCAAAAATAGAATTAAAGACAAAGAGAGTGAGCAGGGTATGCTTGCTCTTTCTTTTTATATATTCCTTGAGGTGGTGCCATGTGGTAATGCGAATTGCGCTACATCTGACATCTATTGCGCTCCCTGTGCAGGCGGGGTCATTTCCAAACCCGCAAAGCTTGACGCAGAGCTTTGTTTATCATGTACCACGATGCTTCGCAAGGCCATTGAAGGCGATGAGCCTCTGAGAGCCGCTCAGAAGCCAGAGAAAAAACCAGCGCGATTTGAGGCACCAGCAGTCGAATATACTCTGGTAGACGCTTACGGACCAGCGGGCGAGGCACTAGGCCCGTCAGAAGAAGAAAAGGCAGTGCGCGAGCCTACCAAAGAGCTTCTAGAAGATGAAATGACCAGGGTACCGAGTCGATTTAATAAGAGCACGGCAGCAAAAGTTGTGGCTGCCAAAAAAGATAAGTGCAACCATTGGTTTAAATCGTATGAAGAGGGTTCTATCATCTGCGGCGATGCCCCCCTGGGTATCAAAGGTGCCTTGGCAAATTTCAAAGGGTGTAGCAAAAAGCTAGTGAAGGGTGAATACTAATGGAAGAGGAAGAGGAAGAGTATATCAATCTAGACGATGAAGCTGTCGCATATCTAAAGGAATTCCTAAGAGTTATTGAGGAGCTTGGAGAGAATATTAAGCCTCCACTCGACCCAAAAATTGAGTCTCTTTTGGAGGTCGTACACAGGCTAGTGGTGGAGCAGCTTGCTCTAGATAAAAAATATGAATGGGACGAAGACGAGGATGAAGACGAAACCGACAGATTCCCCTTTTATGACAAGGATATTCCGTCCGCAGAAGACTTAAGAAGAATGATGGAGGGTGACTAATGACTCATCTGTGTTTGGTTCTAAATAAATCTTACATCCCGACCAATACAATTACGTGGATACAGGCTTTTAAGAAGATTTTTAATGGTCGTGCGTATGCAATTGAATACTACGACGACGAAATAATCCGCACTCCGAACGACGAGTTCCTGAAGCCAGCCGTTATTGTCTGCACTGACTATAACAGAATGCCAACATCACCAGTAGTATACTCAAAGCGCCTAGTATGTCAGAGAGACGAATGGGCTTGTATGTATTGCGGCGTGCCAGTATCGTCAGATACTTTCAGTATCGACCATATTAAGCCAAGGGCTCAAGGTGGTCGCAGCACGTTTGAGAATACCGTCTGTGCATGCAAACCATGTAATAGTCGCAAGGCCGATAGGACGCCTCAACAAGCAAATATAACCTTGAGGTGTGAGCCAGGGAAACCAA
>Ga0307376_10006559_pt1 | contig 10279 bp, 7 predicted proteins | sample TR2MG_FD_202536 | JGI IMG/M metagenome (GOLD analysis project Ga0307376, IMG submission 202536) | Soil microbial communities from Risofladan, Vaasa, Finland - TR-2 | ecosystem: Environmental > Terrestrial > Soil > Coastal area > Acid sulfate soil | place: Finland: Risofladan, Vaasa | collected...
AATTTTGTTTTTTCGTCTTTACCTTCAGTTAATAAACTTGTGTAATCCATTTGTAGTTCTGAGTCAGGAGCTTTTAAGTTTCCACTATATTTTCCTCTAACTCTACCTAATGTTTCTTTAACATATGCGGTGAACCATCTTCTAACCCATTGTTGAGCAGGAACATTTAAATCTGTCCAAGTCATTTCCTCTAAAGGAACTTCGTTAGGCATTTTAATCACATCAGGATTATTTTTTAAACAATCGGCTCTACTGTCAGGTGTTACGTCATAATACCAATACCAAACAGCTTTACCAACATATTGACTATAATTACCCCAATTAAAACGAGCACCAGGTGCGTTATAGAGTTGTAAATCTTTTTTACCATCAGGTAATGCGGTAATTCTATAAGTTAAAGAACCCCCTAAAATTCTATTTAAGATGTTAGATTCTTGCATTCTTATTAAATAATCAAATCCTGACATCATATAATAGGAACCTTGGTAACCCATTTGTGCGAAACCTGCTTCATTTGCTCCAAGTCCTGCACCACCAAATCCACCAATACCACCCATACCAAATGCGGTAATAGGTTGGTTACTAAACCACAACACTTCGTTTATTTCACGACCTGCAGGGATTTCATAGTTTTGTTTATTCTCTTCAAGAAGGATATAATCTTTTTTTAATACCCATGGACCTACAGTTTGAAGACCCACAATTTTTGAATATGAATATGAAAATTGTTGTTCAAAATCCATTGTTCTTGTGATTAATGCTTGAGCAACCGATTTTTCAGTCATGTTAAGATTAACTAAATTAACCCACTGACTATCAATTAACCAATTCAAAATGTATTGTTCATAATCTTGAATTGATAATTCCATCAACGAATCCATCATTTCATCAGTGACTTCTACACTTCTTAATGGTGCACCCAATAGATGTTTAATCCTCGTATAAATTTTTGACCTTTCTGGTTCTGGAATTACTGACATATCTAATAAATATCTTTTAGTTTATTATATACTATATAAAAGTGAATCGGGTGGAAAAACAAAGTTACCTTTAACAATTTTTGGTTTTTGATTAAACACTAAAACATTCTTTCCTCGTTGAAAAACCATCCAATCTGTTTTATATAGTTTAACACTTGCGGTACCTTCCAAAGTAATCCCATCTTCAGTGGTAATCATTTCTCTAAATGGTTTGACTTGTGCGGTGTACAAGTTACCATCTTTAAATATTTCTAAATCAACACCTTGTATTGCGTCTTTTTTATTACCTAACTCACCAACCAATTCAACTTTGGCAGTTTTACCGAAAAATCTTTTAAGTATTGCCGATGTAATTTCTTCTCTTTTGTTACCCGCATTATTTTTTTCAGTTAAGGTTCTTAGTAAATTGTGAAGGGTTGAACTTTCTTTATCAAAGATTTTATATTTGTAATAATCTAAAGCGGAAATAAACCTTAAAACTTCTTTTTTCTGTTCTGCAGGTGTCTTACCAATAAAACTAATTGGTTCTTTTTTTGTTACTTTAGTAATAACTTGATTTAAATCTTTCAATAAAATACAGAATGCCGTGTAGTTTGTGTTTAATTTGTTTAATACAGACCGACCAGGACCTTCAATATCGTAAACACCAGGTAATTGATTATTGTTAGGTATATCAATATAATTTTCGTTGAATACTTCTTTGATAATTTTATTAATACCATTCATGTAAGTCCATTTAATATCTTGATTAACATTGAATAACATTCTATAAAATTCGTTATCCGATTTGGAACACATTTCAGATTTACCTTCACTTAATATTTGTTTCATTTTAGTAGATTCTGCCAATTTAGTTTCAACTTTCATTTCATACATTTTGGTTACAAAATCCCAATTTACCACTTTCCAAAAGTTTGTTATATATTCATCTCTTTTGTTTCGGTATTTTAAATAATACGCATGTTCCCATAAATCTAACCCCAACAATGGAAACCCACCGTTCTCAATTACATTCATTAATGGATTATCTTGGTTTGGAGTCGACATAATTTTTAGTGTATTATTGGAGGTTAGAACTAACCATACCCAACCAGAACCAAATCTTTCTTTACCAATTTTATCAAATTCTTTTTTAAAGTTTGTGAATGTTCCCCACTCTTTGGTAATCTTTTTATAAAGTTCACCTGTTAGTTTTTTTGGTTCGGGACTTAACATATTCCAAAACAATGCGTGGTTAAATGCTCCACCAGCATTATTTCTTATTGTTTTATCAAAACGACTAATTGTTTTAATAATTTTTTCTAAATCTAAATCTCCGTATTTTTTCTTTGATAATGCGTCGTTTAGTTTATCGACATACCCTTTGTAATGTTTATTGTAATGGAAACTCATGGTTTCAGGGTCAATAAATTGTTTGAGGGCTGAGTAGGAATAAGGTAATTTCTCTATTCCGATTTTTTTCATTTCTGTAATCAACAACTCTTTTTCTTTGGTTACGTGATTTTCAAGTATCTGTAATTCTAGTTGTTGGATTTTATCTTTTGTTCTTTTCATAATTTTGGATTATCCGTTGTATATAAATAATCCGTTTTTTGTTAATATCTCATTTCGTTAATTCTTTGTAGAATTTCTTCTGCAGCATCTGCAGGATGTTGGTTGTCACCCATAACAGTTGCAATAACTTGTTTTTTATTGTTTAAGATATCGTAAATGATACCTTCGATAGTGTTTTCAAAGATTGGATAATATACCAATACATTGTTTTTTTGACCGTAACGATATGCTCGGTCTTCAGCTTGGGCGTGGTCAGAGGGAAGAAATGATAAATCATTCATAATAACTGCCTCAGCAGAAGTTAATGTAATACCCACACCAGCGGCTTTGATATTACCCACAAATATTTTAACTTTCGGGTCATCTTGGAATTTGTCAACAGAATTTTGTCTTTCGTGTTTTGACATTGACCCGTCAAGTTTGACCGCAACCTTACCAAAATGTTCAGTAATTTTGTTTAAAGAATCAGTGAAATTACAGAAAACAATAACTTTCTTGTCTTGTTCAATAATGTTTTCAGCGAGTTCAATAGTTTGTGCAATTTTTTCATCTGCGATAATTTGTCTAATTTTTGTTAATTTTGAAAATTGTACGGTAAGAGATTTGGATTCTTCAGGGTTCTTATCATACCAATCATAATATTCACCCATCACATTTTCATAGGCTCTTGATTTTAACCTAAGATATATTGGTGTGATAATTTTATCAGGAAGGTCAAGAACATTTTCTTTCAGTCTTCTTAAAGTAAGTCCCGCAGTTCGGTCTCTTAACTCTTCAAGATTACTGGCACCCGTTACATTCCATATTTTCCTGCCGCCAGCGTTAAATTGGTAACCTTGACAATACCTAACAGCATATGCTAACCAATTTTTGGCTACGGGTGATTCAACCAAACTTAATAGATTAAAATAATCCATTGGTCTTGAGGTCATTGGTGTTCCCGTCAATAACCAAAGTCGGTCAATATTTTTAACAAGGTCATTGATTAATTTCGTCCTTTGCGCCGTAGCATTTTTGATATAGTGTGCTTCGTCGATAATGACCAAATCAAAATTGGCAGCAAGAACTTGAGAATCGTCTTTCTTTTTAGTGTCATGGAAATTTTTTATTATGTCGTAGTTTATGATAACAAAATCGGATTCGGTACTAAAATTTTTACTTTCAGCAATATAGATTGACTTGTCTGAATAATTTTCAATCTCTCGTTTCCAATTAATCTTTAAGGTTGCAGGACAAATGATTAATACTTTTTTTGCTCCTGCTTCCAAAGCCGCAATAATTGTTGAGGTTGTCTTACCAAGACCCATATCATCGGCAAGAATGAATTTTTTATTCTCAACCAGTTTTTGAATTGCTTCTTTTTGGTGTTCAAGTGGTGGACGATGTGAATATTTTGAATAATCTAACACAACATCTTTAACTGAATTATCTTTGATGATTGCAACTTTTGGTAACCAAAAATCGTGAAGTTCCTCATTTTCAAAAACTTTACCCCAAATATGGTACGCCTTTTCTTTGTCTGCCAAAAGTTTCTCAACCCAAACTTTTTGTGGTATTTCTGTGTATAATTTGTCGTCGGCTAATTTCTGAGAAAAATAAGTGTCAAGAATTACCCATTTTTTAGCAACCTTTGGTTGTTTGTCATGAAAATTGATAATATATTCCGATTGACTTCTTGTTGGATAAAATCTTCTATTAACTTGTGATTTGCGTTTTAATTCCAAAATATAGTTATTGCCACCCTCGTATAACTCAAGAATGGACATCGCCTTTGATTCTAAACTAACATCACTCATCTAATATTAATAAATTTACTTTAAATATAGTTAAAGTTTGAGTATTTATCAATATATGCAGAAATTAGTTCCAATAACAAGATTAGGTAAATTCTTTGGTGGTGAGGATTTTGACCTTGACATTGATATGGGTCAAGAATGGTTAGAGGGTGATATGAACTTTACCGTTGTACTATATCGTATTGACCGATATAAAACAAAGAAAGATGATGTATATGGTGAAGTAGTTGAAGATGGTATTCAATTTATGGCACCTGTAGAATTGAAAGGTTTAGTTCAGGTTATGGCACCAACAAATAAATTCTATGGTAGTTCCAAAGTTGAATTACAAGAGCCAGGTAATATGAAATTTTCTATTTATCAAAAACAACTTGATGATTTGGGTGTTGAAATATTCATGGGAGATTATTTTGGTTATTATGAAACGGAAGACCGAGTTAGATATTATTCGGTTAGTGATGATGGATATGTTAGGTCTGACAATAAACATACTTATGGTGGATACAAACCGTTCTATAGAACAATTGTTGCAACATATGTAAGTGAAAATGAATTTAGAGGGTTATAATGAAAGTTATCATCACAGAATCACAATTTGATGATTTATTTTTGGGTAAAAAAGTAATGGTATATTATAACTTACACAAACATACTTTTTCGGTTACTTATGATGGTAAGGTTATTATGTATGCAGACTATGTTAAATTGGGTGATGTTGAGTTTAGAGTTAGAAAAGGTGGAAAAGAAAAAGTTCGTTCAGAAAAATCAAAAAATGTTCATGCATTTGTGATTGGGAAATTATTGGATTATTGTGAATATCCTTGTGATGAATTACCTGTCACAGATTCTAATAGAATTGTGACATATAATCCTTACAAACATGATTCATTTGTATATAAACAAAGTGAAGAGCCAATTTATGTCGCAAAAGAAGTTGATATAATTAATTCACAAAATAAACTATTTGTAGTAAAAGAATAAATGCCATTACCAAGAACAATAGTTAAACCAACATTACCTTTAGTACCAAAAAAAGTTTTATCTGAAAGAAGAGAACAACTTTTAGAGTATATTAAAGATGACGGAACTTATTTACCGAAGTCAGTATTACATGCCGACTTAGATAGGGGTATGTTAGATTTTGTAAAAACAGAACTTGAGGTTGTCACCGCAGGAAAAATAGTACCATTGTTAGATATTATTATTACAACACAAAATTGGTCCCAATATTTAGAGACTTGGAAATTTGTTGATATGGATTATAATCCTTCACCACCATTCATTACTGTTGTTAGAAATCCTGAAGTTAAGTATGGTACAAACCCATCACTTCAATATACAATTCCAAATAGAAAACAATTTTATTATGCGTCCGTTCCAACTTGGAATGGTAATGAGCAAGGTATGGACATTTATACAATTCCACAACCTGTTCCTGTTGATATAAAATATAGTGTTAAAATTATTTGTAATAGAATGAGAGAACTTAACCAACTTAATAAAGTTGTTATGCAAACATTTGCGTCAAGACAAGCATATACTTTTATTAAGGGTCAATACGTTCCAATTATTATGGATAATGTTTCGGACGAATCCCAAATGAATATGGAGTCAAGAAAATATTATGTTCAAAGTTATGAATTTACAATGTTGGGTTATTTAATTGATGAAGATGACTTTGAGGTTAAACCCGCAATTCAAAGAGTTACCCAACTAATTGAAATAGATACTTCATCAAGAAAACAAAAAAGAAAACAATATCCTGAAAACCCTAATGAGTTCCAAATGCCGTTTTTATTTGTTTCAGGAAATACCTCTTTAACCGATAGAATTGATTTTACAGCAAATATGACTTTATTGTCAACAGATAATATTGACAGTTTTGATGTTTACATTAACAATGATTATTATGGTAGTGACCTTCAAGTAATTGAGATATCAACCAATGACATTTTAAGAATAGATGTTACAAAAAATGACGATACTCAAGAATCAACTGTATTATTCGAAAACAAGTTAGTTTAATCCTCTCCGTAGATATCCTTCTTTTCTTTACACTTTTCAAATATTAAATTCTCCAAAAATTTATAAATCTTTATTCCACGTTTTTCACAATATTTTTTTAATATGTCGTGTGATTCGGGGGATATTTTGATGTTCTTAATTTCTTTCTTGTTATTCATGGTAGGAAAAAAGGTAGAATTAATTCATACTCTTTATAAATACTTATCCAAAAGTAAAGTTTTTTCATTAAAACTATAATATTTATCTGTAAAATAAATCTGTAACTGCATAATTAAATAATGGCAATATCACAAGCAAATCAAAAAGTATTCGTATCACCAGGCGTATACACATCTGAAACCGACTTATCTTTCGTAGCTCAAAGTGTGGGAGTAACGACTTTAGGTCTAGTAGGAGAAACAATAAAAGGTCCAGCATTTGAACCAGTATTCATAACAAACTATGATGAGTTCCAAGCTTATTTTGGAGGAACTGAACCTGTAAAATTTTATAACACTCAAATTCCAAAATATGAAGCGGCATATATTGCTAAATCATATTTACAACAATCAAATCAATTGTTTGTTACAAGAGTGTTAGGGTTATCAGGTTATGACGCGGGTCCATCTTGGAGTCTTTCCTTAATTGCCAATGTTGACCCAACAACAATTGGTTCACCATCAAACGCAACAATGTTTACTGCAACATTTACAGGATATTCTTCAGGAAGTACTGTTACATTCTTGGATACTAATGATTTACCATCAGAAGTTAAGGCAAATTTAAATGTACAATATAGATTACAAGACGGTTCTGTATCAACGATACAAACAGACTTTGATGTTTATTTAGGTGGTAATGGTGTTATTGGTACACCATCTCTTTCAGCTACGACATCTGTAATGTATGGTTCGATTCCTAACACAGAATATTATAACCTCATTAATTCATACCCAACGGTTAAAAACCCATATGATTGTACTAACAATTTTGACCTTAACGATTTATCTGCAGCGTCAAATGACCCTTGGTATTACGCAAACTTTGATATTATATCAGGAAATAACTATGGTGGATATTCATTCTACTATTCTGTTACTAATTTAATTTCAGGTGGTAGTGGTAGTTTTACAGGTACCGTTACAGGTGAATCGTACACTTTTACAGGTACGGCTTATACTGATTTTAATAACATGGTTGTTGCAACACTTCGTTCAAGAGGTATTACACAATATACAAATAACACAACAAGTGACGAACACGGACCTGTTTATGAGGTAGGTATTGATTATAATAATAATAATGCTTGGGTCCCAAATAATTTACAATTAATTTGCACAGGACAATATTCAGGTATTACAGAAACACCATATGGTACTTTCTTACTTTCAGGTGTTACTAAAGATAACGACACATTTGCATTAGAAACTTCTTTATTGGCTTCTTCTACAAAATACATTACTAAAGTATTAGGTGTTGATAATTTTGGAAAATCAAGATTCCAAGTTCCTATTTATGTTGAAGAGGTATATCAAGGAAGTTTAAACTACGCATACAATCAAGGTTATATTCGTGGATTAAATTGTGATTTAATTGCATTACCTGACGCAAGAAGTCAATCAAGTCAATCAATTGCATGGAACTTAGAAAGATACCAATCACCTGAAACACCATTCTTAGTTTCTGAATTAAGAGGTAACAAGGTTTATGATTTGTTTAAGTTCATCTCAATTTCAGATGGTGATAGTGCTAACACTGAAATTAAAGTTTCTATTGCTAACTTATCATATAACAATATGTCATTTGACGTATTTGTCAGAGATTTCTTTGATACTGATGCAAATCCTGTGGTAATTGAAAAATTCACGAATTGTGTCATGGACCCTGCATCTAATAACTTTATTGCTAAAAAAATAGGTTCATCTAATGGTGAGTTTGCGTTAATTTCAAGATATGTTATGGTTGAGATGGCAAATGAATACCCAATTGATTCACTTCCTTGTGGATTCTACGGTTATACTCAAAGAGAATATGAGGATGCGGCAATTTACCCATCACCATATCCTAAATTTAAAACAAAATATGATTACCCAGGAGAAGTTATTTCTAATCCACCTTTTGGAACTGCGGTTGGTGGTTCAAATACTGTTGAATCTCCAGGTGATACAATAAGAAGAACTTATTTAGGTTTCTCAACACAATACGGAATTGACGAGTCATTCTTAACATATAAGGGAAAACAAAACCCACAATCAAATTGGGCATTGGCAACCGATTCGGTTAAATGGAATTACTTAAGTAAAGGTTTCCATATGGATTCAGGAGCAACTGTAGTTACCCTTGCAAACACAACAATGACAAGTGGTCAAACAGCGTTTGAATGTGGAACCGCAGAGTTTAGAAACGACCCATCAACACAAGAAAACCCATACTACTTTATTTATTCAAGAAAATATACGATATGTTTTGCTGGTGGATTTGACGGATGGGATATCTATAGAGAGTGGAGAACTAACCAAGATAGATTCCAATTAGGTTCTTCAGGTTTCTTAGCAGGTACCGCACCTTCTTCAAGATACCCTAACGCAACAGGTGATGGATTATTCAAAAGAATTGTAGTTCAAAATAATACACAAGATTTTGCAAACACAGACTACTACGCATACTTACTTGGTATTTTATCATTTGCAAATCCTGAAGCAACTAACATTAACATATTTGCAAGTGCTAGTATTGACTATATTAACAACTCTAATCTTGTAGAAGAAGCAATTGACATGGTTCAATACTCAAGAGCTGACTCAGTTTATATCTGTACAACTCCTGATTATAACATGTACACACCAGACTCTACAAGTTCTTTGGATATTATCTATTCACAAGAAGCTGTTGATAACTTGGTTAATACAGGTATTGATTCTAACTACACTGCAACTTATTATCCTTGGATTTTAACAAGAGATACTGTAAACAACACACAGATTTATTTACCACCAACAGGTGAGGTTTGTAGAAACTTAGCATTAACTGATAATATCTCATTCCCTTGGTTTGCATCTGCGGGTTATACAAGAGGTCTTGTAAATTCAATTAAGGCTAGACAAAAACTTACACAAACAGACAGAGATACTTTGTATCAAGATAGAATTAATCCTATCGCAACTTTCTCTGATGTTGGAACTGTAATTTGGGGTAATAAAACATTACAAGTTGCTGACACAGCACTTAATAGATTGAACGTAAGAAGATTATTACTTCAAGCTCGTAAGTTAATTTCAGCGGTGGCTGTAAGATTATTGTTTGAACAAAACGACCAAATCGTTAGACAACAATTTTTGGATAGTGTTAACCCAATCTTAGACTCAATTAGAAGAGACAGAGGTTTATATGATTTCCGTGTAACTGTATCATCTTCACCTGAAGATTTAGATAGAAACACATTAACAGGTAAAATTTACTTAAAACCTACGAAGGCATTAGAATTCATTGATATCGAGTTCTTCATTACTCCAACAGGAGCTTCGTTTGAGAATATTTAATAAACATAAAGGGGGTACAATTTGTACCCCCTTTATTAGCCAAGTATGAAAAGACAACTTATAGAGGGATTTAAAGGTGAGGGAACTCCAGATATGAAATATTATGCGTTTGATTGGGATGATAACATTGTTCACATGCCAACAAAAATAGTATTAAAAACAGAAGATGGTGATGAAGTTGGTATGAGTACAGATGATTTTGCGGAATATAGAAGTAAAATTGGAAAAGAAGACTTTGACTATAATGGAGATATCATTGTTGATTTTGCTGAAGACCCATTTAGAAATTTTAGAACTGAGGGTGACAAGAATTTTTTAATTGATGCGATGAGGGCAAAACTTGGTCCAGCGTTTGATGATTTTAAAGAAGCTATTAATAACGGGTCCATCTTTTCAATAATCACTG
>Ga0307376_10006564_pt1 | contig 10278 bp, 5 predicted proteins | sample TR2MG_FD_202536 | JGI IMG/M metagenome (GOLD analysis project Ga0307376, IMG submission 202536) | Soil microbial communities from Risofladan, Vaasa, Finland - TR-2 | ecosystem: Environmental > Terrestrial > Soil > Coastal area > Acid sulfate soil | place: Finland: Risofladan, Vaasa | collected...
TGATTATCGATGGACCGTTGTAGGCTTCCGCTTCAAGGAACGCCTTGATGGTCTGTCCTCGATTGTAACCCATGGCAATTCGGGCAACATACACGTATCCGTAGCTCATCGCCATCATGCCAAGATCTTTCTTCTTCAGTGCTTTTCCGCCCGCAGCGAACTTTGCGATTGCACCGATCGGAGTCGCTTTAGACATCTGGCCACCCGTGTTGGAGTACACTTCGGTATCCATCACGAGCACATTAACGTTTCGGCCACTCGCGAGCACGTGGTCGAGTCCGCCGTAGCCAATATCGTATGCCCAACCGTCTCCACCGAGTACCCAGATACTTCGCTGAATGAGGTAGTCGGCCACAGAGAGAAGTTCCTTGGCCGGGGCAAAGCCGCTCGCCTTACACTGATTCTTCAGCGCAGCGACCCACGCTCTCTGCATCTCGATCTCTTCCTGCGTAACCTGCGGATTGGAACGAATCTTTTCGAGGATGGCAGAATCGATTCCTTTCGCACCGTTTTCCGTGTGCGCAAGCATGAGGTCGACCAACTCGCGCGCGTATTCGCGCATCTTGTCGGATGTGAGACGCATGCCAAGCCCGAACTCAGCCGCGTCTTCAAACAGCGAGTTGGACCATGCCGGACCGCGGCCGTCGGCCCGAGTGGTATACGGGGTTGTTGGGAGATTTCCGCCGTAGATCGACGAACATCCAGTCGCGTTTGCGATAACCGCCCTGTCTCCGAACAACTGTGAAAGAAGTTTCACGTATGGGGTTTCGCCGCAACCTGCACATGCACCCGAGAATTCGAACAGTGGCTCGAGGAACTGGCTGCCCTTGGTGGTCCCGCGATTTATGAGCGCCGGATCGGTATTCGGCAGCGTCTGGAAGAAGTCCCAGTTTGCAACTTCAGGTTCTCGCAGCTGCTGCTGAGGCTGCATGCTGATTGCCCGTTCCTGGGTCTTCTCGCCGTTCACCTTCTTGAAGGCGGGGCAGATCTCAAAACACGCCGCGCAGCCGGTACAATCTTCCGGTGCAATCTGCAGCGTGTAGCGCAGTCCGGCAAACTCTTTTCCCTTCGCTTCCACACTCTTGAATGTGGCCGGCGCCTTGTCCAGGTACTTCGGATCATATGCCTTGATGCGGATTACTCCGTGCGGGCAGACGATTGAACAGTCGCCGCACTGGATACAGGTCTCCGAATCCCACACCGGAAGAGATTCTGCAATGTTGCGCTTTTCGTACTTGGTCGTGCCGAGCGGATAAGTTCCGTCGACAGGGAGCTTGCTCACTCTGATTGTCTCTCCGCGACCGGCTATGATCTCTCCGGTCACCTCCTGCACAAACTTCGGAGCATCTGCAGGAACAGGGAGGAGCATTCGCTTCTTGCCGTCGGCCTTCTGTGGATATTCGACCCGCTCAATTGCGCTAACGGTGGCGTCAACCGCTGCTATGTTCTTGTCGACTACTTCCTGGCCTTTCTTTCCATAGGTCTTTTTGATGGTTCCCTTGATGAGTTCTATTGCTTCATCTTCGGGAAGCACGCCGGAAATCTTGAAAAAGGCAGTCTGCATGATTACGTTGATGCGGTTCTTCATGCCGACTTCGTCGGCTATTCGATTTGCGTCGATCACATAGAACTTTGCCTTTCGATCGATGATCTGCTTCTGTACCTCGATCGGGAGCTCAGCCCAGATTTCATCTTTTCCAAAGGGAGCCGAGAGAAGAAATGTGCCGCCCGGTTCGAGCGTGCTCAGCATATCCAGTCGCTCGACAAACGCGTACTTATGGCAGGCAAGGAAGTTGGCACGCCGGATAAGGTAGCTGCTTCGCACAGGTTTCTTTCCAAATCGGAGGTGGCTCACCGTGGTTGCACCGGCCTTCTTCGAGTCATACACGAAGTAGCCCTGAGCGAAGTTGTCGGTCGACTCTCCGATGATTTTGATCGAATTCTTGTTTGCACCAACGGTACCGTCTGATCCGAGACCGTAGAACAACGCCCGATGATAATCAGCATCAAATGTCGTGAAGGAGTTGTCCCAGTCCAGGCTCGTGAAGCTCAGGTCGTCGTAGATACCAACCGTGAAGTGATTCTTGGGTGTCTTCTGTGCGAGGTTATCAAGTACGGCCTTGCACATTCCGGGGTTGAACTCATTGGATCCGAGTCCGTATCGCCCTGCAACCACTTTGGGTGCACTCTTGAATGGTGCATTAGCCGAACTCATCGCCTCACCAATTGCGGTCATTACGTCTTCGTACATCGGCTCACCGATCGATCCGGGTTCTTTGGTCCTGTCGAGGACCGCGATTGCCTTGACGGTAGGCGGAAGTGCTTCGAGGAACGCGGAGACACTGAAGGGCCGGTAGAGCCTGACTTTGAGAACGCCGACTTTTTCACCCTTGCTTGCGAGGAAATCAACCGTCTCTTCCATGGTCTCGGCACCTGAGCCCATAAGAATTGCGACCCGCTCAGCGTCCGGTGCTCCAAAGTAGTCGAACAGACGGTACTGACGGCCGGTGAGTGCTGCGAATTGATCCATCGCCTTCTGGACGATCGCAGGAGTCGCCTGGTAGAAGTTGTTAACCGTCTCCCTGGCTGCAAAGTACATGTCGGGGTTCTGACTCGTTCCGCGGATAGTCGGATGTTCGGGATTGAGACCGCGCTCACGATGAGCTCGAACGAGGTCATCGTTAATCATCGCGCGGATTGTCGAATAGGGTATCTCCTCAACCTTCTGGACTTCATGCGAGGTGCGGAATCCATCAAAGAAGTGAAGGAACGGAATGCGTGATTCCAGCGTTGCCGCCTGCGCAATCAGCGCGGTGTCCATAACTTCCTGCACCGAGTTGGAGGCAAGCATGGCGAAGCCTGTCGAACGGGCAGCCATTACATCCGAATGATCGCCGAAGATCGAAAGAGCCTGTGCTGCCAGGGCACGTGCCGCAATGTGGAACACGGTGGGTGTCAACTCGCCGGCGATCTTGAACATGTTCGGGATCATCAGAAGCAAACCCTGCGAAGCGGTGAACGTGGTTGTCAGGGCGCCTGTAGTGAGGGCTCCGTGTACCGCACCGGCAGCTCCAGCTTCGGACTGCATCTCGATGACATGGGGGATGGTCCCCCAGATGTTCTTCCGGCCCTGTGACGAATATTGATCCGACAACTCGCCCATCGGTGAAGATGGGGTGATCGGATAGATGGCGATCACTTCGTTTGTCGCATGGGCGACGTACGCGGCGGCTGTATTGCCGTCGATATTGACCATCGTTTTGCTTGACATATAGCTCCTCTCTGGTGGTGGATTTTGTAGGTTTGTAGGAAAGTTCGCTAATCCAGGTACTCGCCAGGTGAAAAATCAGGTCCCACTTCGGGAGAAATTAGGTGTTATGGTGAACGGATCTGCTCAAATGGGAGTACAGGGAAACTATACCCCTTTTATCGAATCGATGCAAGTCTCGCCACTATCCGACTGCGAAAAGAGATCAAAATCTCAAGATTTCTCGCCAAAACCATCGGCTACCGGTTCGAACAGAAGTCGCAGATACTCCTTGCGCGAAAACTCGCTCACTATGTTTCTCCGTACGTCTGGAATCGGCGGAATAGACCGATCAGAATCGACCGGAAACGATGAAATGAGCGCACGGAATGAGCCGGCAAACGCCTTCAGCCCCAGCCGGTTTTCGACACGGTCGGAGAGCACTCCCGGACGCGAATGAAGGAGACGTTCAATCGATGAGAGGAGCCTGCTGTTGAGAGCGACAACCTCGGCTCGATAGGCGGGAGTTCGAAGATCTTTAAGAAGCGTATACTGCACCTGGACTGGCAGGAACGAGAAATCGACTGTGTCGGCGGCCAGCATCGTTTCGATTTCATCGGCGACTGCCTCTATCAGCTCAGGCGCCAGGTACGAAGCGACGTCCCTGACCCGTTCGTGGTATCGCATTGAAAGGTATGCCCGAAGCGATCTGATCGATGGCGAACTCAGCGGAACGCTTACCGCATCGTACCACTCTATCGGATGGTCGGCGAAAAGGTGTCGAATTGAGTCGAGGATGTCCAGATACCTCGCGAGGAGTGGTTTCCCCCACACCAGCGAATTGATGAACTGATATCCGAAGCCTTCCTGAACCGAGGATGAGACCACCATGTCAGCGACCTGAACAAGGTCGAAAAAGGACATACCGTGCGCTTCGATTTCGCGACCAATACCACACATGCCCGGAATCAACCCTTCCGCGAAAACCTGGGCAACCATTGCCGAATAACCGCGTTCAGGCGTCGATACTCCCGGCAGTGTTACCACGAGATTGATGCTCGTTGGACTGGCCGCGGAAATGAATCCGGCTTCAAGGACGTTCTTTCGCCGAATGGTCCGAACAGGATAGAGCATGATCGGCGAATCAGGTTCCGCTGCGGGAAACCTCGAGCCGAATAGACTGAAGAGTTTGCGTCGAATTGCCAGCGCATCCGAACCATCCACAGGATCCGGCGATTGTGCCACAGGGTTCTCCTGCACGTGGACGGCCCATTCAGGGACGCCTGACCTGATCATTACCTCCCGATCGCGCGCGTTTATCACCGCGTACAATACGTTGTTTCCGATCGGGTACAACGCGCCGCTTATTTCACTGTTGAGCCTCGCGAGATTTTCATATCGCGCACACTCGGGAAAGTCGTGGATCTGCAAAATTATGCGTTGTGATTGATGATTCAGGGCTATGTCGATCAACGCTTTCGTGTAGGCCGGATTCTTTCCCAAATGAAAGTTGTGAATCCAGAATATCGAATCCTCCCGGGAGTATCTGCGTACCAGAAGTTCCCTGATTTCGGAGCTGGAGCTGCTGCCGCCGTGGTCATCGTAATCAATCTCGGGCAGAACATCGATCTGGAAACTTCCGTCGCTCCGCCGTTCGTCCATCCCCTCAAGCACAAGCGCCCGAACCGCTTCCACGTTCTCGCGACGACCGCAGACAAGGGTGACCGATTCTACTTCCGGGAGGAACCGGAGAATGGCACGGCAGCCATCCACAATGACTCCGGTAACCCCTCCGGGCAGGAGGTGATGATGAATTATGACCAGCTTCATGAAGTGCTCTTGTTCGGAACAGGCTGTAATCTTCGGCTTCTCCCATTCTACGGAGTCTTCTCCGAGTTGCGCAAGGCAATCGGCCGAGTTCCCCTGAGCGTTCTACGATTCAACCTTGTCCGTATTCGGGATCGTCGGCTATTATATCAATATGGATACAATCGGAACCGTGCGCCAGATAGTTGAATATATCTACGGTCCGGCTCGCGCAGAGTCGGTGACGCAGGAAATCCACCGCCTTATGGGCCGGTGGGGCGAACCGATTTCGCGTGCAATAGCGGAGCGTGGTGGCCCGAAGCCCCGGCTTTCGGAGAAGGATGCGATCCTCATCACCTACGGGGATCAATTCCAGGGAAGTGAATTGCAGCCGCTCGAGTATCTTTCCCGTTTTCTTTCGGAACACCTTGAGGGTGTGATTTCAAGCGTCCATATCCTCCCGTTTTTTCCCTACTCATCCGATGATGGTTTCTCGGTCATTGACTATCGGGCTGTTGACCCACGCCTCGGCAACTGGGATTCGGTGCGTGCGATCGGTGCCGAGTTTACGCTCATGTGCGATCTGGTTCTGAATCACTGTTCGGCCAGTCACGAGTGGTTCAGGAAATTCATTCAATGGGAACAACCATACAGCAACTACTTCATCAGCGTGCCCCCGGGAACCGACGTGAGCGGGGTGGTTCGCCCCCGCGCTCTGCCTCTTCTTACCGAATTCAGGACTGCCGACGGAGAGAAACTCGTCTGGACCACATTCAGCGCGGATCAGGTGGACCTGAATTACGATGAGCCTGCCTTGCTTCTGTCAATGCTCGAGGTGCTGCTGTTCTATCTTTCAGTGGGATGCCGGATTATACGGCTGGATGCAATTGCATACTTGTGGAAAGAGCTTGGCACACCGTGTCTTCATCATCCGAGGACCCACGCAGTGGTGAAACTCTTTCGGTCTGTTCTGTCCCGGATCGCCCCGGATTCAATCATCATCACCGAGACAAATGTTCCGCATGAAGAGAACATGTCCTATCTGAGGGATGATGAAGCTCATATGGTGTATCAATTTGCGTTGCCACCGCTTACGCTTCACGCGTTCATTTCAGGGGATGCCCGTCCGCTGACCAGCTTCGCCCGGAATCTTACGCGCCCTGCCGGTGAAGTTACGTTCTTCAACTTCCTCGCATCCCATGACGGTGTCGGCGTTCTTCCTGCTCGCGGCTACCTGACTGATGACCAGATACAGGAAGTCATCAGGAAGGTGGAGGAGCGCGGCGGGCGCGTATCATACAAGGCGACACCGGCGGGCGATGTGCCGTATGAGCTGAATGTGAATTACTTTGACGCAATTGCCGATCCTCCGCTGCCGGACGACCAGCGCGCCCGTGCGTTCCTCGCGTCACAGGCCATCATGCTGGCCATGCCCGGAGTGCCGGGTATCTACGTGCACAGCCTTCTCGGTTCAGGAAACTGGACCGAAGGGGTTGAGCTTCTCGGTCACAATCGCGCGATCAATCGGCAGAAGTTTGATTTCGATGAGCTGATGAGTGAGCTTGGCGATGAGGAGAGCCTTCGCTGGAAGGTATTCTCAGGCTACAACGAACTCCTGCTGGCGCGATCCGGCATCCCTGCGTTCGATCCGTATGGAGCGTGGAAAGCGCTCGACGGAGGGCAGGCTGTGTTCGCCATCCTACGGACGGGAACGGCCGATGCGGCCGGGGATCCCGGAATGCGGGTGTTGTGCCTGCACAACGTGAGCCACAAACCGGCCGAGTTCGTCGTGCGGCATTCAGACATCGGACTTTCCGGAAGCAGACACTTCCGCGACCTCATCTCAGGTGACCACGTTTTTCCGGCAATCGAAGAACGGGGAGTTGAATCCGAAGTGTCCTTCGACCTTGAAGGGTACGAAGTTCTCTGGCTTGAGTTCTAGCCGCTTCTTGCCGCTGACTTTCCGTGCGACACGCGAGCTCCCGCAGTTTGCTGTTCACCGTAGAATGTACGTATGATGTGCCACAGCTTCGCGCTCAGGATGGTGTAGGAAAAGTACCGGTTTCCCAGCTCAAAGTTCCGCTCGACCATGCGATGCATCCGGACCGGGTCATTCAGCAATTCCTGCGTTTCACTCACCGTCTTGTCCGATATGAAATCATCCATCAATATGACATCGAATCCTTTTGGCCGGATGTCATGGGAGTAGATGGAATAATTGTTCACCAGAATTGGTTTTCTGAAGTAGATAGCTTCGAGAAACGCGTTCCCGAACCCTTCAAACAGCGATGGATAGGTCACGAGATCCGCGAACGGATAGACGTCCTCAAGCGAGTAGATCTTTCGCCCGTCTGCGGTTGTTCCCCGTTCATCATCAATGATCTCATCCACGAAGCGCGCGTCTATCTTGAGTAGTGATGCGTAGTCCTGAACACGTTTCTGGTACTCGTAACCTTCGTCGCCGGATGCGTGTGAAATGACCAGCGTTGCCTTTCGTTCAAGCCGCGCGACGAGCTCGATCGCGTGCTCAATGCCTTTCCGCTGGACCACGCGCGTCGGCTGCAGGATAAGCAGGGAATCATCATCGACACGAAGCGCCTGGCGGACATCCTTCGAATAGTCGTCGGGTACCGGGGGCGGCACTTCGAAGTCCATGACGTTCGGGATAAGCGTGGCACCCACACCGGTGCGCAGTGCAAGCTGATTCTGGCCCGATGAGTTGATGACGACATGATGGACGGAGTTCAGATGTGGCGGATAACAGGAGTTCAGGATATCCCACACGCAGTTGACCAGAAACCTCTTTCGCTCCCAGAAGAAGTCGTGATGATGGGCGATCGTGTAGATACCCGTTTCCGCTATGAACTCCGTGAGCGCCATTCCGAGTGGCAGATTCAGCGGTATCGTCAACGCATTTTCAGGTACCAGAATATCTATCTTGAACCGGCTAACGAACTCATAGAGGCGCTTCTTCAGCAGTGTGCGGAACTCGTGGAGACGTTCGCTAAGCTCGCGCGGTCGTTCGGTCAGGCTGAATGCTGCTTCATACATCTCGCGGATTGCCGGATGCTTGAAATGCATCTCCTCGACAACCATTGAGCTTTCAGGCGGGGTGTCGAGTTCACCCGCAACGAAGAAGCAGCGACAGTTGTTCGCTTCGAACACTTCGGCCCACTTCTTCGTTTCAAGCGATACCCCGTCGGTTCCCGAGATTCGGAACGAAACGAATCCGATTCTCCTCTTCATTATCCCTCCTTACTCCCTATTTCAGGAGACGAGAAATTGAACGGAACGTCTCGGTGCCTGCATGCCGGCAAAGCTCAAACAGTACCGATTCGCACGTGCTGACAATAGCATCCTCCGCCGACAGTCGATACAGGGCGGTTTCATGGTCGATTCTCCTGCGCGACGAGACGCAGTCTGCAATAATAACCGGCGTGTAACCGGCTGCGCTGAGATCGACTGCAGTCTGTAACACACAGACGTGAGTCTCGATTCCGGCGAGGATGACGGTTTTCCTCTCAAGAGCCGATAGAGATTGCGAGAATTGCGGTTCATCCAGGCAACTGAACGACATCTTCGAGATCGGATGAACGCCCGACGTGAGACCCGCAACCGTTCCAACCGTCGGCCCGAGACCCTTTGGGTACTGTTCGGTCAGCATGAGTGGAACACCAAGCACCTGAAGCCCCTGAATCAGCTTCAGGACGTTGCGATGAACTTCAGTGTGCTCGAACATATGCGGCAACAGCTTTTCCTGAATGTCCACTATGACTCCCACGCAGTTCTCCGTACGTATTCGCATGAAAGGGACTACCTCCGGCTCTCGTCGTGCCATACAGTGTAAGGCCGCACGTGCAGCCCGTCAAATTCGGCGGTCACTGTCGGCGCCCCTTGTGAATCCGGCGGTGTCGGGATAAGCTCCCAAAGCATGAAACATCCCGACGTGAAAGCAGTCATTTTCGATTTTGGAAACGTCATTTCACGTCCGCAGGACTCTGCGGCCGTTTCCCGAATGGCGGAGATTCTCGGTGTATCCCATCCGGATTTTCTCCCAGTCTACATGAGGGAGCGACACGAGTATGACAGAGGCGTACTGAGCGACGCCGAATACTGGAACAAGGTGTACATGTCATTCCCGGTCAAGGGAGGCGGGAGCGTCCACGAGCTACCGGCGGCGGTAATCGAACGGCTTCAGGAGCACGATCACAAGAGCTGGGCGCAGGTCGACGAACGGATGATCAGCTGGGCGCGATCGCTTCATGAGAGCGGAGTTGCAATTGCTATTCTCTCCAACATGCCCGTTACGTTCTATCAAACCATCCTGAGTCGATTTTCGTGGATCGGGATGTTTGATGAGCTCATCATCTCCGGCATGCTCCGTCAGCTGAAGCCGGAACCTGAAATCTACCGAACGGCACTGTCGCGACTTCGAATCTCGGCCGACCAGGCGATATTCATTGACGACCTTGAACCGAATGTCGCGGCCGCCGGGACGATTGGAATGCATGCGCTGAAGTACACGGATTTTGCATCTCTCGGCCGAATAGTGTCCGAGCAGTACGGATTCGATTTCCCCGCGGTCGACGGATAAGCGACCGATGACGGAAATACGGTTCGCTTGACACCGGAATTCCCGGATGCTATTCTTCGGGTCCAAAGGCAGGCAATGAAATGGCAGATTTCTTTTCTCGTCTGGATGAAGTGTGCTCTGTCAAGAACACACTCTTGTGCGTTGGACTGGATCCAAGGCTCGCTTCACGACCGCAAAGCGTTCGGCGGACCACGATGGACCACGGGACGTACGATTCCATACGCCAGGCAATCGTTTCAGCGAACCGGCGGCTGATCGAACGGACATTACCGTTCGCGGCCGCATACAAACCGAATATGGCCTTCTATGAAGCGTGGGGATCCCACGGTTTCTCGGCACTCGAAGAGACGATACGCCTGATTCCCTCAGACGTTCCAATTATTCTCGACGCCAAGAGAAACGATATCGGACCCACGGCGTCAGCGTATGCACAATCAACATTTGAATACTTCGATGCAGATGCGGTGACACTCAGCCCCTACATGGGGAAGGACGCAATTGATCCGTTTCTCGACTACAAGGACAAGGGCATCTTCGTCGTCTGTCGCACATCAAATCCCGCCGCCGGAAAGCTCCAGGATATAGTTGACCAGGAGTCCGGCGAACTTCTTTACCTGCGGGTTGCACGGGA
>Ga0307376_10006569_pt1 | contig 10272 bp, 5 predicted proteins | sample TR2MG_FD_202536 | JGI IMG/M metagenome (GOLD analysis project Ga0307376, IMG submission 202536) | Soil microbial communities from Risofladan, Vaasa, Finland - TR-2 | ecosystem: Environmental > Terrestrial > Soil > Coastal area > Acid sulfate soil | place: Finland: Risofladan, Vaasa | collected...
GCCACGCCCTCCAGCTTCTCTGAAGACGCATAGACCTCGCCGTATTTCAGACAGACAGAAAGTGCGATGAAACCGAACGTATCGGCTGCTGCACGCCGCTCCGTTTCGTCGGGGAAATAGTACTGAAGCAATTCGTATTCGGTGAAGGCTCGCCCCAGCACCACAGTCCCGGCATCCCGTTCTTTCAGAGTTAGCCTTAACAACTCGCCGTTCTGATCATCCATCTTCACCTTATAGCTGCGCCGGGCGCCGGTGTTGTCAATTATAGCAAAGGACGTTGCTGAGACAGGAATAGCCAGGAAAGCGCTTTCAATTCCACTATGGCGCTATTCTGGGGGCATAATACCTGATTTGTAGTAGGCCTGATTGGTATGGTGTCCCTGGAATTCTATCGCTGACGCTGAACGCTAATCCATATTGTTGGATAACTGTCTGCCAAGAAAGCTACCGCGAAGCATAATCTCACGCTTTGGCAACTCAACAGAACCTTTCTATTATTATCGGTAGCGAGATTAGCCTCTAAGGTTTCACTTGGAATGATCTTCTGGCGGGTTAAATCCCGACTAAACTTGCTTCATTTCACTCCTGCGAAACATCTTTATCTCAGGGATGAGAAGAGCAAGAACCAGTATGGAGGTAAGAGCATCTGTAATCGGAAATGCCAGCCAAACGCCGTTAAGTTGCCAGTAGTTTGGTAACATGAACACCAGAGGAAGCAGGAACAGAGCTGGTCTGGCTATTGCTGTAACGAATGCCTGGCGAGCTTTACCAATCGCCTGGAACACTATAGAGCCGACGACGATGAAACCTATCAAATACGCTGCAAAGAAGATGTGCCTGGCAGCGTGAACGGCCAAAACAATAAGTTCGCTATCAGTAGTGAAAGCACGAATAAATAACCCCGGAGCGAAATAGAGAGCGAAAAATGCGATGATGCTATAAATTGTTGCGGCAATAACAGCTATCTTTATCACTCTTAATGCTCTGTCATAACGCTTTGCGCCGTAATTGAAACCCAGAATAGGCTGCGTACCCTGGCCGATAACTATGCCTGGCATCAAGGCAAACATCATTATGCGCTGAATGAGTCCATAGCTAGAGATAGCTAAATCGCCCCCGAAAACGACCAGCGCTCTATTAACAAAAACCACTGCCAGACTCTGGGCTGCTGTCCTGGCAAATGAGGAAATGCCTATGGCAAGGATGGATTTCAGTATATCCCACTTGATAATCATGTTCTGCAAATGGACTCTCAGGAAACTCTTACCGGACAAGTAATAGCGCAGAAAATACAGGCTGGTAATCAACTGAGATATCACAGTCGCCAGTGCCGCTCCTTTCACACCCATACCAAGCGGTATGATGAATATCGCATCAAGTGCTATGTTCAAACCGGCACCCATAATCATTCCAATCATAGGAACACGTGCATTTCCCGTAGCTCTTATCAGAAAGTTTTGTGACATGGCAAAGGTTCGAAATAACACACCGGTAAGAATAATTATCATATAGTCTCGGGCGTAAGGCAGAATAGTGCCCGATGCACCCATGAGCCTGAGCCATAAGTCGGGATTCGATAGACCAGCTACCGTTAGTGCAACGGAGATTATGATGGTAAAGGTCAGAGCGTTTCCCAGGGCATGCTCTGCTCTGGGGGTATTACGGACTCCAATTAATCTGGAGACCAGCGATGCGCCACCCATTCCCGTCATCTGCCCAATCCCCATTGTCAGCATTTGAATGGGGAAAACTATAGAAAGCCCGGCAATACCGAGGGGACCAACGTAGTGTCCGATAAAAATCGTATCGACCACGTTGTAGAGAGTCATGACGAACATGCCCATAAATGCGGGCAGGGATAATTTCAACAGCAACCGACCGATTCGGTCATCGTCGAGCACGTTTGCTTCCCTATTATTCATAGAGCTAGACCTCACGCCTGTGAAGGTTACTTGAGTTCCAGGTAGTTAACCCTGGTGTAATTTTGACAATATAGCCTGAGGTTTTCTCAATGTATTAGATAAATCTCTCAAGTCTTCGTTCGTTCAAGTATCTGGGTGTCATATCCATTCATTTGCAGATAACAACCGGCAGACAGCCCTGCAACACCTGACCCTACGATTGTCACACTCTTCATAGTCCTTATGTCCACATGCATATAGAGTTAGTTGTATAGTAGCATAACTATTTCAGGACAGACCATCTATAACAATAGGAACGACGACGGTGATAACAACGATAATACCTAACTAGACTCAGAATAGAAGTCTGCTTGTTTTGGTGAAGGTTGAGGATGGCTTGAGGCTTTATCAGAGGATTGAGCAACTTTTGGTGGTATTCGTGGCACAGTACCTGATTCAGACCTTCGGTTCCCTCCCCATTTCCCACTCGGGAAGATCAATTATCGGTAGAGTGAACTCCTTGAGCAGCCTGAACCCGAAATGTTCGTACATCTTTACATTCTCTTCGGATCCGGCCCCTACATAGAGTTGGAGCCCATCTCTATCGGATTTCTCAATCACTGCGTCTATCAGCTTTCTTCCGAATCCTTTGCCTTGTAACTCGGTAGGAACACCAAAAACTAGCAGGTATCGAAATGTATGCCCGGCCATATATTCACGGCGATAATCGGTAACCGGTTTGTAGGCAGATCCCATCTTCTTCGTGACATTCAATCCTATTCTCATCGCCGTAACTATGGCTCCGCTGCGTATCATGTGCCATGCTTTCATGTCGGCATACTTTCCCGGGACCCAGGCTATAATCCCTTCCAGATCTTCAGAGGGGGCATAGACCTCACCATACGTCAGCCCAAACCTGACAGACACCTCAAAGATGGCACGGAACCTTTTTTCAATATCGGATTCTCCTTCACAAATCTTGTTCCAGCCCGGGTCATGCTGAAAGGCCCTGGCCAATACCTTTGCAGCCCGCATGATATCTCCCTTCTGTACTCTGTATAGCATTTGTTCCTCCCTCTTCGTGCTATGGTCAGGAAGCCTGGCAATCGTATTGCACTATCCACATAACCAATGCCAATCATAATACTTGGTAAGGGCGAAAGCAAGACTGGGAGGAGTACGATAATTGAGCTAAGCTCAGGCAATAATGAAGGGAAAGCAGCTTGATTTTCGAGGTACCGAATAATCACCCTTTATAGATTCTTCTGATGTCCATTAATGAGTTAATGTGACATTGAACGAAATATTCTGGGGACATAATACCTGATTTGTAGCAGGCCTGATTGGTATGGTACCCTGGAATTCCAGAGGATGACCCCGGCGCTCTGCACCCGCTCTCTTCCGCTGAACACCAAGTTAGTCTGTATAATGAGGTAACAATCCAAACAAATGTTCAGCCGTAATACTCTCAGAATTGTCTTAGCTTTGAGAAGATTGCCAGAAATGAAGAGAAATGAGGCTTTCTAGATGCCTGAAAATCACATTTAGGCACTATTTTGAAGCTGTACAGCCCTGTTGGCACGAGCATTTTTTGACAAATTCCTACAGTTTTAATGCTGGTGATGACCTAGTCCATTTGTTTATGCCCTCAGTAGTGAATAATGAAGACTGAGTAATTATATATAAGAAGGAATTGACCACCAATAACATAAGTTGTAGAATCTGACTTAAGATTATGTTTAGTCAATATAGCGATGGAAAAGAAGCTGTTTGTTTCAGATGAACCTATTGAAGAACTAACCAAAGACGCTTTCGGGCACAAAGTCTTTGTGGAAACCCTATATAGGTGTGTTAGAGATTGTGATTGCAGGATAAACATTGGTCTTTTTGGAAAGTGGGGAGTTGGTAAGACATCAATAGTCAGGCTTCTCGCCAAAAAGCTTCAGGAGAATGATAAGGACATAAAGGTTTTCTTATTTGATGCCTGGAAATATTCACATAGCTCCTTACACCACGAGCTAATTCTCGGACTTAACAAGAAGTTGGGAAAGCTGGATCAAGAGAAGCTGGAATCTGACATTTACAACATACGAGAAGAGGAAGCCGTACCTAACAGAAAAGGATTTAAGGCTAATCTACGGAGCATATGGCTTCAATTCGGTGGATCCATCATCATAACAATAAGCTTATACATTCTGTTAATTTGGCTACATATTACAGGAGTGATAAACAGTATCCTATTCACGAGTTTAGTCGCTCCGGCAATCGCACCACTTGCATATCAAATCCTAAAAGAAATCGCCACGTCCAGAGTGCCTATGGGTAAAGTAATAGTATTGCCTAGTAAATCAAATCCTGAGCAACTACAGCGTATGTTTGGTGAGGTTGTGGATAGTATAGTGAATAATAAAGCTAATAATCGACTAATTATTGTTGTGGATAATCTTGACCGTTGCTCTGGTGAATCTGCTATTGAAATGTTTGGAGCAATCAAGAACCTAATGGAACACGAGAAATGTGTATATCTTTTCCCATGTGATCAAGATGCATTAATAAATCATCTCACCTCTGTCAGACATTATAACGATAGAGATGCAAGAGAATTCTTGAGAAAGTTCTTCCAGACTACTCTGACTATGCCTTCACTCATAAGTCACGATCTTGAGAAGTTCACCAGAGATTTGCTATCGCAGCTTGAAATAGAATATGGTAGCCAGGTATTAGAGGTGATAATAAGTGCCTTTTTGGAAGATCCTAGAAAAATCAAGCAATTTCTTAATAATTTGACGATGCAATATCTGGCAGCTCAAGAACGAGAAAAGGTTGGTATATTTGAGTCAGGCGAGATAACTAATAACAAAGGTTATCTGGCTAAGATGTTGGTTATTAGACAGGAGTTCCCATCCTTCTATGAAGAAATTGATTACAGAGAAGATGTACTTGAAGAGGTAGAGACTTACATAAGCAAGGGTGGAGATACCCCTACTAACAAGAACCCCAAGAATAAGCAGGTCTTCAACAAAACAGTTTTTACTGACAATCCTGAGCTTGAAGAATTCTTACGGAGCACAAGACTAATAATCGCCGAAAATGTTTCGTCATTTCTCAAGCTTAATAGAGAGAGTTTCACAAGCGTCATTCCTAACTCGCAAGAATTTAAATTACAGGTCAATCGTGGAAATGTTGAGTATGTTCTGGAAAACCTTAACAAGCTCGAACAAGAAGATGAGAAGACAGATTACGTCAAAGACATTATCAAGGTAATTAATGATGAGCGAAGGTTTAGACACTATGATTGGGTCTTCAACGGTGTTGACGTATTAGTACGAATTCACCATCAAGTGCCAGATTCCTTTAACCAGGAAATTGCAAGGAAGATAGGGGATTTTTCGACTTTACAAGGAATAAGGCAGCATCTAGATAAATTTGATTACAATTTGATGTTCCCCATTCTTCGAAATATGAGGAAAGTAAACAGAGAGGATGTCCTCGTTGGATACGTAAGCATGCTTTCTCTAGATGCAATTGATGTGGAACTTGTTGCCCAAATAGTAAATCATTATGACATAGTGCCTGAAACTGCAATAAGAGATCTCAATAAAATTCTAGTGACAGCTTATAATAACAATAGGGAAAACGGAGGAGGTGTAATTAGGAGAATAAATGAAAATCCTGATGCTAGCAACAAATTAATAACTAGTGACCTCATTGAGGAAATAGCAAACTCTATAGATGACTCTGCTACACAAGAAAACCAGCAGGCAGTTGACCTTTATTTTGAGTTGAGAAGTCGCGCCTCGACTTCGACCAGATTGGCATTTATTAAGAAACTTCTATCCATTATTTCTGCTAACAAGACTACCGCTTATGATGGAACTAAGCAATTTGGGTTACAGAATCTGGTTAAGTTGGATACGGATGATATTCCTAATGAAGGTGTAAATGAATTATATGCTATTCTTGATGAATTTACAGGTTTGATAGCTCCACCAAATGACAAGTTGCAATTCGTTGAGGCGTCATTTAAGTTTTTTAACCGCTTCTCCGAGTCACAAAAGGAGCAGTATCTTCAAAACAGAGTGCTACCAGTTGTTAATTCAGGTGATGTTTCGATTCTGAAGAGGACGATCGAACTATCTAAGCAGTATGACGTAACGGTGCTTCATTATGAATTCTTGCTAGATGGATTCATAAACAGAGTAAAAAGTAATACTCCAGACTTGGAATTGATAAGTCTGATCGTCAAGACTGTACCTAAAAAGGGTAAGGAAAAAGTCAAGGACATGATCATACACCTAATAAACCACCAGCAACCTACTTACCACAACACAGGGTTAGAGAGCTTCAGACAACTTAGTAGTGAATTTACTGCTACTCAAATCAGTGAGATTTCCGATGCTTGTTTGCAAAAGAGTGTAAGTGTACCACAGCAAGAAAAGAACAAGTATGTAGCACCTATTATTGAATTATTTGAGAAAAATACCACACAATTCAAACGTAGGGTCGCTGATTTCATCGCTGAATTCATCACAAATGATGATGCTAATGTGAGTAGTATGGGGATTGATTACTACAACAAGATAAGAGACTCAGTTGAAGAAAACAAAAGAAAAGCGATAATCATAAGGGTTATGCGAGTGATTGAACAAAAAGTTGCTCGAGATATGATAAACAACGATACAGAACGACTACTTAATTTGGTTATAGTAGAGCAAAGTATCTTAGACAGCGGTGACTTGGTAGGACTAATAGATGCACTACATGCTTTATTGAACGAAGCTAAACCGAAAGAGATTCGGTTATTCGGCATAAAACATTTAGCCCAGATAAGCGAGTTTTACAAGCGAGAAGAAATAGTGCTTGCAACACTCAAATCGTATTTAGAGGATCCAGACGAAGAAATCAAAGAGCAAGCGAAACAAGCAGTAGAACAAATTATAGGGAAGACTTCTAATGGGAGTCCCTAAATGGATACAAGTACGATTAATCTACTGATTAGCATTGGGGCACTAATACTTGGTCTTGTTACTTGGTTTATCTACCAACGCAAGACAAAGGGAGCACGTGAGGAAAAAGAGGAACGTGCTTACAAGGAGACCAGAACTTCTTTAATTAAACTAATTGCACAAAGGGACGGAGAGGTAGAAACTTCGGTTGTAGATACTATTATTAAAAGCAAATATAGAGCATGCGGGTTAGATGTTGCTCCAATTGATATAGTATCCAAAATATTAGATGATGTGGTTGTCGAATTCACGGATAGTATTTTTATCCCCCCTGAGAGAAGTAAAGACTTAATAAAGAAGACCATGCTTCTGAAAGAAAGACTCAAGAGTAGGAAGTTAGATTTAGAAGAAGCGTTAAAGAACTGGCGAAGTGTTTCTATTCCTGCAATTATATTCAGGTTAAGCGCTATGGTTGCGGCTTTGTTGTTTTTTGGATTGTTAATTGTGACCTTATCACTTATATTTGTAAGTGGGGCAGAAAAGAGCTCCCTCATGTACCTTGTAGCCATACTTGTATTAACCTTAATAGCACTTATTTCCGATTCCAAAGCAAGTTTGGACAAAAGAAAAAGAAGTGCTCAATATTTACACAGCGTACTTGAAGATAATGTTATAAAGGTGTTAAAAGAAATCTTGCCGAATGCAGTTATTAAACGTAATGCACGAATAGAGCAACAAGGTCAGTTAGCAGAAGTTGATCTTGTTATAGAAGAGAACGGGCAGAAGTTACCTGTAGAAGTAAAGCATGGATCTATTAAAACCAATACAATTAATCAGATAGCTGATGTCATACAAAAGATTGGCTCAAATAAAGGATTAATGATAACAACGTCCAGATTGGGGGATGAAGTTAAAAACCTTAGTCGGCGAAGAAGCATTATAGTTATTGATGAAGTGAAGTCCCAAAGAGACATAATTAACGGGTTAAAAAATACAAAGCTATTTGATTAAAAATATCGTGCCTCTCTATTGTCTCACAATTTTCCAGCTTATCCACATCCTGTTAGTTTTATTCGCTAATGAACAGATCGGCAGCACCAGTGCTGTTTAGGATTTTTAATGTTAGTGTATATTAATTCTTGGAATCTTGGCGTTAATCATCCACCTAGCTGCTACTTGTTGTCTATTGCGTGTCAGTCTCCAATGGGATGATGCTTGGAAAGCCAGCGGGACCATGATGCACAGTACGTCATATTGTTACCCGATATTCTCGCCTGCTTGGAAAGCAGCCACTATCTATCTCTGCGGCTCGATAATCACTTTTAGAGAGTCCTGCGTTGTTGCCCCTGGAATTCACAAAGTTTAGGCAGGAGTGATATCCTCCGGCTTCAAGCAGATGCTCCCGGGCGACAACCTGACAACGTGTGCAGCCTCACCGGCGTTGCAGGGTTTGTGCCTGGCTCAGGAGGCTTTAACCTGGTATTTGGCTTTGCCTTCTTCGTAAAGGTCGCCGCCGTAGATGTCGTTTACGACCGTGACAGGGAAATCCGCTACCTCCAGACGTCTAAGGGCTTCAGCACCAAGTTCTTCGTAGGCCACCACCTCTGCTTCCTTGACGCTCCTGGAAATTACGGCGCCGGCACCCCCTATTGCCCCCAAATAGACTGCCTTGTGCTTCACCATGGCATCCTTCACCGCTTTGGACCGCAAACCCTTGCCAACCATGCCCTTCAACCCCTCGGCCATTAAGCGGGGGGCATAAGCATCCATCCTCCCACTGGTGGTGGGACCAGCCGAGCCGATTACCCTCCCTGGCCTGGCCGGGCTGGGCCCCATGTAGTATATGATTGCCCCCTTGATATCGAAAGGCAGGGGCTTCCCCTGGTCCAGAGCTTCGACCATCCTTTTATGGGCGGCATCGCGGGCAACATAGATGACACCGGTGAGCAAGAGATTATCCCCGGCTTTGAGGTCTTTCAAGACTTCTTCAGTTAACGGAAGCGTGATTTTTTTAGACATAAATCTCACCTCTCTTCCTAGTCGTTCATAACTCCCCTAACCCCTCTTATCTTAAGAGGGGAATTGTCTGCCATGCTTTAGACTGGATTGCTACCTCAACGTCCCCAGGTAGCTGACGGTAAGTTGCTTTTCCTTCACCTCGGGACTGGTATAATCGGGCAGGAGCATGGGAGCTACTCTATCGGTTATAATCCCTGCCTCTTCAAGTTCTTTATGATATTTCTTTACGTGCTTCAAGGTTAGCTTTCCCTCTTTTGCTTTCTCCCTGGCGAATATAGCAGCATTTCTACCGGCAATCCTGCCAAATACTACAATATCCATAAGTGAATTGCCCATCAGCCTGTTTTCTCCATGCAGCCCCCCAGTTACTTCCCCAGCAACATAAAGCCCGGGCACAGCAGTTTCGCATTCGGCATTGTCCTTAAGCCCCCCATTCTGATAATGGAGTGTGGGATAGACCAGCATGGGTGCTTTAGATATATCAATTCCTAAGCGGTCGTATACCTTCCATTTCCCCACAAAAGCAGTTCTCACCCTCCCCTCACCGTGGAGGATGTCAAGCATGGGAGAATCGAGCCATATCCCTACTTTCCCAGTAGGAGTGGGAACGCCCTTGCCATCCAGGCATTCTTTGATAAACCGGGCTGATTCCACATCTCTGGGCTCGCGCTCATTGACAAATTTCTCCCCGTGGACATTCAAAATGTCCGCCCCTTCCGACCGGAACCTCTCGGTAATGAGCCATCCCTCTATTTGCTCCGGGAAGACGACTCCCGTGGGGTGATATTGAACGGTATGCAGGAAAGACAGAGGCACACCTGCCCTGTAGCCCAAGACTATGCCATCGGCGGTGGCGCCGTAATGATTGGTGGTCATAAAACCCTGAACGTGGAGCCTTCCGGCACCACCCGTAGCTAGAATCACTGTCTTGGCTTTGGCAACAAGATACTCCTCAGTTTCCATGTTATAGAGCAATGCTCCAGCACACTGCCCATGCTCATTGAGGATAAGCTCCACCGCCGGGGAAAATTCCAGAACTTTGATATTAGTCCGGTTACGGGCTTCGTCACGTACAGTGCGCATGATTTCCAGTCCGCTGAGGTCGGCGCAGTAGTGCATCCTTTTCCGGCAAGTTCCCCCACCATGCATAGCATCGAGCCTGCCATCAGGAAACTTGGAGAACATAACTCCCAGGCTTTCCAACCACTGAAGGGCATCAGGAGCTTGCTTGACAAAGGCAGCCACAATGTCAGGGTCATTTTTGAAATGTCCTCCCCCTATCACATCCAGGTAGTGATAATAAGGAGAATCTTTTTCTCCTTTTGTGGCAGCCTGAATCCCCCCTTCAGCCATCATAGTATTAGCATCGCCATGCCGAAGCTTCGTAGCCATAATAACCTTGGCAC
>Ga0307376_10006570_pt1 | contig 10272 bp, 7 predicted proteins | sample TR2MG_FD_202536 | JGI IMG/M metagenome (GOLD analysis project Ga0307376, IMG submission 202536) | Soil microbial communities from Risofladan, Vaasa, Finland - TR-2 | ecosystem: Environmental > Terrestrial > Soil > Coastal area > Acid sulfate soil | place: Finland: Risofladan, Vaasa | collected...
TGAATTTGTTTAGCATAATTCCGTGGGGGATATTATGGATTTACTCATTTTTTGTTATTATTATGTGGGGGTTTATGTTTACAAAACCCAACACAAAATACAGCTTTGTGTTAGTCCTGACTATTTTTATTATTATAATGTTTATACCCACGAGGTCAGCTCAAATGCTATTAGATGTGAATTGGGACGAGAATGACCCTACAAAATTCTCGGGTTTATATACATCAATTAGAGATTTATCAGGAAATCCACTCAACGCTGATACAATAACCAATTTCTTTGATGTGATAAATTGGATATACTTTGCGATGCTTTGCGGTTATGGAATAAGCGTTGTCGGAGACATCATCAGTTTTCAGTGGGGAAATGTAGCAAAAAAGATGGGATTTATTGCTTTGTCAATAGCGGTGATGAGTGTCATCTACGGCATCTTTGGGAGTACTGATCTTCACATTCGAACCGTTTGGGACACGGTAGGGAGTGCTTGGATGACTTTTATGAAGAACATCGGTCTTGCTCAACTGGACACATCGGGAAATGCCGTAGTAACAGCGGGAACGGTCGTTAATGGACTTTTTAGGGTTTTACCATTAATTATAATTATAGCAAATCTCAGTTTTGCGCTATATTTCAGAAAGAGAGCCTTTCATTCATTGTTTTTTGCGAGAGGAGTTATGGAAAAAGAGACCATAGAAGTGAAACGCACTACATTCACAACTCCGACGCTGATTATGCTACTGGCGATGATTTTATATATTGTCGGGTATAACCTTATGACAGCAGATCCTGTCCTAATTGTCGATCCGACAATTACCCTTACTTTTTATATATCCTCTGGTATTATTTTAGTCTTAATCGGCATGAAAATCATTATAATTAATAAAGACATGGGCTTCGGCTCATTTACTAAGTCCTTTTTGAAATGGACGGTGTTTGGGTTAATGGGGCTATTTCTCTATTTCCAAGCCTTTCAGCCAGCCTTATACGATATGGGTGTGCTCTCACAACCCACAGGGATGCTGACAATAGGGGAGGGCTCTCTTTTGCTCGGAAATGATGCCCTTAATCAATTATTTATCGTTGCGGCACCCGAAACATTGATATTTCAAGTGGCGATCACGGGTATAGGGAATAGGGTGTATTTCAAGATTCGAAAGGGATCGTTAATGAAAAAAAACCAAAAGCGATTACAAGAGAAAAAAGAAAAATTATTGAAACAGTTGGAGAGAATGCCGATCTCTGGGAGAACGAGACAAATAACCCTTAATAATTTGGTAAAAAGGGCTGTTATTAACAAAAAATTGATGGAAATAGAAAATGATATTATTGAAAATGAAACGGCTAAGCTTCCTTTAAGTTATTTCATTTTACCAACTATGATCCTTTCGATTTTTGCCGCCTTTATATTTAGCGATTACCACATGTTCCGAAGGGGCATGGATTTTCAAAGCTGGTGGCAGAATTATCAATACGGACTAACCTATATGGGAGCTGGATTTTTTCTTAATTTAATTGCAATGTTTAACTGGCTTAGTGCAATATTTGTGCACTGGCTTAATAACTTAGTCGCAATGGCGATGGCGGGATAAAATATGGATAAGAGAATAAAGGGTTTATCAATTGCGTTACTATTTTTCATTTCTTCGTTAGTTTTATTTGGAAACTTACCAAAAATCGTAAAAGCGGACACTCTGCCAGACGATACGGTGGTGACTACAACGTTGAGTGCTACCCTAACCAGTGAGGGCTCTGAAATTTATAAGGATTCCCTTTTGCCGTTAGGATTCTATCCGTTTTTCGAAACACCTGAGTTAGACACGGGAAATTTCAGTCACGACTTAACGAGAATGGATATAGGTGATGTGCAGAAGCAATTTATTAATTCTACTCTCGATTACACTAATTCATATGTGTGTAATTTAGGAAGTGGCGTTTCTGGCGTTCAAGCTCTTGAAACAAATCAAACTATTTATGAATATACTCTCTCTGCCCCGAAAGACACAGAAATAACAATTTTCATGAATTATACAATAGATTTGGACTTTTTTGCTTATACTACGGTGAACAAGGTTGCAAATCAAGACAGTAATTTACAAGGTATTTACTATAATAACAGTAAATTTTATTGTATTGACTTAAATACAGAACGAGTGTATGTATATGATTCTACATTTACATATACGAGTGCATATTACTCAATTTCTCAAACTACTCATCCATCGTCTCTTACAGCCGATGCAACTTATTTTTATGTACTCGATGAAAATGAAGATGTATATAAATACGATTCGAGTTGGAATTATGTGAGTCTCGCCAAAGACTTGACCTCAAGAGACTCGGGAATGACCGATATACGGTATTTCAATGGCTATTTTTATGCTTTAGGGAATTATTATAAACAAATTTACAAATATGATGCAAGTTGGAATTATGTGAGCAGTTCTGGAAGTCTTATAAGTGATGACTTATATAGCTTCTGGAAAGTGAATGACAAATGGTTTGTAATGAGCGACAGTGATAATCATAAATTATATCGTTTCTCCTCCGATTTTACCTATGACGAAGTTTCATATGATTTAGCGGGAGACTACTGGGGCGCCCTAGGAGGGCTAGCATTTGACGGCGCTTATTTCTGGCGTCACGGTGTAAGCGGAGCAAAGTTTTATCAATATTATAGTCACAATTTTTTCGATCTGGAAACTGCATTAGCAAAATCATTCAATTATTCAGTTTTAAATACAAATTACACAGAAGATATAGCTCTGAATTATGATTTTAACGCAAATCTCGAAGATAAATACGGAAATTGCTCGTTTACATTCGATTCGTCTCAACTCAGTTACTATAATCATGTAAATGACTTAACCGTTAATTTACAAAATATAACACTCGAATTAGATAAAAGAATCAACGAAGCCGATATTGATATCAATATTTATGTGAATTATAGCTATACACAACGCCAAATTGTATCAGAAATTGATTTAAAAATAAATGGACAAGATGTCCTGGATACGGGCTATGGTGCGGGCTTCATAACATTCATTGAGTTTCAAGAGAGCTTGGAATTTACTTCTACTGACGAAAATATCTATTTTTCATTTAATTTGACCAGTTATTTCACATTTGACATCAATTTGGATATTATTTCACGAACTTATTTGCGAAAATCGTTTAAGTTATTATCTAATCATTCTATTTCACTTACTCGCATTACCCTGTCCGATTCCTTGGATCTGTTGAAAATATATCTCAATAATATCGACTGGGGTAATGAAACTATTACGAATTTAAGTCCGAATGTGGAAATGACACCATATCAGATATTTTGGCTGGAAGTAATTACGGGAAACGAATTGTATTTACCGTTAAGTCGTAATATTTATGCTCCTCCCATTGAAAGTGAAGGTGGACCAACTGAATATGATTTAATAATTATAGAAGATGATCCTGCAATTAATGATTATGAAGATTATACTTTTCATAGTCCCGCCGTATCAAGTATAGAAATTGAAGAGAATACATATATCGACAATATAAGTGTTCAATTATATTGTGATACTGGAAATGCTCAATTAAGAATAGTGCTTTATCCTTCTGAATGGGATTCGGGAAATGGTGTTTATAAGCCTTCAGTTGTTGCTTCGGAATATGTTAATTTAGGAATATATAGTTTTTACGCTTCAGAAGGCGATTTTTGGTATGATTTTTTAGATATAAATTATCAAGTAAATTTCGGAACTACGGATAATATTTATTTTATAGGATTATATGAAGTTTCTGGATCGGATCAATATTGGGAAGCAACGAATGATGGTCCAACTGGAGATAATGATAATGAAGCTGATTGTTATAAGTGGAACTACGATTGGGCTTCTGTTAAGAATTACGATTTTCATTTGACAATTGGGATACACACTGCAGGCTCAGAAGAATCAGAAGGATCTGATGCTTATTATTATCAGTACAAGAATCAAACAACAAGCACACCACGAACCGATATTAACAGTGTAAAATTTGAAGAATACTTTCAGGTGAATAGGAGCTTTAAATTTTGGTATTTCCAAGACAATTACGATATAAATTCGGTGTCGTTAAATCATACTAATACAGATAAAATTATTTCTTTATTTGAAATAGATAATTCCCGCTATTATTTTGAAGAGTTAGCGAGTGAAAATGATACATTTATCGCTTCTATTGATTATAATCCGAATTGGGTTGTTTCGTATGAAATTGAGATAAATAACGGTACTTACACTCAAATAAAACTTAATTACAAAGCAGATCTTGACATTTCAAATGTCTCCATTGTATTGGATCTCTCAAGTTCGGGGTGTTATAACGAAAACTGGACGCTTAATGCCACGCAAAATAGCTATAACTTCAAGCTCATCATCCCTAATATCGATTTCAATTCAAGTATTCAAACATTTTACATTACAGGGGTAAGTATAATTCCCTATGTATCGATTTCTTCATATGAAAGCGACCAGAATTACAATTCGATAACAGTTGATACCGTTATTGATTTTGCGGGGTTTTTAACCTTTCCAAAATATACAAAAGCATTTCTGATGACCAAATCATCCGATTGGGATGCGTTTAATGTTTATTATGGGGATGAAATCTATTCTGTGCAGACTATTTCCGATACGCTTATCTCAATAAGTGGAGATGGATTCGATCCTGCAATTACGACAAGCTTCCTTCATTTTACGACTAAAACCTTTACCGAAGTGGATTTTGACTACAATACAGAAAAAACGATGATTACGATTACGATAAACTCGACTTTAAAAGTCGATTATTGTGAATTTGTGTGGAATTTCGATGTAAAACAAGCTCACAGCTTAAGAATAGTGCAGGGAGATATAACCGATTTGAGTGATAAGATATTAGACGGCTATATCTTCTTTAGAATTGCGGAGATCCCTGAGGGTGTTACTGTCATTAAAATCTTTGTGGATATAACAAGTCCTGCGGAGATGCTCGTCAATGCCATTTTCATATTCAGTGTCGCTGGCGGGTTTATTGCTGTGTATTATTATGCCAAGCATCACGAAGGGCAAATGAAAAAGCTAAAAGAGTATTTCAATAAAAAGGTAATTCAGAAGCTCGAACGCAAGAAAAAACAGCAAGAGCTTGATAAAATCACGATTTCGCAGAAAGATGGGAAACTTATAATAGAAAATCAAAAATAATAAAAAATAAAAGGTGAAAAAAAAAGATGGTAAGTATATCGGTTGTTTTTGTGTTCTTTTGGAATATATTGGATATATTTTTTAGTTCAATAAATTTATTTATAACACAGCTATTCAGTTATATTCCTGCATCGGCAATTCAGTTCTTAATAGGGATTTTATGCTATTCATTACTGGCGTTCATAACCTGGGCGAATAGTAGGGCTGGAGACAGCAACAAGCGCATAGCATATAAGCTTGTTTATATCGTAAGTTGGATAATGATTATACTCTTTGCTATATGGAGAGCTGGTTTCGTGACAATGATCGAGAATAAAATAACTCCCGTGACAATCTCCGAGATGATCATCAATATTGCATATGTATTAGTTGCGATTTTGCTTGTAGTTTCATTCGCAAAGAAGATTCCATGGCTCAAGAAATTTATGCTGTTTTTCCTGTGGTTTATGTTTACATTATTTACATTCATTATCGGACCCTATGTCTCCAATGAGATCACTTTGTCAACTGAGACTTTAGTGACTTATTTAGTGGTGGTGGCACTATTCTGTGTCCCAAATGTCGCCAACGGCTATAAAAAAATGAAAAAGAGTGGTTAAAATGGAATTATTGATGCTAATCCAGACAGATCCCGATGCGGTCGATGCCAGTTTATTTCTGGGGTGGTTCGTTGCGTTTTTAGTATTCATTTTCTTTTATATTTTGCACGAAGTAGATAAATTGAAAGACTTAAAGATTTTATATTGTTTTGTAGAGAAAGAGATCGGAGGACTAAAGATAATCCCTACCGAAGTGGAAGTATTAGGGAATTTCAAGAAGGTCGGTTATGATAAATTGCGTCACATGCACATCATTACTATAAGACATAATTTCAAGAAGCAAATCATTTATTCCGAATTTAGCTGGGATAATTATCTCGCAAACCTGAAGCGAAAGCGCTGGCTACGCTTCTTCTATGATATGGAAGCATATGTCTTTAAGAGAGAATTATCGGTAGAGAGGGAAATTCAGACATTTTACACAAATGGTTGGAAGGTGTATTTTGCATTCAGTGCGATGTTTCAATTCACCCTGAGAGGAATTGCGACCTCATTTTTTATAGGGGCTGTATTCGGGAGCATATTCTCGGGTGCGGACTTCTTCGGATTCCTGATCGGAGGTGGAATAGGTGTCGGAATTTCGCTAATCAATACAATTCTGTATGAGCGAGGTGTGATTAAACCAAAAAAGAAAATAGAAAAAACAAAAATGGAATGGATCATGGTGCCAGCCCATCCTATGAAAAAGATTATCGATATTTATGGAGTCTGGGGTGAGAAGCAAACCGTAACCAACAAGGCCGACAAACCAGAAATGGAGTGGACGGAATTCAAGGAAATAGTCAAAGGTTTTGAAGAAGTGCGCAAAATACAGGAAAGTGAGCTGTTTCAAAATGTAAATTACAAAAAGATTGATGAAAAAGAAGTTGACATAACGTTCGCTGAAATGTTAAAAGCAAAGCATAGCCCTTTATACCAAATGCGTTATCTCTATAATCAAATCATCAATGCGAAGGAAATTAACGAGCAACTCCAAAATGATAACCGGAGCCTTTATAACCAGTTAACATATTTAAAGTCCACTGAAGACCGCCGGAGAAATGAGTTTGTAATGGAATTTCTGCAGGAACAACAGAAAAACAGTGATAATTTCAAAGATATTTTTCAAAAGATATCCGGTGATATGCAATTCGGCCTGAAATGGGACAAAATAGCATCTCGTGTTCTTAAAGAAGTAGAAGAAAAACGGGGTGATGATCGAACAGAGAAACTCAATCTAATTTCCCAAATAATGCTGAAAATCGTGGAAAAATTGTTGCAAATGAAAAACGGAGATACTATGCTTGATATCTCAAGTTTAATGAAGCAATTAGAATTAAAACAAGAGGATTTTATTGTCGCAAAAAAAGGAGAAGGACAAGAAAATTAAGATAGAGTTTGAATGTGCGCAAAATCACCGTTGTTTCTCGAAAACGGATGATCCCGTGTGCCCCTTTAGTCCGTGTCCTTTAAACCTAAATGACTTCGGAAGACATCAACAGATCATCGAATATTATCTAAATAAAGAAGAATTAGATGATGCTTTTTACTATTTTAGAGATCTAATGGGCAAATTTCCTATTGATTGCGATGTTTCGCAATTAAACGGCATTTTAGAAGAGAGAAGGAAGACAAACACTCAAAAAACGAATAAAAAAGCGATGCCAGTCGGATGTCAGCTTTATATAGAAGTAGACAGACTAACCACATTAAAAAACGATGTTATATATAAATACGAAGAAATACCACGAGAAGAACTTTCGAGAGATGGACTGAAACTGTATATACAAGCAAAGCAACAATTTTCTAAGAAGTTAAGGGGCAATTTGACTAGATTAGAACATCTTGTCAATTCTAAAAAAGAAGAGATTAGGAAAGAAAAGGTCGAGCGAGCATATAACATAGAGCTAACACGAGCCCAAATGGGCACTCTCAAGCCTAAAAGCGTTGAAATGCCCATTAACCAAGATGTGACCGATGCATTACAAGGAACTCAAAAAACTAAAAATAAAAAGGTGAGCGGAATATGACCTCAGAGTCTAAAAGCTTAAAAAAAAAAAAAGTACGGTTTGATGCACCTAAAATTGTGCCTGAACTAAGATTCCGTTCGCTTAAAGAATTAAACGAATCTGAACTCTCTATCTTGTTTTGGTCCGAGAATAAAAGCGATGCAAATCCATTTGGCACTCTACAAAATGAACTCATCGATTATCTAACTTCTGGTAAGATTTTTCATATATTCATAAGCGGGGAGACTCTTGAAGGTAAGGGAGTTGTACTTGAGAATCTTACAGAGTTTTATCACAAAAATTATAAAGATTATGTGATAATTGATGTAAGCGGAAAAAATTATGAAGGTTGCTTCTGGGCTAAGAATTACAAGTGTTACTTCGTATATCCGCAGCTCCTAAAAGCGAGAAAAACGACCGAAAATGAAAATGTAATTGAGAAAAAGCTAAATAAAAAGAATCACTGGAAAAAGCTCATTCAACTGGCAAAAAAAAATAAGCGAATATTAGTATTAATGTGCCGGGACCCTCTTGAGCCCTCATTTCTCAAAGCGCAAGCCAAACTATTTCATATATTAAACACAGATGATAAATTAACCCAAATCCGAAAGGTTTTGCTTTTACGAGAAATATCTTTTGTTGGCTATAAACATGGGACATTAAAAGCGACAACGGATAAATTAGCTCTCGAAAATAAGCGATTATTTCTAAATCTTTGTAGGACCGGACGGCATGGACAAAATCAGATCATTGCGGATGCCCAGCGTGGTAATGATATCGATGATACACTAAAGGATAATGTTGCGCTTAGAGTATTCAAGCGCTCCAGTTCAGGGATCGGAAATTACCCAAATTACGTCAAGGATACGATAAAAACCCTACAAAAACATCAAGCCGTTTTCGAGTTCAGGGGAAAAATATTTACCGGTATAATAAAATATAATGATTGGCATAAGAAAGAAACCGATAAAATTGAAAATATAGGGGTCTTCCCTGAGCAAATTGAGCTTGAGAATTATACGAGATACAAGGAAAATGCTTATATCGAAAGAGTAAGCGAGGTCTGGACCAATTCCGAAAACCGAGCGGTGATCGGCCGTAGACGACACGTGCAAAATACTGAGAACACCAAATTATGCACGTTTGAGATTGCGGATCTTTTAGGCCTGGAATATAAAATTGAAATAAAATCTCAAGAAGATTTTAGCATAGCCATTAAAAATTTAATTTATGGGGAGATCAAATTTCGAGCCAAAGATTCTAAGCATCCAAAGATCGAAACCGGAGATGTAATAAAGACAATTCAGGATTTAGCGTTAAAGAAAATCATCTTTGACGATGATGTGGGGTTATATTTCTGGACCTTAGAAAAAGATATAACAAAGCAGCTAAATTGGAAGCTCTCATCTGATTACTATAGGATTCCAACTATAGTTGAAATGGTGACCCCTACGGGTGCGACGGTGGGCGCTCAATCACTTTTAGATAAGCACCACATTAATCTTAAAATTATAAAAATTGATAAGGATTTGTTTGAATAAAAATAAAAAATAAAATAAAAATATAAAAGAGTTGATAAAATAAAATGGTATATGGTTTTGAAAATATTGGTCCCGATGATTTGGAAAAAGAAAAAGGATATAAGCCATCGGGAATCAAAAAAATAACGAAATCGGATTTAGCAACGACCGGACAGAGCGGGTATAAGCGTAATACACGCCGACTCGTGAATAGTAGCCCGGATATGCAACAAAATGCGAAATTAACATTTCTCTACGAGAATAACCTGCATAAAAAACATCCTGATAAGGTAGATATACTGGGTTGGGATGCGAAAAACGCCCCGAAAGTGGATAAATTACCATTCAAGGGCTGGAAGGGGCAAGTCGTAGACTATAAAGGCAAACTGTTTGTTGCGGGCTCAGAGTTTAACAATGGCACTCAAGGAAAATTTAAAGCATCGCAAAGAACAATGGGGGATTACACAAAAGGTCAAGCGATTAAACAACAAAATTTAAGTACTTTTCCAACTAAAATAACGACGGAAAGGCAATTTGTACCGATGCGAGTACCAAATAATAAAGAACGGATTAAACAATTGGAAAAATCTAATACGCAAATGAGATCAGAAGCTCAAGCATACACCGAAAAACTGCGAGAACCTGAAAACAAAAACAAAAAGGAACTTCTTTCAATGGTAAGCGCACGAAGTCAACAGATTCAGCTCAACAATGAATTAATTGCGAAATATAAAGAAGAAAATGCACGTTTAACTAAATAATGCACATTGTACGTTTCAAGGGAAAAAAGTATAGAATAATCAAGCGACAAGGTCATAGAAGGGCAGGATATTATAGAAATGGTAAATATATCCCTTCTGTTTATGTTGCCTCAACAATTTATCTTAAAGAATTATAAGTTTTTTTTTTCACTAATTATATATCACCATGTCACCCTCACTTTCAGATCTCTAAAGAGAGA
>Ga0307376_10006571_pt1 | contig 10271 bp, 7 predicted proteins | sample TR2MG_FD_202536 | JGI IMG/M metagenome (GOLD analysis project Ga0307376, IMG submission 202536) | Soil microbial communities from Risofladan, Vaasa, Finland - TR-2 | ecosystem: Environmental > Terrestrial > Soil > Coastal area > Acid sulfate soil | place: Finland: Risofladan, Vaasa | collected...
ACAAAGTTTTAACACTCAAAATAATAATGGACTTCATACTTACAATTTCAAGGTCTATATGCAAAATAAAGATCCAAAAGGCAACCCAGTAGAAGGTAATAAGTTACCAGATGGTCGTACAATTTGGTGGTCTCCTAAAGTCCAGCATTAATTTTATACGACATTAATTTTATTCAATATTAAGGCTGTAGAAAAATATCTTATAAGTATATAAAAATAAGTCAAAAAATATGCCGATGAAAAAAGTCACACAGAAATTTTTCAAAACCGCTGGATCGGAAACTGGTTTATCATCTGATTTAAGTATTACTCATAATGATAAATCTGTTTTTGTCACTGGTGCAATCAATGGTCTGACAGCATTAGATTTTAAAGGTAATAACGTTAAAAATTTACAAGGTAAAGATGACATTTTTGTTTCTAGATTAGACAAGAATGGTCGTCAAAAATTTTTTAAAACTGCTGGTGGAATAGAGGATGATAGTGGTTTGAGTGTTGCTAGTAATGAAAATCATGTTTTCGTAACGGGATTTTTACGTGGAAAAACGGCAATAGATTTTAAAGGCAATGTTATTAATTTACAAGCAGAATTAACTCCAACTCAGGATATCTTTGTGGCAGGATTAGATAATAGAGGCTGTCAAAAATTTTTTAAAACTGCAGGTGGCAAAAATGATGATTCAGGTGTTAGTATTTCTACAAATAATAATTGTGTTTATGTCACTGGATCTGTAGTTGGACCAACGGCGTTAGATTTTAAAGAAAATTTAGTTGATATTAAATCTAGTAGTGCTATTTTTGTAGCCGGATTAGATGAGAGAGGTTGCCAAAAATTTTTTAAAACAGCAGGAGGAAAAACTATTACTTCAGGAATTGATATTTATGCCAATGACGATGGAGTATTTGTGACAGGTTTAATTTCAGGTGTTTTTTTGAATAATGGTACTGGTACTGATTTTAATGGAAAGACTTTTGAACTAAAAGGTAATAGAGAAATTTTTGTAGCCAAATTAGATCATAATGGATGTCAAAAATTTTTTAAAACTGCTGGGGCAGGCTCAGATTTAATAGTCCCATTTGATATCGGACTAAGTATCAAAGCCAATAATAATGGAGTATTTGTTACAGGTAGAATTGATGGTAAGACAGCATTAGATTTTAAAGGAAATGTGATAAACTTACAGGGTGAAATCTTTGATGAAGTAGCTATTCCTCCAGATATTTTTGTGGCTAGATTAGATCACAAAGGCTGTCAAAAGTTTTTCAAAACAGCTGGTGGAATTAGTGCGGATCAAGGAGTCAGTCTGGCTACTAATGATAGCGGAGTATTCGTGACAGGTTCTGTTAATGGACAGACAGCATTAGATTTTAAAAAGAATATAAAATATTTACAAGGTCAGGGCGATATCTTTATAGCAGGTTTAAATAATAATGGTTGTCAAAAGTTTTTCAAAACAGCTGGTGGAATTAGTGCGGATCAAGGAGTCAGTCTGGCTACTAATGATAGCGGAGTATTCGTGACAGGTTCTGTTAATGGACAGACAGCATTAGATTTTAAAAAGAATATAAAATATTTACAAGGTCGGGGTGATATCTTTGTAGCAGGTTTAAATAATAATGGTTGTCAAAAGTTTTTCAAAACAGCTGGTGGTAAAGGTGTTGATGAAGCTTTTAGTATCACAGCAGATGAAAAGAAAATCTTCGTAACAGGTTTGGTATCGGGAGAAACAGCATTGGATTTTAATGGCAATGTTAAAAATATAAAAGGTGATAGAGGTATTTTTGTGGCTGGATTAGATTTAGGAATCAAACCAGATAGAATTTTAGGTAAAGGTTTTAGAAGCAAGATGCAATATAACTAATTTATAAACTATAGATTTAACAGATATTTGATAATCGATATTACATATTCGACTAGACTAGAAGTAAAAGTTAAATATTTTATAAAATATAAGTTTTATAGAATATAGGTTTCATAGAATATAGGTTTTATAGAATATAGGTTTTATAGAATATAGGTTTCATAGAATATAGGTTTTATAGAATATAGGTTTCATAGAATATAGGTTTTATAGAATATAGGTTTCATAGAATATAGGTTTCATAGAATATAGGTCTCTACCATGCCTTATATTGTCTTTTGTGTACCTCGTAGAGAAATTTTTATTTCAGTTTGTATATTTTGTGCATATGATAATGAGGCTCATGCGATTGAATTCTGTGCTAATGCCAACCAAATGAGACTTAATGGAGAAGAATTAAGTTTCTTTTATGTAGAATGTCTATTAAATCCGAATCAGTTCCAGCTCAATACCTTATTACCAACTATGCTTAAAAATAGGTATGAGAGTACATTTTCTAACATGTCAATTCAATATCAAACCTTCGGTGAATTTAAGAAAGTTAACTTTAATACCCAGTTTATTGTAACCAAATACAACCAACATATCATTTATCAAACAGGCGAATATCAACCTAGTCGAGCTAAAGTGTCCCTCAAAGGGCCAGATTTTGCCCCAAGTTATACAGTTTTCTCTGATTTTCCAGATGAATCTTTAGTAGTAGATATAGAATATGGTTAAGGATAAACAATTATTATCAATTTCAACGATATAAAAATATCAAAAATTGATAATAAAATATATAAATATATTTTCTAACTATAGTTTGAATAAATACTAACTATGATTGACCTAATTATCAAACGATTAGTTCGTAATTTTGTAGATAAGATATCATTATCTACCGATAGACTGAGAATAATTTTTATCAGAGATGGCTCATTGATTGGCAAGGAATGGTATGTTTTGAATCAGCTTTCTCGATGTTTACAGGATAAAGATGAAGGGGATGGCCGTTTAGAAAAGATGCAAATCAAAGATGTAGTCATTGTTGACAACATGAATCAAGGGACACATTTTGCTGTGGATATTGATTTGATCTTACGTCATCAGATTGAACAAGATCTTTTCGTCAAAGATATTCAAGAATTATCTGAATATCTAGATAGGAATCCTATCCTAGAAACTGATCTATGTTTTATGGTGTCGCAAGTTTCAATACAACATGCTACAATAGCATCGTCCAGATCTTGTTCTCCAGCTCCTTCGCCACCAATATCTCTAGCTTCTAGTCAAGAAGCATGTATTTGAGGATGAAATAATTTTTAATCTGATAAATAAATTACATCAGATTAAATTTACAAATTATAATATTTTAATTCATTAGTTGTTGAAGAGATTTTTTTTAGGGGGTTTGCTCACTACATCATTACTTGTTTTAGTTATTTTAGGAACTGAGCTTTTGGCCCGTGATGTTGTTTTAGATGCAGTCTTAGATGCAGTCTTAGATGCAGTCTTAGATGCAGTCTTAGTGCTAGCTGTTTTTTCATTAGCTTTAGTATTGTCTTTTTTGGTAAATTTATTAGCGGTCTTCTTTTGTTCTAAAAGAGCTTGACAGATTTCTTCTGTCAAATCTTCTGGATTAGTATCTTTCGGTACACCGACAATAACATTGTCGATAATAAAGAATGGGCCGAAACGCCCTTTCATCACTTTGATGACATCATTATTTTCATTTTCATTTTCATTGCTGTCGTTTTTGCTTTTGCTTTTGCTTTTACCTTTGGTAATAGGGATTTCTTTGATGATATTATCTTTTTTAGATTGGATTTGGTCTTGAAGATAAGCAATTGTTTTCTGCAAGTTTAGATTAGGGACTTCCTCTTCATCAATAGGTAGATTTAAAATCTTTTCATCCTGTTCTTCGCCGGAGATTTCTGTATTGTCTTTATCGTCATTGTTGTCATTGTCGGTGGATGGTTTGGACAACAATTTCTTGGAACATTTGAAATTTTTGCCATTATAGCTCAAATAAATGCCATATTTGCCTTTTTTAACGATGATATCTTGATCGTTCAATTGGCCAAGAGTTTTTGGAAGAGACATCATTTGTACAACTTCTTCCACCGTGATGGAATTAATACTCTTTTTGTTATCCATCCCAATAAATTGACCCTTCACTTTTTCACCAGCATTGGCCTGAGCAACTTCTTCAGCTGTTAGGACTTGGACAACTGGCCCATAATGACTGATATAAGCATAAGCTTCTCGTCCATCGGGTAATGTCCCAACATGTCGCTTATCATCTTGTTTCTTGCCAGGGGCAACAAACTTTGGTAAATCTTTATTGAGATTTTCCACAATGGGATTAAATGATTCATAATATTGTCGGACAATTTCATGCCAAACCGCTTGGTTAGCTTCAATATCCTTCAATTTGTTTTCCATCTCCGAGGTAAAATCATAATTAAAGACGTGGTTGAAATATTTGACAATAAATTCATCCAAAGCACGTCCCACATCAGTTGGGAAAAATTTATTCTTGATCGTACCACACACTTGTGTACGTTTTGTTTCTTTCAAAGATGCTGTTCCATCCTTCTTGGGTGTTATGGTAAGTGTAACAAGTTCTTTCTTTTCGCCCTGTCTCGTTTCTTTGACAATATATTCCCGTTTTTGAATATTCTCCAAAATGGTCGGATAGGTACTCGGTCGTCCAACTCCTAGCTTTTCCATATCTTTCACTAAACTAGAATAATCATATCGAGCCTTAGGATTGGTAAAATTTTCTCGACCTGCAATAGAGCGATATTGAAGTTGATCACCTTGATTGAGTAACTTGAAGTCATTGTTTTTCATTTTGGCATCCTCTTCATCCTTTGCCTTATCTTGATCATCTTTATTGGCCTGATGATCTGAGAAGTTATAAATCTTACGGAAACCATCAAAGACTAATTCCTCAGCACGTCCTTTAAACTTATCGTCTTGGCGGGTGGAGATATCAATTATCAACTCAGTGGCACGAATTTTACAAGCCGACATTTGACTAGCCACTGCTCGGCGATGAATGATACGATAAATCTTGTTTTCCAAATCATTCTCTCCTGCTAACATCTTGGTCTCAACATTAGTCGGATAGATGCAAGCGTGAGCTTCTTGAGCATTCTTGCCCTTGGCTTGGAACTGACGTTCTTGGTGATATTCCTCACCGTACTCTTTGAGTATATATTCTTTGATTTGCATAATCTTTTCATCAGGCAATTTTGGAGAATCTGTTCTGGGATAACTAATCAAACCTTTTTCATACAATCTTTGAGCCACATCCATCACTTGCTTGGCAGTCAAATTAAATTTACGACAACATTCTCGTTGCAGTGTAGCTGTAATGAAGGGTGGACTGGGATTACGCAATTCAATCTTCTTTTTCAAACTACCAATGGTAAACTCGGCTTTTTCACAAGCTTGTAGAAATTCCACTGCAAAATCCTTACTATCAAAAGTATTATTCAGAGTAGTGTAAATGCCATGATCTTTCTGTTCTTTTTGATCTTTATCATTCTTTATATCAGAAGGTGTTTTATCAATTGGAGAATTGAAGATACCTTCTACTTTGAACTGTCGCTGTGTTTGGAAACCTTCAACAAGTTTTTCACGATCGACAACAAGTTTAAGGGCAATGCTTTGGACACGACCTACCGAAAGTCCTGATTTAATGATGCGGGTAACCGGAGAAATTCCATATCCAATCAAGCGATCTAAGACTCGGCGTGATTTCTGAGCATCAATAAGAGGCTGTTGCAAATATGTCGGATTGGCAAGAGCATCTTGAATAGCTTTTTTGGTAATTTCATGAAAAATGAGTCTTTTAGTAGTTTCTACTGGGATGTTTAATAACCGGCAGACGCAGTATCCAATATTTTCACCTTCCAAATCAAAATCTGATGCAATAATGACTTCTTTACATTCTTTATATGCCTTCTTAATTTCTAAGATTGTATTTTTGTGGTATTTGTCTTCTTGTAAAACATATTCCGGTTCAAAATTATTATCTATTTGTATACTTAATTTTTTAGGATGTAAGTTCATGATATGACCAACAGTAGCCTTCACTAAATAGGTGTTCTGATCTTTTGGATTATCATTAAGGAACTTTGAAATTTTAGTGATTTTATTGGGTGATTCTACAATGACTAAGTATTTCACCATCTTTCTTTATTAAAATTCTGACTTATAATTAGTTTTGAAAATTTGTATTAAATATATTTGTTTAGTTAGAATAGTATTTATTTTTTATACCATTTTTAGAAATCAATTTTTTTGATGATTGATAAATTTCGCAATAAATATAATTATTGATTTAAATTTATTGATTTATAATTTGATGAATCTTGTGATTCACCTTTCTTTTTGAGAATTTAGAAATTATCCTCTAATATTTTAGAAATAAATTCATGAGCATAATTCGTCCACAATTCTTGTTTGATTTGATCAATTGACTTATCAATTGATGGATTTGATGGATGATAATCACAAATACCTAAATTACCATAAAGGCTCAATCTATTACAATAGCAATCTATTGTCGTGTTACCATCAACTTGTTGTGAAATTGATCTTCTCCTTATTGTTCTGGAGCTAGATTGGCTTTTTGAGTTACTTTTGCGACAAGTGTGACAATAATTTTTTGCCTCAGTATCAAAGAAATGTTCTCGACAAAGATAACACTTAAATTTTGAACTTGGGGATGGTGGTAGTTTTAAAATATATAATATACTACTTTATAAAATATTTTCATAGTAATATGATATGTTTAAATAATTTAATAAAATTATTTAAATAAAATAATTCCACCACCACCACCGTTTAGGACATGTGTGTTTTATATACTCAATATAAAATAGAATTAACTAATATCAAAATTATAATTCTTATTTAACAAAATAATGAATACAATAATTTTATTCATTATTCAACAAATCAATATTCTAATTCAACATGTTCAATAACACATTTTTCTTTTGAAGTTTGAAAGATAAATTTCCAGTCATACAAATATTGACCATACTCTTGACAGCTTTCTCGGAGATAGACAAAAGTTTCTTTGGAATATTGATATGGATTATCAATAAACTTTGATACTTGTTCTGTAATTTGCTTAAATATATTTTCCATTAGTGTTCTTATTATATTTATAATAAATATGATAAAACTATTATTCATATTTTTCAATACCCACGGTTTTCATGAAACCCACTGTATCTATTATATGCATTTTTCTTAGTCAAAACATATTCTTTATCTCGTTCATCTTCAAGATCTTTTTCTAATTTTTCAACACGTTGTTGTAATTTAATAACTGTTTTAGCCAAATCCGTTAGATATATCAAAGCTTCTTTGTCTGGAGCTGTGTATGGATTTCTTATTAACGAATAATCTTCAAAATCATTAATTGGAATATCAATATCTAGAACTTCTATTAGAAGATCTGAATCAGTATCAGGAATGATATCATGAGTTTTAATTTCTTCTTTTCGCAATTCAAAGTAATCAAAATGATTTTTACAAAGACGGGTTGGACGATCATCGACATGATGAACCGGTTGATTACATGGTTTATCTTCAAAGCCATGATAAAAACCACAATTACAATAGTCGAGATCACATGATATACCTTCTGATACTGTTTCTTGACAAAAACTCATTCGTTATTATAATTAATTGATCTGAATATTAGGATGGATATCTTATATTAATAATTCTCTAAGTTCAAATAATGTTTCAAATTCAATTGTATAAATACTTATAAACTTCGCCCATCAAGTCCCTAGTGGTATTATAGGTGGTATAGATCAATGAGTTGATAGTGTTTTCTTGTTGATGATAGTGAAAAAAATCTGTAACCGTATGATGATAGGCTTGACTGCTGTTATCAATACAATTATATAATGTCAGTTGAGCTTGATTACAACTTTGTCCAGGAATAAATCGGCGAGCAATTTCTTCTGTAATCTTTTCCCGTGTAAATTCTGGAGAGTAAATGATATTAGTAGAAATTGTCGGCTCAATATCACTAAATAACGTCAAAAAGTTAATAAAGAGGCTAATATGTTTTCGCCAGCAATTGAATGTCTGTGTACATAAACGTTTGAACTCATTATAATACTGGCTATTAACCCCACCGAGAGCGTCAACCATTTCCGGAAAAATACGCATTGAAACTTCCCTAATAGGTTTTGGATCATAACCCAAAACAAAACCGAAATCAATGTGAAATAAGTGTCCTTCGTCTGTTAACATAATATTACCCAGATGTCTGTCCCCAATTCCTAACAAGTAGGTAATAACACAATAGGCCGCACAACTTTTCATGAACCTATACCGTAGTTTTTCTACATTTTCACCCGGATTCTTGTCGATAATATAATTCAAAATAGTGTAGTTCATTTTTTCTCTGATCTGATAAACTGTCTCACATTTGGCAATCATATCTACAAAACCACTTTGACTAGTAATTGGCAAAACATTATACGAAATAATATTGAGATCTAAGTTCTCTTCTTCTTTTAAAATTTGATCCATTAAACGGATAAGTGACATGATAATCAAATCCTTCCTGACATCATCTGTCTTATAAAGAATTTTATACAGTTTCCTAGATTGCTCAGTTTTTAATTTTCCTTCATTATCTTCATTATCTTCATTATCTTCATTATCTTCATTATCTTCATTATCTTCTCTGGCTTTTGTAACCAGATCAGGATCAGAGAGAGTTCGCCACATTGGAAAAACTATAGGCTTAGTAGCACTATCAATGATACGGAAGCTGTCTTTGTCAATACCTAATGCATTAAGATTCGGATTAGTAGGAATAGTAAGATTACTAATATTTTTATCTAAATATTCTGCTGGATTCTCAACACTCTTAGCCTTTTCTAAAACTGCTTTTGTGGACTGAACATTTCTAATTTTTTTCATGACATCATCTGGCATTTCTGTTTCCATCTTCTTGACATAATAGTTATATAAACTAGCATGTTTTTCACTTTCTCCGGCAATTTTAAGTTGCCAATAAACCTGATTACAGAATTGAATATCAGTTTTGGAATTAGTTTGGCATAAATTAATTAGAAATTCACCGATAATAGTATTTTCTATGGTTTCATATGAAATTCGTTGGATTAAGAAAGGCAGATAACAATTAATTTTAGCCAAAGACGCACGACTAATAATTTTAATAGCATACTTTCTAATAAATTTGGATTTAATATTAGGATTCAAAAGTGTTAAACAATCTTCTGGAGTAAGCAGGGAACGACATTGGCGAGTACATAACATATGTCGGCAACGCGTCGTTTTATGATTTTCTTTTAATAGAGTCGATAGTTCCTTAAGGCGGATAGTGGCAACATCATAATCTTCATAATCAATAGAATTAAGAAGTTGTATTAAATATTTACTATGTCCAATAATATATTGTCGATTAGCCCATAACATTTTCTTATCTAAATTACTAAAGATATGATCTGGAAGATAATATTGTATTTCGCGAAACTGTGAAAGATAGTAATTTGAAAGTTGTCTCCAAAGTTTACAGACACCGCCAATATTTTTATAATCAAAAACAGAAAGTTCGACATTTTCAAATACTTTTATCATAGCACTCATATTCTTAAGCTGACCGAGTTTAGCATTACAAGTTTCGCATACTCTTTCTCTTTGTGAATTTGTTTTATTAGCTAACCATTTATAAATATCAACTGCACCATCTCTTAAATAATTTGCTGTATTTAAATGTCGTGGCATATTTTTTAAAGACTCCGGTATCACTTCTTTGAATCTACTACAATGATAACAAAAAATATGATAACAAGAACGACAATGATGCTTCCTGACAAACATACCAAAGGGTCTTAGACACAGATAACAATTAGAAACAGTATCGTCCTTAACCCATGTTTTTAACCGTCTTGGTTGTAATTTATCATAGGTATTGTACTGAGATGGTTCCGCGTCATCTAATATAATAGAATATGAGTTAGGATCTAAACCAGAACCCAGTTCATTTTCCATTATCCCTATATAATCTAAGTTGATTTTAGTTTTCTAAACCTCTTTAAGTAGCTTAACGAACAATTCAATTATTTAAATTTATTATTTAAATTTATTATTTAAATTTATTATTTAAATTTATTATTTCAATTCTTATTCTTAAAGGATAAGAATTAAAGCATAATTATTTTATTAATAACTGATAACTGATAACTGATAGTAAAATAGGTAAAAGATAATAATTACTTAATTTACAAACAGTTCTTTCTGCACGGACTGCATGATCCACATTTTAACTTGGGGACAGTTTGCTTATCAGGGCAGACGATCTTTCCGAGCTTTTTGGTACGCGGGCAAACAGCACCTTTGCAAGCAGTGTAA